>JGI25162J39368_1000858_pt1 | contig 20012 bp, 18 predicted proteins | sample AraplaL_Cvi_mTSA_FD_39368 | JGI IMG/M metagenome (IMG submission 39368) | reverse complement strand
TAATCAGCCCGCCTTTGTGCGGCTCTTCCGTGGATTTGTCGACATTGCAACATGACAGGTCCGCAGCTTGAAAACGATCCCCTCCATTTTGTCAGCAATCACCATGGCGCTTGCGCTGAGCGGTTGCATTGCGCCGCCCATCGTGCTCACGCCGCTGACCGAACAGCGCCTGCAGGTGCAGGCGCCGATTCGTTTCCTGCTGACCTTCGACGATGGTCCGAGCGCATCCGGTTTTGCCAATCCGACGCTGTCGATTCTCGACGATCTCGCCAACAACCCTTACCTGCCCGGCGTCAAGGCGGTGTTCTTCGTCCAGACGGGCGCCAGCGGCGCAGGCGGCAGCGATCTCGGTCGCGAGATCATGCGGCGCGAACATGCGGAAGGACATATCCTGGGTTTCCATACCAGCACCCCGGGACACACCAATCATCGGGACCTGAGCCCGCAGGCGCTGGAGCAATCACTCACCGACGGCAGCACCGATATTGCCGCTATCACCGGCGCCGCACCGGTTTTTTTGCGTCCGCCGTTCTGGAACTTCGATCGGCGTACCTTCGCCGCTTATCAGCAGCATGGCTTTCATGTGCTGATGACCGATGTCAGCCTCAACGACGGCAAGATCTGGGGCTACAACTTCAGCCTGCGCCGCCGCTCGAATATCGTGCGGCAATTGTCGGAGGTGCGCGAACGCATCGCCGACGGCGAGCTGCCGACGGTGGATGGCGTGATCCCGGTGGAAGTGACGTTCCACGATCTCAACCGCTACACCTCGCGCCACATGTTGGAGTACATGCAGATCCTGCTCGACAGCGCGCAGGAAACCGGCCTGAGAGTGGCCGCCAAACCGTTCTACGACGATAGCGCGGCATTGCAGCGCGCGGTGATGGCGCGCACGGTCACGGATCGTTCCAAACCGCTGCATTTGCCGGGACTGTGGGCCTGGATATGGGACGGGAATTCGCACTGAGGACGACGATACGGGTGCAATGAAAAAAAGGCCTGGTTCATTGAAGAACCAGGCCTTTTTTTTACGCCGCTGCTGCCGCTGAAAACTGCTCATGTGAGAGTTGATAAGAAAATGAGAATTTTCGTGAGCTTTTATCGCGATCTTGCTCCAAGTTCATGAGATTTTTTCTATGAGTTGGTGAGATGTCATTCAGTAAGCTCCTACATCGCCAAATTTTGGAAATTTCCGGTCGCACTTCGTCCCTCAACAGTTTTGCGTTCTAACTGATCTGCTGCGCTTGGCCATAAGTCGTCATTTACTAGGTCTAACCGTTTTGACGCTTCATTTCAGACCTTAATTGGCCCGAACATGCCGGTGTAGATCAGCGCTTCCCAAACCTTTTTTATTGTCTGCCCCGTTTCTTGCGTCACAAATAAAGATGAACGGCTACCGTGGGGTTTACCAAGAAAGTAAGGGCGCATGCTCTCCCACGTTTCTGCCACTTCCGACCATTGCGAGCAGGGAACTTCCTTTTCCAGAATAAGGGGCACAACTACCGATGCCGGGATCATTCCATCTGAAGGAATAGATTTATGCCATTCACACTCGACCAATATCGGCGTTGCGTTTATGTTGTAGAACTTTACGTTAAGCCGTGTCGCAGTGATAGTTGCGGCATGGTGATGGGGCATCTTGGCCACGGAATCGAGAACTTCCTGCCCGTCGCCATAAGGGCAGGTTATGAATCCGTTGGCGAAATATCTGGTGTGATCGAGGCCCAGATATCCACAACGGTTATCAGGGATAACCACTGTGTCACGCTCTTGCTGATTGCGCACAAGCGGGTGCCACGTGGGATACGCATCGATTACAGGTCCCAATCTCTCGGCGATCTCTCGGAGTGCCTCTCTGCTTTCGGCTCTCACTGATTCAGCGGCGTCACGAGGCCGTAAGACAAGATAGCTCTCCGCCTCTTCATATCCGGTTCGTTCTGCTTCGTCCGCTCTAAAAACCATATCCCACCTCCTGCCAGTCAATCACAACATGATATTACCAGTATGCGCATGAAAGTTCAATTTCATGCGTAATAATTTAATATCACGCACATCAAGAGGATAATTAGCTCAAAGAGAGAATGCCTTCAAATTTAGATAGGCTAGTGAAATCAGCTACCTAAGGAGAGGAGACTTTCTGAGGAAGGTCACTTTTCTTTTCCTCAATGTGGACGCCGGCGTCTCGCCGGTATTGGTCATAAAGGATTTTATTTTTATGACTCTCGGCAAACCAGTCTAGAAATATGTCTTGGCATTCTGTGTCAACAAATCCAAATCTGAGTGACGAATTATAGTAAGTTCCATCTTCAATTCTTTCCCATTCTCTAGGCGACACCTTCAAAATACGAACGTTATATTCGGTCAATCCCATTTCTAGTAGTGACTCGATCATATATGTAATGTTCATACGACCTCCGCCACTGGAAGCGAAAGAACCCCGCACATTTGCAATTCTCAATTGGATGTAACCATCGACTTCTCGGCGAAAGACTTGATAACAAAAAAGATCTTCCCTGTCGGTTGGGCAACATAGTAAGAGTGGACTGAATCCTGCAATCATGTAGTCTCTAACGGTCTCACGAGAAAGATTGAATCTTTCAAAAATTACTCCATCGCCTTCTCCAATGTAGTCTTGAGATATTGAGAAGAAATCTTCAAATTTCCTGAGTAAAGGTAAGGGATACTCCTGTTCGCCATGCTCATACTTCTCCAAAGAGGTCACTGAGTCTAGCGCGAAAAATTCCGCCATTTCACGTAAGCTTAACTGTAAGATATTTTCACGGAGGAATCTCATGCGCTCTCCGACGGAGGCCGCATACGTTAAATTCTTTTGCGTCGTCGCTGGTAAAGCAGTTTTCGTTTCCTCCGGTACTCTTATAGACAGATCTTGATTCTTGCTGTGTTTGTTCTTAAAAAGAATACCGCATACAATCACCAATAAGGTGGGACCAAGGCCTGATAGAAACCAGCTCTTATTTTCTAAAGCCCAATTAAGTAGTTCCATGGACGACCTTTCCTTTATTCGACTTTTTTATCCAACGACTAACGTCGTGGCAAGCTCTAGTCAGTAACATGAGGGTAGACACGTTCAGAGACGGTGTTGCCGTATGAGAGCCATAGCATCATTGACGACAGCGTTGTAGCGTTCGGAGTTTGACCGGCGAATCTTCTCAACGACCGCATGGTGCTCCTCTACGCTAATCGTAAACTCGCTCGCTCCAAATCTATCTGCAATGTCTTTGAGCGTAGCTTTTCCCCAAGAGTCTTCAGCCATGCCATCTGGATGAAGAACTACACTATGGAAATAACCTATTGGGCTACGTTGAGTTCCCTCGTAGTGAGGTAAAAAGCGTGACGCTAATAGAGCAGCAGGTCGTAAGCCGGTTAGCTCCTGCATTGCCTCTGCAAACGCCACGCACTCACCAAAACTGAACCGAGCTGCTTGATGCGCAGGAAGATGCGGCGTAGTTCTCGAAGGAATAGATCTCAAGAAATATTGATTTTTCTGAATCGCTTTGGCGGCTCGAGCAATCGATATTTCATTAGGCGGGCTTCGGAGTGGAAGCGAAGAAAGTTTAGCTTCGTCGTAGAAGCGAGTATAAATAGCTCCGTTCCCTGATGCGATCAGGCTAACTCTCTTCTTAATTATCTGCTCCGTGAATTCGACAATGCGGCGAGTGCCACGCACGTCAAAAATGCGGTCATGATTGTCCGCGACGTACATCCGTAGTGGTTTAAGTTGGTCAACTGAGATTTCTTCGTCATGCTTGATTGATGTCGACCACCAATCTACATGAAGCAGCCATCCTGTCAGCCGTGATAAAGCGACGGCGAAGTTGACGCAATCATCGGCCTCCCATTCTTCGATAAGCTGTGACGCAAAGGCCTCACGTTGCTTAATCTTGGCCTGTCCCATTTCGTCTTCCTTTGTTGTCAATTTGCGTGCAACTGACCCACCAGTTTGCATAACCACCACATAAACAGGTAATGGAAGGAGTAAAGATGAGTCAACGCTCGACTCGCTCACGGCCTCACATTAGAGAGGCTAGATATTCCTACGCAGATCCACCGCGTCAAATAAATTTACACACGTGGAGAGATCAATTGGAAAGAATCGACTTGTCCTCCAAAGGAATGGAGAATGATTTATTTGTCGTGCTATAGGTAGCTATACACCCTCTCCACGTCAAAATTATCTTTTCAATTTCCAGCGCCACTATGCTTGCATTTCCCGCTTGAGAGTAACTTCTCTTATCGTAAGGGATCAAAGCATTAATTTGAAATTTTCGCCAGGCCGTTCCGTCAAATATACTCGCCAGAAAATATCCGGAGTAACCCAAATTTGCATGCCCTCCTTTCCTAGCAAAGCGTCCTTCGCTATCGTCACGCTTATAGATATAGATGTCACCTTCGCTCACTGCGAATTCTTTGTGCCTTATTGTGTTCCCGGATATCGGAATAGAAGTTATCTTAGTTTTCGCCATACTGAATTTGATAGAGACTAGTACTTACTATTTGTGTGAAAGAGTGTCTTTCGTATTGGATATCTCATAAGTTCTTGATCGGGATTGGATGCGACGGCCCTCACGGTTATATATCAATCTCTCTGTGGGTAGCATGCAATACACAGTTTGCGGTTAGATTCCTTTCTCCGCCAAAGCAATAAATCGAGATCTGCACGCGATAGACCAACTAAGCGACTAACTTCTTTTGCCCTTAACTGAAGATAGACATTTTCTTTTTTTTCCAAAGTGGAGATATTTTTCCAGGGAAGCTTAACTTCTTCTCCGTGAATGCTGCATTTATTGAATGCAAGGAGACTTTCACCGACATGCTTATCCATTGGAATTTCAAGCCAACTATCTATTCTGTCCAATAAGAATTCTTTGCGCAGCGAATAGTCTCTGGAACAAAGATATAAGAAAAGATTTAAGAATTTTCGAGCATGCCCCCAACTTTTACTCTTAAGTGACCGCTGCAACTGAGCTGTCCACGTATCTAGTTCTGCTTGAAACTCCAATTCAATAGCCACTTTCTTCAAGGATGCCATATCGAGTTCTGCGAGAAATTTCTGTGCAATGTCGATGGTTCCCTTTGGTTGCTTGCGAGCCGATGAGCTAGTAACAGCAGTTCGAGCAATTTTTCTCTTATAAAGAAAACTCTTCTCATTTTTCTTAATCATTGTGCCTCCAAGATATTTTTTTCGAAAAAAACCGTCACCCCTTCAAGAGCTTTCTAGCAGAAGATCTCTTTCATTCTTTACCGCCATGCTTACAAGGTTCTTCGCTCTAAGTCGAAGATCGAAGCCATATTGACTATGGTTTTTCAGTCTCTCTAAAAAGTATCGATCAAAGATTTCAAGATTTATTATGGCTCGCTCGACAAGTCGAAGGGTTTCGTAGCTTACCGCTGACAGAGATTCAAATGACGTCTTTCCACCTAAGTTAATTCGGATGGATTCGTCAGTGATCCGAGACAAAACTACATTCAAATTTATCGGGAGTTTAGAAACGTCTATCAATGATGACGAAGGTGGCGATCTGTACTGATACTTCCCATGACGCAAAGAGAGGAAGTCGCTCATTTCTTTGATGGCGTCTCTTTTATCAAGAAAAATCTGCGTAGCTTTCTCAAAATTGAATTCGAATATATCTTCTAAAGCATTTGATATAAAAATAATATTTCGAGCTAAGCAGTAAACATAGTCTGCAGCCCATAGCAAACCGTTCTGATTTGATGGAACCCATTCAATATCACAGGCCATTTTGCGGAAGTCGGCCAAGTCTGATCTCAGAATATTTTTCTTTATCTTATAGGACCTCAATATGCGCTCATGTTCTGTGGTTGCCGTTATTTTTTTTCCGTCACGTAAAATATGCTCTATAAATAACTTACTGTTATCAATCATCCACATCAAGCGTTTAGGATTGTAGAAGGACACATTGCAGTGAGGCTGCATGAACTCCGGACAATCGGGCCTCTTATCGTCATAGAGACAAACGTAGTCCAAGTCCGAAAGCGCTGTGGCACTTCCTGTCGCTTGAGAACCAATCAGGTAAAGTGAATACGAGCTCATTTGGCAATACGTTTCACAAATATTGCTGTGACTGTTGCCGTCCACAGCACCGCAAGCAGTAAAAAAATCGAGACGGAAATCATCCCAAATATGCTCTTAGGTGACATATCCCCATAGCCCAGCGTTGTCGCTGTTACTATCAAAAAATATATTTTCTCCCAATAGCTAACATCTTCGACCACTTTCCCCACCACGCCGCCCACACACATCTCTCTCCAAAAATAGTTCAGTACGAAAAGCGCTAGTACCCCAAAAGAAAATGTCGAAATTAATGCGTTGGATATGTTGTATCCATATCCCGTTATGGCTCTATATGTGAAATCTCTCGTAATTTTTATCCAGGTAGTAATCCAATCTCGAGTGCTTTTTTTCTTTTTTGTAATCCAGTACCAACGCTGGAAAATGCGGAATCTCTTGTCTGCTATTTCGGCAAATTTATCTTGAAATATTTCTTTCATATTCCGATACAGTGCCTGGAACATATATGCGTTGATATTCGCGGCATGAAACTTCCATAGTTTATTGAATTGGAAACTATTTGGATCAATATAAACATCAAAAAACTTTACTTTATTGAGCAATGAGTCAACGAATACGCAGTCGTGAAATTCGATTTCTTTGAACCTAACACCATAGAACTCACAGTTAACGAAACGACATCCGATGAACGTCATTTGGCTAATTTCTTTGTCACCGAAATGGCAGTCCAGAAACTCGTAGCCGTCGAATTTTCGTTGGGTAGCATTGAAACTGATTGAACGCTGAGAGTATTGCTTGCCACTGTGGCCTGTCCCAATTGATATAGATATATATTTCGACTTCGGTTTTGCAAAATATTCTCGTGGATCCTTCATTCTTCTTCTCCTGTTTCAATTTCCAGATTCCATATATCTATAGCTTTTCTATTTGTCACTGACGGCGATCCGCTTTGCCTTCTGAATGCATAAAGAATGGCCATCACTCCAGCAAGTAAAAACATCCCATAACGTCTACGAAGCTATGATCCTCCAGGCTCCAAGCTGGCGGAGGCACCTCGAATAATCTCTACCAAGGTAGATAGCATTGCTTTGTTAGTTTCATGAATAGCTCCGTTATTAAGCAATCTTTCTATTTCGTTCACGGCGTCATGTAGCGCGACTGCATCATCTATCAGACTTTTCACTGACTTTTTCGAATCGAGGAGATTGGTAAGCCACTTTATCGCCTCTATGTCGATCTTCCGCAATATGGGCAATAGAACTCGTCTACCGACAGCTAAACGTTGGCCGCTACCATTCCGAGTTAGCGATTTTAGAAGAAGAGGGCCTGCGAGCTCCCAATATAATGCCGTGCTCTGCGCATCCATTTTTGCGACATCTTCGAATATGTCATCCTCTAGACCTTGCCGTTCCAATGGCGCTAATAGATTTACTAATTCAGAGATTCCTTTAGAAGGTAGATCTTCTGTGGACAATGCGCGATTGATAACGTGGTGTATCGCGTTTCGCAATGAACGCCCAAGTTTAAATTGGCGGTTATAACGCCGGATGTTTAATGTAAGTGATAGCGGATAGGAATAGCTCTGTAAGCTGTCATCCCATTCAACCTCCGTCAAATTACTCACTAATGTTTCTGATGATTTTAAAAATTCACTGGCTGTTGCTAGGTTAAGGTCTAGGGCTAAATCGCCCATCCAGGCGTCTTCTATATTTATAATTTGCCTGGCAACCGATAGCTGAAAGTCTTCATCGTGTTCTCGTATTTTTAACGAAAGACTTTTTATTCGCTCGTCTCGAGAGTTCTCTTCTTCTGAAACGATATTACTAAATGTATTTACACTGTTCCGGTAACCGTCTCTACTCAGAGTTTTAAGGTATGGAGCCCACATACCCTCATCGTCAAAGATATATGCGGTGAGCTTGTGCAATCCAGAATTGATAAGAGCGTGATTTATCCACAATGCTTGAAGGTCATTCTCACTTATGAACTCTTTCAATGCGTTTGCTAGTTCGGACATTTGCCCTGGACTAACAGCAAGTTTTTTTATCGAACGGATGCCAGAATGAATCGTCTCATTTTTATCATTAAGACTAATTTCTGGAAAGAAGGCGAACTGGCACCACGCTACTGCACTAGCCGTTGGATAATCATTCAGGCGCAAAGCGTTTTGGAAGTGAGAAATTAGATTTCCATTCTTCGCGATGGTTTTTATCACATCTATCAAAAGATTATTTTGAAGACATCTAGTACAAAAGATAACCAAATTAACGACGGTTTGAGGTGTCAGCTGCGTTCCAAAACGAAGAGCTTTTGACAGGGGGGTTCCCAGAAGAGATATCTCCTCAAAGAATTTATGATGCAGGAGCCAATCGGTTAGTCGAATTTCCGCATAGTTAAAATTTACTGTTTCGTCGAGAGTGTTAACAAGATGATCTACTAATATTTTTTGCCCTCCCCTTACGTTCAAGAAATTTGCAAGTTCAGTGATTTGCTGTTTCTCGCATAGCTCAATTACGTAACTGAATTGGTCCGCCTCAAGAGGTAGATACAGAGTCATTTCTTTCTGCAATATTGCCTTGTAAATCAGGGGATGAATTGCAATGCTCAGTAAGCAGTCTACCCATTGATTAAGATCTGTCTCGTCTGGATACCGGTAGACCGCGCCTTGAATATTGTTGTGGCTAGGCTCAGTACGGTCTGGCTGACGTTCCAGTAGCTCTTTCACAGTAATTCGAATTCTTTCAGACGGAAACACATCCAATAGAAGTTTAGCTGCCTCAGCAAAACTGGCAGCGAGCATGGGCGCAAATGATAAGCCACGCAGACAAGATACAGCGAGAGACTCTATCCTCGAGACCAAATGAGTAAGTTCTCGTACAACCAGTGCGTCATTTTTCTGCTCGAGCAAAATTTCTCGATAAGCCTTTAATATCGCGACGATGGCTTGAAAGAGATGATCTGGGTCCCCTTTTGCCCAAACATTGGCTTTGGTGGCAACTACCTTGCCGGCGACATTAGCAAATAGGCTATCGGCAATTACTTCTTCTAAGAATCTCTTGTTGTCTCCAGCGATGAGTAGGGTTTCGGCTAAGGGGGCTTGTAGTATTTCTAAGGCCGTTGCTTTATCCGTGACATTGAAATATATACACGCAAAATCAGAAACCAAATCTCCATCTAACAGTTGTCTGACCGACTCTCTCGGGACCGTTTTTTCTATTAGCAACAGATGTATATCTCGGTCTCGACTTTCGAGTATGTATGCGGCAAGGGTTGGTAGAGAAAAACGCTCAGCCCATTGCAGCCATAAGGTCACAAGCTGATTTACAAAGAGTACAAGTTCTCGTGGCGATGGTGATTGGCCAGGTTCAAGTAAGAGTAAATATAGATCTAGAACGCGCGGTTCTTCATGCAGTAGTTCAACTGGAAATGCTTTGTGTAAAAGTGAGCTCAAGTGTTGACGCCAGCCTTTCAATACGGGCGGCGGCAATCTGAAACGCGCTTGAAATATCTTATCGTGAAAATTTTCCCTTCCGTTGCTGGGGTCTCTATTCAAAGTGTTCGTAACAGGAAAATTTGACGCGATTGGGACAAGGATCCAGAATCGCTCCGCCCAATTGAGATCATTGAATTGGGATACATCTACGAATGACCGTAGTAAGGACCATATTTCGTTTGCTTCGGTTTGAGAAAGACGATCCAAATTATCGATGACTAGTATTAATTTTCTATTCGTCGAATTGCTGGTGGTTTGAAGAGATGCCGCCATCAAGCTTTTAAAAAAACTTTGAAACTCGATCGTTGTTGGATCGCCAGTTTCCGTCGTAACAGTACGTTCCTCATAACTCGTACGATTTAAAATGAGAGTAAAAATACCATCCAATGGTTGCTTTTTTATGATCCCTAAAACCATATAACACAAGCTCAAAATGAGCGGAGCGAGGGCCAAAGAAGTTCCTATAATTAGGGATGCACAAATCCCACCTTTCTTTATTCCCTCATTAAATAAGCCCATCCCAATTGGTATGAGTAGCAAGCTCATGCTGAAGAATTTGCCAAAGGTTGTAAGTATTGGCAACGTGCGCTTCGTGTTCTCCTTATATTTCTTAGATAGCTTATTCAGCTCGACATCCCACTCTATCTTCTCGCCGGTCAGCCATTTGTGAGAGGTAAATGTGTCCGTCAAGGAAGCCAGAAAGGCTCTGCGCAAAGGATCACCGGCATGACTCCAGGCATCGTAGGTATGTATAAGAACGTCAGTTCCGCTATAGTTTTCTTTTAGCAGTTGAATCACTGTGGACTTGCCTGATCCCCAACCTCCTTCCAGTGCGATTGTCTTCGCGCCGATTCCATCGTCTATCAATCGGCTTATTCCCCGCATAACACGAGAATGAGCTCCCAAAGTGTCGATTTCAGCTGGTAGATCAGCAAGCAGGGTAGGCGCTTTCGCTTTGCTCTTCATTTTTCTCCCGGGTTTTTATTTTTCAACGTATCGTCCCTACGTTTTGTTAACCAATCGTGGTCTTTGTCAAAATTTTAGAGGGAGGGTCGACTTGCGTGCAAATAGTTCGAGATCTTCCATTTATTTGTCTGTCACGCAGGTCGCACGCTTTACAGTCGTTTGTGTATCAATCTCTATACGCAAATTTGTTTGCTTTTGCGTCATTGAGTGCATGATGCTCCTGCAAATTATTCCTATGCAAATAGTCTTTGAACAGAATTTCATCGACCGAACCATTTATGTTTTTTTGTTTACACCATTTCGGCACTTTGTATGATAAAGCCTCAATAAATAGATCCCAGTCGTTCTGGGAATCAAAGTAAATTTCAAGATATTCCTTTCCGATTTTTGCCTCTGTAAGCCATTCCAGAAGTTTTTTGTTAAGACCTTCTTTAGAATGAATCGCACAGGGAAACCTTCCTAATAGCGGAAGCACCGCCTGCCTTACAAAATCGCTACATTCATCGTAGCGATAGGGAATTTCGGCGTAAAACTCTTTCCCATCGCTACTAACCATTCCGAGACTTATCAACTGCGGTCGAACGAAATCCGTAAACTCTGTGTCGAGAAAAATTTTCAAATTAGTTCTCCCTGATGCCAGGGCGACATCATACGTATCAGGATATTTTGTAAAACTCTCATTTTCGGTGGCTTCAAAGATTAATTCTGGTTCACTGATTTTTTATGAACAGATGTGAATATAAGCGATTGAAAGAGTTTGCTTAACTCGCTAGTATTTTTCGGTTCTTCTTTTTACAAAGGAGTTGTATGCCGGTCCGAAAAATACCTAAAAACTACCTTGGCGTGACTGGTGGCTTTTCTAGCCAGAAGAATAGCGTGATGCTTGGCTTCGAATCTTTGTTAGAAAAAGAATACATGCTTCTGCTCGAATTTGACGAATCAGTTTCTAGATTTGAAGAGCAGCCAGTAACAGTCACAATATCGGGCTCCGCCAGAACCTACACTCCGGACCTGCTAATTCATTTTCACGATTCTGAATGCATCCGTCCTTGCCTGGCAGAGATAAAACATACAGACGATCTCACAAGGAATGCCAGCAAATATGCCGAGAAATTTGAGGCTGCCAAAAGTTATGCTGACAGCCGTGGCTGGGAGTTCCGCGTCATTACTCAGCAAGACATTCGGATTCCAAAGCTAGCGAATCTCAAATTTCTACGGGAATACCGGAACATCGATGTGGCCGAATCTGAAACGGCAACGGTCCTTGATGTACTTCGACAGCTTGGTAATGAGACATTCTTTAATGTCTTGCTTGATGTCCTCGCTCCCGATGAAGAAGACAAACTCCATTGGCTACCGATCATTTGGTATTTAATTGTGACGCGCACTATCCGCTGCGATCTGGACGTAGCATTTACAGACGATATTGCCATATGGTCTCCGGAGCTTAGCGATGAATAAGCAAACTAGTACCGTTCTTCGACTCGATAAAGGCGCTACTGTCATCAGCAATGATCGCGAGTATGTCATCGTCGCACAAGCTGACTTAAATCTTTTACTTGTGCGAGAGCGCGGCTCCGGAGAAAAAGCTCTTCTTAAAATATCTGACCTGAGCAGCAGGCACTTATCAAGCGTTGAAGCCAAGCGTTCCGATGACCGCTCACGCGACCTGTTAGAAACTGATCCGCAAGACTGGCTCATAGCCGAGCAGCGCCGAGACTTTATCGAGCCACTATTGGAGCGTCAAGAACTCGCCAGCGAAGTCGCGGCTCGAATCGTCGTAGAGACTGGTATCAGCCGCGCCACTCTGTATCGCTGGGTCCAAGCCTTTCGCAATACGGGGCTGCTTTCATCTCTCTTGCCGACCAAGAAAAGCGGCGGTCGAGGCCGAGGCCGACTCTCAAAGGAAGTAGAGGGCATCATCAAAGATTGCATAGAAAACTACCATCTGACAGATCAAAAGCGGTCCGTTGCTGCGACAGCTGAAGAAGTCCGACGCCTGTGTTCGAATGCTGGTCTCGCCTTGCCCCATCCACTGACGGTCCGTAAGCGCATCAAATGGCTCACAGATAGAGAGCGTGTTGCTCGACGTGAAGGACCTCGCGTCGCCGAACAACGCTTCGACCCTAATATCAGCAGTATTCCTGATGCAGATTGGCCGCTAGCGATGGTTCAGGTCGATCACACTCTGTTACCGGTCATGATTGTTGATGAGGTCTCCCGCCTCTCGATCGGTCGTGCCTGGATCACCTTGGCCATCGATGTGAACAGCAGAATGACATTGGGCATGTGTCTCACGCTCGATCCACCATCTGCCATGTCGGCTGGGATGTGCATTTCTCACGCGATCTTGGGTAAAGAGAAGTGGCTGGCCGAGCTCGGCGAAGAAGTTGATTGGCCGTGCTGGGGCGTCATGGGGACTCTACATATGGACAATGCGAGAGAGTTTCGGGGTGACATGCTGAAGGTGGCCTGCGCAGAATACGATATCGACTTGCATCTGCGTCCAGTCAAGAAACCTCGCTATGGCGCGCATATTGAACGCCTCATGGGTACTGTATCGGAAGCTCTTAAAACCTTGGACGGTGCGACATTCTCTGGTCCCAAAGAAAAGGGAGAATATGATTCTGAGATTCGAGCATTGCTTACTTTGTCTGAGCTCGAGAAATGGTTAGTGCTTTTCTTTGGCCGCTACCATCTCCGTGTCCATGCAGGCCTCGGCACGACGCCCCTACAGAAATGGAGAGAGGGCCTACTCGGTACCAAGGGCAAGCCCGGCCGCGGCTTGCCGGCACGTCGGCTCGATGAGGAAAAGATACGGCTCGATTTCATGCCTTTTGAAGAACGTACGATTCAGGATTATGGTGTTGTGATCGACGACGTCCATTATTTTCATGATGTTTTACGCCCTTGGATAAATGCTCCTGACCCTAATTTCCCTCGGCATCGCCGGAAGTTTCGTTTTAAGCGAGATCCACGCGATATCAGTCATCTCTATTTCTTCGATCCTGAAGTGAAGCGTTATTGCGCTATTCCATATCGAGACTTGAGTTTGCCGCCAGTAAGCATTTGAGAACTACGCGACGCAAAGGATCGCGCGCGTGAGCGCGGAATCTCCACCGATCATGAAAAGGAAGTGTTCGCCCTAATCAACCGACAACGCCAACTAGAATCTGACGCTGCACATAAGACCAAGGTAGCGCGGCGTGAGGTCCAAAAGCGCATTGAGTACGACAAAGCGCGCAACAAGAAGAGTGTTGAGCTCCCTACTGTCACCAATCCGACAAAGACCACGCCGCCTCCGTCCGTGCGCGGATACGATCCGACCAAAGTGATCCCTTTTGACGACGAATACTGATATGCCGACGACCTATCCTCATCTCAATGAGGTCGCATCCGGACAAATGGGTCTGTCAGATGCAGACCGGATACAGGCCATCCGACAGGGCTTCTGGTTGCCGTATGCCCGCGCAAAGGAAGTAATCGCGAAGATGGAGGATCTGCTCAACTATCCTCGCATTACACGCATGCCAAATATGCTTCTGGTGGGCCCATCGTTTAGCGGGAAAACCTCGATCCTTGAACGTTTTGTGGAAATGCATCCGCCCGATACTGATCCAGAAGGTGAATGCACGATCTGTCCGGTACTGATGATTGAGGCACCGAGCAAACCAGACATTTCGGATTTTTATAGCCGCATCTTGCAGGCGCTGATGGCACCGTATAAACCAACAGCTTCTGTGGCCGAGCGCTATTACCAGGTGAAACTTCTGTTTTCACAGTTGAAGGTACGGTTGCTGATCATTGACGAAATTCAGCATCTGATTGCCGGTAGCCTGAACCGACAGCGCGAGTTTCGAAATGCAATCAAGAGTCTGGGCAACGAGACCAAGATAACCATCGTGGCAGCGGGAATTGAAGATGCATTTAACGCATTCAATATGGATCCGCAGATGTCGAGCCGGTTTATGCCTGAGGTTTTAACGAGATGGCAAACCAATGAAACCTTCGGTAGCGTATTAGCAACATTGGAACGACGAACACCACTGAAATATCCATCTCGTCTGATTGAACCGGGAATGATGCTGAAGATACATTCGCTGAGCGAGGGCATGCTTGGTGACTTCTGCGATTTAATTAAAACTGCGGCGATTGATGCGATCCGTAAAAGAACCGAAAAAATATCTCTTCAGCAATTAGATGAGTTGGAATGGTCGCCTCCCTCCAAACGTAAGCAATATGTACGCTTTGCCTGAACATGATTCGCGGCCTGACCTCTCCCCTCTGGCCTATTCACTATAAGCCGCTGCCTGACGAGTTGTTGTCTAGCTGGCTAGTGCGCCTGGCCCATGGCCATGGATTAAAAGTCCAAACGTTTTCTAATCTGATCTTTGGCAATAGTCAGCAGGTGTGGAATCGCGATATAGATCGGTTGGCTCCTACGTGGCTGCTTGACCAACTCAGATATCGAACAGGAGCGACTCCGGAGATAATTTGGAACACAACCCTTCGCGCGTACGAGGGTCTCCTTTACGGAAAATTCAGGATGTCAGGCACGCTACCCTGGGTTCTTGCACTGAAAATGTACCATCGCAAGCGGGAAGGCTATGGCCTCCAATTTTGTCCAGCCTGCTTAGCCGAAGACACTATCCCTTATTTCCGGAAGCGCTGGCGGATCGCATTTAACACCGTGTGCCTCCAGCACAAATCGATGCTTCTTGATCGGTGTCCGCAATGCCATATGGCTATCGCGATCCATCGCGTCGATATGATCAAATCGCAGCTAACCGAAGTTACCCCTGTGTGCTGCTGTCATGAGTGTGGTTTTGATCTTCGGCAAGCGCCGACGGTGTCAGTATCATCGTATGACCGTCGGGCATTTTCCCTGCTACTTGACGCCAACCGTTCGATCCATAGCAATTCCGACGCCGATCTTGGATGGCGGCTTGAGCATTACGAGGTTATGCATCAACTTTGTCGAATCATGACGACGCACTATAAACATGTCTTGCTACGCTCATTCATATTGGAACAAATCAATGCTCAAGATATTCCCTTGATGAAGGGACGGATTTCTTTTGAGATGCGGCCAATTCATGAGCGACATCACCTGACTCAATTGTCGTCTTGGCTTCTTGTTGACTTGGAGCCTCGCATAACTGCTGCGTGGCGAGCACGCGCTGTGCGATACAACATTCTTCTTAAAGATTTTGTTAGCGCTCCTGAATGGTATCGGAAAATTGTCGGCGGATTATCTAATTGGCGCGATCGATTGACGTAGGGTTATATAGAGAGGTACTACAAGGATATGAGGCAATGGAATGCGGATGGTGATGTTTGAATGAGGTTTGTGTTTACTTTGGCTCCTGTTTAATATTACACGTCACCATCATCTCTATGGCTGACTGTCACACAGCTTCATCAACAAATAATTACTCAGAAGCAAACACTCGCATTCATAGCGAATTTCGGCCATCGGCCAAATCACAATCTTGGGGAGCATCGCATGTACGTACTTGATATTCCGTTTTCAGATGAAGATATGATGAAGGTTGTTGTAAATGGCAATCCTGCCTTTTCTTGGTCAGGACTACTCGGCAGAAACGAAATCGGAAATTTCTACAAGACATTTTCGGTGATACCTAACAATGTGGGGCCTACCGAGAAATTATTCTTCAAGAGCTATTTCATTGGGGGTGGCAGTACGCCAGCAGAAGATAAGCAAGGAAATACTTACCAGGCTACACATTTCCACATCCCACTCTTCCATTGCTATGCTGCTGAAGCTGGTGAATATGTGAGTGGCTTCCCAGTCGATCAACCCAATCGCCCACTGGAAAATTTTGGACAGTTGGTTGGACTTCAAGGAGTAACTCCCCTTGGAACAAGGTTTATCTTCTCTGAATCAAATGTCTTTACTACGGAGGTTCCATCTGACAAAGGCTCAGACATTTTCACTATCGAAAATGAAAAAGGCGCTCTTCCCTCGGACATTCCAAGCGACTTATTGGAACTCGTCAATTCAGGACATCAACTTTTCTGGCAACGAGCCAATGCTAAGTTCTATCCCTTCAAAATCCATTTCTTGTACAACTCTAAGCTGTACTTCAAGGAAACGACGCCGATTGGGAACATTAAGTATCGTGCGATGTATTACCTAGAGCCGATGCGTCCGATTGACGCAAAGGATTCATTCTCTGGCCGAGGCTTTATTGTCGGATTTGGTGTGAGTCATGACACGGGAAGGACACTGAGAGGTTTCGGTGCGCTAAACATTCTTCCAACTGACACCGTCTCATTTGAACCATCAACTTAATATTCCCTCAAAAAAATAAGAAGCCCTCATCAGTGAGGGTTTTTTATTTGATCTCATTGTGTGAGCTATTTTCTGAACTCGTCTACCAGCTCATATGTTTATCAGTCAGATGGCTACCTCGTACTAGTTATGCGATCCACTGCAGCACATCAGGGAATACATTAAAAATTTTAATTGCAATACAAATCTGACCTCAACCATGATCCTATTTCTCGACTTCGACGGTGTGTTGCATCCTGTGAGCAGAGAGACAGGTACGTTTGTTCATTTGATGTACTTCGAGTCAGTCATTCGCGATTTTCCTGAAGTCGAGATAGTGGTCTCCAGCGCTTGGCGAGAAGATCATAGTCTTAAAGAATTGCAATCGTTTTTCTCGGTGGACATCAAGCAACGCGTGATTGACGTCACCCCTGTGCTGCATCACCTGTCTCATCAGTATCTCCGTCAGGCGGAGATACTTCTATGGCTACGCGAAGCAGGTCGAGAGCATGAGGGGTGGATCGCCATCGATGACAGTGATTGGCTGTTTTCACCGGCATGCCGAAATCTAATATTGGTTGATACGAATATTGGTTTTAATTCAGCAACAGAAAAGAATCTTCGCGCAAAGCTTTCTGGGTACTAATTATTTTCAAGTAGCCGCAGAATCCTCGCACTAATTGCTTCGCTCTTAGCCTCGCGATCCCTTGAGATGAAATCAGCGGTAGCACGCTGCAACATATCTTGCAAACTGGATTCGTGCTCTCCATCCATGAGATAGAGCTTCGAATAAGGGGGATCTGCTTCGGTGACAACGATAGCGATGTTTGCGCTGTTATTGATCGCTGAAAGCGCGGCAACTCTTCTTTCTCGTAGCTGATGTTCGCCTACCGCAAAGAACAAATCCAAATCGATTTCGCCTTCATCATCGGACAATACCGTAATAGGAATAGTCCACCCATCCTCGCTACTTTCCGTCAACAACTCAAGTTTCCATTCCTTTAGGGCTTTGAGATCATCAACGATATCTTTAAGAAAATCTGGAACTGGAAATTTTGATTCATCTTTTGTTTTGATCTGCAAATCAACGGAGCGTACGCGTCGATCTGATCCGACGTCTCCGACAGCGGCGTTCATTTCACTTGTAGGTCCGGCGACAAGTATTGCCCCACTGCGCGGTGCCGCCAAGATCTTGTTCTTCCAAATTGTCTTTGTCGTTAAATCGGTGAATCGCTGTGCGGCCCACACGGGACGTGCCTGCCGAGTTAGTTTTCCGGAGGCATCCTCTTCTACCAACTGCCGATCTGATGATCGTCGCGCCGGCTTAACTAGGCGAGGTTTGGATGCATCAACGGATGAAGTAGTGTCAGCTGACGTGACGCGCCCATCTTTGACGTCGTAGCGCAAAGAACGAAATGGGAATGGATGCGAGCATGAGCGAAGACTGTAGACAAGGAACGTAGCGCGTGGCTGCCCAGAGAATGACAACCACTTCCCAGATACTGTTAGCGTTGTCACACCTTCAAATGGGAAATGCGCTTGTGGATGAATTTCCTGATTTGATACCGATGCTTTGAGAAGCGATGTACCCACGTTAACTGCCGACCGCCAGGCCGTGGAATCCATATGCATACGGCCAATGTCAGCAGCTGAAGCACCTGAAATACCTTCGGCTAGTGCCATAGATAGTTGGCCGTTGATTTTGCTGTGATGGGCCTTGCTATATAAAGCGTCTCGGTTGAGCGGAGGTAGAAACAGCTTTGTCAGCAAATTGCTGGAAGAGCCGAAATAGAAACGAATTAACTCAACGCAAGGAATAATCAGTCGACGTTCGCCAGGCAAATCGATCATCAAACAATAGGATTGCGTGGCCTGCATGTGCCAAGGATGTTCTCCTCGAGGCAGCAAGAAGCCATTCTCTTCCAAGTTAAGCCCAGCCTTAATAAGACTGACGGTTTCTGAACCGATATCTAAATCGGGAAAACTTTCGAATTCGTAATCAGGCGTAGTCTCCAATAGACCATCCCGCCAAATATCGCCGATACGAAGTAACGGCAAGGTTCCAACTGAAACCCATACCTTGCGTTGCTTTGCTACGAATGTAGATTCGGGATTGAGAAGAACCGAATGGTCCTCGCGATAGCGCTCATCGATCACACGTGACAGATGAAGGAGAACGGATGGCTGTTTGCGTCGAATCATGCGGTTTGGAAAGGCTATCTCACCAAACCAGTCGATGCGCCAAGCATGCCCGTCGGTCGGCAAGGCGGCGATCGTCAATGCATTTGCTTCTGCCATCCGTTATTCAGCTCCCCAGCTGAAAATGACGAATACCTTGTCACTTTATTATTTAAATCTCACCTACTTATAGAAAATCTCAACTTCTTCTAGATATTCTCATTAACTTATATCATTCACATCAGCCAACCAGCCCGTGCGCCTGTTGATCCGCATGGTAGCTCGAACGCACCATCGCGCCGACGGCGGCGTGCACGAAGCCCATCTTGTAGGCTTCTTCCTCGTACATCTTGAAGGTGTCGGGATGCACGTAGCGGCGCACCGGCAAGTGGTCGCCGCTAGGCATCAGGTATTGGCCGATGGTCAGCATGTCGACATTGTGGGCGCGCATGTCGCGCATGACTTGCAGGACTTCTTCGTCGGTCTCGCCGAGGCCGACCATGATGCCGGACTTGGTCGGGGTGTTCGGGTGCAGGTCCTTGAAGCGCTTCAACAGGTTCAGCGAATACTCGTAGTCGGAACCGGGACGCGCTTCCTTGTACAGGCGCGGCGCGGTTTCGAGGTTGTGGTTCATGACGTCCGGCGGGGCCATCTTGAGAATTTCCAGCGCACGGTCCATGCGGCCGCGGAAGTCCGGGGTCAGGATCTCGATGCGGGTCTCGGGCGACAGTTCGCGCACGCGCTGGATGCAGGCGGCGAAGTGGCCGGCGCCGCCGTCGCGCAGGTCATCGCGGTCGACGCTGGTGATGACGACGTAGCTCAGTTTCAGCTGGGCGATGGTGCGGGCCAGGTTTTCCGGTTCATTCGGGTCGAGCGGATCGGGACGGCCGTGGCCGACGTCGCAGAACGGGCAACGGCGGGTGCACTTGTCGCCCATGATCATGAAGGTCGCAGTGCCCTTGCCGAAGCATTCGCCGATGTTGGGGCAGGACGCTTCTTCGCACACCGTCACCAGGTTGTTGGCA
>JGI25162J39368_1000746_pt1 | contig 22266 bp, 20 predicted proteins | sample AraplaL_Cvi_mTSA_FD_39368 | JGI IMG/M metagenome (IMG submission 39368) | reverse complement strand
GTTCGCCGCATGGCACAAACCAAACGCATCATCAAGAAGTACCCGAACCGGCGTCTCTACGACACGGAAATCTCCAGCTACATCACGCTGGAGGAAGTCCGCCAGCTGGTCCTGGACAACGAGGATTTCGAAGTCCGCGACGCCAAGAGCGGTGAGGAACTGACCCGTTCGGTGCTGCTGCAGATCATCTCCGAGCACGAGGACAAGGGACAGCCGATGCTGTCACCGCAGCTGCTCAGCCAGATCATCCGCTTCTACGGCGATTCGCTGCAGGGTTTCATGGGACCNTATCTGGAGCGCAGCCTGCAGGTGTTCCTCGATCAGCAGACCCAGTTCCGCAGNCAGCTCAACAGCCTGATGGGGCAGACCCCATGGAACACGNTGAATGACCTGACCGAGCGCAACATGGCGGCCTTCCAGGCGATGCAGCGCGGGCTGATGGATACCGCCGCCAAGGTCATGCCGACGCCGGCAACCGGCACCCGCAGCGGCAAGAAATCCGGCTGATACCTGCCATGTGACGGCGCGTACTCACGCGCCGTTTGCTTGTTGCATCCAGGATCCAGCGCTGCAGCACAACATGTGTTGCCCTGCCGCATGATCGAAACCAAGGGGACGAAAACCCATGAGCGAAGCTGCCCTTCCTAAACGTGTAGCGGTGGTTACCGGCGGCATTGGCGGACTCGGCACGGCAATCTGCCGTCAGCTGGCCCAGGCTGGCTGCAAGGTGATCGCGGTGGATCTGGCCGCACGCGATGAGCGCGTCACGGCATTCCACCAGGAACTGGCCTCTTTCAACGGCGCGATCACTTTCGAGGCTGCTGACGTCAGCAACTTCAACGACTGCCAGCAGTTGACCGCACGCATCGAGCAAGAACACGGTAGCGTCGACGTGCTGGTCAACGCTGCCGGCATCACCCGCGACGCCAGCCTGCGCAAGATGTCACCACAGCAATGGCATGAGCTGATGCGGGTGAATCTCGACGGCGTGTTCAACATGTGCCGCAACGTGGTCGACGGCATGACCACGCGTGGCTTCGGCCGCATCGTCAACATCAGCTCGGTGAACGGCCAGACCGGCCAGTTCGGCCAGACCAACTACTCCGCCGCCAAGGCCGGCGTGCACGGTTTCAGCATGGCGCTGGCGCGCGAGACCGCGCGCAAGGGCGTCACCGTGAACACCGTATCGCCGGGTTACTGCGACACGCCGATGGTGGCCGCGGTCTCCGACGAAATTCGCGCACAGATCATCGCCGACATCCCGGTCGGTCGCCTCGGCGCACCGACCGACATCGCCCGCGCGGTGAACTTCCTCGCCGCCGACGACGCCGGCTACATCACCGGCGTCAACCTGCCAGTCAACGGCGGCTATTTCATGAGCTTTTGAGCGATCCCGGCATTGCCGGGATTGCAGTTGCGTGCGGCTTGCGGAACAGTGGGCGGACTCCCTCTACGGATCGCAGCATGGCGCAGCAAACCATCACCCTCATTGGCGGCGGCCTGGTCGGCGCGCTGCTGGCGCAGCAGCTGGCGCAGCATGGCTTTGCGGTCGAGGTCTACGAGAAACGCCCCGATCCGCGGCTGACCGGCTTCCTTGGTGGTCGCTCGATCAATCTCGCCTTGGCTGAACGTGGATTGCAGGCGTTGCGCACAGCCGGATTGGCCGACGACGTGCTGCAACGCGCGGTGATGATGCGCGGACGCATGGTGCATGCCCTCGACGGCAACAGCGGACTGCAGCGTTACGGTGTCGACGACAGCGAAGTGATCTGGTCGGTTTCGCGCGGTGCCTTGAACATGCTGCTGCTGGACGCCGCCGAGGCGGCTGGCGTGCAGTTTCATTTCGGGCAGTCGCTGATTAATGCCGACTTCGACGCGCAGCGCATCCGGCTGGCCGATGACGCCGGTGTGGAACGCGAGTTGTCGGTCGGCATGCTGATCGGTGCCGATGGCGCCGGCTCGGCGGTGCGTGCGGCGATGAATGCGCACAGCCCGCTGGGCGAGCGCATCGAGTCGCTCGGCCATGGCTACAAGGAGTTGGAGATTCCACCTGCAGGCGAACTGCCTGCCGCCGCGCTGCAAATCAGCGGCGGCCACGACCAGTTCGCGCTGGAGCCACATGCGCTGCATATCTGGCCGCGCGGCGGCTATATGTGCATCGCATTGCCGAATACCGAGGGCAGCTTCACCGTCACCTTGTTCCTGCCCGCCCAGGGCGCAGCGCCGAGTTTCACCACCCTGCCCGATGCGACCGCCGCTGCCGCATTCTTCAGCGAACAGTTTCCGGGCCTGCTGCCGCTGATCCCGCGCTTCAGCGAAGACTTCGACAATCACCCGGTCGGCACCCTGTCCACGCTGTATCTGGATCGCTGGCACCTGGACGGCCGCGCGCTGCTGATCGGCGATGCCGCCCACGCGATCGTGCCGTTCCACGGCCAGGGCATGAACTGCGGTTTCGAGGACACCGTGGTGCTGGCGAACCTGCTTGCGGCGGCTCCGAACGACAGCGCCGAGGTGTTCGTCGAATTCCAACGCGTGCGCCAGCCCAACGCGAACGCGATCGCCACGATGGCGCTGGAAAACTACGTCGAGATGCGCGATTCGGTCGCCGATCCGCACTACCTGGCCAAGCGCGAACTGGGTGCGCTACTGGCAGCACGTGCGCCGCGGCACTACATGGCGCGCTATCGGCTGGTCACGTTCTCGCACGTACCCTATGCCTATGCACTCGAGCGCGGACGTGCGCAGGACGCCTTGCTGGAACAACTGCTGCGCGATACGCCCCAGGTCGCGGATGTCGATCTCGATGCCGCAGTGAGCCTGTTCCAGTCCAGCCTGCCGCCATTGCCACCACTGCGACATGGATAAGGCGCTGCTCGACGCGTTCCGCGCCACCGACTACCTCGTCTGCATCGATGCGGCAGAATGGGCTGGCATCCGCATCGACCAGCCATTGCCGTCATCGCTGCAGGCACTGGTCGGCGCACGCTCATGGGGGTTCATCACCGCATGGAACCCCCGCGCGGAGACGACACGGACGCCGGCGGACAATCTCGCCGCACAACGCGAATTGCTGGGCGCGCTGCGCGCATGGTCCGAAGCCGTGATCCATCCGGCGATCGGCATCGGCCGCACCGGCTGGAGCGAGCCCAGCCTGTTCGTGATCGGCCCCGACATCACCACACTGGACGCACTGGCCAGGCATCATGAACAACTGGCCTACATCCACGGCCACGCCAACAGCATCGCCCACTTGCGCGTGCTGGAGTGAGCCGGTCAGCGGCAGCACGCCGCATGGACAAGCGCCATCGGCATTGCGGACAATCAAGGCAATGACCGCCGCAAATCCCGCTGTGCCCCTGCTTGAAGCGCGTGCCCTGAGTTTCCTACGCCAGGACGAACCGGTGTTCGCGCCGCTGGATTTCCAGTTGCACGCGGGCGAACTGGCGCTGGTCGAGGGCGACAACGGCAGCGGCAAGACCACCTTGCTGCGCATCCTCGCCGGCCTGTTGCATGTCGGCGAGGGCGAACTGCACTGGCGCGGCGAGCCGCTGCAGCGCGACACCTGCGCTGGCGAGATCCTGTTTCTCGGCCACCAGCTCGGCCTGAAGGCCGATCTCAGTCCACGCGAAAACCTGCAGATCGCCGCCGGCCTTCATGGCTGTCGCGACGGCACCAGTGTGACGGCGGTGCTGGCCGAGATCGGCCTGCGCGGTTACGAGGACGAACCGGTGCGCCGATTGTCCGCCGGCCAGAAGAAGCGCGCCGCACTCGCGCGGCTGCTGTTGCTGCCGGCCACGTTGTGGCTGCTCGACGAGCCTTACGCGAACCTTGACCGCATCGGCATCGCGCTGGTCAATCAGATACTGGAAACACACACCGCCACCGGTGGTGCCGCACTGGTCACCAGCCATGGCGCCGTGAGTTTCCATGGCGGCGAACCGCGGCATATCCGGATGCACGCATGAACCGCCCGGGACTCCTCACCGCCTGCACAGCGATGCTGCGGCGTGACCTCACCCTGGCCTGGCGCCGGCGCGGCGACATCACGATGCCGGTGCTGTACGCGTTGATCGTGACAATGCTGTTCCCTTTTGCCTTGGGGCCGGAAGACACCTTGCTGCAGCGGATCGCCGGCGGCGTGGTGCTGGTCACCGTGCTGCTGGCCATGCTGCTGGCACTGGATGCGATGTTCTCCAGCGATATCGAGGACGGTTCGCTGGAACAGCTGGTGCTGGCGCCGCAGCCGCTGGCGCTGATGCTGGGCATGAAGATCCTCGCCCACTGGCTCACCACCGCGCTGCCGCTGATCGTGGTTGCGCCGCTGATGGCCGCGATGCTGCACCTGCCCGGCGCGGTGATTCCGGTGCTGCTGCTGGCGCTGCTGCTGGCCACGCCATTGCTCAGCCTGCTCGGTGCGGTGCTGGTGGCGCTGACGGCTGGCACCCGGCGCTCTGGTATGCTGCTCGCCTTGATGTTGCTGCCTTTGTGCGTGCCCGCAGTGATCTTTGCCGCGGGTGCCGTGGCAGCCGCCCAGCAGGGATTGCCGTGGCTCGCGCCGATCAGCTGGCTCGCTGCCGCCCTGGTGCTGGCTGTGGTGTTGGCGCCACTGGCCTGCGCCGCCGCCCTTCGTATTGCCCTGGACGCCTGACGACTCACCTATGGCTAACTGGATTCCACTCTGGTTGCACAAGCTCGGCTCGCCGCCGACGTTCTACCGTTTCGCCGGCACGCTGCAGCCGTGGGCGATGACGCTGGCGCTACTGCTGGGCGCGATCGCGCTGTACGGCGGCCTGGTGCTGGCACCGGCCGACTACCAGCAGGGCGATGCCTACCGGATCATCTTCATCCATGTGCCCAGCGCCGAGATGAGCATGTTCATCTATGCGGTGATGGGCGTGGCCGCATTCCTCGCACTGGTGTGGCGGATCAAGCTGGCCGAAGTGGTGGCGATGGAATCGGCACCGATCGGCGCGGCGTTCACCTTCATCACCCTGGTCACCGGCTCGCTATGGGGCAAGCCGATGTGGGGCACCTGGTGGACGTGGGACGCGCGGCTCACCTCCGAGCTGGTGCTGCTGTTCCTCTATCTCGGCGTGATCGGTCTGTATCACGCGTTCGAGGATCGCCGCCAGGGCGCGCGCGCCGCCGCTTTCCTGGCGATCATCGGCATCATCAACGTACCGATCGTGCATTTCTCGGTGAACTGGTGGAACACCTTGCACCAGGGCAGCACGATCAACGTGTTCGGCCAGTCCAAGATGTCCGGCGCCATGTTGTGGCCGCTGCTGACGATGATGCTGGCGACCAAGTTCTATTACGCCGCCAGCCTGTTCCGCCGCGTGCGCACCGACCTGCTGGCGCTGGAAGGCGGCAAGGACTGGGTGCGCAAGGTCGCCGAAGACGAGGCGAAGTCATGAGCACCCTGCAGACTTTCCTTGCGATGGGTGGATACGCCATTTACGTGTGGCCGGCNTACGCCCTGTTCTTCATCGTGCTGATCGCCGATACCGTGGCGCCGCNCGTGCGTCGCCGCCGCGTACTGCGGGAACTCCGCGCACGGCTGGCGCGTCAACAGGCACGACAGGATCGTGCCGGCAGCAACTCCATTCCCACTCCACCATCCCCTTGACGGGGGCAGCTCTCGACCATGCCCATGAATCCCACCCGCAAACGCCGGCTCACCATCGTGGTGTCGATCCTTGTCGCCGCCACCATCGCGGCGGTGCTGGTCGTGCTGGCGCTGCAAAACAACATGAACTACCTGCTCACGCCGAGCCAGGTGCAATCGGGTGAGGCGGCCAGCTACAAGACGTTCCGCCTCGGCGGCATGGTCAAGGCCGGCTCGATCCAGCGCAGCAACGACTCGCTCAAGGTCACCTTCACCGTGGTCGATGCCGGTGGCGCGATGCCGGTGGAGTACACCGGCATCCTGCCGGACCTGTTCCGCGACAACCAGTCGGTGATCGCCACCGGACACATGGACAATGCGCGATTCATCGCCACCGAAGTGCTGGCCAAGCACGACGAAACCTACATGCCGAAAGAGCTGAAGGACGCGATGGCCAAGGCACACGCGGACAAGAAGATCGAAGAGGAAACCGCCGCGCAGGACAAGATGCCATGACGCCGGAACTTGGTCAGCTCGCGCTGATCCTCGCCTTGCTGCTGGCGCTGGCACAGAGCATCCTGCCGCTCATAGGCGCCTGGCGCGGCAATCGCGCACTGATGGCGGTGGCGCGTCCGACCGCGGCTGGTCAGGCGGTGTTCGTGGCGTTCGCGTTCGGCATCCTGGCATGGGCGTTCCTGCGCTTCGACTTCTCGGTGCAGTACGTGGCCGACAACTCGAACCTGGCGCTGCCGTGGTATTACCGCATCGCCGCGGTGTGGGGTGCGCATGAGGGTTCGCTGCTGCTGTGGATTTTCATCCTCAATGTATGGACGGTGGCGCTGGCCGCGTTCAGCCAGAAGCTGCCGGAGGTGTTCGCTTCGCGCGTGATCGCGGTGATGGGCCTGATCGCGGTGGGTTTCCTCGCCTTCATCATCTTCACCTCCGATCCGTTCGGGCGGTTGTTGCCGATGCCCGGCGATGGCGCGGATCTGAATCCGGTGCTGCAGGATCCGGGCATGACGTTCCACCCGCCGATGCTGTACATGGGCTACGTCGGTTTCTCGGTAGCGTTCGCGTTCTCGATCGCCGCCCTGCTCGGCGGCGAGCTGGAGCAGGCATGGGTGCGCTGGGCGCGGCCGTGGACGAATATCGCGTGGGCCTTCCTTACCTGCGGCATCGTCGCCGGCAGCTGGTGGGCGTACGCGGAGCTGGGCTGGGGCGGCTGGTGGTTCTGGGATCCGGTGGAAAACGCCAGCTTCATGCCATGGCTGGTGGGTCTGGGGTTGATCCATGCGCAGGCGATCACCGAGAAGCGCGGCTCGTTGCGTGCGTGGACGATCCTGCTGTCGATCTTCGCTTTCTCGCTGAGCCTGCTCGGCACCTTCCTGGTGCGCTCGGGCGTGCTCACCTCGGTACACGCATTCGCCTCCGATCCGCGCCGCGGCATCTTCATCCTGGCGTTCCTCACCATCGTGGTCGGCGGNTCGCTGCTGCTGTACGCACTGCGCGCGCCGAAGGTGGCCGGCGGCAAGCCGTTCAAGGTGGTCTCGCGCGAGACGGCGCTGCTGATCGGCAACCTGATGTTCGCGGTGGCCGCGGCGATGGTGCTGCTGGGCACGCTGTTCCCGCTGGTCGGCGATGCGCTGAATCTGGGCAGGGTCTCGGTCGGGCCGCCCTACTTCGGTTTCCTGTTTCCGTTGCTGATGCTGCCGGTGGTGGTGCTGCTGCCGTTCGGACCGTTCCTGCGCTGGGGCAAGGGCGACACGCCGGCGCTGAAGCAGGTGCTATTGCGTGCAGGCATCGCCGCAGCGGCGTGTGCGATCGTGGCGGCGTTCTTCGTCGACGGCCAGCTCAAGGCGATCGCCGGCGTGGCGTCGCTGGTCTGGCTTGTTGTCGGTGTGCTGCTGTACGCCATCAAGCGCTGGCGTGAAGTGCCGAGCGGCCGCCGCTACCCGGCCGAGATGGCCGGCATGCTGCTGGCGCATCTGGGCGTAGGCGTGTTCGTGGCCGGCGTGCTGCTGTCCGAATCGCTCAGCGTGACCAGCGACGTGCGGATGGCACCAGGCCAGACCCAGCACATCGGCGGCTACGATTTCCGCTTCGACGGCGTACACCGTGCGACGGGTCCGAACTGGCGTGCCGATCAAGGCGTGGTCACGGTCACCCGTGACAGCAAGGCCATCGCCGTGATGCATCCGCAGAAACGCACCTACTTGCGCGGTCAGGTACAGACCGAGTCGGCAGTGGATGCCGGGATTTTCCGCGATCTCTACGTGGCACTGGGTGAGCCGATGGATACCGGCAACATCGAAGGCGCATGGTCGCTGCGGCTGTACTACAAGCCATTCATCCGCTGGATCTGGGGCGGTGGCCTGCTGATGATGCTGGGTGGTTTCGTCTGCGCCGGCGACAAGCGCTTCCGCATCAAGCGCGCGGCGAAAGCGGAAGCCGCTGTGGCAGGCTTGCAGGTCCAGGAAACGCAGGCATGAACCGGTTGCTGCCGTTCTTCGGTTTCATGCTGCTGGTGCTGCTGTTCGGCTTCGGTATCTGGTGGAACACCCAGCACGACCAGAACGCGATCCCGTCGCCGCTGCTCGACAAGCCGGCCCCGGCGTTCAACCTGCCCAAGCTGTACGAACCGACGCAGACAGTGAGCAAGACAGACCTGCTGGGCCAGCCCTACCTGCTCAACGTGTTCGCCAGCTGGTGCGTCGAATGCGGCGTGGAGCACCCGGTGCTGGCAGCCGAAGGCCCGACATTAGGCGTGCAGCTGGTCGGCTACAACTACAAAGACGCGCCGGCCGACGCCAAGCGCTGGCTGGCCGAACACGGCGACCCGTACAACCTGCTGATCGCCGACGAGCCGGGCAACACCGCGATCGACTTCGGCGTGTATGGCGCACCGGAAAGTTTCCTGATCGATGCGAAGGGCGTGATCCGCTACAAGCACATCGGCCCGCTCACGTCCGACGTGGTGGCGAAGGAACTGAAACCGGCGATTGCCGCCATGGCACGCGAGGCCCGGCCATGACGCGCAGCCTCATTTGCATGCTGCTGGTGCTGCTGCTGGCGTGCGCGGGTATGGTCCACGCGCAGGCGATCGAGCCGATGCCGTTCGCCAGCCACGCGCAGGAGTTGCGCTTCCAGCACCTCACCCAGCAACTGCGTTGCCCGATGTGCCAGAACGAGACGCTGGCCGACTCCAACGCGCCGATCGCGCGCGACCTGCGCAACCAGATCTTCCAGATGATGCAGCACGGCAGCAGCGACGACGAGATCAAGCAATACCTGGTCGCGCGCTACTCCAGCTTCGTGCTGTACGACCCGCCGCTGACCGCCGGCACCTGGCTGCTGTGGTTCGGCCCGNTGCTGATCCTGCTCGGCGGCGCCGGTGCGGTNCTGGTGGCGATCCGCAAGCGCAGCCACCGCGGCNCCATCGCCACGGAAGCATCGACCGACAACANGCCGACCGATAACGGGGACGACTGGTGAAAACCGTTTTTTTCATAGCCGCTGCAGCGATGATCGCTGTNGCGCTGGCCGCCTTGCTGCTGCCGCTGGTGCGCCAGGGCCGCGAGTCCGGCCGCAGCCGTGGCGTGTTTGTGCTGACTCTGGCGATTGCCTTCGCGCTGCCGCTGTCGGCTGCCGGCCTGTACCTGCTGGTGGGTACGCCTGCCGCGCTCAACGGCGTGTCCGCCGAAGCGGCGCAGCCGCTGACTATGCAGCAGGCACTCGACGAACTGCACGCCCACCTGATCCAGCAGCCGGATGACGTGCGGGGCTGGATGCTGTTGGCGCAGACCCAAGCCATGCAGCACGATCCCGCCGCCGCACGCGATGCCTACGATCACGTGCTGAAACTCGACGCCAACAACGCCGAGGCGATGGTGGGCTGGGCCGAGAACGATTCGGCAANCCGCAGCGANCACATGATCGAAGGCCGNGCGCTGGANCTGCTCAAGCGCGCGGTGCTGTTGCATCCGGACAGCCAGCGCGGTCTGTGGCTGCTCGGCATCAGCGACTTCCAGCATGGCGAATACCGCCATGCCGCCGCCACCTGGCGCCTGCTGCAACCGCAACTGGAGCCCGGCTCGAACGTGGCCAAGGCAGTCGCCGAACAGATCGCCGTGGCCAACGCCCGCGCCGGCGGCGCACCGGCTGAAGCCGCGAGCAGCGCCGCCGTGCCCGCGCCGCAAGGTGCCGCGTTGCAAGTGCAGGTCGCGCTAGCCCCAGCCTTGAAGGACAAGCAGGCTCCGGGCGATGTTCTCTTCGTCTACGCCCGCGCCGAGAACGGCCCGCCGATGCCTTTGGCTGTCGCCAAACTCGATGCCAGCCAGTTGCCGGCCAGCGTCACCCTGACCGACGCGATGGCGATGACGCCGGCGATGAAACTGTCCTCCGTCACGCGCGTCTTCGTCGGCGCGCGGATCAGCCACAGCGGCCAGCCGATCGCGCAATCCGGCGACCTGGAAGGCGACGCCGGCATCGTGGCGGTGGACAGCAAGACGCCCATCAAGATCAGCATCGACAAGGTGCACTGATGAGCCACGACGCCCGCCGCTATTTCGCTCTGCCCTCGCCGTTCGCGATGAAACGCGGCGGCGAACTGCACGGCGCCCATGTCGCCTACGAAACCTGGGGCACGTTGAACGCCGCCCGCGACAATGCCGTGCTGGTACTCACCGGCCTGTCGCCCAGCGCGCACATGGCCTCCTGCGCGGACGATCCCACGCCCGGCTGGTGGGAAGACATGGCCGGTCCGGGCAAGGCGATCGACAGCTCGCGCTGGTTTGTGATCTGCGTGAACTCGCTGGGCAGCGACAAGGGTTCGACCTGCCCCGCCTCGATCGATCCGGCTACCGGTGAAGCCTACCGGCTGACGTTTCCCGAGCTGGCGCTGGAAGATGTCGCCAACGCCGCGCACGCCGCCGTCGGCAGCCTCGGCATCACGCAACTGGCCTGCCTGATCGGCTGTTCGATGGGCGGCATGAGCGCGCTGGCCTACATGCTGCTGCATCCCGGCAGCGTGCGTGCGCACATCAGCGTGGACACCGCGCCACAGGCACAGCCGTTCGCGATCGCGATCCGCTCGCTGCAACGCGAGGCGATCCGGCTCGATCCGCAGTTCAACGATGGTCAGTACGACATCCATGCCGCAGAAGGTGGCCGCTACCCCGACCTTGGCATGAGCATCGCGCGCAAGCTCGGCGTGATCACCTATCGCTCGGCGATGGAGTGGAACGGCCGCTTCGCGCGCATCCGGCTCGACCCGGAACAGCGCGACGAGAATCCGTTCGGCCGCGAGTTCCAGGTCGAGTCGTATCTGGAAGGTCACGCCCAGCGCTTCGTGCGCAACTTCGATCCGAACAGCTACCTGTATCTGTCGCGCGCCAGCGACTGGTTCGACATCGCCGAATACGGCGACGGTAGCGTGCTGGAAGGGCTCAAGCGCATCCGCATCGAACAGGCGATGGTGATCGGCGTCAGCACCGACATCCTGTTTCCGCTGCAGCAGCAGGAGCAGATCGCCGAAGGTCTGCAAGCCGCAGGCGCCAAGGTGGAATTCGTGGCGCTGGATTCGCCGCAGGGCCACGACGCCTTCCTGGTCGATATCGAGAACTACAGCCGCGCCATCGGCGGCTTCCTGAACCGGTTGCCGGCCGCCTGACCGCCCCGCTGCTAAGATAAGCGGCATCACGCACCATCCGAGGCCATCATGCTTACCCTGGATTTCCCCGGCAGCCGCACCCTGATCGACGCGATCGACGCCGCTGTGGCCAAGCCGACCACCCACGAACTCACCGACAGCCTGCGCAACAGCCTGTGCAAGCTGATCCGCGACAACGCCGTGAAGCTGCCCGACTGCGTGTTCGAAGCCAATCCGGAGCACTACGCCCGCCGCGAGCTGTACCGCAGCGAGGAACATGGCTACTGCGTGGTGGCGATGACCTGGGGCCCGGGCCAGGGCACGCCGATCCACGATCACGACGGCATGTGGTGCGTCGAGGGCGTGTGGAACGGCGCGCTGGAGATCGTGCAGTACGAATTGCTGGAGCACGACGCGCAGCGCTACTGCTTCCAGCCAGTCGGCTCGATCCAGGCCGGCGCCGGCTCGGCCGGCAGCCTGATCCCGCCGCACGAGTACCACAGCATCCGCAACCCCAGCGACAGCGCGGTCACCGTCAGCCTGCACATCTACTCCGGCCCGATGGTCCGCTGCGCGGTGTTCCAGCCGTTGCCGGAAGATCGCTGGTACGGCCGCAACGTGCGCCAGCTGGGTCTCGACCGCGTGCACTGAACCCGGCATAATGCGCAGCTCACATGCCGGTGTGGCGGAATGGTAGACGCGGCGGACTCAAAATCCGCTGGCAGCGATGTCGTGTAGGTTCGAGTCCTATCACCGGTACCAATTAGTGAAAAACCCCGCCTCGCGCGGGGTTTTTCATGTCCGGCTACAGCTCGCGCACCACGCGGAAGCCCACGCGACCGCTGCGTGCATCGCCATTGGCGCCCTGCCGATAGGCCGAGTTCACCTGCTCCGGCGAGCTGCCCCAGGAGCCGCCGCGCACCACGCGGGCGCGGCAGCCGGGGTTGAGCCAGGCGCTGCCGTCGACCGGCGCGCGCAGGTAACTGTCGTGCCAGCAGTCCTGCGCCCACTCGGACACGTTGCCGTTGATGTCGTACAGGCCGAATGGATTGGCGGCGAAGCTCATCACCGGTGCCGGTCCCCAGTAGCCATCGCGATAGCCGCGGAAGGCATGGCTCCAGCGCCGGCCGCTGTGCGAGCGGTCGCCGGAGCCCGTGAGGTTTTCCACCTGACGGGTGGGTACGCCGTCGCCCCACCAGTAGCGGCTGGTGGTGCCGCCGCGCAACGCATACTCGAACTCGGCTTCGCTGGGCAGCCGGTAGGTCTTGCCGGTGCGCTGGCTGAGCCAGTCGGCGTAGGCCTTGGCATCATTCCACGAGATGTTCACCACCGGCAGCTTGTCGTCGGCCTTGTGACCGGCGTAGTCGTCCTGCCAGGTCGCGTCGGAGTCGTCGCGCAACACACCGCTGCGCTCGTCGTACACGCTGGAGCCGCCCAGCTTGACCGAGTCGGGCACATAGCCGCTGGCACGAACGAACTCACGGAACTCGCCCACCGTCACCGACGTGCGCGCCATCGCGAAGCCCTTGTCGATGGTGACCGCGTGCTGCGGCATTTCCGCATCGATGTGGTCATCCTCGTCGGCCGACACGCCCATCTGGAAACTGCCGGTGGGAATCACCACCATCGCCGGTGTCTTGCCCGGCAGATCGACATAGCGATCGGTGAAGACCTGGCCGGGTTTGTAGCTGGCGTACAGGCGCGCATTGGTCAGTTGCTCGTCGAAATCCGCCAATGTCGCCAGTCCGGGATCGGTTGCCCGGGCCTGCGCCGCGAGTTTCTTCGCCAGCTCGATATTGCCGGCATCCAGCGCCGAACGCGCCTGTGCCAGCATGCCGTTCGCACGCTGTTCGCGCATGTCGTCGACGCGCTTGTGCACGTCGAGCATTTGCTGCGAGCCGGGACGGATGGTCTGCGCTTCGGCCAGCTGCTTGTCCGCGCCGGCAAAATCGTTCTGTGCCACGGCGGCCAGTGCACGATCGAGCACCGCGCGCTGCACCTGGAAAATGCCCTGCTCGGCCACCGCATTCTGTGGATCGAGCTGTTGCACCTCGCGGTAGAGGTCCAGCGCACTTCCGCCGGACGGCTGATCCACCTTGCCCTGCTGCAGCAGACCGGCCGCCTTCGCCAGCATCGGCCGGACCTTGACCAGGGTTTTCATACTGGCTTCCAGTTGCGTCACATCGGCTTCCGCATCCGGCAGCGGGCGCAACGCATCGAGCAGATCCTTCGCGGCATCGGCGTCGCCCACCGCAATGTCCTGATCGATCTCGGCCACCAGCCGTGCGCGCACGTCGAACAGACCCTGCGCGGCACGACGGCTATCCGGCTTGTCCTTCAGCGCCTGGGCAAACAGTGCGGCCGCGCTGTTTGCGTCGCCGGCCAGCTGTCCGGCTCGCAGCGCCTTGGCTGCACGCGCCAGCAACGCCTGCACTGCCGGCGTATCCGCGCTCATCTGTTCGGGCAGGCTCGCATTCTTGCTGCTGTGCGCGGCGATCACGGCGGCTGGCGCCAGCGTCAGCGGCGGCCCGGCGTTGATTTCGCTGATCGCCGATACGCTCTCCGGCTGCAGTCCACTGGTCGGCGCCGGAGTNCCCATCGACATCGAACGACGCGGTGCCTGGGTCGTATCGACGTGGAATACCCGCGGNAAAAAGTGATACATCAGCGCGAACCCCAGCACGATCACCCCCAACGCTCCACCAAGAGTGCGTTGACGGCGCAGGGTTGCATTGCTCGGCATAGATGGGCGTCCTCGGTGCGGCCTGTTATCGTGCGCCGTCCACCATAGGCACAAACCGCCGACAGGGCAATCCGCGTCCCGCGCTTTCCAAGGAGTACTGATGTCATTGCCCGAAACCGCCGCTGCCGAGTGGATCGATCATCGCGACGCGCTGCAGGCGTGGCTGGCCACGGTACCCGCGGATGCCGCGGTCGGCCTGGATACCGAGTTCATGCGCCGCAATACGTTCTATCCGCAGCTGGCACTGTTGCAGCTGGGCTGGAATGGTCGCCATGCGCTGATCGATCCGCTCGCCTTCGAGATCGGCGACGCGTTGCANCCACTGCTCGGTNCCGGCNCGGCCGTCACCGTGATGCACAGCGCCAGCGAGGATCTGGAAACCCTCGCCCCGCTGCTGCCGGATGGCCCGCGCATCCTGTTCGATACCCAGATCGCCGCCGCCTTCGTCGGCATGGGCCTGGGCATCAGCTATCGCGCCCTGGTCGCCGAGCTGACCGGAGTGGAACTGGACAAGGGCGAGACCCGCTCGGACTGGCTGCAGCGTCCGCTCACCGCTTCGCAATGCAGCTACGCCGCGCTGGACGTGGTCTACCTGAAAACCATCCATGAGCAGNTGGCCGAACGCCTGCAGCAACGCGGACGCAGCGCCTGGCACGCCGAGGACTGCGAACGCCTGAANAGCCGNGCCAGCCATCGCGACGGCGACCCGCAACCGCAACGCACGATGCGCGGCGCCGCCGAATGGCCCGCCACACAACAAGCCCTGCTGCGCCGTCTGCTGCAGTGGCGCGACCGCAGCGCACGCCGCCTCGACGTACCGCGCCCGTGGCTGCTCGACGACACTCTCGCGCTGGGCCTGGCGCAACAGCCACCGGCCAGCCTCGTCGATCTCGAACAACGCAGCCGCGGCCAGCGTGCATTGCGCTCGGCTCAGCGCAGCGAACTGTTCGAGCTGCTTGCACCCGCGGTCAGCGCCGAGGAAATCGCCGCCTCCGCACGCATCCCCGGCCATCCACAAGGCGAGGCGAAGAAGGCGCTCGGCGAGATGAAGCAACTGGTCGACAGTCTCGCCGGCGAACTCGATCTGCCGCCCGGCCTGCTATGCCCGCGCAAGGCGCTGGAGGAATACGTGGTCACCGCCGAATGGCCCGAATTCCTCGAAGGCTGGCGCCGCGACGTGCTGCACGATCGTCTCGTCACCCTGCTGCCCGGCTGATCCCGACCGGAACGAACGCAGTGCTTGGCGAAAACCGGCGCACGCTGCTAACATTTGCGGCTTCCGTGGGGCGGTAGCTCAGCTGGGAGAGCGCCACGTTCGCATCGTGGAGGTCGTGGGTTCGATCCCCATCCGCTCCACCACGGAATTACGATTGACGGGAAGCCGGCCTTGCGCCGGCTTTTTCGTGTGCGCTGGCCGGCACGACAGCCCCGTGCCCTACACCCTGACGAACCAGGGTATCGCCATCAGCGCAACGCCGATGGCGATCAGCAGCATCGTGCCTGACACGAAATACGGAAACACCATCAGCGCCAGTCCGCAGACCAGTGGAACGATCGCCCGCTGTTTCCTGCCGTATAGGAAGAAGCCGAAACCGATCGACCCGAACAGGACGCCCCAGAGTAGTGTCGATGTGTTCAAGGCGACCTCGTCGGCGTTGGCCTGGATGGCGGAATCCTACTCCACGCCAGAGCGCCCGATCCGGACATGCCTTGTCATGCACTTTTCCGCGAACCGCGGAACGTGCCAGTCTTCCCGACGGGAATCTGCTTGCAGAATCAGCCAATCTTTTCCGGCGTGACGTCGTGCGCGGCACACCGTCCCGCCAGCCGCGTGTTCGGGACGGGAGCGCCATCATGAAATCCATACGGTATTTTGCGTACGCGGCATGCAGCGTGTTTGCGCTGCCGCTGTCGGCACATGCCGCGACGACCGCAGCGGCATTCCAGCTGAGCGATCTGCAAAGGGTAGTGAACTTCAGCGAGCCGCAGATTTCGCCGGACGGCAAACGCATCGCCGTGATCGTATCGACACCGGACTGGAAAACCGACAAGAACCAGCAGGAGCTCGACCTGGTGGATGTCGCCAGTGGTGCGCGGCGTGCGCTGACCTGGAAGCGCGAGGATCTCTCGTCGCCACGCTGGTCGCCGGACGGCACGCGGCTGGCGTTCATCGCCAAGGATGCGGAAACGAAACAAGGGCAGCTCTATGTGATGCCGATGGACGGCGGCGATGCGTTGCGCATCACCGAGATCAAGCGCGGCGTGGATGCGTACAGCTGGAGTCCGGATGGCCGGCAGATCGCATTCGTCAGCGAGGACGAACCGGCCAATGCAAAAGCCATCCAGGAACACAACGACGTGTTCCAGGTCACCGACAACCACTTCCTCACCCGCGCCGCTCTCACGCCATGGCACCTGTGGCTGGTACCCAGTGCGGGCGGCACGGCAAAACGACTCACCCAGGGTAGCTACAGCCTGCAGACCGACCAGCAGGACAACGCGCCGGTGCCGGCATGGAGCCGCGACGGCCGCAGCATCGCGTTCACGCGTTTTCCAGGCGCGTACTGGGGGCCGTCGTTCCAGTCGGTGATCGCCGCGGTGGATGCCGATGGTGGCGAGCCGCGCACGCTGGTGCCGGCGGAAGGCGCGATGAATGTCACGTACGCGCCGGACAGCGACAGCTTCGCCTTCATGCGCCCGCGCAACGGCGACCAGAACAACGGCAATGCGGTCTACGTGATGGCGAACGGCAGCAGCCGCGATGTCACCGAGGCATCAGCGCGCAACTTCAACAGCTACGTGTGGCTGCCGCACGGCAAGGCACTGCTGCTGGCAGGCGGAGAAGGCACCCGCTCGGTACTGTGGGAGCAGCCGCTGTCCGGTGCGGCGAAGAAGCTCGACCTCGGTGACGTGGAAGCCGGCGCCGAGGTGAGCGTGGCGAAAACCGGCGCCTTGACCTTCATCGGCAGCACCCCGACACATCCGGGCGAGCTGTACGTGATGGATTCGCCGAACGCGAAACCGCGCCGGCTCACCAACCTCAATCCGTTCATCGACAGCCTCGCGCTCGGTCGCACCGAATCGATCGAATGGCAGGGGCCGGACGGCTTTCGCGAGGACGGCGTGCTGACTTACCCGGTCGGCTACCAGCGCGGGCAAACCTATCCGCTGGTGCTGGTGATCCACGGTGGTCCAGAAGAAGCATCCACGGTGAAGTTCGCGGCATTGCCGCAACTGCTGGCGGCCGCGGGCTTCGTGGTGTTCCAGCCGAATTATCGCGGCAGCACCAATCTCGGCGATGCCTACCAGCACGCGATCTTCCGCGATACCGGCGCCGGTCCCGGCAAGGACGTGATGGCGGGTGTGGATGCGGTGCAGAAACTCGGCATCGTCGATGCGCAGCGCATCGGCGTCAGCGGCTGGTCGTACGGCGGCTACATGACCACCTGGCTCACCGGCCATTACCCGATGTGGAAAGCTGCCGTGTCCGGCGCGGCACTGACCGACTGGGTGATGGATTACACCGTCTCGTATTACCAGACCGGCGACACCTATTTCTTCGGCGGCTCGCCGTGGTCGGCGAAGTACCAGGACATCTGGCGCGAGCAATCACCGATCGCGTACGCGCACAACGTCACCGCACCGACCCTGATCATGGGCGACGTGGGCGACCCCAACGTGCCGCTGGTGAACAGCTACGAGTGGTACCACGCACTGCGCGACAACGGCGTGCCGGTGGAGTTCTACGCCTACCCGGTGGACACGCATTTCCCCAAGGACCTCGTGCGCACCACCGACGTATACCACCGCTGGGTCGGCTGGATGACCCGGCATCTGCAGTCCACGCACTGAGCGACCCCAAGCCGGGCATCGACTCGGGCAACAGCCTGCCTAGTGGTTGTTGCCGGCCGCGGTCCCGCACAACTTCTCCATCAACTCGGCCTGCACATCGCGAGCCGGTTCATCGCTGGTCATCGGCGGGCGCAGGTACTGGCCGTCCGACTGCAGCAGCAGTGCACTGGTGTTGTCGGTGAGATAAAGCTCCAGTGCATTGCGCACGCGCTGTTGCAGCTTCTTGCCTTCGATCGGGAACGCGGATTCGACGCGGCGATCCAGGTTGCGCTCCATCAGGTCGGCGCTGGACAGATACAGCTGCGGCTCGCCGTCGTTGGCGAACCAGTAGGCGCGACTGTGCTCGAGGAAGCGTCCGATGATCGAGCGTACGCGGATGTTCTCGGAAACACCTGGCACGCCGGGACGCAGACAGCACACACCGCGCACGATCAGATCGATCTGCACACCGGCGATGCTGGCCTTGTACAGCGCGCGGATCACCTTCGGCTCGGTCAGCGCGTTGATCTTGATGATGATCTGCGCGGGCTTGCCGGCGGCGGCATGCGTGGTCTCGCGCGCGATCAGCTCGAGCAGTACCTTCTTCAGCGTGAACGGCGCATGCAGCAGCCTCTTCATGCGCAGCACCTTGCCCATGCCGGTGAGNTGGCTGAACAGCTTGTGCACGTCCTCGCACAGCGCCTCGTCGGAGGTGAGCAGGCTGTAGTCGGTATACAGCCGCGCGTTGCCGGTGTGGTAGTTGCCGGTGCCCATGTGCGCGTAACGCACCAGCTCGCTGCCTTCGCGGCGCTGGATNAGCATCAGCTTGGCGTGCGTCTTGATGCCGACCACGCCGTAGATCACCATCGCGCCGGCCTGCTGCAGGCGCGAGGCGAGCGTGAGGTTGGATTCCTCGTCGAAGCGCGCGCGCAACTCGACCACCGCAGTCACNTCCTTGCCGGCNCGTGCTGCGTCGACNAGCGCATCGACGATTTCCGAGTTCGCNTTGGTGCGGTACAGCGTCTGCTTGATCGCCAGCACCTGCGGGTCCTTCGCCGCCTGGCGCAGCAAATCAACCACTGGCGCAAACGACTCGTACGGATGCAGCAGCAGNACATCCTGCTTGCCGATGACCTGGAACAAATCCTCGGCGTGCTTGAGCGCCTTCGGCAACACCGGGGTGAACGGCGGGTATTGCAACTGCGGATAACCCGCCTCGCTGGCGATGCGGAACAGCCGCGCCAGATTCACCGGGCCGTTCACCTCGTACAACTCCGATTCGTTGAGGCCGAACTGCCTGAGCAGGTAGTCGGCCAGATCCTTCGGACAGTTGTCGGCCACCTCCAGCCGCACCGCATCGCCGAAGCGACGCGAGTACAACTCGCCGCGCAGCGCCATCGCCAGATCCTCGACGTCCTCCGGATCGAGCGTGAGGTCGGCATTGCGAGTCAACCGGAACTGGTAGCAACCGAGCACCTGCATACCGGGGAACAATTCTTCCGCGTGCGCATGGATCATCGAGGACAGCAGCACATAGTTGTCGCCGCCCTCGCAGACTTCCAGCGGCAGGCGGATCAGTCGCGGCAGCACGCGCGGCGCCGGCACGATCGCCAGGCCGGAATCGCGCCCGAACGCGTCGACGCCATCCAGCCGCACGATGAAGTTGAGGCTCTTGTTGACCAGCAGCGGGAACGGGTGGGTCGGATCGAGCCCGATCGGCGTGATCAGCGGCGCTACCTCCTCGCGGAAATAGCGGCGCACCCACAGCTTCTGCTTGTGCGTCCATTGCGTGCGCCGGACGATGCGGATGCCGTGCGCGACCAGCTCGGGCAGGATGCGTTCGTTGAGGATCGCGTACTGTCTCTCGATCTGCTTGTGGGCGATCTCGCTGATCTCGGCCAGCGCGCGGCGTGGCGGAATGCCGTCCGGGCCGATCAGCTCATGATCCAGCGCGATCTGGCCCTTCAGGCCGGCCACGCGGATCTCGAAGAACTCGTCCATGTTGCGCGAGAAGATCAGCAGGAACTTCAGCCGCTCCAGCAGCGGCGTGCGTTCGTCCAGAGCCTGGTCCAGCACGCGGATGTTGAACTGCAGCTGCGACAGCTCGCGGTGGATGTACAGGCGGTTGTCGGCAAGGTCCACCGACGCTGCCGCTGGCAAGGCATCGTTCGCGGCCAGCACGGAAGTATCGGTCGGCGAAGTCTCGCGAATCAGGCGGCTGTTCATCGGTACACCGGGTTCGGTAAAGGTGGGTCGCGGGTTCCGGCATGGTACCGCACCGCCGGTGATGACTCAGTCAGCACGCCCAACCACCCGGGCAACATGCAGTCTGCGACACTTTTCTGACCGACGGATGACACCGGCCCGCGGCAACGGCTTGAGCTGGACGGCTGGCACATGCGGGCCGCCGGCGATTTGTCTTATCGTTGTCATCCCCGACGGCGCGTGGCGCCGTGCCTCATTCCCCAGCCGAACGTCCCCCATGCAGACACGCGTCGAAAGCGCCCCGCTGTCCCCTGCCGCGATCCCCGTGTCGACCGACACCCCAGCCAGCGAAGGCACGCAGTTCGCCGTGCTGGGCGGAATCAGCTTCGCGCACATGCTCAACGACATGATCCAGTCGCTGATCCTGGCGATCTATCCGGTCCTGAAAAGCGATTTCCACCTGAGCTTTGCCCAGATCGGCCTGATCACGCTGACCTACCAGCTCACCGCCTCGATGCTGCAGCCGTTGGTCGGCATGGTCACCGACCGCCGGCCGATGCCGTACTCGCTGCCGGTGGGCATGGGCTTCACCCTGTGCGGCCTGTTGCTGCTGGCGCTGGCGCCGAATTTCCCGATCCTGCTGCTGGCCGCCGCACTGGTCGGCACCGGCTCTGCGGTGTTCCATCCGGAATCCTCGCGGGTAGCGCGGATGGCCTCCGGCGGCCGGCATGGCCTGGCGCAGTCGCTGTTCCAGGTCGGCGGCAACACCGGCGCATCGCTGGGGCCGTTGCTGGCCGCGTGGATCATCGTGCCGCACGGGCGCGGCAGCGTGGCGTGGTTCTCGCTGGCGGCGCTGCTAGCGATCGTGGTGCTGCTACAGGTGGGACGCTGGTATGGACGGCACCACATCGCGCGCAGCAAGTCGGCGGCGCAGCATCTCTCGGTCGCGGCGCTGTCGCGCAACCAGATCATCGGTGCGCTGGCGATCCTCGGCCTGCTGATCTTCTCCAAGTATTTCTACCTGGCCAGTCTGAGCAGCTATTACACGTTCTANCTGATCCACAAATTCGGCGTGTCGGTGCAGAGCGCNCAGGTGCACCTGTTCGTGTTCCTGTTCGCGGTGGCCGCCGGTTCGCTGATCGGCGGTCCGATCGGCGATCGCNTCGGGCGCAAGTGGGTGATCTGGGTCTCGATNCTCGGCGTGGCGCCGTTCACCCTGCTGCTGCCACACGCGAACCTGATGTGGACNGGCGTGCTGACCGTGATCATCGGCCTGATCCTGGCCTCGGCGTTCTCGGCGATCCTGGTCTACGCACAGGAACTGATCCCCGGCCGGGTCGGCATGATCTCGGGACTGTTCTTCGGCTTCGCGTTCGGCATGGGTGGCATCGGCGCCGCCGTGCTCGGTGGGTTGGCCGATGCGCATGGCATCGAGTACGTCTATCGGCTGTGTGCGTATCTGCCGCTGATGGGATTGATCACGGTGTTTCTGCCGGATATCGAGAAGCGGGCTCACGCTTGATGGTTTTGTGGGAGTGGCTTCAGCCACGATGGCTCTCGGTTTGATGTTGTTTTGAACGCAGAGCTTTCACCCTCCTGCGGAGGGCGAGGTACTTCTCTTTTGCTTGTCCAAAAGAGAAGTACCCAAGAGAAAACGACACCCCGCTTGCGCGCTTTCCGGGCATCCATGCCCGGAAAGTACGCGGGCGGGTTCCGGGGTTTGTCGACAGGGCATCCTGCCCTGACGCCAAACTGGCCGGCATCCATGCCGGCCACCCTGCGGGCTGTTCCTCCACCCACCCGCCGCTTCAGAGGGGCCCCGGGTAGAGCAACGCACATCCTGCGCGTACTTTTCAGAACAACCAGAGCAAAAGCAGAGCCAGAGCGTAATCGTGGCGGCACGACGCTTCGCCGTTGCTGTTGCTTCTGAGCTTTTTCACCGAGTGCGGGCCACGAAGGCCCGCTGCTCTACCCGGGGCCCCTGTGCGGCGGTGAGGGACGGACGACAGGCCCGCAGGGTGATCGGCAGGGATGCCGATCATTTTTCGCCAGGACAGGCGAGGACATGGATGTCCGAGGTAGAGCAACGCAGGAGCAGTTGCCGGATGTCCTGTCGAAAAACCCGGCCGGCCCTCACGGACTTGCCGGGCATGGATGCCCGGCAAGCGCCAAGCGGGGTGGCCTTCTCTTTTGGTTACTTTTCTCTTGGCCACGCAAGAGAAAAGTGAC
>JGI25162J39368_1000715_pt1 | contig 22974 bp, 27 predicted proteins | sample AraplaL_Cvi_mTSA_FD_39368 | JGI IMG/M metagenome (IMG submission 39368) | reverse complement strand
AAGTTCACGCCCTTCAGGTCGATCACCACCTTCTGCGGGCAGCCATCCGGACCCACGATCGTGCCTTCCGGCAGATCCGGGCACTTGTTGTCGCACAGGTTTACACCGTTGCGGAACTGCTTGGAGCAGTCAGGTGCTGCCGGTGGCGGCGGTGCTGAAGGGGTCGGAGTCGCCGGCAATGCGCCAAGTCGTACGACCAGGCTTAAGCCCACATACTCGTCGCCGTATCCATTCTTCGCTCGAAATGTCTTGTCATCCCAGTCGTAGCGATAGCCTGCTTCTGCACGGAAATCCATGTTCTGCGTGATGGCTTTCGAAATGCCAACACCTGCTTCAACAGCAGGGTCAACGCTTCTGTTGAAGGTATTGATGTGTTGGCTTGCCATCACGCCGCCCAGCAAGTAGGGGCGCCAGGCGTTCCAATCCCTGAAGTAATAGCGCAGCGCTACGCCCAGGTCGTTGCTTGCCCACCGACCGCCACCCAGGCCATAGTCGATGCGGCGTACGGTTCGATCGGTAAACAGGTCGAGCGACATATTGGGTGAGATGAACCGGCCTATGCCAATGCCGTAGATGATTTGGTTTCTATTGGTGCGGCGGCTCGTATCGTTATGGTAATAGCCGATCATCGGTGCCACGTACCAACGATCGTCATAGGTGGTGGTAACGTCATTGGTGCTTCCGGCGGTTTTGTCCTGGGCGCGAACCATGCCGGTTCCGCTCACGGCGAGCGCAATCAGAATATATATGTCCCTGCGTTTCATCGGGTCTCTCCGTATGCAAGTTTGTATTGCTTTTTATAGATCCGAGGCAGCTGATGTTCCGCGCTCGGGTCACTGTCATGCGCCCACATTCCATTGGGTTTGGCAATGCGCATCTTCCACGCAGCTACTGCTGCGTGCACGGCATGTGCGCTGCCGCCCCACTCGCTGCAAGACGATCAGCGATAAGCAAGACGAACCATGATTCGGACGATGGTGCTGGCAGCCTTGCTCCTGGATGGAGCGAATTGGGGATTATTCCGATGAGCGAATGTTTCGGTCGGAATTTTTACGGCTGTCTTTCAACGATTTCTGTCGTTGGGAGCGACTTTGGCCAGATTGGCCGAGGATTCGCGTTGATGCAGTGCCTTTTCCGCCGCCTTGTCTGTCTTGGGAGCGGTATGGTCGTTGCGCCGGCCAGCATCGGACTTCTGTTCCGGAGTGTGCTTTGAGGTATCGGGTTTATGATGGTTCTTAATTTTCATGATGAATCTCCGTAGCGTCGTCCCAGGAGTGGGAGAGTGTGCCACCGGAGCACCATACGCACTTCGCTCGCGCGCCTCTGTGCGTCACAGTACATAGGACCGTAGATCAGGTGCACGCGTAAGCCACCTAAGCGATACTTTGGTGAGAAAGTGGCAGGCGTTGCCGCGATGAAGGTGATTTTTACGTCATTCGACGTCAAAGCGTCAGCGCGACTGGGAGAAGACGGTCGTATTCCCTCTTGACGACGGCGTAGCACTCGCAAGTGCGTTTCTCAAGGCCTGGGCGGTCAAGGACGCTAATGTGTCCGCGGCGATATTCGATCAGTCCGGCTCTTTGCAAATGACCGGCAGCCTCCGTGACTCCCTCGCGACGAACGCCGAGCATGTTGGCGATGAGTTCCTGCGTCATCACCAGTTCCTTGGAATGCAGTCGATCGAGGCTCAAAAGAAGCCAGCGGCAAAGTTGTTGATCCAATGAATGGTGCCGATTGCAAGCGGCCGTTTGCGACATTTGCGTAATAAGAGCTTGGGTGTACCGAAGGAGTAGATGCAATACGTGACCGCCGCGGTTGAATTCCTCAAGCACCATGTCTGCCCTAAGCCGAAGGCCCTTTCCCGCACTTTGTACAACGGCGCGGCTCGGCGTCGACGCCCCGCCCATGAACAGCGAGATTCCCACGATGCCTTCATGACCGACAACGGCGATTTCGGCTGAAGCACCGTCTTCCATGACGTAGAGCAGGGAAACAATGGACGTCGTTGGAAAATAGACATGATCCACCCGGCTGCCGGACTCATAGAGCACCTTGCCAAGGGGCATCTCGACAGGTTCCATGTGCGGCATCCAACGACCCCATTCTGCGTCAGGCAGCACAGCCAATAGTTGATTCTTTGGTCGATCGGAAGCCAAAGGCATGTCAGTCTCCAAATGGATCGACGCTTAAGCGGGTTGCTCTGGGCTGGCTAATCTTCCGGGTCGGAACCATGCATCCAGGCATAAAAAGCGTGTGCTGTGTACGGCAGCGTACCGAGTTTCATTGTTTATAGCACGCACGCTGATGCGGTGGCCGTAAAAGGGCGTCGTTGCCGTTCGGGATGTCCTTGGGAGGGGGCTGGGACCGATCTGCTGGTTGGCGGGGCGCCACTTGCGGGCGTGGCCCTTATAGCAAGGCTGATCGCGCGGATTGCTACCCGGGTGACGACGCGCAAATGCTGCCGGCGCATATTGCTCCTTTGTGTTCGATAGCGCACAGAAGTACCGGTCAGATGGGGCGATAGTCCAGGCGCGCGATAGGGAATAGCAAGTTGACTAGGACGCCCTCATGGGAAGGATTGCCCTAAGGTGGGCACGGACGCCCTTATGAGGTTGAAGATCATTTGCCCGCAGATGGGCAGGTATTTGTGCCTACGCGGGTACGAGAAGCTCATCGGGCTTCGATAGGCCTCCTTCGGCCGAACGTGTGGTCATCGCATGCCAAGTAAAGCGGTGGGCTGATCTCATTCGAAGCGGGCATCTCGCGCAGAAGGGCGGTCACTTTGAAAAACAGAAGTGCAATGCATGCCGTAAATTGGCTCATCGATGGTCTTCCATCTGAAGAGCAAACAAGAGTGCTGGGACGCTGCGACCTCGTGGCGCTGACTTTTGGCGACGTCTTGTTTGAGTCGGGTCAGGTCATTCGTCACGTCTACTTCCCGCTTGACGGATTCATATCGCAAATGACGTTGCTGGACGACCGCAGGCCACTTGAAGTGGCACTGACGGGAAACGAGGGCATGGTAGGAGAGACGCTGATCCTTGGTGTGCCCGCGGCGCCCATGCGCGCCATCGTGCAGGGCTCCGGTCAGCTGCTTCGCATGAAAGCCATGGATCTGAAGCAGGAATTGGTCGAATGTCCCTTTTTTCTGCAGACGCTCAATCGATATCTGTACGTAATCATGCGGCAATTGCCCCAAATGGCCGCATGCACGCACTTCCACGAAATTGAGCCGCGCCTGGCCCGCTGGCTGCTCATGACCCATGACCGGTCGTCCACGGATACTTTTCACCTTACCCATCAGTTCCTCGCCGGCATGCTAGGCGTGCGGCGAAGCGGCGTCACCATTGCTGCGGGGTCATTGCAGGTAAGAAAGCTCATTGACTATCGAAGGGGCGAAATTACGGTACTCAATCGCAGAGGGCTCGAAAAAGCCTCTTGCACGTGCTATCAAACGCTCAACATCGACTACGACAAGCAGTTTGGCCATGGGCACCGCATGCGTCGTAACTGACATGAAGCTGGTTATCAGGCAGCATCGATGTCGATTGCAAAATTGGCGCGAAGCCCATGGAAACATCATTACTTGCCCCGCGCATGGGCGCAGGGCAAGGTAGGCAGGGTAGGCGTCTTTCAGGTGTGGATGTGCATTTAGCGCCTTGCGCGGGTCAACGTGAAACGGCCGAAGTCGATGCCAATATCCACGCCTTCCCCATCGCCCGCAAGCGCGAGCGAGACCGTTCCTTTGGTAAGTACATGGGCGTCGCCTGATTTGACTACGCCTGCGTGCGCTTCGCCCTCGGCGTAGGAGCCCAATACGTCATTGATGGACCGCACGTCGGAGAATTTTCCTGTGCCGTTATTGATGCGTGATTTACCGACCGTCAGGCCGCCGCCTTTAGCGGAAATGGAGACATGCATGGACGTGCCGTCAGCGCATTCGACCAAGCCTTTTCCCTTGGCTTGTTTGTAGATGACCGACCAGCTATTGAGTGAAAAGTGAAGTTTGCAATCGAGATTGGCTTCTGCGGCATACGACGTATTGCTCGTTACCCCTGCAATGCAGACAACCAGAAGGGCGGCAATTGATTTTGCCAGGACATGGTTCATGATGTCGTCTCCAGACGATGTGATGGTATTGCATAACGCATGGGAGGCTTCGAGTGGCGCCTTTCCGTCCGTCGTGAGTGACTCGTGAATCGCCCATCACCGTTGCGCATCCCTGGCGCGTGGATCTGAATCATGTCGGGTTACTTTGAATAACCCATGCCAGCACGATGGCGTGATCCTGCAGCAAGGATAAGCGCCGGGAGGATGTCCGTCGGTGCGCTTGCGCACCAAGACGCGGCCGAGGGGCGGCGCGCGTCGGGATATTCTGCGTGAAAACGCGTATAGGGCGTCCAGGCCCGTGAAGCTGTGGAACGTCGACTGTGCGGGGTTGGTGCGCCATCGAGCGGACCTGTTCCTTGGTACTGCCTATCTTCCAGCTTACAGGCCTGTGTTTGCCCGGATGGGTGATTGGTGGGGTGGCGCACCGACACGTCATGCCTTGGCGTGCACACTCGGTATCCATGAAGGAGTACGTTATGAAGACTAAATTGATGTTGGCCATTTGCGCAGCCTTGCTGTTCTCCAGTGCGGCCGCGTTGGCGCAATCCTATGACCGTGACGGAAACAGTCAGCGTCAAAATGATTATCGGCAAGGTGATAATCGTAAAGCCGATCCTAGGCAAAATGATTGTCGGAAAAACGATTGCAGGAATGACGGACGTGGTCAAAGTGTATATCGTGATAACACTGAGAAACAGGATGGTTACCGCCAAGGCGAGTACCGCTCAAATGATCATCGTCAAGGCGGCGATCGTAGGGACGGTGTGATCATGCATGATCGAGGCAATCACGAAGGCTGGTATCGACGCGGTGGCGTGATGCCACGCGATTATCGCAGCAACCAATATGTGGTGTCGGACTGGCGTAACCATAATTTGCGCCAGCCGCCGCGGGGTTACAACTGGGTGCGCAGCGATAACGGAGACTTCCTGCTTGTTGCAATAGCAACGGGTGTGATCACTAGCATCCTTCTCCAGCATTAATGCGGGAGCGATGGCGTGAAATGCGACTTCCATGGTTTACGTGCAAAACGGACTCGTGACATTCATGGGTCCGGTTCTTTATGGGAACGTTATGGGTGTATTGTGTGCCGTAAGAGCATGCTGAACGTAATGTCGCCCTCTGAGCCAGGTGCTCGCTAGGGACGTGAGCAACCCAAACCAAGGCCCGCAAGCCGATCGCCCACCCATGGGCCTGGAGAAGCTGCCCAGCGAACCGGTTGACAGGGTTGCCAAGCCATTCAATCGTTTCTTGCAGATAGAAGCCGCCGCCAGTGGCGTGCTTCTGCTTTGCGTTGCGGCTGCCCTGGCGCTTTCCAATAGCGCTCTCTCAGCACGCTTTCTGGCACTTTGGGAGATACATGCGGGTATTCGCATCGATCATATCGAATTACTTCGTTCGTTAACACGATGGATCAACGACGGATTGATGACGTTGTTCTTTTTCGTCGGCGCGCTCGAGCTCAAGCGCGAGATCGTGCTGGGGGAGTTGAGCAATCCCAGGATTGCTACGTTATCGCTGGCTGCGGCCTTCGGTGGAATGATCGTACCGGCCATTCTTTTCTATGTGCTGGAAGGCAGCGGTGCCGGCTCGCATGGTTGGGGTGCTGTCATGGCTACCGATACGGCCTTGCTGATCGGTTGCCTCGCCATCCTTGGTTCGCGCATACCGCAGAGCCTGCGGCTGTTCTTGCTGTCGTTGGCGATCTTTGACGACATTGGCGCCATCGTGGTTGTCGCATTTGGCTATGGTGGCAGCCTACATTGGGCCGCGGTTGGGTGGGGCGCGGCTGGAATCCTCATCGTCGCGGGAATGGCGCGCATCGGCATTCGAAACCTGCCGATATATTGCCTTTTTGGGGGCGGCATATGGCTTGCCCTCGATGCTTCAGGCATTCATCCCACGGTAGCAGGACTCGTCCTTGGACTGATGACGCCGGCCAGGAGCTGGGTTAGCGACCATCGTCTGCACGCCATTCTTGGGCGCGTGCTTGCCTATCCGCGCGGAAATCATTGGAGCGGCGATACACAAGACCGGAAGGATCTGCGGCGGGCAGCCGTTGCCGCGCGGGAGGCGCTTTCACCGGTCGAGCGCCTGGAGATAGCACTGCATCCATGGGTGGCATTTGCCGTCATGCCGGTGTTCGCATTGGCCAACGCCGGCTTGCGCATCTCGCCGGCTGATGTTGACCGAGCCCCTTTCATGGCGGTCTTTTTGGGGCTGTTCGTTGGCAAGCCGATTGGTGTCGTCCTCTTCAGCTACATGGCTGTCAAATGCCGCCTGGCGGAGCGCCCTCAGGATCTACCATGGCGCCTGTTGGCGGCCGGGGCCTTGCTGACAGGCATCGGTTTCACCATGGCACTCCTCATCGCGGCGCTGGCCTTTGGCTCCGGTCTGCTCAATTCGGCCAAGCTCGGCATCCTGGCTGCCTCGATCGCATCTGCCGCCAGTGGCGTGATTGCATTGGCCTGGCTGACCTCGCCGCAAACACGGCGAGAAGACCTTAAGCCGACGGCATAACTATGTGTTGAGACGTACAGAGAGATTGGGGTTTTGCGCGTAGATTGACAGTTGCCATGAAGATATGTCGAAGCTGGCATGTCCGATTCATGGAAACGGTCGGCAGGCACATGTCTTCTGCATCGGCTTCGGGCTGTGGCATGGGCGCTGAAAGTTACGGCAGAAGCTGGGAGAAACGAGATGACACTGGGTATGGTTCTACTGATATTGCTCATTCTGCTGCTCGTCGGCGTGATCCCACGATGGTCTTACAGCAGGAGTTGGGGCTATGGGCCAAGTGGAGGCTTTGGACTGGTGCTTCTTGTGGTCATAGTCCTGGTCTTCCTGGGTCGCATTTAAGGCGTTTTGCTCATTGCCAGGCGGCTTGCACGACCTGGATCGTCAGGGAAGTGCTGGCACGCAAGTCTCCTGGGTTCTGCACAGGAACAACATGATGAACAATGGAAAGCACATGCTAGGAGCCGCACTGGCTTCGTCCTTGGTTGCCTCCGGCGCATATGCCAGCCCACCCATCGGCGTACCCATGGTGCTGGCAACAACGCAGCAAAATGTCAGTGCCGTGGCCGATTCGAAGGGGCAGGTTACCTCCGAGGTAAACGCAACCGGCACTTCGGACAATCAAACTACCGTCCGCTCCGTGCAGACGCCGGCCCCCAGCTATGGATCCCGGCCTTCATTCGACGCGCTTGATGCAAACCATGATGGATTCATCAGTGAAGCGGAGGCCGCGGCGTATCCATTGCTGGCAAATGACTATCTACATGTCGCCAGCAAAGGGAGTCGTGGCGTGACCCGCGCACAATACGAGCGTTGGTAGCGAGAGCCGCTCGCCATTCGCTGCACTTGCACTCCATATGGCCTGAGCGCGCATTGGGTCAGAGGGAGAAGTGGATCTACAACGCGTTCGAGCCGGAGGAAAAATGCTCTATCTGGCGATGATTTTTTTCGTAATGGCTATTTTCTCAGCACTCTTTGGCTTCACAGACATCGCTGTCGATATTGCAGGCATTGCGAAGACCGGCTTTGTAATCTTTCTTACTTTATTTGCTTCTTCCATGGCTTTTGGTGGCATGAAACGACACGGGCCGCGTGTATGAAGATGCCATGTTCATCTGGTTGGTGGTCGTGATTTGGTCATGGCTGATCAGACTCGATACCGTTCGACAGGCATGTGCGTTGGAACGTGGTCAGGACGATTCGATCAAATAAAGGACAAGTAAAGATGAACATCCTGCAACGTAGAGACGCTGTCGCGACGCTGGCGATAGTGGTTTTTATGCTCTGCTCGTGCTCGGGTCTTCGCAACGACTTCGTCAAGAGGCCATCAAAAGCCCTGTCGCCGACAACGAGCACAGCCAGCGCGCAATACGTGCATGTCAAGGCAAATCAGCACCCTGACGAATCTGGCTTTCGCCTGCTTACGAGCAGTTCCAATGCTTTGATGAGCAGAATCGCGCTTGCCGATCGTGCAAAGAACTCCGTCGACCTGCAGTACTACATCTTCAACAACGATGCGACAGGGCGATTGGTCATGCAGCGGTTATTGGCTGCGGCAGATCGTGGCGTGCGTGTGCGTGTACTGATTGACGACATCGGAGTGCACAACGAAATAGACATGCTGAATGCACTCGATGCGCACCCAAATATCGAGGTGAGGCTGTTCAATCCATTTCATACGCGCAACCCATCCCCACTGTCGAAGTTGACGCAATTTCTATTTGAAGGAAGTCGCCTGAATCGCCGCATGCATAACAAGTCATACATCGTGGATAACAACGTGGCAATCGTCGGTGGGCGAAACATTGGAGACGAATATTTTGACGCAGGCAATGACACCAATTTTCGCGATCTTGACCTTATTGCCATCGGTCCGGTCGTCAAAGAAGCGTCGCTTGCCTTCGACGCATACTGGAACTGCGATGCCGCTTATCCGGTCACGGCGTTTCGCGGCAAGCGGGCCAGTCATTACGATCTTGCGCGGTTGCGCATGGATCTTGCCAGGGACGCGCGCGCATTTGCTCAATCCGACTATGCTCAAGCGGCGTCGGAAGAATTTCCGGACGGACCCTCGGCAGACCGCCCCGGGGCGTGGTTCTGGGGAGGCGCAGTGCTGGTGGCCGATCAGCCCGAAAAAATAGAAGCCACCGAGGACGATCCGCGACTGCGTATTGGCCCGCAAATTAGGGCAATGACCGACCAGGCGCAGAAGGGCGTGCTGCTGGTATCTCCTTATTTCATTCCCGGAGACAGTGGCACACGTTATCTCTCCCAGTTGACGGCACGCGGCGTCGTCGTGAAAGTGCTCACGAATTCCCTTGCCTCCACCGATGAGGCTGCGGTGTATGCGGGGTACTCACGCTACCGGCAAAGGCTTCTCCAGAGTGGCGTGCAGATCTATGAGCTGCGCCCTGCTGGAGGCCCAAAGCGGCCAGTCAGCGCCAAGGGAAGGTCGTCCGGTGTCAGCCTGCATGCCAAGGCCATTGTGGTGGACGGCCGCTGGGTCTTCATCGGTTCCATGAACATGGATCAGCGATCGAAACTGCTGAACACGGAAATGGGAATCATCGTCGATTGCCCGCAGTTGGCGATGGCTGTAACACACTTCTTTGATACGGCCACCTTGCCGGCAAATGCCTATCATGTCGTGCTGGTGGCAAGCGGTTCGCCAAAAGGAAGCCTGCGGTGGCAGGCGAGTGACGCCCGCAAGGAGCTGATCTATAGGCATGATCCAGACGTGACCCTGAAGCGCCGGATGGAAGTGTCTGTTTTCAAGCTGCTGCCGATTGAGGGCGTGCTCTGAGTCACCGCTGAGCTAGGCTCGTCGCGGCTGGACGCATGCCTTTCGAATACACGGCTAAGGCTTATTTAGCCTCAAATGCCGAAGCTCGTCCGTCAGCCAGTCTGCGGCCAGACGGTTGTTGCCGTCGCAGTTGACCAGGTATGGCTTGCCGCTGAGGCTGCTCACGCTGCCTGCGCGCTGGATGAATTGCTCGGCAGAGTTTATGCGGTCCCTCGCCAATAGATAGTTCAATTTCGCTTGGAGGTGCGCACGTGCCTCGGCTGCGCTATATAATTTTCCATTGCGAATCATGATGCAGTGGGAACTGCCGACAAACGCCAGAAGTGCATTCACTTCCTGCGTCCCCTTGGCGCCCAGTTCGCCCCACGCGTCGGTGGCCAGCAAGCAGAGGCCGCCGGCCAGGATGATGGCCATGCACGTCCGCCTGGATGAAGGCATGCTTCGTTTCTGACTAATGCGCCAGACAGCGTTCTTTAGCGTTGATTTCATGCTTGAGTTCTTCAATAAGATCTTGGTGTCTACATTGGGCTGTTCTGCCCAATTCCGAGGCATAACATCAAAATCTGTGTATCCTTTGAAACAGAATCTGCGCAGTAAAGCGATGTCGTGCAGGCCGCTGAGCTGGGAGTCAGTAACAGCACCCGTGCAGGGGGCCGCGGCGTGCCTCGCCCGGTACTGACCACAGTTCGTGTTGGAAAGGGCGCAGCGGAGTGTGGCCCAATGTTGCTGGTAGCCTCTTTCTGCCTTACTGGGTGATGATAGTCTCTTTCCTGAGGCAGCAGCCTTTGCATATTACGTTATCCGCAACACCGTGAAGGATTACGTCCGACAGGGGGTGTGAACGATGGTCGACCGGGCGCTGGCACTTGCTGGCATTGGCACCGAAGAATCGGGCGCTGAGCGAGATCATCATCGTTGAGTGATTAGGGCAGAGCGGTCCTCGGGCCGGGCCCCGGTCCACGGACTTCGGCCTCGTGACGATGATGCGGATAGCTGGATAGTCTTCTGCGGCGATTCAAGGCAATGCTCTTGACCGTCGTTTGGTCGCGCAACCTTTAGTTACCTCCAGACACTAGCCGCCTGGCGGCCGATAACGGGCCGCAGGTAGTTAAGCGTGTGAGTGCGCGGCGCCGCCTTAACTACCTCCGGCCTTTTTCGTGGACGACAAGCCAACGTTGGCGACGTAGTAGGTCGCCGCATGGCGCCGTTTGTCCTGGTCTCGCCGGCCTGCGACGACCTTCCCGTTGCTAGCTGCGGGGAACAGTTGGTAGCAAGAGCGGCCGCAAACTTGATCCATTGAAACGATCAACCGTTGAGCAGGCGTCCGCCATCGACGACGATTTCCGAACCAACCGTCCACTTCGACTCATCGGAAGCAAGGTACATCACAGCCTTGGCGATTTCGTCCGGTGTGCCAAAACGACCAAGCGGGACGCTTGCCGCAATGTCCTTGTTGACTTGGTCGCGATAGGCGTCAGGGATGCCGAGCTTGTCGTACAACGGCGTTTCGACTGGGCCAGGACTTACGGCGTTGATACGAATGCCACGTCCAAGCAGCTCGCTTGAAAGGGTCTTTGTCATGTTCAGGAACGCAGCCTTGGTCGCCGCATAGACCGAGGACTGGGCGGCTCCAACGTGTGCACTGACGGACGTGTTGAACACCACCGACGCGGGGCTGGCGAACACGGGAAGCAGCGCCTTCATGAGGAAGAACGGGCCTTTTACATTGATGCTGAAAGACGCATCGAATGCTTGTTCGGTCCATTGTTCGATCGGTGCCCAGGCCGCGACGCCTGCGTTGAGGAACGCGATGTCGAGCTGTCCGTAATGTTCCTTTACCGCTTGTGCCAGATCTTGCTGCGCGGCGACGCTTGCCGAGTCCGCGCGCAACACAAGCACCTGCTCGCCAAGCGCGGCCTTGGCCTTGGCAACGGAGTCCGGGTTCACTCCGGTTACGATGACGCGCGCGCCCTCGGCCAGAAACTGCTGGGCGGTTTCCAAGCCGATGCCGCTGGTGCCACCAGTGATGAGGGTACGTTTGCCTGCTAGGCGGGCCATGGATTGCTCCTGTCGTTGATGCCGGTCTGCCGCGCTGGCAGCCCTTTGCTGTGAGCTAGCATGGCTCCATGCCCGGTTTGCCATAAGACCGCCTTCATGCATAGCATTTATGCAATCTACGCATGAATGTGAGGTGGGTAATGGACCGTTTCCTGTTGATGACCTGCTTTGCCCGTGCGGTAGAGACCGGAAGCTTTTCTGCCGCAGCTCGTGACATAGGCATAGGGCAACCCAACGTCAGCCGTTATGTGGCTGCATTGGAAGACCACCTTCAGACTCGGCTGCTTAATCGCTCAACTCGTAGGCTCGTCTTGACGCCTGAGGGAGAGCGCTATTACGCAGAGGTTCGCCGCATACTCGATGCGGTAGCCGAATCGGAGACGTCCTTGCGAGAGAACGTCAAGCCGGCGGGTCTTCTCCGGGTAGCCTGCCCAACGGCGCTGTCACACATGTATGTGATGCCTCTCGTGCCCCGCTTTTTGCAGCGATATCCGGCCATGGAGCTGGACCTGCAGATCGGCGATCGCTTCGTTAATCTGCTCGACGAGGGTGCTGAGCTGGCCATCCGCATAGGCCACTTGGAAAACAGCGCGCTTCGCGCGAGACGTATTGGATCTTTCAGGCGTGTATGCGTGGCAAGCAAAGAATATCTAGCCAAACGCGGCATGCCGAGAATCCCTGGCGACCTGGTTAATCACGATTGCGTGGTCTACACATTGCTGGCGTCGGGAGCAACGTGGCGCTTCAAGGATGCAGAGGTTCCGGTATCCGGTCGAATCCGTGTCAACTCGCCGGAAGCGTCACGCGCATTGGTCTGCGCCGGTCTCGGCATCGGTCAGGGGCCGGAATGGTTATTCGAGGATGGGCTCAAATCCGGCCGTCTCCAGATCGTCCTAAGCGATTTCTCCCCGCCGCCGGTGCCCATGCAAATCGTCTATGTAGCGAACAGGCTCGTTCCGAAAAGGGCTGTTGTATTCATGGACTTCATCACTGAAGAATTTTCGAAGATTCCCCAGCTCAACACCTAGGATGAATGAAGGCGTTGGTTGGCAAAGCTGCCGATCGGGTGCCCGCATCTTGGATGCGGTTCTATCGATCATCTGCCACCAATGTTTGTACATCGCCCCTGACACCATTGTTTGTGCAGCTTTAGGTGGATGTGTACGTACTTTGCTTGTCAGCGGATAGCTAAATCTGTGCACTGTCAATTAAAACAATTATTTAGGATTCATGGGTGCCGACCTTAAGCAACCCTTTGACAACCAAAGTATGTGCTGAAAACATTCGGAAGAACGTCCGCTTCCGACCGAGACTGTGTGAAAACACCAACCTGCGCGCACTGGAGGGACCGGATGCGTCGACGAATAAGGATCGACCATCGGTTGATGATCAGGTTGTGATGGCCTGCATCAATGCCTTCACTCCCATGATCTTGATGACCCGCTTCATGTTGTATGCCAGTACATACAAACTCATTTCAGTAGCGACTTTAGGCAGCGTTCGCATCAGAAAGTGCGTTGATCCCATCCATGCCTTGAGGGTTCCGAAGACATGTTCGACGGTCTGGCGGCGTACGCGCATGGCTTCGGGATGGTGATCTAGCCGTCGTTGCATGGTCTCAAGCACGGCCTCGTGCTCCCAGCGTCGGATGCGTCGATGCCGTGCCGTGGTGCAGGCGCTGCGTAAAGGACATGTTGGGCAGGCCGCTGACCAGTAGATATGGATGGTCGATCCGTCTTCGACGGTGGTCATGCGCCGAGTGGCTACTTCGTTAGCCGGACATCGATAGGTGTCGGTGTTGGCGTCGTAACGAAAATCACGCTTGTCAAAACGGCCGGCCGCCGTGCTGCTGGATGTCTGCGTTTTAGGCACTAGCGGCGTCACGCAGTTTTGCTCACAGGCGAGAATCTGTTCGCCCTTGTAGTACCCGCGGTCGGCGATCACTGTGAGTTGGTCGCATGCCATTGCGGTTTTAGCCGCGTCGGCGGTGCTGGCGAGGCGATGACGGTCATGGCCTTCGTTGGCGACTTCATGTGCCACGACCAGGTGATTAGCGGCTTCTACCGCCATTTGCACGTTGTAGCCCACTACACCCGAACCACGGCCATGCGTGGCCATGGAACGCGCATCCGGATCGGTCATCGACAACTGCTGATCGGGGCTTCCACGCATGACTTCACCCAATGAAGCGAGCTGCTGCATATGTTCGCGGACGGTGGCGATCTTGCGCTTTAGGTGGGCCACGCGCGCCTCGGGCAGTTGGCCCGGTTCGCCGTCGGCGCGATCCAGTTCGTCCAAGTAGCACGCTACGTTGCTTTCCAATTGCTTCATGCGCGCCTTGAGCTTGGCCTCAGACAGGTTGCGGTCGCGGCTGTTGACGGCCTTGAACTTGCTACCGTCAATGGCAGCGACGGCATCGGTAAAGAGCTGCATGCGTCGGCACAGCAGTACGAACTGGCTGCAAACACGGCGAATAGCCGGTCCATTATCCTTGCGGAAATCGGCCAGGGTTTTGAAATCAGGCGAGCATCGCCCGGTAAGCCAGATCAGCTCGATATTCCGCTGCGTTTCGCGCTCCATGCGTCGGCTGGATGGCACGCGGTTGAGGTAACCGTAGATGTAAATCTTTAGCAGCGTGGCCGGGTGGTAACGGGGCCGCCCCGTGAGGGCGGGCTCAATGCTTTCAAACCCCAGCGAGCCAAGATCCAGTTCATCGACGAAGACGTCAATTATACGGACGGGATTGTCATCGCCGATATAATCGTCCAGCCGCTCGGGGAAGAGCAGGCTCTGTGATCGGTTCAGCCCTTCCACGAATCGCTTCATAAGGCACTCCGCTCGGATTGCCGCTAGAGTAAGTCGTGCGTCTTACCGGGTGTTTTCACACAGGCTGGACCCAAAGCGGACATAATTCTCCGGCCAACAACTGACCAGGGGTTGCGATGGACACCGTCGTCTCAGCATCGGGCGAGCCCTTGCGACAGAATAGCGCGCTAGACACAGCGGCTGGCGATGTTTCAAGGCAAAACGTCATTCGGAACGAACACCTTGGCCTTACGTGATTGCGACAACTTGCCCCATCTGCTTACGGGCATGGCACTGTTGACAGCGCAAGTTCTTGTGTAGGGTTTATCCCCGCTGGCCACCCGGCTAATGGGTAGGAGCCAGCGAGACGGGGGTCGCCTCGTGGGATGAATTGGAACGCTCGATGCGGCATCCCTGTACCTATGGACCTAGACACAGAGGATTTGTCTATGAACGCAAAGCGGATTGTGTTTGGTGCTTTAGTGGTAATTACTGCAGCTGCAATGACGGGCTGCGGCTGGAACGTAGGTGTCAAAAAGACCATGGGAAAACCGGTCGAAATTGATGCCGGTATTAGTGGTCAATTCCCTGCCGCCATTAAGGCGATGGCGATGCGGGGTGCCGCCGTAACTGCTGACACGCTATACATCGACACATCAGGAACAGACTTTGCCTTAAGCACGTCGGGAAACGTTGCTATTACGCTGACAGACTCCAGCGGAGGTGTCATCGGATCTTCCACGTTCCCCTGGATTAAGAGCGGCACTCGCCTCGTCTTTTCCGATCCTACCTCCGTCCAAAACTGGCTCAACCAGTATCCTTCTGCCGCCAATGCGTCGGCGCATTTGGTTGTCGGTAACACCCCGGTAGACGGTCAAGACCACGTAATATCGTCCGCCATCGTGTATCAAGGAACAACGCAAGCGTCTCAAGTTGTAACGGCTCCGGCTGAGTGTTACAGCCGTATCCATACCGTGATGCCCTGTGCTCAGTAGTGTTTAGAACGGTGGGCTGCGGCAAAGCCCGCAGCCCACTCTCAATGGGAAATGCGTCCATGATCCGATGGTTGGCTGTCTTCCTCGCGGGCCTCGTCGTGTCCGCGTGCACAGTCAACTTTAGAAGTCCGAAGGTGGCGTTTTCGAAAGTGGAGAGCGCAGAACGCCATCAGGAGCAGGTATCAACGGCTCATAACACATCGGTGTTCCGATGGCCTGGCTTTACGTTGTCGATAGCAGGCACGTACCTGCCTGGTCGAAGAACAAGCTTGCCCTCCAGTCATCCTGAATTCCTGTTCGAGCGAAGCGGAAGAAGCAACTACAAATTGAATATCGGTGCGGAAGGCGAATGCCGAGCATCACCTGCGGCTTCCCGGCTATTATCAGAGGCGCTGGCTAAGCTATGGGACTATAGCGGGGGCTTCCCATCGAAGGGCCAAGTCGACGTGCACATCATTAGCGACGGTGTTCGCGTGGCGCGGTACAACTTGTCATTACTGGCAGGTCGAAAATATCACTTGAAGTACTGGACGCCCTGTGTAGATAGCGATCCAGATGCTGCGCTTTTCTTTGCCGCCACGATCGCGCTTCATGAATCCACCCACGCATCGCTGGACATGGTTGACGGCGAGTCGCGAGATGTATATGAGCGCGAACGGATCGCGGTAGGAGCCGAAGCGTGCCTCTACTTGGCCGTCAGAAGTTTGGATCAGGCATTCACGCAGCAGCACAAGGAGCTTCTCGCCCGCTTCAATGAGCTGCAGGAATCGCAGCTTGGAACAGCACATATCGAACTTCCAACCCTTTGCAAAGCTTGGCAGTCCACCATTAGCTCGGAAGGAATAGGCCTGCGTTTGCCCTCGTCTGGGGATAAGCTGGACTGATGATGAAATACAAAATGGTGATCTGACTCAGTGCTTGTATAAGATGACCGTCCTTAGGTCTGCCTCCGACCCGAAGGGGACTGTGCCTAGGGGAGTGGCATGAGAAAGAGTGCGAAAGTTGCACTATGTTCGTTGGCAATAATAGCGATTGCGCTAGGTAGTGCTGCTGCTGGTCTCTACGAAGGGATGGACATCGGAACGATTGGGTGATGAGTAGATGGGCGGGCAAGGCGTCAAAGTGATCTGCCATCGGGTTGGTCACGGCCTATCTCATCCGCTAATCGCCGCCGGAATGTCGCCGATACCGTTGCTTCAAGTGAGTTGGTTTGGCCCCAGGGCCTCATTCTGGGCTGCCAACCGTACGAAATGGTTGACCTTGTTTAGTTTCTCGTTTTTTCAATGCCTTAGCTACGCTTTTAAACACCAATGTATGTACATGCCTCAAACACCAATGTTTGTACAACCCGTACATACATTAGTGTCATGCCCACACTGATCTTGCCCCTCTTCCACGGACACCCGGTTAAGCGATTCAATTCGCTATCCGAGGTGATCCATGAAGCAGAAGACAGGCGTGAAGCAGACCCGGCAACGTTACAGCGATGAGTTCAAGGAACAAGCGCTGCGTCGAGCCGAGCAGGAAGGTGTGGCGACGGTCGCCAAGGATTTGAAGCTACCCGCGAGCCAGCTCTATGCCTGGCGCAGCAAAGCCCAACAGCGTGGCCAGACGAGCGAAGAGCAGCGGCTACAACAGGCCGAGCATGCCAAGCTCAAACGTGAGGTGGCGCGGCTGGAAGAAGAGATCGCCTTCCTAAAGAAGGCGGCAGCGTACTTCGCGAAGATGCCCAGGTGAAGTACGCCATGATCCGTATCCATGAAGCTACCTATCCGGTGCGAATGATGTGCCGAGTGCTCAGCGTGTCGCCGTCCGGCTATTACGCGTGGCGTGAGCGCCCGCCGTCGCCACGTGCGCTCAAGCAAGTGCAGTTGGACAGCTTGGTGCGTGAAGCGTATGCCGCCGAGAAAGGACGAGCCGGTTCGCCACGTGTCGTACAGCGGCTCAAGGGACAAGGCCATCAGGCCGGTCGCCATCAGGTGGCCAAGAGCATGCAACGTCAACGGCTGCGAGCCAAAGCAGCACGCAAATACAAGGCCACGACGAATTCCAACCACAGCTTGCCCGTGGCGCCTAACCTGCTGCAGCAGAACTTCCATGCGGATCGGCCTAACCAAGCCTGGGTGGCTGACATAACGTATATCGCCACCGACGAAGGCTGGTTGTACTTAGCCGTCGTGTTGGACCTGTATTCGCGTCACGTGATCGGCTGGTCGATGTCCGAGCGCATGACAGCGGCGTTGGTATGTAATGCACTGAGCATGGCCGTCTTCGCGCGTCACCGCCCGCAAGGCGTCATCGTCCACTCCGATCGCGGCAGCCAGTGCTGTTCGCAGGATTATCAGCGCTTGCTCAGCGATCACGGCCTTCGATGCAGCATGAGCAAGAAAGGCGACTGTTACGACAATGCCGCCATGGAGAGCTGGCACCACAGTTTGAAGGTCGAGGCCATTCACGGCGAGCGCTTTACGACGCGCGAACAGGCCAAAGCGCACGTATTCGAATACATCGAGGTTTACTACAATCGCCAACGGCTTCACTCGACCCTGGGCTATCTCAGCCCTGCAGAGTTCGAGCTACGGTATGTCGCTTAACTACGTGTCCGTGAACCAGGGGCAAGATCAGATGCACCCTTTCATGCAATGGGTGGACAGGCAGGTTCTTGATCTCGTCGAGATTTGCGCCAGCCCCCTCGCCCAGCCACTTCCCCACCGTGTATTTCAGGAGTTCGTCGCCGGGCTCGACAAGACGCTTCGGGGTAGGAGCGCGGGCGCACTCGGAGCGCTCGTCAAATTCTACGCATGCTGCATTCGCCTTCGCGGACGACGGGTATCGATTCGATCGCTGATCAATCTCTGCGCTATCCAAGGCGTATCGGTGAAGGAACTCCTGGCTGCGCCAAGAGAGGCATCCGGGCCATTGCTCTTCGAGAGATGGGCCGGGTTGACGTATTTGCCACTCCCGAGCCCAAGGCAAGCACAGAAGATCTATGTCGCTGGGAAGTGCCTTGTCGACTTTGTCCGGCAACGGCCCGCGTATCTCCCGCCTATCTCGCTACTTTTAGGTAGGTTCGGGGTTCAGTTGCTGGCGATCCGCGATGTTGTTGCCGAGACCTACGACTTCTACGAGGCAAAATACGCTGTCCAAGGTGACTCGGTCACTCTGAAGCGTTTTCGCGCCGCCTATCTGTGTGCAAAAGGAATCCTCGAGGGCTCATCGCATGGTGGATCCGTGGCGCACGGCCACAGTGTTGCAAGGGTGGCGGATCGTGCCGAGGTGACTTCGGTACTTGCTAGACACGCAGTCCGAAGCGCCTCGGTTGCACTGGCTACCCAGGCTAAGGCGAAGATTCAGGAGTACGAACAAGAAATGCCCGTCGAGGCCGCTGTGGACTGGTTCGTCCGGAACAGGCAGTGCATCTGGCGGGAGGGTGATTTATAGCCGTCCGGCTCGCGCATTTGGTCGATGACTTCATGTTGATACGGATCGCGTTGCGATGGGGGCGTCCGGCAAAGGCTTCTGGCGGATCATGCCTCTCTTTTGGCGAAGTGCTTCGCCGGGCTACCCTAATGTGCTGGGACCCACAAGGAGCACATGCCGGTGTATCTAGCCAAGTTGTCTGTCTCCAATTTTCGCAAGTTGGCCAAGGCGGAGTTGACCTTCCAAGAGGGTCTGAATGTCCTGGTCGGCGCCAACAACGTGGGAAAGACCGCGGTTATCGACGCCTTGCGAGCTTTGCTTGCGGGGCACGACGAACCATACGCACGTCTGAGCGCGGAAGATGTCCACCAGCCCAAAGGTGGTGCAGCCGCCGGCGACATCACCTTCCAGTATGTGTTTCGGGGCCTGAGCACAGACGACGAGGCGGACTTCCTTGCCGCGCTCAAACCCGGCACAGATGGGGCGCTCGAAGCACACTTCACCGTGCGCTACGCCGAGCTGGACAAGGCCGGCCGGCTACGAGCCAAGCGTTGGTGTGGCGATCACGAAGATGTGGGGCTGACTGCTGACATTCTGGAGAACTTGCGCGGCGTATATCTCCCGCCACTGCGTGATGCGTCCCATGGGCTCAAGCCCAGCCGCACCAGCCAGCTCTCGCGTTTGTTGCGATTGCTCTCTGATCAGGCGGGCGAAGATAAGATCAATGCCGCCTTGCAGGATCTCGATGAGCAACTGCGCAAGCACGAGCCCATCGTCAAGACCCAAAGCGCAATTTCGAGCCGACACTCGGAAATGCTGGGTGACGAACTTGCGCAGTCCTTGAACATCGGCCTGAGCGCCACTGACTTTCAGCGTTTGGCGTCTCGCCTATCGTTGGCCGTGGATACCCTAGAAATTGAACAAAACGGACTGGGCTTCAATAATCTAATTTTTATGGCGGTGGTGCTCAGCGAGTTGGCTCGCAACCCGGAGGCAAGCTACCGCTGCCTGATTATCGAAGAGCCCGAAGCGCACTTACATCCGCAGTTACAGGCGATCTTGCTGCGCTACCTACAAAGTATCCAGGCCACTGCTGGCGAAAAACCGGTGCAACTGTTCGTGACCAGCCACTCGCCGAACTTTGCTAGCATTGCCGATTTGGACAGCCTCGCATGTCTTGTCGATACCGGCAAAGCCGTCGAGACGTTCTTCCCTCGGACGATCACGTTCGGAAAAGGAAAGCGGGAAAAGCTCGAACGCTACCTGGATGTCACACGGGCCGAGCTGTTCTTTGCCCGTCGGGTAATATTTGTAGAGGGCGCTGCGGAGTTGATGTTGGTGAGCGCGCTGGCCGAGCGTGCCAAGGTCAATCTGAGGAAGCACGCTGTCAGTCTCATCAGCGTCGAAGGCTTGAACTTCGACTCGTTTCTGCCGCTGTTTGGCGAGGCTGCTTTGAAGATCCCGGTCGCCGTCATAACCGACGCGGATCCCATGCAAGAACTACCAGGGGGTGGTAAGGCACAGCCGCTTTACCCCGACCTTAAGGATGTGGTGCCCGTGTCCGACAACACGGCCAAGATGAAGGCCGCCGAGGATAATCTGGTCAAGGTGTTCCACGGGGTAAAGACGTTCGAGTATGACTTGGCTCTGCATGCGGATAACCGAGCGGCCATGATTTCTGCATTGAAGGACATCCATCCGACCATCGGCGCCAGTGTGGAAGCCGCGGTCGATGCCGCCGTCGGAGATGCCGAAAAGGCCAAGGTCTTGTTTCGCGGCATGTTTGAGCGGGATTGTAACAACGTTCAGAAAGGTCGCTTCGCTCAGGCGTTGGCCCAGACGTTGGCCAATCCGGCCACGCCCTTCGTCGTGCCCGACTACATTTCGCGCGCCATCACCCACGCCTGTCAGCTCGCTCCAACGAGCCCATGATTGGCCTGTCGCCCGAACAGCAGGCTATCGTTGATGCCCCATTGGTGCCGCTGGCTGTGGTTGCCTGCGCCGGCAGCGGAAAGACATTGACCGCCGTGCGTCGTCTGCTGGAGGTCCGGCGGCAACTGGGTGAGGCTCGGGGGCGCGTCGTCCTCCTTTCCTTCTCAAATGTGGCCGTCAATACATTTCGAGATAGCTATCGACTTCTGGCGGAGTCGTTGCCGGAGGGCGCCGGTCGGCAACGAATCGAGATCGACACGCTCGATGGATTTCTGACATCGAACATCCTGCGGCCGCACGCGTCACGAACGATGGGCTGCCCGCGTGCACCGTTCCTCGTTAGCGGCGCGGAGCCCTTCCTTGAGAACAAGGATTTCAAGTTCTGGGCGCAATCCGCCAAGGGCGATGCCTATCCCGTTCCTCGTGCTGACATTTGCGATGTCGTCGCCAACTTTCGCGGTAGTGTGGCGCAGTTCCACTATCGAAAGCACAAGGCTCTGATTCAGATCACCAATGGTGCTGCCGTGGTAGCGCGTCTGGGGCAGATCGGGGCGTATACCCACAATCTTGGGCAGTATTGGGCGCTGCGCACATTGCAGAGCCAACCGCTGATCCGCGCGGCCATGGCGCGTCGTTACCCGCACATCCTCGTCGACGAGTCGCAGGATATCGGTACGATCCATCAGGCAATCTTGCTTGAGCTCGTTGCGGCGGGGGCGCAGATCTCGCTGATCGGCGACCCGGCGCAAGGCATCTACGATTTCGCTGGCGCCGACGGTACGTTCCTCAAGGAATACGGCAAACAGGCTGGCGTGCGCAGCTATCCGTTGACGCGCAACTATCGCTCCGTCCCCTCTGTGGTGGCCATGGCCAACGCGCTGTCGAATCGGGCAGACACCGCCGATCGGTCGGTTCCTGAGTTCTCCCATGGCGCGTTCTTCATCGCGTACAAGCCAGCCGACCGGGACAAGCTGATCGCGGCTTTCCAGGTCGCAATCTTGGCTGCCGACCTGAGCGTTGAAAGATCGGCCATCGTCTGCCGCGGAAGCGCGATGGTTGAAAGCGTCTCCGGGACGGAGGCAGCGATGGGGCAAGGCCTGGTCAAACAGTTTGTGCGAGCCGCGGTGCTGCGCGACAAGCGGCGGGACTATCTGGGCGCGTTCAGGACTGTCGCCGGCTGTATCACCGGTTTGCTGCAAAAGCCGGGCGACGGCTGGTTGGCCTCGCTCATCCATCCCGCACAGCATCCCGAAATGAGGTCGATTCGCCGGGAGATCTGGACATTCACCCGAAACCCGGACCAAGGCTTACCGGCATCATCGCTGGTGGCCGACACCCAATGGCATTCATTGCTTGTCCCGCGCGTGAAGACGCTGCTGGATCGTTTGCAAGAGCAGTTCGGGCTTGTACCGGTGGACAACGTGGGCAAAAAGCTGAAGAAAACGGAGCTGTTGAACCGGCCTTTGCTGCCAGCGGCGGATCTAGCCACTGAGCATCAGTCAATGCTGCGGGTAGACACGGTGCACAAGGTCAAAGGCGAGAGCTTGGATGCTCTGTTGTACTTGGCAGAGAGAGATCATGTCGAAGCCCTGTTGCGGGGCGTGGACACCGAGCTTGGACGCATCGGCTACGTTGCAGCGACCCGAGCGCGGAACTTGCTGTGGGTTGCCATTCCGTCAGCTGCCCTACCGGCCTTGCGGCCGGCCCTTGTCGCCAAGGGATTCGTCGAGGTGGGCACTACGATGGGCGCTGCACCGGAAGTTCCCCCGAACGGCGCCTGAGGTCCTCGGCTACGTAGGAATTGAGGGACTTCACACAGCCTTGATCGGTCTGCGCAATTCACAGCATGCCCCCCCCCCGCTACCGCTTCCAGATGCGAGGCGCCTTGGCTGGCGGTATCTGCTGGTTTTGCATCGAAGTATAGGCTGAGGTCGAACAGACGACATCCCTTGTTCGCCGGCCCTCTGATGTTCGCATTTTTTCGTAAGTTTCTGTTTTCAAATGGTGAATGAACTCTCGGGTGCTGAGAGGTAGGCCTCTGCTGCCCATGTCGCTGTGGCGCGGCTATCACCAATGTTTGTACACACCCGTTATCACCATTGTTTGTACAGGGTGCACAAACATTGGTGATATGCCCAACCGCAGCGTACAGCCATCCCATGACTTCATACCCATGCACTAGTCATAACTCCGTACTACTGTTCCCTCCAACATAAGCGGCAGAGCAGGGCAGCCGTGGAAGACACTGGGGTTCACCTCAAGAAGTTTCAGAAGGAACTGTCTACGGGCACGGTTTCGCTGGTGTTGCTGGCGGTGCTGGGGCAGTCGCGGCAG
>JGI25162J39368_1000714_pt1 | contig 22986 bp, 23 predicted proteins | sample AraplaL_Cvi_mTSA_FD_39368 | JGI IMG/M metagenome (IMG submission 39368) | reverse complement strand
CGGAGAGATGCCCGAGTGGCCGAAGGGGCTCCCCTGCTAAGGGAGTATAGGGTCAAAAGCCTTATCGAGGGTTCGAATCCCTCTCTCTCCGCCAGATTGCAAAAGGCCCTGATTTTCAGGGCTTTTTTGTGTCCTTGAAAAAGGCACTTGGTCAAGTCGGTTGGTCAACAGCAACTGCGACTGGCGCATCACTTGCTCCGCCATTGCTCGGCCGCATAGCGTTTTCGGCTGACGTTTCCGTGCGATCTGCATGCGGCGTTGGGTCCAGTTCGCGCAGGCGCTTGGCCTCGGACACCGTCATGCCGCCAAACTTGCTGCGCGACAAGTAGTAGCCGGCTTCCGAGAAACCGTGCCGACGGCACAACTCCTTCACCGCCAACCCTGACTCGGCTCCCCGCAGGAGGAGGATGATCTGTTCTTCCGAAAACGCTTCTTCACGTTCAATCCCCTCAGCTCATGGGATCGGACTCTAAAGCTTCGTGCTACCCAGATTGGGGAAGACGTCGGTAGGCTCCTTGCAGCGGAGATTTTTCCGCGGATATTCGGGGTGTCCGCGGCTGAATGTACGTCACTACGTCGGGCGTGTTCAGATGTCCCGGCAGCATATGTTTACGCATGCAACAAGCCGGCTCAGCGGGCTTGATCGGCGGCCGGCGCGGGACAGGTCGGCGGTTGGGTCGCGATCGCCGGGTGCATGCGCATGTTGCGCCGGATCGACTGTTCCGGTGTCAGCCAGAGCAGCCCGCGCGACGCACAATCTTCGGCATAGTCGAACAATGCCCGCATGTGCTTCGCGTCGAAGTCGACGAAGCTTTCCTGCGGGTAGTCCACCGGAATTTCGGTCATGCGGAACTGCATGTGCATGCGCCGGGCCGCCGCGATGTTCTCCAGAACCGCACCACGAGTCTTGTAGGTCATTTCCGCCGCGAAGCTGTTCGACAGCACATCGATGGTATTGAACGGGGTGGTTCGTGGGGTTCGCGCCAGCTGGCCATTGACGATCATGTAGAGATGGGCACCACGCAACTCGGGGACGTCATAGGCCTGGATCCCTACGATCAGCGGCATGGTGAATACCGAGGTGGTCACGCTACCGTCCACGTGCATCTCGTCATAGCGGGAATGGCCGTCGCTGACGTGGATGAGCACCGGCGGGAATATCCCGGGCACGCTGGCCGAAGCGATCAGCACATCGCGGAACAGCCTTCGCGCCGTCGGGTCGCCCCGTGCGGCAATCGCCCCCATGTCCCACAGCACGGTCTCGTGCTTGTCCAGGTCGGTCGTGGCCACGATCAGTTTGCGTCCCTTGGCGGCCTCACGTGCGACTGCGTCAATCATGGCCGGGGTGACGAAATGGTCCACCAGCTGGAACAACGGATTGTGGCGGGGCAGGCCACGCGGTGACAGCAGCCGGGCCAGGATGGTACGGGTGGGCGAGCGCATCAGCCGGGCACTGCGCTTGCCGGTAAACGCCAGCTGCATGCGTGCATCCCAGTCCGGACCCAGGAACGCAAACGGGGCGAGCAACGCACCGGCACTTACACCGGTCACCAGCTCGAATTGCGGACGCTCATGCGCGCGACTCAACCCGGCCAGCGCACCGGCACCGTAGGCACCGCCCGAGCCACCGCCGGATAGCGCGAGGATGTCGATGGTTCCATCCGTAGCGGCGGCGCGGATGCCCTTGAAGAATTCCGTCGACTGGCTGGTGAAACCGTGCAGATCGGTGGTCACCAACCTCAACGCGGGCGGAAAACCTTCCGGCGTCGCCTGGTTTATGAGATCCGGAGGGGCTGCGCGGCGTGGCGCGGTCTGGCAGCCACCCAGCAGAAACATCAGGGCGAGCAGAAGAGTTGTCGTCCAGTCACGCATTGCCGATCGCCGCTTCATGACGGTTCCCTCAATTCAGTCTCGCCGCTGCCCGCTTCAGCCACCGGGCGAGAGCGTGATCGTCGTGATCGTCCCGCCACGCGGCATGCAACACATTGTGCTCGCGTGGATCGGTCATCTGCCATTTCATCGGCTCGCTCTGGTCCACGCGTGCGAACTCGCCGAGGACCATCAGAAAGTGAAAGGGTCACTGACGCGCAGTGACGCCTGGTGCGATGGCCACCAACCCAACGGATGCGGTGGTGATGCCGTTCCGGCAGCCTGTCCGCCTGACGGGCAGGCGACGAGGGAGCACATGAGGCTACGGCTTCGGGTATCCGGCAAGGGCGGAAAGAAATTTCTCCGAAACGCGCAAGAGTGTCTGCCGTGCAGCAGCCGTTTTCTTGGGCACGTCGGAGGTTTAGTGTTGTGCCCGAATGATGGTTTGCAGCTACCGTGCGAGCTTCCCGGAGGAGTACAGACAATGCCAAACCGTATCGCCGCAACGCGCGGTATCGATCACGTGGGACTCACTGTGGGTGACCTGGATCGGTCGCGTCGCTTCTTCGTCGAGTGTCTGGGATGGCAGGTGGTGGGGGAGAACCGCGCGTACCCGGCTGTGTTCGTCTCGGATGGCATGACGAGGGTGACCTTGTGGCAGGCGGAAACGCCTGGCGAGCATGTTGCGTTCGATCGGCGTAAGAACGTCGGGCTGCATCACCTCGCGTTGAAGATAGCCGACCTGGCGGCACTCTCGGATCTGCATGCGCGCGTATCGGCGTGGCCGGACGTGGTGGTTGAATTTGCCCCCGAGCTGGTGGGCAAGGGCCCGAGAGTGCATTGCATGGTGCGTGAGCCGGGTGGCGTTCGCATCGAGCTGGTTTGCACGCCGGCGGTTGATGCTGGCTGAGCCCGGAGATCGGTGTGGTATGCCGGGATGTGGGCGAGGCGTCATTCGAGGCGATCGATTTTCCAATCCCGGCTCCTTGGCGGAACGAGAGCTGATCATGGCGATACACGACACCCCGAACTTGCTGGATCTGCCAGGTATCCGCGTTCCGATCATTCAGGCGCCGATGGCGGGAGTATCGTCGCCGGCCATGGCGGCCGCAGTGGCCGATAGCGGTGGTCTGGGATCGCTGGGTTTCGGCGCGATGATCGCGGCCGAGGCGCGCAAGGCGATCCAGCAGTTTCGTGAACTGAGCGCCGGGCCGCTCAATGCAAACGTTTTTGTGCACCGACCCGCACAGGCGGATCGGGCCAGGGAGAGTGCATGGCTCGAGCGCCTGCGTCCACAATTTGAACAGTGGGGCGCCAGCGCGCCCGCACAGCTGCAGGAACCTTATCGCTCGTTTCTGGTGGACGACGACATGCTGGGCATGCTGGTCGAGGAGAAGCCCGCCGTCGTGAGTTTCCATTTCGGCCTGCCGCATCGGCATCAGATCGACGCACTGCACGACGCCGGCATCGTCCTGCTGGCGACGGCGACGAACCTCGCGGAGGCCGCGGCGATCGAGGCCGCCGGCATCGACGCGATCGTGGCCCAGGGCTACGAGGCCGGCGGCCATCGAGGCATGTTCGATCCTGACATCGAAGACAGTCGCCTGGGCACTCTTGCCTTGACGCGGATGCTGGCGCAAACCACAAGCGTGCCGGTGATCGCCGCTGGCGGCATCATGGACGGTGCCGGCATCGCCGCGGCTCTGGCGCTGGGGGCCAGAGCCGCGCAGCTGGGGACGGCTTTCATCGCCACAGACGAGTCGCTGGCGGATGCCGGCTATCGCGAGCGCCTGTTCAGCGATGCGGCCCACCACACCACGATGACGCGGGTGATTTCCGGACGTCAGGCGCGAAGTCTCGAAAGTGCATTCACGCGCTGGGGTGCCGGTGTGCCTGACGGCAGCGTGCCCGATTACCCGATCGCCTACGACGCCGGCAAGGCGCTGAATCGGGCCGGCAAGGCCGCCGGCCAGACCGGCTACGGCGCGCACTGGGCCGGACAGGGTGCACCGCTGGCACGTGCACTTTCCACCCGCGCGTTGATGCAGGCGCTGGATGCCGAACTGGTCGAAGCTTTGAAGTGCTGAACGACGCCCCGCGCGATGAGGCGGGCGTGGATCGCCCGATGCCATGCTCGCGCATGAGGAGCTGACACCGCGCCTTGCACGATATACCGATGGGCGCCGTCGCCACCAGTCAAGTGGTACCTGTCCATACGACCCGAAGGAGACCCTGATGGCCATCGTCACGATAAACATGCGCAACGGTCGAACCGACGAGCAGAAGCGGCGGTTTGCGTCATCGCTGCTGGATGTGATGAGCAACGCGACCGGCGAGCCGCGCGGGAACGTCTTCCTTGTCATCCAGGAAAGCCGCGGGATCAACTTTGTGGAAGACGGCCATCACCTGCCGGATTTTGGTGCTCCCGCAGCCGAATTCTGATCCACCGCGTTTGCGGGGAGTTCCTCATGCCACTGATCCAATGCCATATCAAGCGCGGACTGTCGCCGAAACAGAAGCACAAGCTCATGCAGGACCTCACCGAGGCCACCCGCGCGACACTGGGTGCCGATCCGAAGTTCGTCACCGTGGTCATCCACGAGCATGACGCGTCGAACCTCAAGGAGATCGACTACGCGTCGCCCGGTCCACCCCGAAGCTAGTGCGCAAGCACGCATCCATGGCTGGTAGGTTTGCCCGAGCGGGCCGCTACCTGGGACGGCCTCCAACCCATCGCGCCAGTGCGCTATCGACGTGATCGCCGGCCTGGTGGTCAAATTGACCCCCGGCATCTACCGTCGACTGCAGATCTGCGAGGCACGCGCTATGGATCGTCTGGACGCCATGAAAGTCTTCATCGCGGCGCTCGATGAAGGCAGCCTCGCCGGTGCCAGTCGCAAGACCGGCCGCTCCGCCGCCGCAGTGAGCCGGGCCATCGCTTTTCTGGAAGATCGTGTGGGCGTGCCATTGCTGCACCGGACGACACGGTCAATCAAGTTGAGCGAAGCAGGAGAGCGCTATGCGCTGTCCTGCAGGAAGATTCTCGCCGATCTGGAAGAAGCGGATCGGCAAGCAGCGGGCGAGCGGTCGGTGCCGCGCGGCACGCTGACAATCACCTCGACCGTGTTCGCCGGGGTGGAGATCCTGCGGCCGATCGTGGATGCCTTCATGGATGAATATCCGACAGTCACCGTGCGGATGCACATGCTGGAGCGCCCGGTAAACCTGATCGACGAAGGCATGGATCTGGCCCTGCGCATTACGCATCTGGCCGATTCCACGCTTGTTGCGCATCGCATCGGCGAGGTTCGTCGAGTTGTCGTGGCATCGCCACGCTATCTGGCAACGCACCCGCGGATCGGAGAGCCCGCCGACCTGGCAAAGCATCGGATCATCGCCCTGGCGCATTCGGGTCCGGATTCATGGAGCTTTCCCGCGCTGGAGGGGACCTCGGTCCCCCGTTCCATTTCATTCACGCCACGGCTGGTGATCAACAGCGTGAAGGCCTCGATTGCGTCGGCAGTCGAGGGTCATGGCGTGACGCGCTTGCTCTCCTACCACGTGGCCCGGGAGGTCGATCAGGGATTGCTGAGCATCGTGCTTGCCGAAGCGGAACCTGCGCCCATTCCCGTCCATCTCGTGTCGCCGTATGGCCGTCTTTCCGTGCCGAAGGTGCGCGCCTTCGTGGACTTCGCGCTTCCGCGTCTGCGCTCGCATTTTGCCGGTCTGGTGAAGCACGCGGGGGTGCCTGTCGAACGGCCGATTCCCTCGCGACGTGGAAGGATGTCTGCCGAATAGCAGGGATTCGCTAATCCGCGATGCGCGCCTAGATTGTGGGCTGTCGGAACCGCCGGACTCTTCGACGGTTCTCGCACTTCCCCACACATCCTTGAGGTATCAGCATCATGAGCACCCAGCGGAAAGTAGCAGTCATTACCGGCGCATCCCAGGGCATCGGTGCGGGCCTGGTCAAGGCCTTCCTCGATCGCGATTATCGCGTGGTCGCCAACTCGCGCTCGATCCAGCCGTCGAGCAACCCCGACGTTCTGGCGGTCGCCGGCGACATTTCGGATCGTTCGGTGGCCGAGCGCATCATCAAGGAAGCCATCGCCCGTTTCGGTCGCGTCGACACGCTGGTGAACAATGCCGGCATCTTCACGGCCAAGCCGTTCACCGCCTTTACCAGCGAGGAGTATGCCCAGAATCTGGCCGTCAACCTCAACGGTTTCTTCCATATCACCCAGTTGGCGATCGGCGAGATGGAGAAGCAGGGCAGCGGTCACGTGGTCAGTATCACCACGACCATCGCCGAGCACGCCATTGACGGCGTGCCGGCCGTGCTGGCAGCGCTGACCAAGGGTGGCCTGAACGCCGCCACCAAGTCGCTGGCGATCGAGTACGCCAAGCGCGGCATCCGCGTCAACGCGGTGGCGCCGGGCGTGATCAAGACCCCGATGCACGGGCCTGAGTCCCATGCCGCACTTGCCTCGCTGCATCCGGTCGGCCGCATGGGCGAGATCAGCGATATCGTCGGTGGCGTGCTGTACCTGGAGTCCGCCGGTTTCGTTACGGGCGAGATCCTGCACGTCGACGGTGGCCAGAGCGCCGGTCACTGACACTTCCCCGGGCGGGCTCGCCGCCCGCCCGATCTACCGAGGAACACAGCCATGCCCATGGTCACTATCCAGATTACGCGCGAGGGTTCCGTGCCCGGCCGTACCGCGGCGACGGCCGAGGAAAAGGCAGCCCTCATCAAGGGGGCCAGCCAACTGTTGCTGGATGTGCTCAACAAGCCGCTCGACGCGACCTTTGTCGTGATCGAGGAAGTCGAGATGGAAAACTGGGGGTGGGGCGGACTACCCGTCGCCGAGCTCCGCAAACAGCGCCAGACCAACGCGAAATAGCTCGTGCGGCGGCTGCACGGGGCAGGTATCTCGCACGAGCCAGTCGGGCCACCGGGCGTGCGCTCGGCCGCGGCCCGGCGAGGCCTGCGCAAAGTGAGGCAACGAAAAATGCCGATGCAAGCGAACACGGGCATCTACCGGCTGGGTCACGAGGCCAGCCGGTTGAACTATGCAGAACGCAACTCGCCGTTTTGGCGGCGCAATCTGATCGTCTGCGTGTTCGGTTCGTTCACCACGCTGGTGAGCCTGAGCATGCTGCTGCCGTTCCTGCCGCTGTATGTGCAGCAGCTGGGCGTTACCTCGTCGTCCGCCATCATCCAGTGGTCCGGTGTAGCATTCGGCGCGACCTTCGTCGGTACGGCCGTTACCGCACCACTCTGGGGGCATCTGGCCGACCGTTTCGGGCGCAAACCTATGCTGGCACGCGCTGCCATCGGCATGGCGGTGGTGATGTCGTTGATAGGAGTTGCGCACACTGTCGTCGAACTGGTCGGGCTGCGCCTGCTCGCCGGTCTGCTCGGCGGTTATGCCTCGGCGTCGATCGTGATGATCGGTACCCAGGCACCACGCGAACGTGCCGGCTGGGCGCTCGGCCTCCTGTCGACAGGCGCGCTCATGGGCAACCTGGTCGGACCATTGATGGGTGGGTTCCTGCCGGCATGGGTCGGGCTCCGCGGCACATTCTTCGTGGGCGGCGCGATGATCGCGGTGGCGGCGACGGCGACGATCTTGCTGGTGCGGGAAGACTTCGATCGTGAAGCCGACCACCTGCAACCGGCGGCTGCACAAAGCCAGTCCACGGTCGCGTCCAGCCGCGCCGTGATCGTCGCCTTGCTGTTCACCGCGATGATGGTGCTGTTCGCCAACATGTCGATCGAACCGATCATCACGGTGTACATGGGGCAGCTCGGGGTCCCCGCCGATCATCTGACGCGAGTGGCCGGCATCGTCATGGCCTCTTCGGCACTGGGCAGCATGCTGACCGCGGCGCGGCTCGGCGCACTGGCCGATCGCGTGGGCGGCTGGAAGGTCATCATCGGCTGCCTCGTGGCGACGGGCCTGGTGATGGTGCCGCAAGCGTTCGTGACGCAGTGGTGGCAACTGGCGATCTTGCGCGGGCTGATGGGCATGACGATCGCGGGACTGCTCCCGGCGATCGCCAAGCTGGTGCGTCAGTCGGTCGATGAAAGGCACTCCGGCAAGACGCTCGGTTACTTGCAGTCGGCTCAGTTCACCGGCCAGGTGGTCGGGCCGCTGGTCGGTGGCCAGATCGGGGCACGAGTCGGATTGCACGACGTCTTTTTCGTCACCGGATCGCTGCTGATCCTGTGTGCCGGGTTCAATGCCTGGATTCGTTCTCGCCATGTCCTGCGCGCGCCCACCTGATCGGGTCGTGGTGCACCCGTCTCCCATTTGGCACTGTGAGGAACTGCATGAAACACATTCGACACCGTAGCGCCGGGCTCGTGCACGTTCTCCATCCCGTCCAATGGAATCCAGCCTTGGATCGTTCGACGGCGGCGCACTTGCATGTGCTTTGGTCTTTCACCCTTCAGGACAATAATCGAGGCGTGACACCGGTATTACCGGTTGCAACGCTGCGTGCCACGCGAGCGGTTCGGAATGGACGCCCACGAAGGCCTCCGATGACAGTCCGAGCGCAAAGCCGGTCGTTACTTCGTAAGGTGCCATACGCTCGGTTCTGTTTCGATTTTTCCTCGGAGATGGCTCATGCTGAAAGGATCTGACCTGTTCGTGGCTGCCCTGGAAAACGAGGGCGTCGATCGGATTTTCGGGATTCCGGGTGAAGAGAATCTCGACATCGTCGAGTCCATCAGGCGGTCGTCGATTGAGCTCGTGCTGACCCGGCATGAGCAGGCCGCCGCATTCATGGCGGCCACCTATGGAAGGCTCACCGGCAAGCCAGGGGTTTGCATCACGACGCTTGGGCCAGGGGCATTGAACCTCACGACGGGTGCCGCGTATGCGCTGCTGGGCGCCATGCCGATGATCATGATCACCGGCCAGAAGGCCATCCGCTCGTCCCGGCAGGCGCGCTTCCAGATCGTGGACATCATCGCGACAATGAAGCCGCTGACCAAGCTTTCACGGCAGATCATCTCTGCAACGATGATCCCGGCGATGGTGCGCGAGGCTTTCCGCGTGGCAGCGGAGGAGCGGCCGGGCCCGGTGCTGCTGGAACTTCCCGAAGATGTCGCGGCCGAGCAGTGCGCCGAGATGGCGGTGATTCCTTCGCACCCGATCGAATTTCCGATGGCGAGTAAGGACTCTCTTGATCGCGCCGCGCAGATGATCATGCAGGCCCGGTCGCCGCTGCTGATGCTGGGCGCAGCGGCATCGAGGCCACGCTCCACCTCGGATCTCGCCCGGTTCGTGCTGCGTACGCGGATTCCGTACTTCACCACGCAGATGGGCAAAGGCACCGTACCGGGCGGCAGCGAGCTCTACATGGGCACTGCGGCACTTTCCGAACGTGACTATGTGCATGAGGCGATCGAGCGCGCCGATCTCATTGTCACCATCGGTCACGACACGGTCGAGAAGCCGCCTTTCATCATGGGCGCCAAGGGACCGAAGGTCGTCCACGTGGGCTATCAGCCGGCCAATGTCGAGCAGGTTTATTTCCCCCAGGCGGAGGTGATCGGCGATCTTGGGCCGTCACTGAGGCTGCTTGCAGATCGCGTTGAAGGCAGGCTTCCCCATGCGCAGGCCCTGCTGCCCTTGCGGGAAGGCATCCTGAGCCGGATCGCGGCCCGCTCCACCGAAGACCGCTTCACGCCGCAACGACTGGTGCACGACGTGCGCGAGGTCATGCCGGCGGACGGCATCCTGTCCCTCGACAACGGCATGTACAAGATCTGGTTCGCGCGAAATTATCGAACACGCGTTGCCAACACGTTGTTGCTCGACAACGCCCTGGCCACGATGGGTGCGGGTCTGCCGGCGGCAATCATGGCCGCGATGCTGTATCCCGAGCGCCGGGTCATGACGGTTTGCGGCGACGGCGGTTTCATGATGAACAGCCAGGAGCTGGAAACGGCCGTCCGGCTCAAGCTCAACCTTGTCGTGCTGATTCTCGAGGATCATGCATTCGGCATGATTCGCTGGAAGCAGGCCGTCGATCAGTTTCCGGATTTCGGCATGACTTTCGGCAACCCCGATTTCGTCACCTACGCCAAGGCCTACGGGGCTACGGGAACGAGGGTCAATGCCATTGCCGAATTGCGCCCGATCCTGGAGAAGGCGTTTGCCGATGGGGGCGTGCAGCTTGTCGTCGTGCCCATCGACTACTCGGAAAACAAGCGGGTGCTGGTCGACGAGTTGCAGCAACGTCTACCGGTAGAGAAGGGAGCATGACGATGTCACAGACGCTTCAGGTTTTGCAGGCGTTCGACCGGACGGTCATCAGCGAGATTCCGATGGACGATGCGCGGATGCTGGAAGCCAAGCTTGCTTCCGCCGCCCGGGCGATGCGGGATCGTGGGGCATGGCTCAAACCCCATCAGCGCGGCGGCATACTCTGGCGCACCGCCAGTCTGCTGGAGGCGCGGCAAGCACATTTCGCCCAGCTCATCGCGCGCGAAGGGGGAAAGCCATTCTCCGATGCGGCTGTCGAGGTGATCCGGGCGATCGACGGATTGCGCAATGCCGCCGAGGAACTGCGCGTTTTTGCGGGCCGGGAAATCCCCATGGGTCTCACGCCGGCCAGCGAAGGGCGATGGGCTTTCACCACCAAGGAACCGATCGGGGTGGTCGCTGCCATATCGGCCTTCAATCACCCATTGAATCTGATTGTTCATCAGGTGGCGCCGGCAATCGCCGTGGGTTGCCCGGTCATCGTGAAGCCGGCCATGGCCACGCCGCTGTCCTGCCTCGATTTCGTTGCTCTTCTTCGGGAAGCAGGTCTCGATGAGCCGTGGTGCCAGACCGTCATCACGGATGACAACGCGTTGGCGGAACGTCTAGCAACCGATCCGCGCGTGGCCTTTCTCAGCTTCATCGGGTCGGCAAAGGTCGGCTGGTACCTGCGCAGCAAGCTTGCGCCGGGAACACGCTGTGCGCTGGAACACGGCGGTGCCGCGCCCGTCATCGTGGATCGAAGCGCTCCGCTGGATCGGATCATCGAGCCCATCGTGAAGGGTGGCTACTATCACGCGGGCCAGGTTTGCGTTTCCACCCAGCGAATCTTCGTTCATGCGGATGTCATGGACGAGTTTGTCGAGCGACTTGCAGCACGGGTTCGATCTCTTCGTGTGGGTGACCCACTCTTGCAGGAGACCGAGGTGGGTCCGCTGATCACCCCGCATGAAGCGACTCGAGTGATGTCCTGGACGGATGAAGCGGTATCGGCTGGCGCGGTGATCATTGGCGGCGGCCGCCAGTCCGAGACCACGCTACTGCCAGCGATCCTGGTCGAGCCCGCCGCCGATGCGAAGGTTTCTCAGCTTGAAGTCTTCGGCCCGGTGACGTGCGTTTACGGGTTTCGGGAGCTCGACAAGGCGATCGACATCGCCAACTCCCTGCCGTTTGCCTTCCAGGCCAGCGTGTTTTCGGCAGACATCGGCCCCGCCCTGCGAGCTGCGCGGCGCCTTGATGCGTCGACCGTGCTGATCAACGATCACACGGCGTTTCGCACGGACTGGATGCCCTTCGCGGGACGACGCCAGTCGGGTTATGGCGTGGGCGGCATCCCGTATTCGATGGAAGAGATGTCCGAGGACAAGATGCTGGTTCTTCGCTACGACGGATAACCGCGGGAGCCTCGATCGATGGTCGGGCCGCGGCGGCAGAGCAAGACTCCAGCCGCAGCAAGGCGAGCCGTCGCCTCAGTCAGCTGCCGACAGAAGATCATCCTTCGTTCCCGCAGGCCACTCCGCGCTCGAAGGTGCAGCCGCAATCGCCCCGGCTGCGCTGCGCCGAGATAGTGCTTGAGAGTCAGCCTCGTTGCGAAGCCGTACCTGATACATGACGGTTGCCAGGCACACTCCATCGCCATGGGGAATCCTTGCCGCGGCTGATGCCAATGCGAGTGCTACCCACCAGGTCCCCGGGCGGGGCCATGCCATCGTCGACGATGGCGAAGCGATCATGGGCGCCGACCAGATCAATCCCATTCTGGGCTCCGCTGATGCCCATCGCCTGAGTCAGGCGGGCTGGTCCGCGGCATAGATCACGATCATGCGCGGTCCGTGGGCGCGCTGCGCGCATTTGTGCAATCCCGTGCAGCGGTTCCAGCGCGCGGATGAGTACGCCGCAACCATCCCCCTGTGGACCGGACACACAGTTGCAACACCAGTGCATGCCGTAGGTGAAATAGACATACATATGCCCCGGTGGCCCAAACATGACGGCATTGCGTGGCGTCTTTCCCCGGTATGTATGCGCCGCTGGGTCGATCGCACCGACGTAGGCCTCCACTTCCACGATGCGGCCCGCACGACCATCCGCTGCCGCCAGGACCTTGTTGAGCAGTCGTGGTACCAGCGCGGTGGCAGCCCGATTGTAGAACGCGCGCGACAAGGGCTTGCCTGGCCAGATGATCGACGCAGCTTCTTTTTCTACCATCCGAGTTCTCCCATCAATGTCGTCAGTACCTGCATAGCGCAGCTTGCCGGAAACGCCACCTTGCTCAAGCACGCCGGGGCGCCATTCGAGGTTCTACCGTGGCGAAGACGTCGCGAAGTCATCGCTATCGCAATAGGCAACCGTGTCTAGATAAAGCTGACGGTACGCTTCGACCAGGCGATCGAGAGCGAACGCGCGGTTTCTTCCGCTGGGGTTGGGCAGCACCCAAATCGCAGCGTCTGCCATGCGGATGGATTGCAATCCCCAGGCGATGTCTCGTTGACCTGAAAGCGCCGAGTACGCCGCCTTGCCGAGAAAGGCGACAACACGTGGCGCGCAACGTGCGACCTTTTGCTCGAACTGCAGGGCCGCCGATATGAATTCCTGCGGCGACAGCTGATCCGCCCGTGCCGTCGGTCGTCTTACCACCGTGGTCAGACCACATCCGTACTCGAGGATCGCATGGTCTCGCTCTGGCTGAATTTCCTCGGGCGCGAAGCCTGCGAGATGTATGACGCGCCAGAAGCGATTGCTTCTTCCAGCAAAATGGTGCCCCGTCGCGGCCGCTGTCAATCCGGGGTTGATTCCGCAGAACAACACCTTGAGATGTCGCGCAATGATGTCGGGTAGCTCATCGGTCACGGGTGGCTCTCAAGCTTGGAATGAGACTGAGCCCGATCCGCAGACGAACGCATGCCGACTTCGCGAATGCTGATCGCACTGGCCGGTCACCCACAGATCACGCTGGCCGCTTTATGTGCGAGCTTCCTCAGCTCGTTCCGCGAAGTGCCCGCGCGAGCGCGGATAGCCAGCGTGTGCATCGTCGCGGACGCAAGCAGGGCGAGGGCCTTGGGATCAGCACCCTGTTTCAATTCGCCGGCGGCACGCGCCAGTTTGAAGCGCGCCTCGAAGTCGGCATCGATATTGTGGAAGCCCTCCGCGACAATGCTTTGGATCTCCGGATCGCCTGCGGTCTCGGTAATGGCGGTACCGACCACGAAGCATCCAAGTACCTGATCGCCGCCAGAGAAATAAATGGACAGCGCGGCGTCGTAGACCCTGGTCAACGTCTCGAACAAGCCTCCACCGCTGCCGAATGCTTTATCCAGCGCAGCAAATTTGAGTTCCCAGTAGTCGTTCAGCGCCTTGACATAGATCTCGTGCTTGTCACCGAACGCCGCGCGAAGACTCGGCCGGTTCATCCCGGTCGCGGCGGAAATATCGTCGAGTGAGGTGCCGGAATAACCGGTCTTCCAGAACACCTCTGCCGCCTGCCGAAGGGCAGTCTCGGGGTCGTAGGCGCGTGGCCGTCCTCGCGGCCTTTTCTCGTTTCCGTCTTTTTTTGTACCAGATCGCATAAAAACTTGACCTCTCGTGTTCGGGAGAAATATTATCCGGTTCTGTACAAAATTCAACATGTGTGGAATCCGGGCCCTGGAAAAGGTGATCGGCCGCCGCAGCGGTCGCGCTCCAGTGGAGCGGGGTTGCCGCGCGTTGGTCGGTCTTCGAGTCGTTCCTGCAGTCAATAGGTAACTGTGATGCGTCAACAATTTGATGAAGCGGTCGAAGGGTCGGGTTCGGGCGAGCACGCCGGGAAGCTGCGACCGAGCATCAGGCAACGGCTGCGCCGACCGCTGATGGTGGCCTTGCCGTTGTTGCTGGTGTTGGGCGGCGGTGCCAGATATCTGCATGGAGCGCGCGACATTGCGACCGACGATGCCTTCGTGCGGGCCGCGAAGGTCTCCATCAATGCCAGGGTCCCGGGTCAGGTGCTGAAAGTCGCGGTGACGGAAAACCAGCAGGTCCACGCGGGGCAATTGCTGTTCCAGATCGATCCAGAGCCATACCGGATTGCGGTGGAACAAGCACAGGCGCGGCTCAGCAGCACGCGATTGCAGGTCGAAGCGCTCAAGGCGACGTATCGCCGGCAATTGGCGGATGTCGAATCAGCCACGCTTTCGGCTGACTTCGACGCGCACGAATACCAGCGCAAGAAGGCGCTGCTCGTCGCTGATTTCGCCTCGCGCTCAGCTTTCGAACAGGCCCAGACCGACCTCATGGTCGCGCGTCAGCGCATCGCGTCGGCGCAGCAAGACGTGTCCAACAGCATCGCTGGCTTGGATGGCGACCCGAATATCGAGGTCGATCGGCACCCAATGGTTCGCGAGGCCCGGGCGCAACTGGACCGCGCGAGGCTTGACCTTTCCTATACCACGGTCACGGCGCCGGACGATGGCGTGGTCACCAAGGTTGACGATCTGCAGGCGGGCGATTTCGTCAGCAGCGGTGCCACGGTGTTCTCGATGATGTCGCGTCGGCATGTCTGGGTCGAGGCGAATTTCCGCGAAACCGGACTGACGCATATGCGGCCAGGCCAGGCGGCGATCGTCGATGTGGATGCCTATCCTGGACACGGTTTCAAGGCACACGTGGTCAGCATCAGCCCCGGGACGGGATCGGAATTTGCGCTATTGCCGCCTGAGAATGCCACCGGCAACTGGGTGAAAGTGGTGCAACGTTTGCCGGTGCGGCTGGAGTTGGACAACGTCGATCCGAAGTGGCCGCTGTACTCGGGCATGAGCGTCACCGCGCAGGTTGATACGCGGCTTGTGTCGAATCGCGACACCGGGGCCGGGAAGTGAGCGCTGTCGCTGACACGCGCAACGAGGTGACGGCGCAAGGGAGTCTGGTCGTGGCGGCGATGCTTGCGACCTTCATGCAGGCGATGAACATCTCGATTCCGAATGCAGCGGTATTGCACGTGCAAGGCGGCCTCTCGATGACCGACGACGAGATTGGCTGGGTCTTTTCCTCGTACATCGCCGCGAGTGCCATCGTCATGCCGATGACGCATTGGCTCGCGGGCCGGTTCGGCAGGAAGACGGTCTTCCAGCTCTCGGTGGCTCTGTTCAGCGTTGCCCTGATACTCGACACGCTGGCGACGACGCCGCTGCAGTTCGTTTCCGCGCGCATCCTCCAGGGTGCCGCGAGCGGCACGCTTGCTCCGCTGTCGATGGCGATCTTGCTGCATGAATTGCCGCCACTGCGCCATGGCCGCATCGGCATTGCGTGGAGTGTGACGGCGCTGCTGGGGATGCTGAGTGGCCCGGCTATCGGCGGTTGGCTCAGCGAATACGTCGGGTGGCATTCGATCTTCTACCTCAGTCTTCCGATGGCCTGGTTCATCGCGCTGGTGATGGGTGTCTACCTTAAGGAGAAGAAGCTGCACAGGAGCGAGCGTTTCGATTTCTTCGGGCTGGCGACTTTCTCCGCAGGCATCGGCGGGCTGCAAATGTTGCTCGATCGCGGCGAGCGCATGGGTTGGTTTGCTTCACCGGAGATTTGGGTCGAGGCCAGCGCATCGGCGCTCGGCTTCTATCTCTATATCGTGCATGTGCTGACCAGGGACGAACACTTCCTCAACAAGGCCTTGTTCAAGGACCGCAATTTCGGTGTTGCGACGGTGATGTTTTTCGCGTTTGGCTTCGTCCTGCTGCCGACCCTGGCGTTGACCTCGCCGATGCTGGAGGAGCTGCTCGGCTACCCGGCCGACACGGCGGGCTACATCACCATTCCACGAGGCGTCGCCCTGGTGGGTGCGTTGCTGCTGACATGGCGCGCGCCGACACAAGTCGACAACCGGCTGCTGGTGATCGGCGGCTTGGCTCTCGTGGCCTACGGCAACTGGCGGATGTTGGGATACTCGACGTTGATGGACTGGTGGCCGGTGGTTGCTGCGGGTGCCATCCAGGGCGCCGGCCTGGGCATGCTGATGCCGGCACTCACGCGGGCGGCCTTCAGCACGCTGGACCCGAGGTTTCGCGCGGAAGGCACCGTGCTCTTCAACCTGTCGCGGCTGTATGGCAGCACGCTCGGCATCGCGATTGTGCAGATCGACTTCTATCGCAATACCCAGAGCATGCACGGGGCTCTCGCCAACAACCTCAGGCCGTACCGCATCGCAAGCCACGCGGCCGGCTCGCTATCGGGACAGGGACTTGCATTGATGAACGAGCTGGTTACCGGCCAGGCGGCGCTTGTCGCGGTGATTGGTCAATTCAAGCTCTTGATGATCGCCATGCTGGTCGTGAGTCCGCTGGCGCTACTCCTGCGCAAGCCGCGTCCCGGCAATATTCCCGGAGTCGCAAAATGAAACTGCTTAGATCGAGTCGGTCGGAGCGTTTTGTCCGGATGGTCACCCTCACCACCACCATGGCTGCGCTTCTCTCCGCATGCGTGGTAGGGCCGAACTTTGAAAGACCGGCGGCGCCTGCCTCCCGACATTACGACGTCCAGGCCGAACAGGAACTCGGCGGCCCCAACCCGACGGGCGGTGCTCCGCATCTCGACCTCGGCAAGCCGGTGGCGGACGATTGGTGGTCAATGCTGGGCTCCGCGAAGCTTGACGAGGTGATGCATAAAGCCATCCTCGGCAATCTCGATCTGGAAGCTGCTGATGCCACGATCGCGCAAGCGAACGAAGCCGTTGCCGCCGCCACAGGCGGACTGAGTCCACAGGTGGGGTTTGATGCCCAGGGCGGCCGTCAGCGGGTGAGCAACGGGGCCGGCGCGGCGACGTCCAACTTCTACGCGGTCGGGCCGCAAGTGAGCTTCGACTTCGACCTTTTCGGCGGCACAAAGCGGCTGATCGAAGAGCGGATGGCACTCGCCGAACTTCAGAGGCATCGATTTGACGCGGCCTACCTGACCGTGACCGGCGATGTTGCCAGCGAGGCGATCCTGCTTGCTTCCGCCCGTGCGCAGATTGACGCCGTGCGGATGCTGATCGCCGATGATCAGAAGAACCTGGAACTCATTCGCTCTGCCCATCAATATGGCAGCGTCACGCAAGTCGATATCGCGCTGGCCACCACCCAGCTCGCACAGGACGAGACGTTACTGCCACCGCTCGCCCAACAGCGCGATATGGCGCGGCACGCATTGTCGATCCTGGTGGGAAAGAGCCCTGCTGACTGGGTGGTACCGGATTTTGATCTGAGCGATTTCGCGCTGCCGGAGAATGTACCAGTGAGTCTGCCCTCCGAGGTCGCGCGCGAGCGGCCGGATATTCTCGAAGCAGAAGCTCAGCTCCATGCAGCAAGTGCCGCTATCGGCGTGGCAACGGCGGATCTGTACCCGCGCCTGAGGCTTTCGGCCTCGCTCACGCAGGCACGCCCCGGCATCGGAACTTTGTGGGGACTAGCCGGCGGTTTGACCGGGCCGATTTTCGATGGCGGCACGCGCAAGGCGAATCGCCGCGGCTCGATCGACGGCTACAAGGCGTCGCTTGCCGGCTACCAGCAGACGGTCATCAAATCGCTGGGACAGGTGGCGGACGTGCTGCAGGCGATCAACCACGACGCCGAGGAATACGCGGCGCAGGCGCACGCATTGAGCGCTGCCGATGCCAGCCTGCGGCTGAATCGGCAGGGCTATCAGGTCGGTGAAATCGGTGTGCTCCAGGTGCTGGACGCCGAGCGAGCCTACCAGCGCGCGTTGATCGGGCAGATCCAGGCGAAGACAATGCGGCATCTCGACAGCGTGCAACTTTCGATCGCCCTCGGCGGTAATGCCAGCGGCGCGTTCGAGCGAACAGTGGCGTACCGCGAGAAGCCCTGAACGTCCAGTTGAACACCTTGCCAACCAGTCCGGGCACTTCAAGAGAACACAAGCATGCGCAACGCAAAAATCCCCCTCAGCCGTGGAGCCGGCGCCATTCCGGCCGTTGGATTCGGCACGTTGATTCCTGACCGTGCCACAGCCAGGCAGGCCATCAAGGTTGCGTTGGAAGCAGGGTTCCGGCACCTCGATTGCGCGGAGCTCTACCGCAACGAAGACGTGGTCGGCGAGGTGATGCGGGAGGCGTTTGAGGCCGGGACGCTGAGCCGAAAGGAGCTGTTCGTCACCACCAAGCTGTGGAACAACAATCATCGTCCCGAGCGAGTCAAGCTCGCCTTCGAAGCAAGCCTGCGGCGTCTGCAGCTCGACTACCTGGATTGCTATTTGATTCATACGCCGTTTGCGTTCCAGCCTGGCGACGAACAGTTTCCAAGGAACGAACTTGATGAGCCGAGCTATGACTCGGGGGTAACGCTGGTTGAGACGTGGCGGGCGATGGAGCGACTCGTGGATGAGGGAAGGTGCCAGTCCATCGGGCTATCCGACATCACCCTGCCGACGCTGAAGGAGATTGTCGCGGTCGCGCGCATCAAACCCGCCGTGGTGGAGGTCGAGTGCCATCCCTATCTTCCCGAGTGGGAGCTACTCGACTTCTGCCAGCAGAATGGGATCGTGCTGCTCGCGTTCGCGCCGTTGGGGCATGGTATGGAGCCGAGGATCACGGACGATCCGGTGATCAAGGCGATCGCCGAGCGTGTTCATAAGAGCCCGGCGCAAGTCGCGCTGGCGTGGGCGGTGCAGCGCGGATCCGCATTCCTGACCACGTCAACGAATCCTGCGCATATCCAGCAGAATTTCGACATTTCCCCGCTGCCTGAAGACGCCATGCAGGAGATCCGAAACGGCATCACCGCAAGCGTCCGATTGAACGCGGTGGTGGAGACCGGAGTGCCTGGATTTGTTCCACGGCATCGGTGAATGGGGCGAGTACGGCGAATCCCGGTTCGATCCAGCGAACTCACGGAAGAGTTCCCGGAGCTGAGCGCTTCCGCCGTCGCCCAGTCAATGCCGAGTCCGTCATCAAGTGCTTTTCGACGCGCATCGAGGAGGCGCTGGACTGACGGATGGAGATGAAATCCGACGGGTATACGTGTCAACGCTGCACCGACCTTGGTCAGCATGCCCGGGTAGCGGCCGTATCGCCAGCGGCACCGAACAGTCGTGGTGACTGCAAGCCTTCCCAGCGTCCGTCGAGCCAATCCGCCTTGTCCGGTCGATACGATTGGCTTGCTTCGAATTCAGCATCGAGGTGGGCTATCCACTTTGCTTTCATGCCCTCCACCGCGTCGGCCGTCACCAAGCCTTCGGCACCTAGCCGATCCACATACACTTCCAGTGTGGGGGGCGATCGGATGGCCTTGTACATCACGGGCTGCGTGAATGCCGGCTCGTCGCTTTCGTTGTGGTCATGGAGACGAAAGCAGAACATGTCGACCACAACAGGCTTGCCGAAGGTCTGCGCAGTACGCCGACCCTGCAATAGTGCGTGTCAGTGGCAGTGTGCTGCAGCCTACGAAAATGGGCACCGAACTGGACTCGAACCTGCGACCCCCTGATTAACAGTCAAGTGCTCTTGCGGACAGCTCTGAATTTCGGCCGTCGCCAAGCCGCGAGCATCAATCCAGCGAGAGTCCCCGTAGATCTGCCCCATCTTCCGTCACCCGCAACACCGACCCTTGCTCATACCAATCCCCCAGCACGATCCGCTCGGCCGCATTCCCCTCCAGCTCGAACGCATGCACCGCCGGCCGATGCGTATGCCCATGGATCAGCCGCGTCACGCCGGTTTTGCGCATGGCTTCGGCCACGGCATCACCATTCACGTCCATGATGCTTTCCATGGTGTTGCCGGTATGCGCCTTGCTGTCCTCGCGCGCTTTCGCCGCGAACGCGCGGCGCGCCTGCAGTGGCATCGACAGGATCTGTTTTTGCCACTCGGGATTGCGCACCTGTCGGCGCACGGCCTGGTAGGCGACGTCATCGGTGCACAGCACATCGCCGTGCATCAGCAAGGTAGGGCGGCCGTGGATGTCGTGCACGCTGCCGTCGTCGAGCAGGGTCAGGCCGGCGCGCTCGGCGAACACCTCGCCGAGCAGGAAGTCGCGGTTGCCGACCATGAAATACACCGATACGCCGGCGTCGCGCACGGCACGGGTGGCGGCGGCGATGCGTTGCGGCAACTCGGCATCGTCGTCGTCGCCGATCCATGCCTCGACCAGATCGCCCAGGATGTACAGCGCATCGGCGTGACGGACTTCGTCGCTGGCCAGGTAGTTCTCGAACAGGGCGGTGATCTGCGGCCGGCTGGGATCCAGGTGCAAGTCGGAGATGAACAGTGTGGCCATCGTGCCGATCAGCCCTTGCCGACGGGTTTGGCAGCTTTCCTGGCTGCGGGTTTGGTTGCTGCGGAGGCGGCTTTGGCCGGCGTCGGCGCGCTGGCGGCGGGCGCCGGGGTTTCCTCGCCGACGACATGGGCGTTTTCGATCAGCACCAGCGGGTTGGGCACGTCACCGGCGAACGGGCCTAGCGCGCGGGTAGGCAGGGCGGCGATCTTGTCGACCACGTCCATGCCCTTGATCACCTTGCCGAATACAGCGTAGCCCCAGGTCAGGCCGCTCTGGTTGCCGACGAAATCGAGCCGGCGGTTGTCGACCAGGTTGAAGAAGAATTGCGCGGTGCCGGAATTCGGATCGGCACCGCGGGCCACCGCCAGCGTGCCACGCAGATTGGACAGGCCGTTGTCGGCCTCGCTGGGCACCGCCGGGCGCGTGCGCCTGGGTTGCAGGTCGCGGGTATACAGGCCGCCTTGCACCAGGTAGCCGGGAATGGCCCGGTGCAGCAGGGTGCCGTCGTAGAAGCCGTCGCGCACGTACTGCAGGAAATTCGCCACGCTCTTCGGCGCCTTGTCCGGGTACAGCTCCACCGTGATGTCTCCCTGCGAGGTGCGCAGCAGCACCTGCGGTGGCGGTGTGGCGGCAGCGGTTGCCGGCACCGCCTTGGCGGTTTGTGCCGTCAGCGTCAGCGGCAGGATCAGGAGCAGGGTGGCGAACAGGGATTTCAACATGGGCGTCAAACAGTTTGGGCGTCCGTACATGATACGCGGCCACGGCGAGGCCGGGTTTGCCGGGTTGACAGGGTCAGCTGCTGGCGATGTCCAGCTTCAGGCCCAGTTCGGCCATCGGCGACTGCTCCTGCTCCAGATCCGCCTCGGTGAGGGGATGCTGCTCGAACCAGGCCAGCGGCAGGCTCAGGCGCAGCGACTTGCTGCTGGCGGCGAGCCGCATCTGCGGCAGCGACTCGGCCCGACGGGCACGCCGGAACAGCACGGCCAGGCGCAGCAACGCAGTCGTGTAGCGGGCCAGCTGGCGGTAGCGCTGGGGTAGCGCGGCGACCATTGCCTTGTCCGGCTTGCGTCGATGCATTTCGACCACGGCGGCCAGCAGCTGCTGTTCCTGCCGCGAGAAGCCGGCCAGATCGGCATGGCGCAGGATGTAGGCACCATGATGGTGATGCTGGCTGTGTGCGATGGCGAGGCCGATTTCGTGTACCCGCGAAGCCCACGACAACCACTCGCGCGCATCGGCGTCCAGCTTCCATGTGCGTGCGACCTGGTCGAACAGCATCAATGCGGTCGATTCCACCCGGCGTGCCTGGGCGCGATCCACGCCGTAGCGGGTGGCCAGTGCATCGATGCTGGCGGTGCGCGGATCGCTGCCACCGGCGCGACCGAGCAGATCCCACAGCAGCCCCTCGCGCATCGAGCTTTCGCACACACGCAAACGCTCGATGCCGAGCGCGGCGAACGCCGCCTCGAAGATCACCACGCCACCGGCAATCACCGGGGCGCGATCCTCGATCAGGCCCGGCAGTTTGAGCGTACCGATCTGGCCCTGCTCGATCAGCGCGTCGCGCAGCGAGGCGAGCGATGCCGGGGTGATGCCGTCATCGGAGAACTTCATCGCCTGCACGACCGCGCCGATCGACTTCGCCGTGCCGGAGGAGCCGTACGCGTCCTGCCAGCCGGATTCCCGGTAGTCCTCGGCAAACTGTTGCAGCAGCACGCCGATTTCGCTGCGCGCGTGCTGCCAGCGCTTGCGGGTGAGTTTGCCGCCGGGAAAGAAACGCAAGGTCGAGGCGATGCAGCCCGCCTGCACGCTTTCGGTGTGCAGCGGCGCCAGGCCGCGACCGATGATGAATTCGGTGCTGCCGCCGCCGACGTCGATCACCAGCCGCGGCTCGCGCGAGGCGGGCAGGTCGTGGGCGGCGCCAAGAAAAATCAGGCGGCCTTCCTCGCGACCGGACACCACTTCGATCGGGTGTCCGAGTGCCGCCTCGGCGGCAGTCAGGAATGCGTGCGGCGAGGCCAGTCGGCGCACGGTATTGGTGGCCACCGCGCGCACCCGGATCGAGGGCAGGCCGGCGATGCGCTGGCCGAAACGAGCCAGGCAATTCATCGCGCGCGCGCGTCGCTCGGCATCCAGGGTGCCGTCGGCGCGCAGGCCGGCGGCCATGCGCACGGTGTCGCGCAGGCGATCGATCACCCGTGGCTCGCCGTGTTCCATGCGCGCCACCACCATGTGGAAGCTGTTCGAGCCCATGTCCACGGCGGCGATCAGCTCGCCGTCGCGGATCGGTGTCTGTTCGACTGGACTCACGCCCACACTCCCGCAACGACAAAGTGCGGATTCTCGCATGCGCATGTGAGCTTGAGAGGCTGCGAACTGAACGGCCTCTCAGCCCGGCCACGGATGGCCGGGCGCGAATCGGGCACGCATGTGCCTGATTCGCGTGAGCGAGTCCGGACAAATCCGCTGGGAGCGGATTTGAACAGCCGCAGGCTGGCCCGCAGGGTGCATGCCAAGGATGGCATGCATACCTGTGCCGGACTCGCGATGGAAAAAAACCACAAGAAGTGGTTTTTTTCACAAACTCTGAGGCGAAGCCGGCT
>JGI25162J39368_1000709_pt1 | contig 23155 bp, 29 predicted proteins | sample AraplaL_Cvi_mTSA_FD_39368 | JGI IMG/M metagenome (IMG submission 39368) | reverse complement strand
CGTTCGCCCGCAATCCATGCGCATCACCGTGGCCGGGCTGGAGGCGATGAAGGCCGTCAGCGGCAAACCCGACCCCGCCGATGGGCGGCAAACGCTGATCGCATTGACGCCTGGTTTCCAGAAAACCCTCAAGGCAAGCCGCGCCGCCAAGGAGGACTGGCTGTTGCATGCGCTGGAAGCGCAACTATCCCCCCAGGAACACGCCGAACTTGCGGCCGCGGTGAAGTTGCTGGAACGCCTCGCCGACTTCCAGCCCGTTGGGAAATGACATGGCCATTACCGCGCTCGACCGGAACACCGCCCTCATCGTCGTCGACCTGCAGAAAGGCATCGTCGGCTACCCTTTCGTTACCCCCGTAGAAGAAGTCGTGAATCGTTCGCGCGCGCTGCTCGATGCGTTTCGTCAACGCCGTTTGCCGGTGGTGCTGGTCAACGTCGCCGGCTCGGCGCCGGGCCGTACCGAGCGGCCACGCCGCAGCGAACCGTTGCCTGCCGGATGGACCGACTTCATTCCCGAACTCGGTCAACAGCCGGACGACATCGTCGTGACGAAACGGACCTGGGGCGCCTTCGCCAGCACCGACCTCGAAGACCGGTTGAAGTCACTGGGCGTCACCCAGGTCGTCGTGGCCGGCGTCGCCACCGCAACCGGCGTCGAGTCGACCGCGCGCCAGGCGTATGAGCACGGCTTCAACGTTGCCCTGGCCATCGACGCCATGACGGACCTGCGCCCCGAAGCGCACGACTACAGCATCAAGCACGTTTTCCCCAAGCTGGGTGAAACAGGCATGACCCAGGACATCATCGATCGGCTCGAAACGCGGAGTATCTGAAATGGAATGGCTACAGCTTGTTGTCTACTTCTTCGGCGGCGCCTGCCTGGCCAACGCCGTGCCGCACTTCGTCAGCGGCGTCATGGGCAAACCGTTCCAGAGTCCGTTCGCGAAACCGCCGGGCCAGGGATTGTCTTCATCGACGGTGAATGTGCTTTGGGGCTTCTTCAACATCGTCGTCGGCTACGTACTGCTGTGCCGCGTCGGCGATTTCGCATTGCGCCATGCCGGCGACGCCGCGGCGTTCGGCTTGGGCATCCTGGTCATCGGCGTGTTTTCCGCGCAACACTTCGGCCGTTTCCACGGCGGCAAAACGCCGGAGCAATCGTGAGTGTTGCAGCAGCCGGCGTCTTCCGCTCGCTGAGGAGTTTCAACTACCGCGTCTGGGCTGCCGGCGCCCTGATTTCCAACATCGGCACCTGGATGCAGCGCACGGCGCAGGACTGGCTGGTCCTCACCCGCCTCACCCACCACAATGCTTCGGCGGTGGGCACGGTGATGGCGCTGCAATTTGGGCCACAGCTTTTGTTGCTCCCCTGGACGGGCGTTGCGGCCGACCATTACAACCAGCGCAAGCTGCTGATCGCTACGCAGGCAACCATGGGTGCGCTTGCCGTGGCGCTGGGCGTGCTGATCGTGACAGGCGTCGTGCAGCTCTGGCACGTTTATGTATTGGCCTTTTTGTCCGGCTGCGCGGCGGCATTCGATGCGCCGGTGCGCCAGACCTTCGTAGCTGAGCTCGTCGGCGATGCGGATCTGCCGAACGCGGTCGCGCTCAATTCAACCTCCTTCAACGCCGCGCGCATGATCGGGCCTGCGGTTGCCGGCCTGGTCATCGCCTCGGTCGGCATCGGTTGGGCGTTCCTGATCAATGGTGCCAGCTTTGTCGCCGTGCTGGCCTCGCTGTTCCTGCTACGCGTGTCCGCGTTGCATGCGAATGCGAGGGCTCGCCGCACCAAGGGCAGTTTCATCGAGGGATTCCGCTATGTGTGGCATCGATCGGACCTGAAGGCGATCCTGCTCATGCTGTTCCTGATCGGCACGTTCGGATTGAATTTCCCGATCTTCATCTCGACCATGGCGGTCGGCGTGTTCCACACGGATGCGCGTGGCTACGGGATGCTTTCTTCGATCCTTGGCGTCGGCACCATTGGCGGCGCGCTGCTTGCCGCCGGTCGCGAACGACCAGGTTTTACATCCCTGCTGATCGGCGCGGCAGCGTTCGGACTCGGTTGCACGCTGGCTGCCCTCGCCCCGCGCTACGGGTTGTTCGCCTGTGCACTCGTAGTGATCGGGATGTCCGCCATGACGTTTACCAATGGCACCAATGCGCTGATGCAGCTCTCGACCGAGCCCAGCATGCGCGGACGCGTCATGGCATTGCGCGTAGCCATCGCGCTCGGGGGTGCGCCGATCGGCGCGCCCATCGTGGGCTGGGTGGCCGATCATCTCGGCCCGCGCTGGGCGCTCGGCATCGGCGCGGCATCAGGCTTTGCCGCCGCCATCGTGGCGACATGCGTGATGGCGAAACAGATGCATGTGCCACGTCAGCACAGAACGGAAGAAATGCTTTTGCGCGGCCAGCCCCACGGGGGTCCACCTGAAACGAAGTAGCACCGTGGGCTGGGATGCAATCCCAGCATGACGAGCACGCGGACATTGCGAAGCTAGGATTGCATCCCAGCCTACGCCTCCAACAAATCCAACGCCTGCAACTGACTCTCCAGTTCCTCCACCGAACTCCATGGAAGAATGGGCGAGTTCTTCCTCTCGTCCGGCGGATTTTGCAACAGCCCATCCGACCAGCCGCCACAACCTACCAGCGGCAACAGTGGCCGGCGATGCAACCACGCAAGACAAACCTCCGAGATCGTGCCCGCACGACCGCCGATGACGATGCACGCATCGCCGGCAAGCGCCATCAGTAGATTTCTCGCATCGCCCACGCCGCTGGGTATGACCACCGTTGCCGGCCAATCCGGCGCGGGCATCTCCGAATCCGGAATGATGCTTATCACCAGGCCGCCTGCAGCGTGAGCACGCTGCGCGGCAACACGCGTAGCCGGGCTTCCGCATCCGCTGACTACGGTTATGCCCAGGCGGGCAAGCAGCTCGCCGGCATGCCCGGCCAGATCGTATGCCTGCGATCCAGGCTCTGCGCTTCCCAACACGCAAACCTGGGGACGACGGATGCTGGTCATGGTTTTTTCATTCCGGGCGGCGAATAGGCTTCGATATCGGACATGACGACTCCTGGTGGGATTGCGCGGGAATACGTGCTCAGCCCTCGGGCTCGTGGCAGACCACTTCGATGTTATGCCCGTCCGGACCAATCACGAAAGCGGCATAGTATTTCCCGCTGTAGTTCGGGCGAAGCCCAGGCGCACCGTTGTCTTTGGCGCCCGCCGCCAGCGCCGCGCGATGGAAAGCATCCACCTGCTGGCGATTCTCCGCGACGAAAGCCAAGTGAAGATACGCGGGTTTCTCATCCGTCTGGCGAATGCACAGCGAGGTCTTTCCATCTGCGCTGAGTTCGATGCCAAGCGGCCCCTCGGCCACCACCGCCATGCCGATGGGTTCGAGTGCCTTGAGGAAGAACGCTTTGCTCGCGGCATAATCGCTGACGCCGAACAGGATGTGGTCGAACATGAGTGCTCCAGATGTGTGGTTTTCGCAAGTTGCAACGTCTTGATCAGACGTAGACCCAGGCAGCCAGATCGAGATCGCACAAGATCACGCCGCCCGCCTCACGTAATCGGTGGGCGTAACACCAAGCACACGATGAAACATGCTGCTGAATGCGCTGCAGCTAGCATAGCCGGCCTCCCGCGCCACCGTCTTGATGGAATGCCCAAGGCTTATCTGGCTAAGCGCCTTGGCCAGGCGAACATGCTGTCGCCAACGCACGAACGACATCTGCAGTTCGCTCTCGAACAAGCGCGCCACGGTACGGCTGCTTGCACCCGCGTGGATCGCCAGTTGCTCCAGCGTTTCCGCGCGCGACGTACCCGCAAGCAAACGCTGGCACACCTTCTTGAGGCGAGGATCCGAGGGCACCGGAATACGCAAGGCAGTCTCTTCCGCCACCTGCAATTCGTGCAACAGCAGCGGCGCAAGCATCGTCATGCGTTCCCTGCGTTTTTCCGCATAGGCCTGCACAGCGGCCAAGACCAGCTCGCGCAGCAGCGACGACACCGCCAATACCTTGCAATGCGTTCCCAACAAGGCACTGTTCGCACGATCGAGATACAGCATGCGCACGGACACCTGCCCTTCCATGTGAATCTCATGCTCCATGCCAAGCGGCACCCACAGCGAACGTTGCGGCGGGACGATCCAGATGCCTTCGCGCGTAGTCACATGCATCACGCCCGACTTGGCGTAGATGAGCTGCCCGCGGCGATGCCGATGCCTGGGCACGTGCCATCCCTGCGGATAATCCTTGGCGAGCGCCGTGATCGGCCACGCCTTCATGCGTGCAGGTTGCTGTCTGAAACGCGACACAAGATGGCCACCTTTCGAAAGACGGACGGCCCTAGGCTACGTCTGAAACCACGACACGGGCAACCACGTCCAATGGGCTACTCGCTTGCAATGTCGCAACGAAACAGAGGCACCCCATGAATGCAGCGATGACACGGCGCACGTTTCTCAGGGCGGGCGCGGCCGTGGCCGGCGCGCTTGCGCTGGGCGATCTGGAGCTGACGGCGAAACCTCATCGCCCTGCCGAACGCCCTACGCTGGTGGTGCTCTGGTTGAACGGCGGCCCTGCCGGTCTGTTCAACAGTGCGGATGCCTTCCTGGCCAATGGCGCCTTCGGTGTAACGCCGGACAACATACGCGCGCTCGGCAATGGGCTTTACGTGGATGCCGGTTCGCTGGGCAGTTTGCCTGCGGTCGCCCTCAACCATATGGCGTCGGTGCATTTCCGGCATGGGCTTTATCCCCACAATGATTCGCGTGCAGCCGTGCTGCAGGCTGGCACACACAGCCAGCTATTGCGGATGGCCGCAGCCATGCCACGCAGCGCCATACCCTGCGCCATCGTCAATAACCTTGGCCTGCCGACGGGCGTCACGGCCACGCCAGCAAGCGAACACGGCATGAGTTTCGACCACATCCTGAAGCTCGGCGACGCGCGGCGCTCCCTGCAAGCGGCGCAATTCAACGACATCTGCAATACCTATGGCGTCATCGCCACAAACCTTGCCATCGATAATCAGCGCGCCACCTTTGCCGCCGCCGAAATGCTGGTTCAAGAAGGTGCCAGCGTCGTCTTCGCGCAGCCGGCATACAGCGGCCGGCAGGATCGCCAGTTCGACACCCACCACGACGACACCGGAAAAATCGCGCGCGAGATCATGGCTCCCATCACGCCATCGTTGCGCATCTTCTTGAGCCGCGTCATGGCCATGCCCCACCGCAACGTCGTGACACTGCTGATCGGCGAATTCAGCCGCACGCTCCCGGGCGCCGACCACGCCAAAGGCGGCACCGCCACTATGATCGGCAAATACGTCAAAACCGGTGCCATGGGTCGCCAGCGCCCCGACGGTTCGCCCTCCGACAACGCACCGCCGCCCGAGGCGCTGTGGGCTTACGTTGCATCGGCCCTGCGGATAGGCGCACATGCACCGTTCGGCAGCAATCCGCACGCCTATTTGCTGGCGTCAGCGCTGTAGGCTGGGATGCAATCCCAGCATGAGATGCATGCAAACATCGCGAAGCTGGGATTCCGCGTAAAAGCTGTGTTGAGCGGGAAATGTCTTTCGGCTCAGAACTTCAATGTCCCCTTTGGGAACATTGTCTTCACTGATAGAACGTCAGAGCTCAATAACCCTCTGACCACAACGCCTTTGTACCAAAGGATATCGCCATCAGCATCGATGCCCTGAAATCCCGTTTTCTTGTTGTAGTTATAGTAGTAATCCATGGAATTGATTACCGCCGCCCCTTCTGTAGGGGCTCCTTCGCCGTTATCCACGACGTATTTCGCTATCTTCCCCAAGGCATTCTCGAAATTTTCGTCGATCGTAAATAGCCAGTTTGGATTAAAAACCCCCTTGTTCCTGGCAAATGATTCCTTTTGATCGAGGCGCACGTGGTCCGTCATGATATGCGCCATATCCAACACGGAAATCGACGTGATCGGCATTGCATTTCCTCCGGCAAAATCACCACTTTGTTGTCGAGTCACGATGTCGCCGAGCGACCGACTGCTTGGAAAAGCGCTTCGTTGGATTAGCCGCGCGAGCGTACCCTTTGGCTAAACCAGATGGAAGTGCTCAGGCCAGCTGATCTGGCGCCTGACGCTGGATATAAGCGACGACTAGAAGAGTGACGCTTTCATTCGGCATGCTCCTACAAGAAAGGGGTCAACCCGTTTTGCAATAAAACATGAGACCTTCTATAGCATCACCTCAGGCCAATAGCCGACTTCCTCATCAACAGCACCGATCAGCCAATGCAATTGCAGTATGGACCTCTGATCACTTACGATCTGCAGCCAAGGCGGCTCTACCAAAGCCGCTTTTTATGTAGTTCCTTGAGCTTCGTTCCAATTTTTACCATGTGAACAAGGAAGAAAGGCTCCCTATGTCAAAACTGCACTACGACGGTGAAAAACACCAAGTTTCCTTGATAGGCAAAGACGGCAAGACCATCGGCAGGTAGACTGCCTATAACAACGTCGACAGCCACGCCACGGTAAAACCTCACCTGCCTAATGGCAGCTATCAGGTCCAAGACAAAACCGCCCCGCATCGCCACGCCGCAAACGCCAATGGACCTTACGGCTCATATGGCATCATCCGTTTCGACGTACCCGGTCATGCTGGCATTGGCCTGCATTCCGGTCGAGCCAATGCGAAGCACCTGCCAGGCCCTCAACATCCAACCATGGGCTGTATTCGTACCTCCGATGAGGCCATGTTGGCTATCAAGAATGCCATCGCCGGTGATCCGCTTACGACCATGGAAGTGACCGGTAACCGGCAATCACAGGCGCATTACGGCCATCACCTGCATGGACACAAAACCCATGTTCATCCGTAATCTTGTCTTCATCGCGATTTTTTTGCTTGCCGGCGGGAATGCTGCGGCACAATCGCACGCAATCACTTGCACCCCCGCTCAAGCTGAGGCTGCTGACGCTGCTGTAGATACGCTCAATAATTGGGAGGCCATTGCCGCATTTCGAACGAAATTTCGGCAGTGCGACGATGGAAGCATCGCTGAAGGCAGTTCCGAAGCCGTGGCCCGCCTTCTGGTCGATCATTGGGATACCTTACCTGCCCTCTCCCACCTCATAGCGAAGACACCCGCGCTCCGCCCGTTTGTGCTTAGGCATATCAATTCGACGCTGGATACTGGCGATCTGGAAAAGATCAAACAGAACGCTGCACATTGCCCGGGCAGCATGCAGTCGCTTTGCAAGAGCATTGCCCAAGCGGCAACAGAGGCTGCAAACGCACCCCAATAACCTTTCTGGTTTTGTCATCATGGTTCTGGGGCTGGGCTATCGTCCCAGTCCTCTCTTAATGTTGCCCAGGGGTCTCAGCCACTTCCACCCGAGCGGCGCGTACACCCGCTTGAATGATGAATTAGGCGCTGACGTCATTGCTTGAATTCTTTTCGCCCCCTGACTAGCTTCTTTAAGCTCTTTAGCTTTCTCGGCTTATGCTCGGCCCACGCTATTTCGGACCCGTCTTCCAAGTGTTCATAAATGGGAAGAAGTTCTGTAACACCCTCAAAGACCCACCTGACCGGAATGCCCGCTTCGCCGCCTCTGTAAGGCCGGGTTGCAGTTTTGGCAATTTTTACAACTTTGTCGTATGCCTTGGATAGGCTATCCGCTTTGACAATGACCGTGTTTTCCCAAGATAGAAAGCGCGCTTCGGGGTCATCGTTATGCTTGGCGTCCATCTCGATAAACCTGATGAGATAAGTTCCGACGTACCAGCCGACTGGAGAAATGTTTTTTTCATAAGGCATAGCTAAATCCAACCCCTGAGTTAGGCCGTAGCCACGTGCGGACACTTCGTCTCAATCAGCAAGGGGGACTGCGAGCTGGCGCCCTATCAAGACTGCTCTGCAGCAATCACCGGCTCCACAGGTGCACCAAGCTTCTTCCTTCGCAACAAGAACAAGATTGCGCCAAGCGGAAGTGAGACGGAAATGATCCATGTTCCATACTGCGGAGCAAGTGCGCTTGCGCTGAACAGTTGAACGGATATCGGCCTAAATCCCCAGTGGCCGGTAGCCCAATTGACGGAAAAAGTGCCTACGCCTAACAAGATGGCAATGATCCAAAGCCACTTCTTGCCGCGCATTTTTGTGCGAATGCACAGGATAAGCGCGTACAAGCTGAAAAGAGGCGCGATCACGGCGGCGGACAGCACCGTGTATTGCAAAGCGCTCTTGCCACTCAAACCAAACGTGTTGCCAGCTTCCTCGGCACCGGACAGCTTTCTCACATTGAAACCAATGATGGTCGAAACACCGTCCTTCTTTTGTACGGCTACGCGCACCAGGATCGACTGGCTTGGGTACTGGTACTCATATGTGAGATCGCTCTTATGTTGCTTGGCCCCGTTGAGAAAACTCGCCCCCACCAACTTGACCGACATAGGACTCTGCGCCGGGATCATATCCGCCATGCCGAGCAGTGTCTGATGAAGATCGGCCGATTTAGCTTTGATCGCGGGATCGAGATCATTTTCGATCTGGTCGAATTTCCTTTGCTGCAACAGAGCGATGTAGTCCTTGGCAACTTTCTCGTCTTCCGGCGAGGTGAACCTCTTCAGCATACTTTCCTGGCTGCAGCCCGCGATAAGCATGATGAACACCAGGCTGGTCAAGATAAAAAGTAGAGCGCGCATCAAATCCCTCCCCTTCTGCACATCGCAATGTAGGTAAACAGAACCATCACGGCGGGCTGCATGGCAGCTTGGCGTGCCTGCCGGTTGAATAAATAACGAAACGGTCGCTCTAAACCAATTCGGCATCAGAAACGCTGGGATTATCATCCCAGCCTACGAGCTGACTTTCGTTCTTGTAGTACGTGCGCCGCCGCAAGTCATGGCTCATGCCGCCCGAATGACAAATTCGCTAACCTTGGCAATCGGACGCACGTTTCTCTCGGTCTTGCGCATTTCCACAATCCCATAGTGCTCCATGGTGCGCAGAGTACGGGACAGGTTACCCGGCGCGCGCCCCGTCAATTCGGCAAGGCGACTTAGGGACTCCGGTTTTTGCTCCCGCATGACACGCAACAAGGCACGGTTTTCATCCGATAGCACCTCGGCAAGCGAGCGCATGGATGCAAACCATATCTTCGGCTCTCCCGGTCGCGGACGATGCTCTCCGCGAGCGATAGCCTGGGCCCGCTTGCGAATGTCCTGCTGGGAAGCAACGCCAATGACCAACTCTTTCATGATTGCGGTTTCTCCAGCACCCAGTCAGCCTCATTAAACATACCATTTGCGCTGACTGTCTTGCGACTTTGCAGGTTGCTTTGGCTTAGGCTGCGACATACGCAGCCCCGGCTGGAACCCAGCGTCAATCACCTGAGTTACTTCGACACGAAAAATACGACCAGTTTTGCCAGATTTGATGTCCCGTACCGCTTTCAGCAACTCGCCACCAACGTCGCGCCGGCGATCACGTGCAGCCGTGCTCACTTGATTCCTATTCGCCATAGCGGATTATTTCCTTACAGTGTCTTGAAGATAGCGCTGGAATAATTTCCAGCGCATTCTTGCTGTAGTGGCTGGCAATAAGATACATCCATCACGCTACGTCGCCCAGTCAGCCTGACCTCGTGGTTATGCGTCCTTCTCGAAGCGAGACACCAGGAGATCAACGAACGCCGCATCGTTCGCGAGGTCAGATGCTTCCTCGTCATCAATCTCTCCCGAATACAGTTGATCCTCAAGTTCCCTCAAAAAACGCCGCAAGGCCACCAAAATAACTTGTTTCTCTTTTACGCCAAGGTCCATGTCACTTCACCTGCTCGGCAGGCACGGAAAAGTTGGGACGTCGGGGCTGGCACTCGTGCTCAATGTACAGTTAGGCCTCAATGGGGATGAACCCACCAAGGCTATTGGGCCGCTGCAATGTGATCACGCATCTGCTCATACTTATGCAGAAGAATTTCGACGTATGCCAGATCATTCATATGATCAGAGCGCTCATCTTCATCGATGGAGGCATCAGCAAGGATGCCCTTATGCTTGGACACCAAGAGCTCAAGCGCTTCTATTAGGCAATTGACTTCGGACCATTCAATGGTGTTCATTTCTATCTCTTCTCCCAGCGCCCACCGAGTTCGATTGCACGTTCTATCGGCAATTTTTCGACATTCAACAGGGACTGAAGTTGTGCAATGAATTCAGTCAAAAATATGTCTGATTCTGGGCGAATTGTGTAGTGGGTAATATTGGTTTTAGGGTCTGTCGTATCACGCGTAATGACCAGCTTGGCAGGGACGGGAGTACCCGCCTTGATCCACCACCAATTGGCCTCCGGCTTGGGCGCGGTGAAAGTCGAGATTCCCCCGGACATGCCTTTGACCTTTGTAAGCCCCGTAGACACGTCCTTGTATTTGACAACGTCCTTATCCCGAACGTTATCCAAGCGTGGCGATGTGGAATTTCCACCTCTGTAAAGGTCGATGTCGATCTTCATGGCTGCTTCGATACGAACTAGATATTTGCTATCTCCCATGCGCTCCTCCTGAGTATGTTTGCGTGTCACGTCGGGTCCTAAAGATCAACCTGCACCCCTGTTTTGATTGCCAAACCTCGCGTTCGGTATATTGAACGTAGACATTCCCACAAAGTGAACCTGGAACCGCTTCGGGAGCCGTTTCTGGCGTGTCAGGTCGGCCTTGAAAAAGACCGACCCGCTCCCTGCTTCGCCAACAAATGAACATGGAACCGTACCTGCGGATCTACGCCGGCTTGTTGGAAAGCAAGTAGTTAAATCTCGCCAAACGGAAGAGTTTTTACAAACGCCGCGAAGCGTGCTGCCTCCTGCTCAGAAAGATCGACTGGCAACTCAATTGAAATGGGGAGATCAGGGCGGAGCACGAAAGAATGCTCAATAAATTCAATGTCCTCCGATTCGCTCAAATCGTCATCAGACACATTGTCACTAATCAGTGGCTCTGCTCCCGTTGCCGTCGAAGAGACATGTAGGCTCTTTGCCTCCCATACGAAGCGGGATGGCCAGCCATGACGGCCTTCAATGTATTTTCCGCACCCTGCTGTCTCAAGGTCTCGGAAAGCACTTATAACTTCCCCGCGTTTGAAATCGAAACCGTCATTTTCAAGATGACTCAACATTCGATGAAGTTTCGTCTCAGTTTGATTTTTATCACGACTTGCCATGTGGTCGCATATGGCTTGAACCGCCGGCTTATTCAAATAAGCTTGCCTCAACTCCTCGACTTCCATATAGAACTCCTTTGGTTGATGAAGCTAAAAGTTACGATAAAACGCTTTTAAAACTACCACCATCTCAACTATGACTTCAATGCTTAATCGCCACTGATTGCTTGCCGAATATCATCGCGATCTGACGCCAAGCCGAGGGATGACGCCTAAAACCGTATTCCAGTCCATACTTCTTCTTTAATTAATTAGTCGGCCCTGCAAAATTCACCCAAGCGCCGTCAGCCCTGACGCAACACCGATCGCAACCGTCGCGCGACGCCATGAACGGGCGCATTGCCTGCGATATTCGTCGATAAACGCCCCTATCTGGCGCCAAATGGCGCGCGCAAAAAGAAGCGGTATGCCTAAAGGGGCAATCGCCCTCATCAGCCAACAGATGTTATAGCCGGCCGCGCACAGCACGGCATGCAGGGCGTCGCCCTGAGCCCCTTTCAACCAGCAGCGCTCCATCCGGTTGTCCTGCTTGAGATGACCGATCGCCGGCTCAATCGCCTGTCGTCGTTTCAACCAGCGCCGTTGTCGGGCCGTCTGCGATCGATGCTTGCCGCGGTGATGGATCTCCACGCCTGGACAGTCCACTCCGCGATAGCCCAGATCGACCGCGACGCGCTTGGGCGTCACGCCGATGTCCTGCAGCAAGATCGTGGTCTGCTCCAGTTGTTGATGCAACGTGTGACCATCGTAGGGATTGCCCGGAAACGTGCGGGCGCCGACCATCAGTCCCTGCTTGTAGGTAACCGCCAGGCTAACCTTCACGCCGAACTCGTAAGGCTTGCGTGCCCTGCCTTTGCCGATGCATTCCACTTCCAGCGCATGCATGGCGTAGAGCTTGTTCTTGTCGTTCTTGCGTTGCGTGCGGATGCGCTCGGCACGTTCCATTACGGTCGCAAGGTGGTTCAAGGTGAAAGGCATGGCCGTCGTAGCCTGATCGAGTTTGCACCGCACCTCGCGCAGCACGATGCCCAGGATCGTGCGCCGGCGCTTGAGCACCCGGCGAAAGCGTTTGAACTGCTTGGCATGCGCGTAGCCACCTGCCTTGCGCCGCAAGGTCTTCCCTTCCTTGGCGAAGGTCTGTTTCAACACGATGCCTGCGGCCTTGGCCGCCTTGACCACTTTGTACCGCGCGATCTCCAGCAAGCGGCTATCCACGGGATGAGCGATCGCCTTCTCCTGCACCGTACTGTCGACAATGATTTCCTCGAACTCAGCCGGCTTGATCGCCCTGGACGCGACCGCCGTGTCGATCGTGGCTTTCAACAGTTCTTCGACACCGGCCTCTGCGATCGCACGCCGAAAGCGCCCGATCTGTGTGGCGTCGCAAGGCAGCCGTGGCTCGAAATACGTCATGCCGCTGAAGTGTTGCCAGTAGACGTTTTCCGACCAGCGCGCCACCACCTCTTCATCGCTCAGATCGAAGGCGTGCTTGAGGTAAAGCAGACTGAGCATCAACCGTATTGGCAAACGGGAGCGGCCCGCTGCGCTCACGCCCGCACCGGCGATCTGTACATGGGGGCCAAACAGATCCTCACCCTCGCATGGCTTCGCCCTCACGCACGCGCCGTGCGAACGACGGCTTCCACGCCGGACCACGGTATGCGCGTTGCCAACACCGCCAGCGGGTGGCGCGGATCGATCATCTGATCCAGGCGGGCACGAAACAAATCTTCGGTACTCATGTGCGGAATTCCCTCAGGAATCGACGTGATAGAAACGATTTTCGCGGGATTGAGCGTGTTTGCCAAGCGGGAAAGTGGCTAAAAATATGGGGTCTTCCACATTTCGCAGGGCCGACTAATTACATCCAAATAGCTTGAAAAAAAACATCCCTTATTTGTTTGACGCGAACATTTCCAATGTAATCAATATCATCTAACTCTTCATCCGTCTTTTTCGCGATATCTCCAACTGTCGATATACCTGCTTGCTTTAATCTCACAATTACTGAGTCCCCCAAACCATATGGATATGCAGATGACCTGCCGAGCGTCCCTATATCTTTTTCCAAAATTGCAAGCCCATGCTCTTCAGGCAAGGTAGGCAAACAAATTTCATCCAAAGCCTGGCCTGAAACATGTATTTCCGCGGCTTCCTGATACCCGGACAGCCATTCCTCAATCATCTCCGTAGTTAACCTTGTGCTTGGAATAGCATCAAGCAAACTGCAAAGATTAATGGCAAAGACCGGCCCTCGCCCGCCTGACTTCATAGCCCTCGAAGCCTCCCTTCTTGCTAAAAAACCTAAATACTCCAGTATTTCGAAAAGCTTTATAAATTTGGAAACGAGTTGCCTATGAATTAGTACCCTATCTTGAGCAACCAGACGAACCCTATCCCTAACAGGTCTAGCAACACTGTCAACAATAGCCTCCATCAGCTCCCTAGCCGGATCAATAAGTGGCTCATAAATTCCTAATTTTGGCGCAACCTCATCCATCAACGGCCAATAGTAATCCTGTGCCATCTCTAACATACATTTATTCATTTCGGGGATACCTATTCTCTCCTGGGCATTAAATCTATTGCAGGCCAGTATAAACCCTCGCATATTGCCAACTACCGACCTACCAAGCAAATTAGCAAAATGCACCGGCGAGAATCTATCAGAAAAGCTCGTACGCTCCGCTAAACGCGGGTATCTAGCTCGCACTACCGATGGAAAAAAATTGGAAAATCGGTTGACGTCAGATCGATCTATGTCTATTACCGTAGAGTCATTAAACACATCAAAACGGACCCCAAATTTTGTTACCCCCGGGTATATAGATGCTTTACAAGAGACGAGACTGCTCGAAAGAGTACGAAACAAATCAAAAAAAACTTCTAACGGTTTCTCACGACCTATATGGGCGGCATCATCAAACAAAAGGACAATTCGCTTATTTATTATCTGACCCAAATGCCCAAGAGCCATTTGAAGCCTAACCTGATCGTTGGTCTTGATAAAATCATCACCACTTTCCAAACCATTAAGCTCATCCTGGATTTGCTCAGAAAGCAGTCCACAAAAGTGTCGAATATATTCCTCACCATCCGATTGAAGTAATGGCAAGTATCTAAGACTGACATACACGGGAAATACGCTCTGATCTCCCGTCATACGACGATAGGCCTCCAGCAGCAACGCACTTTTCCCACTTCCGCGTCCGCCACGAACAAGTACCGGGCCATGCGCCGTCAATTTTCGAATTACGACTTCGTCCAACGGAGAAAATCTATGATACTTATCAAACATTTCTGGCGGGCACTCTTCCGCTGCGAGAATAAGCCCAGACTCTTCAGTACTGTCAACACTCATGGCATTACCTTTCTAAAGGCTCGGTAAGCATTCAACGCCTTGGCGGGTGGCAAAGAAGCGCATGCAGTAGGGATGAAGTGAGATATCAAGCCAAGTTGCGCAATCAATATGCAAGTATCTCTTATCAAAGTTCTTATAGTGGCCTCATCAAAAATCAAAACACTTGTAAAAAACTCCCAGTGCACACCTTTCGATAGGCTGGAATGCAATTGCGCACCCCTACCCCTTACTGAACTTATAAAATTATCAGAATCTATTGCCATCAAATCCGGCATTTGCTGCGGAACCGGCCTGGTCGCCAAGAAATCAAGCAACCCATCAATTGCCGGCTTCCAAAAAACATGATCCGCATATTTTGACAATAGCGCCCTACTGATCTTTGGAATATCGTGATGAACGCTCCACATCTCCTGTCCTTCAGCATCGGGAATTACATCACCATTCCATGAAAATGAAGATCGCGCACGCTTTCCGACTTCATATTGTGGCTGAGCTTGAAATTCGCTCAGATATGACAATCTAAACGAGTCTAATCGCCCAACCAATGCTGCACAGCCATTTTCAAGAAGCACCCTCGCACAAAAAGGCCCAAAGCTAACCGCCTCTTTGGTTGATCCTTCGTTAAAATAGGTAATTGCCTTTCCGGAAAAATTATTTATAGACGCCGATAGTTGCCTTAGGGCAGCTCCCGCAATGCCAGGTACTCTCAACTCTCCACATAACAACACCCCCAGTTCCTTCATTGGCGCCCCCGACGTCATCCACGGTTGAGAGTTGTTACATATTGAGTTCAAACCATCGGCAACTTCAACCCCTGCTCCTTCGCACACTGCACCGCAATCTCATACCCCGCATCCGCATGCCGCATCACGCCGGTACCCGGATCGTTCCACAGCACACGCGCAATACGCTTGTCGGCGGCTTCGCTGCCATCACACACGATTACCACGCCGCTGTGTTGGCTATAGCCCATGCCTACGCCGCCACCATGGTGGAAGCTCACCCAGGTAGCGCCACCGGCGGTATTGAGCAACGCATTGAGCAACGGCCAATCGCTCACTGCATCGCTGCCATCCTTCATCGCTTCGGTTTCGCGGTTGGGGCTGGCGACGGAGCCGGAGTCCAGGTGATCGCGGCCAATCACGATCGGTGCTTTCAGTTCGCCTTTGCGCACCATTTCGTTGAACGCCAGACCCAGCTTGTGGCGCTGCCCTAACCCCACCCAGCAAATGCGCGCAGGCAGGCCCTGGAAGCTGATGCGCTGTTCGGCCATGTCCAACCAGTTGTGGAGGTGCGGATCGTCGGGGATCAGTTCCTTGACCTTGGCATCGGTTTTCATGATGTCTTCCGGATCGCCGGAGAGTGCCACCCAGCGGAACGGGCCGATGCCGCGGCAGAACAGCGGGCGCACGAAGGCGGGGACGAAGCCGGGGAAGTCGAAGGCGTTGGCGCAGCCTTCGTCTTTGGCCATCTGGCGGATGTTGTTGCCGTAGTCGAAGGTGGGGATGCCTTGCTGATGGAAGGCGAGCATGGCTTCCACGTGTTTCTTCATGGATTGCTTGGCGGCTTTGGCGGTGCCGGCGGGATCGCTCTTGCGGCGCTCGAACCACTGCTCCACCGTCCAGCCTTGCGGTAGGTAGCCGTTGACAGGGTCGTGTGCGCTGGTCTGGTCGGTGACGGCATCGGGTTTTACGCCGCGGCGTACGAGTTCGGGCAGCACGTCGGCGGCGTTGCCGAGCAGTGCGATGGATTTGGCTTCGCCGGCTTTGGTGTATTTCTCGATGCGGGCGAGTGCGTCGTCGAGGTCGCTGGCTTGTTCGTCGACGTAGCGCGTCTTCAGGCGGAAATCGATGCGGCTTTGCTGGCATTCGATGTTCAAGCTGCATGCGCCGGCCAGCGATGCGGCCAGCGGTTGCGCGCCGCCCATGCCGCCGAGGCCCGCGGTGAGTATCCATTTGCCTTTCAGGCTTCCGTTGTAGTGTTGGCGCCCCATTTCCACGAAGGTTTCGTAGGTGCCCTGCACGATGCCTTGCGAGCCGATGTAGATCCACGAACCGGCCGTCATCTGGCCGTACATCATCAGGCCTTTCTTATCCAGCTCGTTGAAGTGTTCCCAGTTCGCCCAGGCCGGCACCAGGTTGGAGTTGGCGATGAGCACGCGCGGTGCGTCGGGATGGGTGGGGAACACGCCGACCGGTTTGCCGGATTGCACCAGCAGGGTTTCGTCGTCGTTGAGTTCGCGCAGGGCGCGCAGGATGGCGTCGAAGCATTCCCAGTTGCGCGCGGCGCGGCCGATGCCGCCGTATACCACCAGTTCCGCCGGGTTTTCCGCCACGGCCGGGTCCAGGTTGTTCTGGATCATGCGGTACGGGGCTTCGGTGAGCCAGCTTTTGCAGGTGAGCTCGGTGCCGCGCGGGGCGTGGATGGTGCGGGAGGTGTCGATGCGGGTGGGGGCGTTCATCGGGGTTCCTGCGACTGCGATGGGAAACGCTCATTATGGTCGCGCCGTTTCCAGGCCGCCAACTGCGGTGCGGCAAAAAACCGGCGTGCCCGCTGCCAATTGACAGGCCTTTGACAGGCGCCCAGACTCGCTGGCGGAATCCGGGATTGGCCTGCTCAACCGAAGCGGGAGGCCTTATGCGTACGATCCGCTTGATCTACCGGTCCGCCGCCGTCGCCGCCATGCTCGTTGCCGCGAGCGCACTGTCGGCCGCCGACAAGCAAACACCCACCGATGCCCAATTGATCGCCAGCGCCATGCGGGCGGCGCCTGCGGGTGTCGCCAAAGGGGCAACCATTGTCGCCGTGAATCCCGATGGCAGCATGCGCACCTTGCGCGAGGGCAACAACGGTTACACCTGCATGCCGGACAACCCGACCACGCCAGGTCCGGACCCGATGTGCATGGACAAGAATGCGCTGGAATGGGCGCAGGCATGGATGGCCCACAAGCCGCCGCCCAGCGGCAAGATCGGCGTGATGTACATGCTCCAAGGCGGCACCGATGCCAGCAATACCGATCCCTACGCGAAGAAACCGCTGCCGAACAATCACTGGGTCAAGACCGGGCCGCATTTCATGGTCGTGGGAGCGGATGCTGCTTTTTACGACATGTATCCGAAGAGTCCCGATCCCGACACGTCCATGCCATATGTGATGTGGGCGGGAACGCCGTATCAGCATTTGATGGCCCCGGTGAAATAGCCGGCACCAAGGAAACTGCGGCCCGGCAGTTTCGCCGTGGAGACGTCCGGCGCATGACCGCGGCGTTTTGTCGAACAGGCATGGGAATACCTGGTGGGGGATGGCGTGTGTGCTGAAGTTCTTGATGTGCATTCGATTCAGATGGAAAGTCGCTGCGCCCGGCCTTCGCCGGGGTGACGAATGAATCAGGCGATGTAACCGCAGGTCCACCGCGCACGAACATAACCGGCATCATCCATTCCAGGGACATGATCCATGCATGCGCCACCTCCCCTCTCAAAGCGCCGCGTACGTTTGCGATTCGCGCTTATCGCCGCCGTGCTGTTGATGATCGTGCTCGCCTTTGGCTACGTCGGCGGCTGGCTGGCGCCGCAGCGGCTTACCGCGCAGCGGCTGGTCAATCAGCTGCAGGCCAATGCGGGGGTGTTTTCCGGTTATCGCCGCAACCACGCCAAAGGCGTGTGCGTGGCGGGTTATTTCGATAGCAGCGGCCAGGCGCAAACGTATTCGGTGGCGCAGGTGTTCGCGCCGGGCCGAACGCCGGTGGTGGGGCGTTTTGCGATTCCCGGCGGCAATCCGTATGCGCCGGACAGCAGCGTGCCGATCCGCAGTTTTGCGTTGCGCTTCACGCAAGCGAACGGACAGCAATGGCGTACGGGCATGAACAGCATGCCGGTGTTTCCGGTGGCGACACCGCAGGCGTTCTACGCGCAACTGCAGGCGCAGCAGCCTGACCCGGCCACCGGCAAGCCCAATCCGGCCAAGGTCAAGGCATTTTTTACTGCGCACCCGGAAACCGCCGCGTTTCTGGCCTGGGTGAAAACGGCCAGGCCTTCCGCCAGCTACGCCACGGAAACGTATTGGAGCTTGAACGCTTTCGAGTTCGTCGATGCCAATGGCGAGCAACACGCGGTGCGCTGGCGCATGGTGCCGGAAGCCAGCGACGCGGCAACCGGCGGCGGCGATGCGAATTACCTGGATGCCGATCTCGCACAGCGGCTTGCGGAGGGGCCGCAGCGTTGGCACTTACTGGTGACGCTGGCCAACCCCGGCGACCCCACCCATGACGCCACCAAGCAGTGGCCAGCCGATCGGCGCGAGATCGATGCCGGCACGCTGGTGCTGACCAGCACCGAGCCGCAGCAAAGCGGCGATTGCCGCGATATCAATTACGACCCGACCGTGTTGCCGCAAGGCATCGAGATTTCCGACGACCCGCTGCTGCCGGCACGATCTGCTGCGTACGCCACCTCGTATCTGCGCCGCACCAGCGAAGAAGCGCATCTGCCCGGCACCGCCGCCCCCGCCACCAAGCCGGAGACCAAGTAATGGCGCGCTTCCCCGCTCGGTTCGTACTGGCTGCACGTGTATTGCATTGGCTGATGGCGATCATGATCGTGTCGATGTTGTTCATCGGCGTGGGCATGGTGGCATCCGTCTCCGAACTGCATGCATGGTTGCTGGCGATCCACAAGCCGCTTGGCATCGCGATACTGGTGCTTGCCGTGATTCGGCTTGTCGTGCGCCTGCTCAATCCACCACCACCCTTGCCCGCCGATCTGCCGGCCATCCAGAAACTCGCCGCGCATGCGTCACATTACTTGCTGTATGCGCTGATGCTGGCGATGCCCTTGGTGGGCTGGGCGATGCTGTCGGCGGGTGGTTATCCGGTCATGCTCAGCCACTCGCTGCGCTTGCCGCCGATTTTCCCAGTGAATGCGGCGGCGTTTGCGATCCTGCGGCATGCGCATGCGTGGCTGGCGATGCTGCTTTTCCTCACCTTTCTCGCGCACCTGGGTGCTGCGCTGTATCACGGCTTGATCCGGCGTGATGGGGTGTTGTCGAGCATGACGGGTTTTAGGCGTAGGTTGGGGTGAGGTATCGCCAAACCTCAACGTGCACGTGTGAGTGGCGATGTTGGGCTTGCACCCCAACCTACCGGCTGCACGCTAAGCACAAGCAACCCCACCCCAGCCCTCCCCTACTGACGCAGGGGAGGGAGCGCATCCTGGCTAGCGTCGAGGCACGCGCTTACATAGACACCTCACCTACCCGCGCTTGAAACACACCACTTTGGGTTGCGACATCTCCGCCATGGCGAAGCGCACGCCCTCGCGGCCGAGCGATCCATATTTGAATCCGCCGAACGGCATGCCATCGAAACGGTAATCGGAAGAATCGTTGATCATCACCCCGCCGGCCTGGAGCTGCCTGGCGGCATCGAGGGCGATGTCCAGACGGTTGGTGAAGATGCCCGCCTGAAGCATGCTTTCGGTGTCGTTCGCCATGGCCAAGGCCTGCTGCAAGTCGGTGAATGCCGCGATCGACACCACCGGTGCGAAGACCTCCTCGTTCCATATGCGCGCATCGCAAGGTACGTCCACCAATACCGTGGGCGAGTAAAGCGCGCCTTCGCGGCGATGTCCGGTCAACAGCGTGGCGCCCGCCGCGATGGCCTCGTCCACCCACTGCTGGATGCGGATCGCCGCCTGCTCATGGATCATCGGCCCCACGTCGGTGGTTTCTTCGAGCGGGTTTCCAACTACCAACCGTTCGGTCGATTCGATGCAATAACGCACGAATTCGTCGTGAATGGACGCTTCCACCAGAATGCGCTGCGTACCGATGCAATTCTGGCCCGCCGCCCAGAACGCACCGGACATGCATGATTCGGCCGCTTCCCGGAGACGGGCGTCGGCCAGCACGATGACTGGCGCGTTTCCGCCCAGGTCCATCGCGATTTTCTTCAAGCCTGCTTCGCGCGTAATCGCCTCGCCGGTGGTCGAGCCGCCGGTGAAGCTGATCATGCGCACGGCTCGCTCGCGCACCAATGCCGAGCCCAGATCAGCATCGCCATGCACAACCTGCAGCGCCTGCCGCGGCAAGCCAGCCTCCCACAAGGTTTCGGCAAGCGCCTGCGCCGATAGCGGCGCAAGCAGCGATGGCTTGAGGATCACAGCGTTGCCTGCCGCGATGGCCGGCCCCAGTTTGTGCGCGGCCAGGTTCAACGGATCGTTGAAAGGCGTGATGGCCAGGATGATGCCGAGCGGCTCAAGCGTGTAGTAACCGAGACGATCTTCGGAGCCTGCATAGGCATCGAAAGGAATCATCTCGCCCACGTGACGTTTCGCCTCTTCGCCGGAAAGGCGCAGCGTATTGATGCAGCGTGCCACTTCCTTGCGCGCCTGCCGGATCGTTTTGCCGGCTTCGAGTGCAATCGTGCGGGCAAACGCGGCGGCACGCTCTTCGATCAACGCCGCCGCCTTGATCAAGACATCGGCACGGCGTGCACGGCTGAGGTGCGCCGCCACGCCGGCGCCGATGCGAGCACGCTCGATGATTTGCGCGACATCGTCCGGCGAGGACAGCGGAACCTGCCCCACGTACCGCCCATCATAAGGGGCATGCACCGCAAACGAAGGCCGTTTGTCTGCTTCGATCGTTAGGGATTGCTGCGCTTTCATGCGGCCACCGCCTTGGTGCGAATGCGCAGTTCCTCGCCCAGTTCGATCAGGTCGGAAAGAATCGCAAAGGCCGTTTCGCGGCGCCCCGCCCCCGGTCCGCTGACGGTGACGCGACCAAGCAGATCCGTATCGAAGGCGATCGCGTTCGTCACGCCGCTGGCCGCCAGCAAGGGATGACCGAGCGGCAGCATGCGAGGCTCCACGGTGGCTCGCACGCTGCCGTCCTCATGGCGCGTGGCCGAGCCGATCAGCCGCCACGCCAAACCATCCTTTCGCGCATCCCTGATCACCTGCTCCGTGAGGCCCGTAATGCCTCGGCATGCGATCTGCGCCGGAGTCACGCCGGCGCTCCAGAGCGCATGGGCGAGAATCGCCGTTTTCAGGCGCACATCATGGCCTTCGATGTCGGCCGAAGGATCGGCTTCGGCATAGCCCATGCGCTGAGCCTCCTTCACCGCATCGTGAAAACCGTAACCCTGCTCCACCAGGCCGAGCACGAAGTTGGAGGTGCCGTTCAAGATGCCTTCAAACGCCGTGACTTCGCAGCCGCGCAACGTGGTGGTGATCTGGCGCAGCACCGGCGTTCCGCTCATCACGGTGCCTTCGCACTTCAGCAACACGCCTGCCCGCTTCGCATCGCGCTGCAGGCCGTTGTACGCGAACGCGATCGGTCCCTTGTTGACCGTGATGACGTGCTTGCCATGCTGCAGCGCCGTCCGGCAATGCGATAGCGCGGGCTCTCCGCCATGCGGATTGGTGAAGGTGGCTTCGACGAGCACGTCCACGCACGGCGATGCAATGGCGCGAAGTACGTCGTCGGTATCGGCATTCGGCATGAAATCCACACGTGCACTCGTTGCCAGCGCCGCGACATCGCATCCATTGGCCGCCATTTCGACGAGCTGCGCCGGGTCGATCCCTTCCGGATTCATCACTACGCCAAACTTCGCATCCGCCACGACGGTAACCGCCACCTCGATGCCGTGCGTCGCCAGGTTCGTCCGTTTTTCCCCGAGCAGGTCGACCAGTGCCTGGTTCACACCGCCGTACCCCACCAGAGCCAATCTGAGTTTCATCGCCATCACCTGTTGAAAAACACAGGGATTAACTTAGCCATGGCGCATGGCCGATACACGTTGCGATTCGACCGTCAGCGTCGTGGTGCGATTGCGTTTTGTCCGGGGCGTGGACGAACCGTCAGCCACGGCGTGCAACATAGGCTGGGATGAAATCCAGCCTACGCGGCCATTACCTCAGAGGCGGCCTTTCCACCACGGAAGAAAGAATGAAGCTGGTGTGCGTGTCGACCACGCCCGGCAGATTGGCAATGGTCTGCCAGATGTCGGTGAGCTTGTCCTGCGACGGCGCCCTTACCTGCACGAGCAAGTCGAATTGACCGCTCAGCACGGAGCACCGAATCACTTCAGGTATTTTTGCAATGGCCTTGGTGACGTCGGCGCCGCGCATGCGATCGCGCCGGTACACCATGATGATCGCTTCCACGGCGGCTTCCTCGCCATGCGCCGGCCCAAGGCGCACGGTATAGCCGACGATGATCTTGGCCTTCTCCAGCCGGTCCATGCGCATCCGCACCGCCTGGCGCGAAAGGCCAATCCGCGCAGCCATCGCCGCGGTCGGCATGCGCGCATCCTCCCTCAGCAAATCGATGATCTTCTTGTCGATGGCGTCCAGGTCGTGCTGCATGCGTGGTTGAACTGTGTAAGCGTGGCGCCTGATCTTACTCTAGGGCCTGTTTACACTATTAGGGTGGCTCGCCAATAGGGTAAACAGGCGCTAGGACCAATGGCACTAACTTAAGCGTGTATCTCGACGCTTGCAGTGATGCACCCCCTCCCCTGCGAAGTAGGGGAGGGTTGGGGTGGGGTGCGAGCGTAGCGAGCG
>JGI25162J39368_1000705_pt1 | contig 23246 bp, 15 predicted proteins | sample AraplaL_Cvi_mTSA_FD_39368 | JGI IMG/M metagenome (IMG submission 39368) | reverse complement strand
GGCGCGCGCACCCTGCTGCTCAGCCACAACATCGAGACGATCGGCCAGATGAGCTGCAACCCGGCGATCGGCGGCATCGGCAAGGGCCATCTGGTCAAGGAGATCGACGCGCTGGGCGGCGCAATGGCGCATGCGGCCGACCGTGCCGGCATCCAGTGGCGCACCTTGAATGCGTCGAAGGGCCCGGCCGTGCGCGCCACCCGTTGCCAGGCCGATCGTGCGCTGTACAAGGCTGCGATCCGCCACATCGTCGAAACCGAGCCGAACCTGCAGCTGTTCCAGCAGGCGGTGGACGACCTGATCATCGAGAACGGTCGTGTCTGCGGCGTGGTGACCCAGATGGGCCTGTCGTTCGGTGCAGCGACCGTCGTACTCACCGCCGGCACCTTCCTCGCCGGCAAGATCCATATCGGCCCGGCGCAATACGCCGGTGGTCGTGCCGGTGATCCGCCGGCCAGCGCCCTGGCACTGAAACTGCGCGAACTGCCGGTCGCCGCCGACCGCCTGAAGACCGGCACGCCGCCGCGCATCGATCTGCGCAGCATCGACTTCAGCGGCCTCGAAGAGCAGCCTGGCGACGATCCTGCGCCGGTGTTCTCCTACCTCGGTACGCGCGACGAACATCCGCGTCAGGTCAGCTGCTGGATCACGCATACCTCCGAACGCACGCATGAGCTGATCCGCGGCGCGCTGGACCGCTCGCCGCTTTACACCGGCCAGATCGAAGGCGTCGGCCCGCGCTACTGCCCGTCGATCGAGGACAAGGTGGTGCGCTTCGCCGAGAAGTCATCGCACCAGATCTTCATCGAGCCGGAAGGACTGGACACGTTCGAGATCTATCCGAACGGCATCTCGACCTCGTTGCCGTACGACGTGCAGCTGGCCCTGGTGCACTCGATCAAGGGTTTCGAGAACGCGCACATCACCCGCCCCGGCTACGCGATCGAGTACGACTATTTCGATCCGCGCGGACTCAACCCGTGGCTGGAAACCAAGGCGATCCCCGGCCTGTACTTCGCCGGCCAGATCAACGGCACCACCGGTTACGAGGAAGCCGCCGCGCAGGGCCTGATCGCCGGCCTCAACGCCGCGCTCGCGACGCAGGGCAACGCGCCGTGGTATCCGCGCCGCGACGAGGCGTACATCGGCGTGCTGATCGATGATTTGACCAGCAACGGCACGATCGAGCCGTACCGCATGTTCACTTCGCGCGCCGAGTATCGGTTGCATCTGCGCGAGGACAATGCCGACCTGCGCCTCAGCGAAACCGGCCATGCCCTGGGTGTGGTGCCGCAGGTACGCTACGACGCGTTGCGCGCCAAGCGCGAGGCGGTCGAACGCGAACTGCAGCGCCTGGGCGGATTGTGGGCTACACCAGGCAATGCGCTCGGTGCCGCGGTCGAGCGCCAGCTCGGCATCGCCGTCAGTCGCGAGACGAATGCGATGGATCTGCTGCGTCGGCCCGAACTCGATTACGCGCAAATCACCTCGGTGACCGAACTCGGGCCGCCGGTGGCGCGCGACGACGTCGCCGCGCAAGTCGAAGTGCAGGTCAAGTACGCCGGCTATCTCGAACGCCAGCGCGACGAAATCGAACGCCAGCGTCGGCATGAACACACCGCCATTCCCGCCAGCTTCGACTACGACAAGGTGCGCGGGCTATCGGCCGAAGTGCTGCTGAAACTGAAACGCACACTGCCGGCCACGCTCGGTCAGGCGGCACGCGTCAGCGGTGTCACTCCGGCGGCAATCTCGCTGCTGCTGGTGCACCTGAAGCGTCGCGACGCCGCCTGACATCCACGCGCATCCGCGCTGCCCGCGCCGCGGCTCACTCATGGCATCATGCCCACTTTGACTGGTATGGGAGCGCGCAATGGAAGTCTGGATCGGCCGTGACGGCGAACGACACGGCCCGTACAAGGAAGACGATGTGCGTCAATGGCTGCGCAACGGCCAGATCAGTCCGAAGGATCTGGCCTGGTATGAAGGCCTCGCCGACTGGCAGCCGTTGTCGGTGCTGTTTCCCGATGAGCTTCTGCGAAACGCGCCTGCACCCGGCAATCCTTACACCGCACCGGCCGTACCACCGATGCCATTGCCGCAAACCACGGCAGCTGCGCTGGAAGACTATGCCGGTTTCTGGAAACGCGTGGCGGCCGCCATCCTCGATGGCATCACCCTGTACATACCCAACCTGCTCATCGTGAAAGCCTTTGGCGGCGACGCCGCTGAAGCGAAATTGACACAAGCCGTCCTTGCGGCGCCAGGCGACATGCACGCCATGATGGCGGCCTATGGCCAGTTCTACTCGTCGATGATGACGGCGTCGCTGATCACCACAGTATTGGCGTGGCTGTATTTTTCCCTGTGCGAAAGCTCGAACTGGCAGGCCACCGTGGGCAAGCTGGCACTCGGTATCCGGGTCACCGACCTGCAGGGCAACCGCATCAGCTTCCTGCGTGCGCTGGGCCGCTATCCGGCAAAATTCCTCAGCTACATGACCTTGTGCATCGGCTTCCTGATGGTCGCCTGGACCCCTCGCAAGCAGGGCCTGCACGACATGATCGCCGGCACCCTGGTGTTGAATGGCCGCGCCAGCGAGTTCAAGTCGACGCAGGCATCGTCCAGCAGCAACTCGTTCAGCGCCTAATCCAGCGTTTTCCCAGCACGGCGCCGCGACTCCATCGCGGCGCCGTGCTTGTTTGCGCATCCACGCTGCCGGCACAACAGGACCGCTTGGTATCATCAACGGCTTGATCTCTCTTTATCCGGCGCATCGCGCCGTTGCCAGGAAACCACTACCGCCCATGCTCAGCATCGAACAACGCATTGCCAACGACATCGCCGCCAAAACCGAACAGGTGCGGGCCGCCGTGGATCTGCTCGATGACGGTGCCACCGTGCCGTTCATCGCGCGCTACCGCAAGGAGGTCACCGGCGGCCTCGACGATACCCAGCTGCGCCTGCTTGAAGAGCGCCTGCGTTACCTGCGTGAACTGGAAGACCGTCGCGCGGCGATCCTCGCCAGCGTCGAGGAACAGGGCAAGCTCGACGATGCACTGAAAAGCGAACTGCTCGCCGCCGACACCAAAGCGCGGCTGGAGGATCTGTACCTGCCGTTCAAGCCGAAGCGTCGCACCAAGGCGCAGATCGCCCGCGAGGCCGGACTGGAGCCGCTGGCGACGGGCCTGCGCGACGATCCCACGCTGTCGCCGGAAGCGTTCGCCGAATCGTTTGTCGATGCGGAAAAAGGCATTGCCGACGTGCGCGCCGCGCTGGACGGCGCACGCGCGATCCTGATGGAGTCGATCGCCGAAGATGCGCATCTGGTCGGCGAGCTGCGCGACTGGCTGTGGGCGCAGGGGCAGATCCGCGCCAAGGTCGTCGAAGGCAAGGAAAACGAGGGTGCCAAGTTCCGCGACTACTTCGACCACGTCGAACCGATCGGCAAGATTCCCTCGCATCGCCTGCTGGCGCTGATGCGCGCGCGCAACGAGGGCGTGATCGAACTCGAGCTCGCCCCCGCCGTGGACAGCGAGCAGGGCCACGCCGAAGGCGAAGGCCGCGTTGCCGCCCACGCCAATATTCACAACCGCGGTCGCGCCGCCGATGCCTGGCTGCGCGAAACCGTGCGACTGACCTGGCGCGTGAAGCTGCACCTGCATCTCACCCTCGACCTGTTCGGCCGCGTGCGCGAAGGCGCCGAGGANGAGGCGATCCGTGTGTTCGGCGACAACCTGAAGGATCTGATGCTGGCGGCGCCGGCCGGTGCGAAGACGGTGATGGGCCTGGATCCGGGCATCCGCACCGGCGTCAAAGTCGCGGTGGTNGATGCCACCGGCAAGCTGCTCGCCACCGACGTGATCTATCCGCANGAGCCACGCCGGCAGTGGAATGAATCGCTCGTGCAGCTGGCGAAACTGTGCAAGCAGCACGGCGTCAATTTGATCGCGATCGGCAACGGCACCGCCTCGCGCGAAACCGACAAGCTGGCCGGCGAGCTGATCAAGAAGCTGGCCGACACCGGTCTATCGAAGGTGGTGGTCAGTGAAGCCGGCGCGTCGATCTACTCGGCGTCCGAACTGGCGGCGAAGGAATTTCCCGAGCTCGACGTGACCTTGCGTGGCGCGATCTCGATCGCGCGTCGCCTGCAGGACCCGTTGGCCGAGCTGGTCAAGATCGAACCCAAGGCGATCGGCGTGGGCCAGTACCAGCACGACGTGAACCAGATCAAGCTGGCACGCGCGCTGGATGCGCGTGTCGAGGACTGCGTCAACGCGGTCGGCGTGGACGTGAACACCGCCTCCGCCGCGTTGCTGTCGCGCGTCGCCGGCCTCAGTGCCAGCGTCGCCGAGAACGTGGTGAAGCATCGCGATGCGAACGGCCCGTTCGCCAACCGCAAGGCACTGCTGAAAGTGCCGCGGCTCGGCGACAAGGCGTTCGAGCAGTGCGCCGGTTTCCTGCGCGTATCCGACGGCGACAATCCNCTGGACGCCAGNTCGGTGCACCCGGAAGCGTATCCGGTGGTCGAGCGGATCATCGCGCAGTGCGGCCGCGAGGTGCGCAACATCATCGGCGACAGCGGCTTCCTGCGCGGCCTGAAACCCGAGCAGTTCACCGATGAGAAGTTCGGCGTGCCGACCGTGCGTGACATCCTGAAAGAGCTGGAGAAACCCGGCCGCGATCCGCGCCCGGAATTCGTCGCACCGAGCTTCGCCGAGGGCGTCGAGGACGTGAAGGATCTCAAGCCCGGCATGATCCTCGAAGGCCGTGTCACCAACGTCGCCGCGTTCGGTGCGTTCGTCGACATCGGTGTGCACCAGGACGGCTTGGTGCACGTCTCCGCGTTGTCGCACACCTTCGTGAAGGATCCACGCGATGCGGTGAAGGCCGGCGACATCGTCAAGGTCAAGGTGATGGAGGTCGACCTGCCGCGCCAGCGCATCGGCCTCAGCATGCGGCTCGACGACGAACCAGGGCAGGCGCGTGGCGGGCGACCGGTCAGTGGCGGCAATGCGGACGGAAAGCGCGATGCCCGCAACGGCGGACGACCGGGCGACAGCGTGCCGAAACCCGCGCCGGCTCCGGCCAACAGCGCCTTCGCCGACGCCCTGGCACGCGCCGCCAAACGCTGACGAAACCCCATACGGAAGCGCGCTGCGTTGCAGCATGCGCTTCCGTATGGGGTGCATTAACGTAACGCTCATATAACAAGGCCATTCCGGCCCAGGAGTGTTACCCATGCTTCGCACTCGCCAACTCGCCGGCGCCATCGCCGCCACGTTGCTGTTCAGCAGCGCTGCTGCCGCCACCGACTTCAGCAAGGTCATCGTGTTTGGCGACAGCCTCAGCGACAACGGCAATATTTCACTGGCCACGGCACCTGGCGTCCAGCCGCCGTTGCGCTTCACCACCAATCCCGGCCATGTGGCCATCGAAGATGTCGCCAGCAAGCTTGGCCAGACGCTCAATCCATCGCTGGCTGGTGGCAGCGACTACGCCTGGGGCGGCGCCGGGGTGCTCACCAATTCGCCCGGCACGCCGTCGGCGGTACCGACCCTGACCGGCCAGGTCAACGCGTATCTCGCTGGCGGCACGGTCGATGGCAACGCGTTGTATTCGATCTGGGGTGGCGCCAACGATATTTTCTACGCAGCCACTGCCGCCGGTGCCGGCGCCGTTGCACAACAGCTGATCGCGCAGACGATCGCCGCCCAGGTTGCCGCTGCCCAGGCTGGCGGGTTGCCGGCAAGCCAGGTTCCGGCATTCACCGCGCAGATCACTCCGCTGGTTACCGCACAGGTCAATGCTGCGGTGGCCGCGCAGGCCGGCGTTGCGGGGCTGCAGACCTCCGCCCAGGCGCAAACCAGTGTGGCCGCCGCCGCACAGCAGGAGATCAAGCTGATCGGCCAGCTGCAGGGCGCCGGCGTGAAGAACATCCTGGTCTTCAATCTGCCCAATATCGGACTGACGCCTGATGCCGCCGCACAGGGCGCTTCCGCTGCTGCGTCGCTGACCGGCCTCAGCCTGATCTTCAATGGCCAGCTCAACACCGGCCTGGGTCAACTGGGCAAAGGCATCATCCCGATCAACGCCTACGGTTTGCTGTCCGAGGTGATCGCCAATCCGCAGGCCTATGGTTTCAGCAATGCCACCACGCCGGCTTGCGGCGCCGGCTCCAGCTCGGTGCAGTGCGGACCGCAAGGTTCGGGCCTGCCGTACACCTATGCCCCCGGCACGGATCAGAGCTACGTGTTTGCCGACGGAGTGCATCCGACCACCGCCGCGCATGCCCTGCTCAGCCAGTACGTGGTATCCGTCCTGCAGGCGCCGGGACAGATGTCGCTACTCGGTGAGTCGGCGCTGGCGGCCAGCACCGCGCAGACCCGCGTCATCCGCAACCAGATGCTGGTGGACGGTGACGGTGGCGAAACCCGTACGTTCGTCAATCTCGATTACGCGCGGCAACGTTTCGACGCCAGCAACAGCTCGCCGAGAACCAGCAGCGACAACATCAATTTCACCCTGGGCGTGGACGCCCATGCCACCGACAATCTTTCGGCCGGCATCGCGCTCGGCGTCGGCCAGAGCAATGCGAATGTTTCCGGCGGTGGCGGTTACAAGCTGCAGGACGTCAGCGGACTCGGTTATCTCACCTACCACGCCGGCGGCGGCTATGTCGGCGGTTACTTGGATTTCGGCCAGTCCAACTTCAAGAATATCAGCCGCCGCATCGACCTCGGCAGCATGCACCGCTCCGAGCGAGGCAAGGTCGATGGTTCGCATCTGGGCACCGGCCTCACCGGTGGCTGGTGGTTCGACTTCGGCAACCTGCGCACCGGACCGTTTGCCAATCTCGAATGGCAGACCGTCAAGGTCAACGGCTACAGCGAAGACGGCAACGACAGCAGCGCGATGTGGTTCGGTCGGCAACAGCGTGATGCGCTGATCGGCACCCTCGGCTGGCGCCTGCAAGGCCATTGGCAGGTCGCCAACCTGGCCATGTCGCCGTATGCCGAACTGGCCTGGAACCACGACAGCAAGGCGGACCCGCGTGAAGTCAGCGCCGGCCTGAACAGCATGAACGGCACCTTCGCCCTGACCGGCTTCGTGCCGGACAAGAGCTGGGGCAACGCCAACCTGGGCGTGTCCGCCCAGCTCACGCCGAGCATGACCAGCTGGATCGGCTACAGCGGCCGTTTCAGCGACAACAGCCAGAAGTACAACAGCTTCAACATGGGCTTCCGCGTCAACTTCTGAGCGGGTCCACTGCAACAAAAAAAGCCGCCGGTTTGCACCGGCGGCTTTTTCATGTGCGGACGTCTGGACGGCTTACTTGTTCTTGCCGCCGGTCGCCACGCTGAGGATTTCCATGGCCTGCTTCTTCAGCTTCGCCGCGACATCGTCACCGAGCACCTGCACATCGCTGCCGACCTGATGCTGCTTCAGCACCAGCGAGCCATCGTCGNTCCAGCCGGCACGGTCGATCGCGCTCGGCTTGCCGTCACGGCTGGCCTTGGTCTGCTGCACGANCGCCCAGACCTTGCCGTCCGTATAGGCATAGTCCGTGCTGGTGAAGCCCTTNTCGCCATAGTCCACTTCCTCGCGGATGAACTTGAGATCACCGGCCTGACGGAACACCTGCCAGCCNCGCGAGACATCCGCGTCGAGCTTGGTGCCGGATTTGATCTTCATGCCGCCGAGCTGCTTCTGCTCGGCGGTGAANGCGTCCATGATTTTCTCGCCGGCGGTCTGCGTGGCCACCAGTTCGATCGCGACGCCATCATTCTTGCTGCCCTTGGCCAGCACCGGTGCCTGGATCGGCATCGTGTAATGACGGTCGCCATCAGTCAGCGTGGCCTGAATCACATACAGGTCATCCGGCTTCACCTCGGCCGGATTGAAGCTCAGCTTGAACGGCTGCGGAAACGCGCCGGCCGGCGACGTCTTGCTCGCCAGCGGCGCAGAGCCAGCCGCGGTGGCCGACACGTCGACCAGATTCAGCACCAGCGTGGCGTTCGCGGAAGGCTGCTCGGAACCGCGCAACGAGATCGTGCCGCTCACTTCGTTGGCGACCGCGGTGGCTGCGGTGGCNGCCGTAGCCGTATTCGCGGATGCAGGNGCCTCCGTACCGGTNTGCTGTGACGGAGTGGGGGCATTGCAACCAGCCAGAGCCAGCGCGGTGATCGACATCAGCGACAAAACCGTCTTGCGCATGGGGAAAACCTCATCAACGTGAAAACAACACGAGATCGTTCAGACGCCTTGGCGCCACGACTCTACGCGGGGGAAGCTCCAAGCATAGCCCAAAAATACCGGCGCAGAAAAGTCAAGTCAGCTGATGACCTACCATGCGCCGACGTACGCGGTTCAGGCCTGGGCGTACCGCCATTGTGGCATCGCCGTGAATCAGTCGCGCCGCAAGGCCCGATGCGCGATGTCCCGGCGGCAGAACGCACCGTCGTAACGGATTCGGCTGACCGTGGCATAGGCCTGTTCGCGGGCCGCAGCGATGTCCACACCCAGCGCGCACACGGTCAGCACGCGACCGCCAGCAGTGACGGCACGACCCTGGGCGTCGAGGCGGGTACCGGCGTGAAACACTTTCACATCGGCCGACGCAGCGACATCGACCGACGCATCGAGTCCCTCGATCACGTCGCCGCTGCGCACCCCGCCCGGATAACCGCCGGCCGCCATCACCACGCCGATCGCCGGGCGCGCATCCCAACGCGCCTTGCTGTGCTCCAGCCGGCCATCCAGTGCGTCATCAATCAGCTCGACCAGATCGGACTTCAGTCGCAACATGATCGGCTGGGTTTCCGGATCGCCGAAGCGCACATTGAACTCGATCACCTTTGGATTGCCGCTCTTGTCGATCATCAGGCCGGCGTAGAGGAAACCGATGAACGGCGCACCCTCGGCTGCCATGCCGTGCAGAGTCGGCTCGATCACTTCGCGCAGGATNCGTTGCTCCACTTCCGGCGTGACCACCGGCGCCGGCGAATACGCNCCCATGCCGCCGGTATTCGGGCCCAGATCGCCTTCGTCACGGCGCTTGTGATCCTGGCTCGAGGCCATCGGCAGCGCGTGGCTGCCGTCGCTCATCACGATGTAGCTGGCTTCCTCGCCGTCGAGGAATTCCTCGATCACCACCCGCGCCGAGGCATCGCCGAAACGGTGCGCGCCGAGCATGTCGTGCAGCGCCAGCTCCGCATCGGCTAGGGTCAGCGCGACCACCACGCCCTTGCCGGCGGCGAGGCCGTCGGCCTTGATCACGATCGGCGCGCCGTGCTGGCGCACATAGGCCAGCGCCGGATTCAAATTCGTGAACACCGCATAGTGCGCGGTGGGAATGTTGTGGCGCTGCAGGAAGTCCTTGGCGAACGCTTTGGAGCCCTCCAGCTGCGCGGCGATCGCGCGTGGCCCGAAGATGCGCAGGCCGGCGGCACGGAAGCGGTCGACCACACCGGCCACCAGCGGCACCTCGGGACCGACCACGGTCAAGCCGATCTTCTCGCGCTTGGCCAGCTGCAGCAGGCCATCGAGATCGTCCATCGCCACATCGGCATTGCGCACGCCCGGCTCATGAGCGGTGCCGGCATTGCCGGGCGCCACGATCACCTCGTCGACCTGCGACGACTGCTTGAGCTTCCACGCCAGCGCGTGTTCGCGACCGCCGCTGCCGATGACGAGAACCTTCATGCCTGCACTCCGAAAACCACCATGCGCCACGCCGCGCAGGCGCGCATTGTAGCGGCTGCGGCGGATCGCCCGCTCGGGTTCAATCGCGCGGATTCAATCGTGGTGGTGCAGCAACTCCAGCAACGCCGCGCGCGGCAACTTGCCGGTTTCGTTGCGGGGCAAGGCGGAAACCAGCCGCAATGGACGCGGCAGGAACAGCGGATCAATGGCCCGGCGCAGCGCGTCGAGTATCGTGTGTTCATCCAGCCCCGGCGCTACCGCCAGTGCCGCAATCCGGTGCACACCGAGCGCATCGGCGGCGTCCAACTGGAACACCACGCCGTCCTGCACGCCGGGTATCGCCAGCAGGCGGCGGCTGAGGTCGCTCAGCGAGGCACGCTTGCCGGCGATCTCCAGCATGTCGGCGTGCCGGCCGCGCAAACGGTAGCGACGGCCGCCGTCGGACAGGCTGACGATATCGGCCAGGGTGATCGGCGCACTCAGTTGCGGCGCCTCGATCGCGGTACCGTCGGGTTGCGGGTGCAGGGTGACGCCGTCGTACAACGACCAGTCCTCGTCCACGGTGGGTCGGCGGCTGGCGAACACGCAGGTTTCGGTGGAGCCGAATACCTCCAGCACGAGCGCACCGAAGCGCTGCTCGGCGGCAGCGGCCAGTTCCACCGGCAGCGGCGCGGTGGCCGAGATCACCGCCGCAATCGGCGGCAGCGCAATGCCCGACTCGACCAGTGCGCGCAGATGCACCGGCGTGGTCACCAGCAGTCGCGGCGCCGGCACTTCGGCTAGTGCCGCCGCCACGTCGGCCGGAAAGAACGGCCGCCCGGCATGCACGCTGACCTCGCCGAGCAGCGGCAGCAAGACCGACATCTCCATGCCGTACATATGCTGCGGCGGTACCGTGGCGACGATCTCGAGATACCGGCCGACGGCCGCATGCAGCATGCCCAGGTTGCCGGCGTTGCTGGCGTGGAAACTGCCCCAGGTCTTCGCGTTGGCGCTGGGCATGCCGGTGGAGCCGGAGGTGTAGCCGATCGCCACGACCTGGTCGGCCGGAATCATCGGCCAGCCTGTACCGGCTTCGAGCGGCAAGGGGATCTCCAGCGACGGCAACAGGCGATAGCCGCGCGGCGCCGGATCGAATGCCTGCTCACCCAGCGCATAACAGCCCGGATGCGCTGCCATCACTTCATCCACCGCTTGCGGCGCGCGCGATGACGGCAGCAGATTGATCTGGCCGCGCAGCACGATCGCGCAGAACGCCACCAGGAACGCGTAACGGTCCTCGCACAGATTCACTGCGGCCGTCGCGGCAGGCAGGCAGGCCGCCACCGCATGCACGTGTGCCAGGAACCGGGCGGCAGTCACCGCCTCGCCGTGTCGCCGGACCAGCACTCGTGATGGGTCGGCCGCGCTCAGCAGCGGCAACCGCTGCGGCGCTTCGCGCTGGTAGGTGTCGTAAACGATGGCCAAACCGCACTCTCCCGGATGCTTCAATTCGTCGTGTTGCAGGAACAGCATCGCCTTGACCTATTCACTCCAGCGTGAATGGCAGAAGCTGTCGTCCTGCAACGGTTCACGAAGCCACTGGCTGGCACCGTTTCGACGCGTTCCTTCGACCGCTCAGGCGCGGATGATAGTGCCCGACAATGCATCGCGGATCACGCTGGGACTGCTCTGGCCGCCCAGCGGAGCGTCCAGCAGGCCGTCCAGTGCGTCTCCAAAATAGTCTGCGACAGTCTGCGCCAAGCGCGCCGGCGGCTGGCCGTGCGGATTGGCACTGGTCGATACCAGCGCACCACCAAACGCACGACACAAGGCGGCGGCGGGTTCGTGGGCGGTGATCCGCANCGCGATGCCGGCGTGCGCACCGGCGATCCATGCCGGCACGTCTGNCGAGCGCGGAAAAATCCAGGTGTTCGGCCCCGGCCAGCTCGCCCGCACCTGCTGCAGCACTTCCGTGGGCACGGCGGCAAGCTCGATATAGCGCTCGACCTGGGCGAACTCGGCGGCGATCAGCAACACGCCCTGTGTCGACGGCCGCTGCTTCAGCGCAAACAGACGCTCGAACGCGACGCGATCATGCGGATCGCAGCCGAGGCCGAACACGGCCTCGGTTGGATAGGCCAGCACGCCACCAGCGTGCAGCAACTCGGCGGCAGCAGCGGATTCGGCGAGAGTGAAGCGCCGCAGCACTCAGGCCTCGACTTTCTCTGCCACGACTTTCTTCGTCGCCGCCTTTTTGGTGGCCGTTTTCTTGGTTGCCGTCTTCTTGGCGGCTTTCTTCTTCGCCGCAGCTTTCTTGACGGCAGTCTTCTTCACCGCCGGTGCTGCCTTCTTGGCGGCAGCTTTCTTGGTCGCGGTTTTCTTGGTGGCGGTCTTCTTGCCGAAGCGACCCTTGCGCACCGGTGCAGCCGCGAGCAGTTCAAGACACTGCTTCTCGGTCAGCTCCTTCGGCTCCTGCTCCTTCGGGATGCGGGCGTTCTTCTCGCCGTCGGTGATGTACGCGCCGTAGCGGCCATTGAGCACCTGCACGCCGTTGCCGAAGTCGAGGATCAGGCGGTTCGCCAGCATCTCCAGCTTTTCGGCGACGATCTGCAACGCGCGCGGCAGCTCGATCGTATACGGATCGTCCTCGGGCTTCAGCGAAGCGTAGGTGCTGCCCTGCTTCACAAACGGACCGAAGCGGCCGACGCCGACCATCACCTCATCGCCGTTCTCGGCCTGACCAAGCTGACGCGGCAGCTTGAACAGCTCCAGCGCCTCGGCCAGGGTGATCGTGTGCATGCTTTGGCCGGGACGCAGCGACGCGAAGGTTGGCTTGTCCTCGTCGTCCTTGGTGCCGATCGCGGCATATGGCCCGAAGCGGCCCAGCCGCACCGACACCGGCTTGCCGGTTTTCGGATCGCTGCCGAGTTCGCGCGCGCCGGTAGCTTCGTTGCGGTCGACCGACTCGGTCTTCTCGTCCACCTGCTGCTTGAACGGCAGCCAGAAGCGTTCCATCAGCGGCACCCAGGTTTCCTCGCCACGGCTGACCGCGTCGAGCTCGTCTTCCATCTTGGCAGTGAAGTCGTAGTCGACGTAGCGGGTGAAATGCGCGGTGAGGAATTTGCTGACCGCGCGGCCGACATCGCTGGGCTTGAAGCGGCGGCTGTCAAGCAAGACGTATTCGCGGTTCTGCAGCACCTGGATGATGCTGGCGTAGGTCGACGGGCGGCCGATGCCGTGTTCTTCCAGCGCCTTGACCAGGCTGGCTTCGGAGTAGCGCGGCGGTGGCTCGGTGAAATGCTGGTCGGCGGCGATCTCGTGCAGCGGCACCTGCTCGCCCACCACCAGTCGCGGCAGGCGACGGCCTTCGTCGTCGTCCTCGGCACTCTTCTGGTCGCGGCCTTCCTCGTACACGGCGAGGAAGCCCGGATCGATCACGGTGGTGCCGCTGGCGCGGAACGAGGCGTCGCCGCCAGTCACATCGCGCAGCGCAAATTCCACCGAGACGGTATTCAGCGTGGCGTGGATCATCTGGCAGGCGACGGTGCGTTTCCAGATCAACTCGTACAGCTTGCGCTGGTCGTCGTTGAGGAAAGCGGCGACCGCCTTCGGCGTATACATCGCCGAGGTCGGACGGATCGCCTCATGCGCTTCCTGCGCGTTCTTCGACTTGGTCTTGTAGACCTGTGGCGCATCGGGCAGCGCGTGACCACCAAAATCGCGGGCGATCAGCTGGCGCAGCTCGGCCACGGCATCGTCGCCGAGCATGGTGGAGTCGGTACGCATGTAGGTGATCAGACCGACATTGCCCTCGTCACCGAGCGCCACACCTTCATACAGACCTTGTGCCACCTTCATTGTGCGGCTGGTGGTGAAGCCGAGCTTGCGCGCGGCCTCCTGCTGCAGGGTGGATGTGGTGAACGGGGCGGCCGGACGACGCTTGCGCTCCTTCGAGCCGACGTCGCTGACGGTGAGGCGGCCGCGCGCGGCCTGCTTCAGCGCATCGCGCGCCGCAGTTGCATCGGCTTCGTTGGTAAGGTCGAACTGCTCGAATTTCTTGCCGTTGAGTTTGCTCAGGCGTGCCGTGAAATCGCCATCGGCATGCTTCAACTGCGCCTCGATGCTCCAGTATTCGCGCGCCTGGAATGCCTCGATCTCCTCCTCGCGCTCGACGATCATGCGCAACGCTGGCGACTGCACGCGGCCGGCGGAGAGGCCGCGCTGCACCTTGCGCCACAGCACCGGCGACAGGTTGAAGCCGACCAGATAGTCCAGCGCGCGACGGGCCTGCTGCGCATCGACCAGGTCATGCGACAGCTGGCGCGGCGCGGCCACCGCGGCCTTGATCGCCTTCGGCGTGATCTCGGAGAACACCACCCGATGCAGCTTTTTGCCTTCGGTCAGGCCGCGCTCCTTCAGGATCTCGCTGATGTGCCAGCTGATCGCNTCGCCTTCGCGATCCAAGTCGGTCGCGAGATAGATNTCGTCGGCCAGCTTGGCGGCCTTGGCAATCGCATCGACGTGCTTCTCGTTGCGCTCGATCACCTCGTAAGCCATGGTGAAACCGTGCTCGGTGTCNACCGCGCCCTCCTTCGGCTTCAGGTCACGCACGTGACCGTAGGAGGCGAGGACCTGGAAGTCCTTNCCGAGGTATTTGTTGATCGTCTTGGCNTTGGCCGGTGATTCGACGATGAGCAGGTTTTTTGCCATGAAGCTGGATTTCCGCAAGTGAACCACCGGCGCTTCCGTGCCGGACATATATATAGTTGAAACCATGCCGTGCNCGCGGCTGTCAAGCCTGAACCCGCCAGATTCACCGGGCCGAGGCAGACTTCACTGATCAGCCAGCGTCAGGCAATCGCTGGTAGCGGTTGCCTGGCAGACTCTCGATCCTGGCTTCCAGTTCCAGCATCAACAACATCGCGGACAGCGTGGCCGCCGACTGCTCCGTACGTCGAACAAGTTCGTCCAACGTCACCGGTTCGTAACCAAGTTCGTCCAAAAGACGGCGATGCTCGGGATTTTCACGCCAACCGGAATGATCGCACGAGCCACCTGCACCACCCTTGGCAACCGGCTCTTGAGTCGCCTCGTCGCCGGCCTCCAGCTGCAGTCGTGTAGCCAGTTCGCAGCCAAGCATGCGCGCTGCCGGCGCCAATGTCTCGATAATCTCCGCCGCACTCTCTACCAGCCGCGCGCCATCGCGGATCAGACGATGGCAACCGCGAGCCAGCGGATTATGGATGGAACCGGGCAGCGCGAACACCTCACGGCCCTGCTCGCCGGCCAGCCGGGCGGTGATCAACGAACCGGACCGCAGACCTGCCTCGATCACCAGGGTACCCAGGGACAGGCCTGCAATGATCCGGTTCCGGCGCGGGAAATGATCCGCGCGTGCAGCCGTGCCGAGCGGGAACTCGCTGATCAGCACACCGTGTGTGGCGATTCGCCGGGCCAGCGCATGATGCTTGCGCGGATACACCCGATCCGGCCCGGTACCGATCACTGCCAGCGTCGCCGCGCCGGCATCCAGTGCCGCCGCATGGGCCGCACCGTCGATGCCATCGGCCATGCCGCTGGTAATCGCGAAGCCGGCCTGCGCCAACGTCCGGGCAAACGCGTGGGCGTGCGCCAACCCGCTCGCACTGGCGCTGCGGGCACCGACGATCGCCACCTGCGGATATAGCAACAAGCTGGCGTCGCCGACCACGAACAGGGCAGCCGGCGGCTGCGGAATGTTCTCCAANTGCGGAGGAAAATCCGCTTCGGTACAGCGCAACAACCGACGGCCAGGCTCGGCCAGCCACGCCAGATCGGCCGTCAATCGNATCTNATCAGGCTGTGCCAGCCACGCTTGCGCCGGCTCACCGAGCGCCGCGGCATGGCGCTGCAGTTGCGTCACGACCCTCCNGATATCGCCATCGGCCGCATCCAGCCGCTCGCGCAGACCGCCCGGTCCGAGGCCCGGCGTCCGCAATGCGATCAGCCATGCGCGCAGTTCATCCGTGTCGTCCATGTGCATGCGCTGCAGTTTACGGAACCGGCACAAACAGAAACGGCGCGGTGGTGGCCGCGCCGTGCTGTAGGCAGATACCGATACGGCAAGAGCCGTGTGGTTACTCCGGTGCGCGCAGGCGGCCACCGATATGCACCGGCCGCAAGCCATCCATGATCAAGCCGTAGCTGACCCGATCGAAAGTGCGGAACACCATGACGTGACCGACGTACTCGTCCGGCAGGGTGACCGTATGGCCGACGCCCCGATTCCAGCTGTTGCTGGCCACGTCATCGTGAATGGTCTCGCCCGGTTCGTAGATCGTGAACGTCTGGCCATTGTCGACCCCGTCCTTGGCGCCGATTGACAGCATCACGACCTGGCGCGGACCCGCCGCATCCATCGCATCGGCAAACCCGATCACCTTGGCGTTGGCCGGCACCGACTTCGGTGCATGCGGGTAGTAATACGCGTCGTACGGCGTGCCATCGATCGGCATGATGCGATCGCCGCTGCGGATTTCCAGAGTCGCGTTGAGCAGCAACAGGGTCGACGGGTCGCCCATGCGCAACGTCTCGGCGGTACCGATCACGCTGACTTCAACACCGAGATCATCGCCACGACCGTAATGTCCGTCATTACGAGTGTCCTCATCCCACGGCGCATTGACCATCGCCGCATTGCTGTTCAATTCGTGACCGACCAGATCGGCACTATTCGGATCGTTCTGATTGAAGCCGCGGAATACATGGGTCGGTCGCACGATCGCCCAGCGCTGACCCGGCTCGCCCTGCAGGCCGCGCACGTAGATGTTCTGGCCCACCGCACCGCGCAAGCGGGCCTCTTCCAGACCGACCACATACGGCGCGGAATTGACCGCGTTCGAGTCCATCACCCGCATGTCCTTGAGGAACATTTTCAGCTCGGACAGCGGGATCGCCGGCACCGCCTCGTCTTCGCGATGCACGCCCGGCTGCAAGCCCACACGCGGCCCGTTGATGAAGGACAAATTGAGCACATCACCGGGGTAGATCAGATGCGGGTTGCGCACCTGCGGATTGGCCTGCCAGATCTCCGGCCACAGCCACGGCTTGGAGAGGAATTTGGCGGAGATATCCCACAAGGTGTCGCCCCGGCGCACGGTGTAGCTGTCGGGATGATCGGCTCGCAGTTGCACGCCAGCCGCATAGACAGCCACGGTAACCAGCATGCCGGCCAGCAACACGATAATTTTCTTGATCATTGGTGGGAATCCCCCTTCCCCAGATGCTCGGTCGAGTGTAACCGAATGGTTAACACGCGCAACAGGCGCGAGTTGGCAAAAATCGTCTGTACTCGGATGGTTGCCGACGTACAATGAGACACATTCTAGATCGCGCCGGGGGTGGCTTTTTACCAAATCGCCCGCAATTCCGGCGCCGAGGTGATTCCATGTCCGTACTATCCATACTCGAGTTCCCCGACCCCCGTCTGCGTACCCGTGCCGTGCCGGTTCACGCGTTTGACGCGAAGCTCAAGCAGCTCGTCGCCGACATGTTCGAGACCATGTATGCCGCCAACGGCGTCGGCCTCGCCGCGACCCAGGTCGACGTGCATCAGCGCGTGCTGGTTGCCGACATGAGCGACGACCGCAAGCAGCCGCTGGCGCTGATCAATGCGCAGATCCTCGAGAAGGACGGCTCGCAGGTCTATCAGGAAGGCTGCCTGTCGTTCCCCGGCCTGTATGCCGACGTCACCCGCGCACTGAAGGTGAAAGTGAAGGCGCAGGACGTGGACGGCAACGAGATCGTTGTCGAGGCCGAGGGCCCGTTGGCCGTGTGCATCCAGCACGAAATGGATCACCTGGACGGCAAGGTGTTCGTCGACTACCTGTCGTCACTGAAACGCGCACTACTGTTGAAACGGCTGGACAAGCAGCGCAAGCAGGCGGCCAGTGCTTGAATAATTCAGGCCTGCGGCTGGTCTTTGCCGGCACCCCCGAATTTGCCGTGCCCTGCCTGGAGGCCTGCCGCGCCAGCGGTGCCGAGGTGGCGGCCGTCTACACGCAGCCCGATCGCCCTGCCGGTCGCGGCCGCAAGCTCACGCCCAGTCCCGTCAAGCAGGCCGCGCTGGCCGCCGGCATCACGGTCGAACAACCCGAGTCGTTGAAGTCCGCCGAGGCACAGCAGACACTCGCCGCGTATCGACCGGACCTGCTGGTGGTGGTGGCCTATGGTCTGATTTTACCGCGCAAGGTGCTGGCAATCCCGCGACTCGGCTGCTGGAACGTGCATGCCAGCCTGCTGCCGCGCTGGCGCGGGGCGGCGCCGATCCAGCGCGCGATCCTCGCCGGCGACAACGAAAGCGGCGTCGACCTGATGCAGATGGAGGCCGGCCTGGATACCGGCCCGGTACTTTTGCAGAGACGCACGCCGATTGCCCGTGAAGAGACCGGCGGCTCGCTGCATGATCGCCTGTCTGCCATGGGTGCCGAAGTACTGGCCGAGGGCCTGCGCCGCACGCTGGCCGGCGAAGTGCTCACCGCCGCACCCCAGCCAGCTGAAGGCGTCACTTACGCGCACAAGCTGGACAAGGCTGAGGCGCGACTCGACTTCAGCCGGCCGGCCATCGAACTGGAGCGGCAGGTGCGCGCGTTCGATCCATGGCCGGTCGCCGAAGGCGAGATCGCCGGCGAACCGTTGCGGATATGGGCCGCGCAGGCGATCGCACTCGACCACCACGCCACGCCCGGCAGCGTGCTGGCCGCCGGCCGAAACGGCATCGACCTCGCCTGCGCCCACGGCGCACTGCGCGTGACCGCCCTGCAACGCGCCGGTGGTAAACGCATCGGCGCGATCGACTACCTCAACGCCCGCCCTGAACTGCGCCAGCTCCCGTGAAGACTGGCCTGATGAAAGCTGGTCCCATGAAAGCCGATACCCGCGCGCTGGCCGCCAGGGGGCTCGCCGAAATCGCCCTGCGCGGCGCCTCGCTGCGCGACGTGATGGAACGTTACGCGCCGCGGCTCGGCGATCCGCGTGACCGCGCCTTGCTGATGGCCCTGCTCAGCGAAGGCGCGCGCTGGTGGCTGCGCTTCGATGCCGCGATCGACGGCCTGCTGGAAAAGTCCCTGCGCCACAAAGACCCGGCGGTCCACGCGCTGCTGGTGCTGGGACTGGTGCAACTGGAAATCCTCGAACTGCAGGACTACGCCGCCGTCGCCGCCACCGTCGAGGCAGTGCGTGCGTTGCAGCGACCGCAGCTGGCCGGGCTGGTCAACGCCGTGCTGCGCCGCTGGCAGCGTGAACGCGAAACCCTGATCGCCCGGCTCGATGCCAAGCCGCAGACCCGCCACGCGCACCCGGCGTGGCTGGCCACGGCACTGCACAGCGACTGGCCGGAACAGGCCGACGCGGTGATGACGGCCGACAATCGCGAGCCGCCGCTGATGCTGCGCGTCAATCGTCAGCGCGGCGAGCGCGCCGCACTGATCGAGTCATTGCAAACAGCCGGCTATACGGCCGAAATCCATCCGTGGCTGAGCGACGCGCTGGTACTGCCGCACAGCACCGACGTCACCCGCATGCCCGGTTTCGAGGATGGTTTGTTCGCCGTGCAGGATGGCGCCGCGCAAGTAGCCGCCGATCTGGCCGAGCTCAAGGATGGTCTGCGCGTACTCGACGCCTGCGCCGCCCCCGGTGGCAAGGCCTGCCATCTGCTCGAACGCGCCGACATCGATCTGACCGCGCTGGAAGTGGATGCCCCACGCGCCGAACGCATCCGTCAGAACCTGATGCGGCTGCGACTGAATGCCAAGCTGGTGATCGGCGATGCCGGCGCGCCGAAGGGCTGGTGGAAAGGCCAGCCGTTCGACCGCATCCTGATCGACGCGCCGTGCTCGGCCACCGGCGTGCTGCGTCGCCGACCGGATGTGCGGCTGCATCGGCGCGAAAGCGATATCGCCGCGATGCATGCGCAGCAGCGCCGCATTCTGTCCGCGCTATGGCCGCTGCTGGCACCGGGCGGGCGCCTGGTCTACATCACCTGCTCGGTGCTGCGTGCGGAAAACGAGGCCATCGTCAGCGAACTGCTGGCGGCCCAGCCCGATGCACAGCCGGTGGCATTCACACTGCCAGTTGGCCACGCTGCGTCGGTGGGTTGGCAGATCCTGCCCGGTGACGGCGACCTCGACGGCATGTATTACGCCGTGCTGCAGAAACAGCCCTGAGCCTCTACCGGGGCAGTCGGTACTGACCTTCCGCCATCATTGCAACACGAATACCCCGGGCGGCCCCGTTATGCTTGACATCATCGATTGCCACTGACGGAACGCCCGCCCGTGAAGCCTTGTACGCCCCTGTCCCATGCTCGCCCGCTATGGTTGCGCGACGCCCGCTGGGAGCTGCTGCTGTTCGGCGTGTTCGCGCTGCTGCTGCTTGGCCTCGGCATCGGCCTGCGCGATCCGTGGCCGTCCGACGAGCCACGTTTCGCGCTGGTCGCACGACTGATGGTCGAGCACGGCCAGTGGCTGTTCCCGCATCGGGGTCACGAGCTGTATCCGGACAAGCCACCGGTATTCATGTGGTTGCAGGCGCTGGCCTACCTGATCACCGGCCAGTGGCGGGTGGCGTTCCTGCTGCCGTCGCTGGCGGCGGCGCTGACGGCTTTGGCACTGGTCTACGACCTGGCGCGGCGGCTGTGGAATCATCGCAGCGCGCTGCTGGCGGCAGCCACGCTGCTGCTGACCATCCACTTCACCTATCAGATGCGCAANGCGCAGATCGANCCGTTGCTGCTGGGCTGGATCACGNTGGCCAATTACGGCCTGTTGCGTCATCTGCTGCTGGGGCCGTCATGGCGCTGGTTCNCCGCGGGCTGCTTCTTTGCCGGCGTCGGCGTGGCGACCAAGGGTGTCGGCGTGCTGGCGTTGTTGATGCTGATTCCCTACATGATTGCCCGCCGTGGTCATTGGCATCAGCTGGCGTTGCCGAGTGGCGGCTGGCGCTGGGCCGGCGGCCTGGCGCTGTTCCTGTTGCCGATCCTGTGCTGGCTGTTGCCGATGCTGCTGGTCGCGCGCGCCGATGGCGATCCGCAGCACGCCGAGTACGTGCAGAACATTCTGTTCGGGCAGACCGTGCATCGCTACGCGACACCGACCGGGCATATCCATTCGCCGCTCTATTTCCTCGGCATCATCGTGGTCGACTGGTTGCCGCTGTCGCTGCTGTTGCCGTGGGCACTGCCGGCATGGTGGCGGCGACTGAAGCGGCGCGATGCGCGCTTCCTGCTGCCGCTGAGCTGGATCGTGCTGGTCTTGCTGTTCTTCTCGTTCAGCCCGGGCAAGCGCGACGTCTACATCCTGCCGGCACTGCCGATGACCGCACTGGCGCTGGCACCATTACTATCCGGCCTGTTGCGCCGACGCGGCGTGCGTCTTGCCGTGTTTGCGCTGACCTTGTTGCTGGCCAGCGCGCTGACTGTCGCCGCGACACTGGCGATCCATCGACACCCGGCCTGGGCCGACAAGATCGAACAAAGTCTGGATCCGCATGTCTGGTGGCTGCTGCTGAGCATCGGCGTGGCCGGCCTCGTCGTCATCGCCTTCACGCGGGTATGTCATGCGCCGCTGGGCTGGCTGCTGTTCGCCAGCCTGCTGTGGGGGCTATATGGCTTGTGCGGCTATCCGATGCTCAACGGCGATCGCTCGGCACGTGACGTGATGCTGCAGGCACGCACCATCGCCGGACCGCGGGCCGAGATCGGCCTGCTCGCCTGGAAGGAGCAGAACCTGCTGATGGCGCAGGGTCCAACCACCGAATTCGGTTTCCTCAAACCCTGGCCGCAGCAGTACGCCGAGGCCATCGCATGGCAGCAGCAGGCTCCGGCACAACGCTGGGTCTTCAGCCTCGATGATGCGATGGGGCAGTGCGTGGATCGCCATCGCGCCATCCATGTCGGCCACGCCAACCGCCGCGAGTGGTGGCTGTTCAAGGCCGATGCGGTAATTGCCGGCTGCACCCCAGGCGTGGCCGAAAATGCGGCTGATGATGCGGATAACTGAGGGCTTNATCACCCCAAGATGAAACGTGCGTCGTGTAGACTCGCGCAGTCACGTGGCGCTTGGGTTGGGCCGGCATCGGCCAGCATGTCAGTCACCGTACATGGAGTTCAGGTGACACTTTCGCCCCCATGAACACTTCAGTCACACCCCTTTTTCGCGTTCGCAGCGCAGCGCTTACTGCAGGGCAGTGGTGCGCTGTGGCCAGCCTTTTTGTGGTTCCTCTCAACAAGCCGGCAACCAATGCTGCCCTGATCCTGAGTCTGGCCTTCTCGCTGCTGGGCAAGGATGCTCGCCAACGCTGGTTGGCGGCCGCACGCAGTCCCGTCGTGCTGGGCGCCCTGTTGTGGTGGGTGGTCCTGGTGCTGAGTGCCATGCACACCTGGTACGACACCTCGGTGCTGCCGCTGACAGGCTCGTATACCTGGGTCTGCTGGTACCCGCTGGTTCTGGGTTCGCTGCTGCAGACCCCCCAATGGCGGCGGCGTGCGCTGGTTGCCTTTGCCCTGGCGGTGGGCGTGGTATTGCTGATTTCCTGCGGCATGGATCTGGGCCTGATCCCCCAGCGTGCGCTGGATCAGTCAGAGCCGGCCATGCGCAATACCGTATTCAAGGAATATACCCAGCAGGGATTGGCGCTGCTGGTCTTTGGATCCATGGCGCTGGCTGTCGCCGTTGACGCGCCATCCACACGCCAGAAGGCACTCTTCTCGGCAGCAGCGCTGCTGGCGCTGATCAATATCGTGGTGATGCTCGGGAGCCGCACGGCTTATCTGACGCTTGTTCCGCTATTGGCTTACTGGGGCTGGCGCCTCCTCGTGAAGGGCCGCGTGAGTTGGCGTCACGCCATGGCAGCCTGCTCTCTGATGGTCGCCATCCCGGCCATCGTATGGTTTACGCCACCGGTTCGGGAACGGCTTGTGCTATCGATCGCGGACGAAGTGCAACTTTATGCCGGCCAGCGGGTACCCACCTCCACCGGCATTCGTCTTGAGTTGTGGCGACGCACCCTCCCCATCATCGCGACGGCGCCGGTATTTGGCCACGGACTGCATCAATGGGCACCGTTGTATCGCCAATCGATTGAGGGTCTTCCGCGTTTCGATGCCTTCTTGATGGGTCACCCACACCAGGAGATGTTGCTGATCCTCGCCGAACAAGGTGCCGTCGGCCTGCTGGTTTATCTGCTGTTATTGGTCGCGCTGGCACGCTACATACGACGTCTCGATCCGGTTCCACGAGACATCTACACCTGCATCCTGCTGATCTATCTGACAGCCGGACTCGCCAATGGCCTGTGGGCGGACTTCTCGCACCGCCATATGTTCATCCTGTTGCTGGCCTGCATGCCACCAGCTGCGCAACGCACATCATCTCAAGAGGTGTAGACAAGGCCCGCGTGACAGAGAGCAACTCCATTGAGCAGGTGACGATCATCTGCGTTACCTACAAGAGCCGGACGCTCATCGAGTCGCTCGCAGACACGTTGCGCCCCTTCCCCCATGTCCTGATCATCGACAATGGCAG
>JGI25162J39368_1000662_pt1 | contig 24367 bp, 24 predicted proteins | sample AraplaL_Cvi_mTSA_FD_39368 | JGI IMG/M metagenome (IMG submission 39368) | reverse complement strand
ACGCATGGGTAGACTGTGGCAAACCTTGTTGCTATCACGCTGGCAACCCGCATTTGCATGGTTGCCAGTGGAAAGCCTCGTCCATCGCCAGCAAGCCGCTTATTACCGCGCCATCAATGCAAGCACCGCGGCGGCAGACTGCGCCCCGTTTATCCGCTTTATGTTGGGATGTATCCACGACGCCGTTACCAAAGCCGGTCCCAAAACGACGGTAGAAACGCCGGTAGAAACGCCGGTAAAAAAGGTCGCCAAGACACCACAACGGATACTGGCCTTGCTTCGACAGCAGCCGGAATTGACGCTGGCGGAAGTCGCCCAGGCGATTGGGCGTTCGCCGCGCGCGGTGGAGCGTGCTGCCGTCAAACTTCAGCAGGAAAACAAATTGCGCTACCACGGGCCGAAGCGAGGCGGGCATTGGGAAGTGGTGTAGCAACGCTGAGATCGCTGCTTGCCTGGCTGGCCAGCCCAAACTGGTTTATCGAATAGCTCAAGAACTTTACAGCGAGAGCTGCACGGCTCAATGGCAATCCTGAGTCAGGCGGCATCTGCCGTCGTCGCGTTGCAGAGAACTTTGCGCTTGCCTGCTGCGCTTAATCAAACTTCCCCTAGCGAACCGAATCCGACGGCCTTATAGGCGGCGCCTCTTGCGCTATCTCTCGCAACGTCAACCAACCGGTTGGGCTGCTCTTGTCCTGTACATAGACAACCATCGACCGCCCCCTTCCTATGGATGGCGCCCCTCCGCTCCTCGGCGTTGTCTTGATTGAAAAAACGACGGCCTGTATCGCGATATTTCCAACGAAACAGGTGTCTTCAACGGTGTTTTCAACGAATTCCACCTTCGCCTGCTTGAACCAATCCCTCGCCCCCTTTTCCACGGCGTCTCGCCCCACTAAAACGTTGTTTCCCCCGAAATATTTGACGACATTCGGGCTATGCAGACGCCCCACCATTGCGGCATCACCTCTGCTGAAAGCGTCCCTGACTGCAGCAGTTGCCTTCTCCAGCGATTGTCTCAAGGCCGCTGGATGGGGATTGCATTGCGCATGAGCATGGATCGAAAAAAACATGACGATGAATATCAAGAACGTCTTTTTCATATGATCCTCCGTTAAAGAAATCATGGCTTGCTGATCATAGTGCTGCCACCGCGGTGGGTGCCCGGCGTTGGTCGATCAGTCACCATCGTTACGCCAACTACAAGGGCTGCCTCATCTCACCTTGGACCAATCGCCCATACCGCGCCGGCGACGTTCCCACTTGACGCGCAAAGGCAACGCTGAACGTACTGGCGGAGCTATAGCCAACGCGCTCGGCCACCTGTGCAATATCGAGCTTGTCATCGCGCAACAGGCGTTTGGCGAGCGCCATGCGCCAAGCCAGCATGTATTCCATGGGGGCCAGTCCCACCGTTCGGCTGAAGCGCGAAAAGAAGGCGGAGCGCGAGAGCGCCGCTTCGCTTGCCAGCTCGGTGATCGTCCAAGGGTGATGGGGACGCGCATGGAAGGCGCGTAACGCACAAGCCAGTCGCTCATCGGCCAAGCCGCGCGCAAGACCGGGTGCGGTGGAGAGGCCTGTGCAGCGGAGCGCTTCGATCAATAGCACTTCAAGCAGGCGCTCCAGAACCAGTTCCCGTGCGAGACGTTGCGCGCGCGTTTCCTCGCCGACCAATTGCACCAAGGTCGCCAGACGCTTCTCACCGCGAACGTGAATTACCTGCGGAAGGAGTTGCACGAGAAGTTCCGCATCCGGCGAACCGAAGCTGCAATGTCCCACGCGCATGCGAACGTCGGCGTGCCCATCTTGTCGGCCGATGCGGAATTGGCCGTCGCTGATCTCAACCGGCGTATGCGATGCATCGCCTGCGGGCGGCTCCAGGCTTTCGTTCACCATGCTATGCATCGCTGGCACCAGCACGAAATCGTCGGCCTGCAGCGTCATGGCGGCCTGCCCTTCCACCGTCAACCGGCATTGGCCTTCCAGTACGGCGCAGTAAAACGGCTCGCCCATGTCGGTGCGGCGAATCCGCCATGCTCCGGCGCCTTCGACCAGTTTGGAGAAGCGCGCAATCGGTTGGAGCAAGACGACCACTTCAGTCAGCGGGTCGACCATGGCGGGACTCTCGCGAAAGAATCGAAGACTTTGGAGTGTAGTGGGTCTTGAAGGCAAACCCTATCTTGGGTCTTCCCTTTCATCCCAAGGAGCCCCGTCCTCATGCCCACCGTACTCATTACCGGCTGCTCGTCCGGCTTTGGCCTGGAGACCGCAGGCTTGTTCCTCGACCGCGGCTGGAAGGTGGTGGCCACCATGCGGCAGCCGCGGCCGGATGTCTTGCCTGCCTCTGATCGCCTGCGCGTGTTGGCGCTGGATGTCACCCAAGCGGACAGCATCGCCCAGGCGGTGTCCGATGCGGGGCCGATCGATGTGCTGGTGAATAATGCGGGCTTTGGCGCGCCGATACCCGTTGAATTGACGCCGCTGGAAACCGCGCGCGCCTTGTTCGAGACCAACACGTTCGGCACCTTGGCGATGACCCAGGCTGTGCTGCCGCAGTTTCGTGAACGATCGGCCGGCGTGATCATCAACGTGACCTCAACCGTCACCCTGAAACCCTTGCCGCTGGTGGGTGTGTACCGGGCAAGCAAGGCGGCGGTAAATGCCTTCACCGAATCGTTGGCGGTGGAAGTGGAGCCGTTTGGTGTGCGCGTGCGGCTGGTGCTGCCGGGGCGTTCACCTGAAACGCGCTTCAGCGCCAATGCACGCGAGCACATGCATGGCATGGACCATACTGCCTATGCGCCGCTCTTCCAGCGCGTGCTGGCCGGCTTTCAAGACACGTCCGGGCCGATCACCCATGCGCCCGATGTGGCGGAAGCGATTTGGCGCGCCGCTACCGATCCTTCGACACCCATGCGCATTGCAGCGGGCGCCGACGCCGAACTTTGGATGGCGCAAGACGGTTGAGCGAGTTCAGAATCTGCTGAGGCGGGACGTCGACGAGTGATTTTCTTCGGCACGATTGGACGCTTCCCCATTACCTGATTTCTTCTCATAATCCGGACACAACCGCTAAAAAGCTGTGATGCAAAATACTGCATCCGACGGGACCGCATGGTCCGACCTCATAACACCCATTCAAAGAGCCCAGAATTTCGTGCGGAGTTAAGTCCATCGATAAGCGCGTCGGTTTGCTCAAAACGGCAATGTCGGAAGAAAGAATTTTCGCCAAATATTATGGGTCAAATGAAAAATCACCTTGACGTTTCTTCAGTTCTCCGCGCTTGCGAGAGCTTTTAGGAATATTTCCAACAGTCCACCGTCCCATGCTTTTCCGTTGACGTTCGATTTCTGGCAAGAAAAGGTGATTATAGCCTGCGCGCAGACGTCCAAGGTATTTCGCCTCCTCATCCAGATTTGATAAACGCTCCACAATACCGTCAATCGGCCCGATTTCCACGCCTATCCAGCGGCGTTTTTTGAGCTCAGCCACCGCATAAGTTGTACCTGATCCGCCAAAAGGATCGAACACGTAGTCTCCTTGGTTTGTTGACATTTCGAGCACACGATCCAGAAGCTTGATAGAGAGTTCGTTAGCTTCCTTTCGCTTCTTGTACTTTGCATGGCGAACAGGAGGAATGTCGTCCCAAACATCGCAAAGGTTTACACCAAGCGGATTCATCTTGTCCTTATAGCCGCCATAGTCCTTGAGATCAGCACAGCATTCAGGGCAAACGTCCATCGGCAACCTATCAGCGTGAAAGGTTGTCGGACGCGGTCCTTTTACGTAATAAAGAAGCGAATAATGCGACGGATATAGCTTCGATTGCAAAGGAAGGCTGTATTTCATATCAACAGCAATCCAGTGACGGAAATTCAAATGGCGATTTAAATAAGCAGAAAGAAAAGTATTCCACTTTGGAAGATTCCATAGAAACAAACTTCCACCGTCCTTCAACAACCGAATGCATTCCGACAACCACTGCTCACACCATTGTAAATAATGCTCCGTACGAAGATTATCGTCTATTTCGGAAGGATATAACTTATCGAGATTGAAAGGTGGGTCAGCAAAAACTAGATCTACGGAATCAGAAGGCAGGCTTGCCATTACACCCAGGCAATCCCCTCGATATAGTTTTCCACGAACGGTCTCGTATACCGGCTTTATTGACTTTTTACGGCCGCGATCTGCAATGTTGTTGTGCGGTGCGTTTTTCCCCAAAACCTCAGCCACGCTATGCGCACGCGAACTTAGCATTTCAATGACAGAACGATTGATTAGTCCACTTTTCAAGCGAAGTTCCAGCTCCGTAAGACCGGCGGCTTCGGCTAGGTTACGAAGTTCCTCGTTCGTGGGCTCTATCCCTTGTTCGTCATAGAACCTGAGTCGCGACAGCGGCATACCAGCTCTACTTGCCAAGCTCTTGATTGCTCGGGCATTGCTCGTATCCAGACCTAGTGCCGCTAGCAACATCAGATTTCCTTCATGAATCGGTACACAAAGTGACTATAGTCCGTCGACTATTGTCTGCCAACCCCTCATCGTCCGCGGCGGAGGGGGTATGACACCAGAGCAAGCATTTTGCCGTGTACTTAGACGACTTCGAGCAGAGGCGAATTTGACTCAAGAGCAATTGGCTTTCGAGTCGCGTCTCGACCGTACCTATATTTCGCTGCTTGAACGTGGTCTTAGGCAACCGACGCTAAGTTCAATGCTACAACTGTCGGCGGCGCTGAAGATTTCCCCCTCTACTTTAATGAACTATGTAGAGGAGCTATTACATAATGAGGCTGATACGGACTGAGTACCTCATCCGAAGTGGTGCGTTCGCCACATCCGCTGAGGGAGCAAGAATTGTGGACGAAATAAAGACCGGCATTACAGAGGTAGTGTGGCCCGCCACATCCAACTCGTTCACAATCAATCCAACACGCAAAGGAAATGGTGTTGATGCAATCAAGGGAAATTTCTTAGCTCATTTGGCGTCCAGAGGATGGCAAACAGAGGCCCGAATGGGCATTGGTGACATGAGGCCGGGGCCACTCGACGCAGTTAAAAAACTGTATGACAGTCGAAGCTTTGCAGTCGAATGGGAGACGGGCAATATTTCTTCTTCTCATCGGGCAATCAATAAAATGATCATGGGGATGCAGAGCGGCGAATTAGCTGGCGGCGCTCTTGTTCTTCCTACCCGAGAGTTATATCGCTATTTGACCGATCGCATTGGCAATTTCGAAGAGCTCATCCCTTACTTTGCTTGGTTTCGAAGCTGCACTCACGTACAAGGGCTACTCGCGATCTTTGCCATTCAACATGATGATGAATCCGTGGATGCGCCGCTTATTCCCAAACGAACAGACGGTTGGCGTAACTATAGCGCCTAGTCAAGACAGCCAATAAAGCGGCCCGATCTGAGACATCCTCGTTCTTTGAAGCCATTCGGGAGCAGAGGCTATGAGTTCTGCATCATCTTGCCGAAGATGATATTGGTCAGAACATGTTTCCGTCATGATAACTGTGGGAAAGTGATCTGAGTTGATTTTTCTTGAAAAAAAGCCCGGCGCTAGGCCGGGTTTTTTATTCCATATGGGCGAAGCCTTAGATCACTTGCACCTGTTCTGCCTGCAAGCCGCGTTGGCCCTGGGCCACGCTGTACGAGACTTTCTGACCTTCGACCAGGCTCTTGAAGCCCGAGCCCTGGATCGAGCGGAAGTGCACGAATACGTCGTCACCGCCCTGGTCGCGGCTGATGAAGCCAAAACCCTTGGCGTCGTTGAACCACTTCACGGTACCGGTTTCTGTCTGGGCCATGTCTATTTCTCCTGGAACAAGTAAAGCCGCATAGCGGCGGAAAGCTGGTCACAAGGAGAAAGGGGTGCAACGGTGTAATGGACTTACAACATCGGGCCACAATTCACGGTGACCCTTGAAACTCAGCCCCGCCACCTTATAGGGCTTTGGCCCAAAGCGCAAACGATTGTTTCATGTGCGGTACTGGACGATACATCCGCCTTGGGTGGGTGAGTTGACGAACTCACGCCCTGCGAGATCGCGCACCATCACTTCAATCGCGTCAAATCAGCCTTGAAGGCGGTGGCCCAGGTGCGGCCGCCGTCCTGGGAATAGGCGATTTCATAGCGGTGCGAACGGGGCGTAATGTTTGACCAGACACCGCGTACCAGCACCGAACGGCCCTTGTAGACGGTCGTCCCGTAAAACTCGCCCCGCCCGTCCTTGAAACTGCCGATGGTCGGCGCCTCCATGTCTCCCGAGTCGCCGTCGACGTAAGTCTGGCTCCATTGCCCGGCTTTTTTGTTGTAGACGAAAAGCGTCGCGCCTTCCCAATGTCCGTTAGGGCCATCGGCTTCGATTTCTTCGAGCCACGCGCGGCCATTCCAGACCGGCCTTGCCGTCTTCGTACCATCCATGACGACCGTGTGGGTGCCGCCATCGAATGGGTCGAGCACTTGCGTGGCATGCGTATGCCACACGCCGCGGCAGAAATCGAAATCATGCGAGCCATCCCGAGGCGACTGTGCCCCTGCAGCCAACGAGGTACATGCAAGAACGCCGGCTAGCATCGCTTCACGCAACCATCTCCACTTCATTGCAGTCTCCGCGCCATCAATCTGGAACCAGACTTTAGGCAAAGCCGATCGCCGCAGTAGGGCCAATCGGAGAAATTTCGCATGGGCCATTTTGGCCGGTGCTGGTTAGAGCGCGCGTCGCAATACCTTGAGGCCCTGTTCGATACCGTTGAGGTCGACGGCGCCATAACCGAAAACCAGGCCTTCCGAGGTCGGCGTGCCGAAGAAATAGCGTTCGAAGGTATGCAACTGCACGTTCGATCCCAACAATTGCGAGGTGAGGCGTTTCAGCTGCTTGGCATGTATCGCAAACGCCGCCACGTGCATGCCGTAGTGCGATTGCATGGGCGACAGTTCTTGCGGGAAATCCGTGCGGAGTATGGCCTCGATCAGGTCCCGGCGCTTTCGATAGACATCACGAAGCTTGCGCACGTGTCGCGCCAGGTGCCCCTCTGCGATGAAACGGGCCACCGCCATTTGCGTCAGCGTCGGGCAATGCCAATCGAGGCCGTTCTTGGCCATGGTCAGCGCCGGCATCGCCCACCGCGGCGCAACGACAAATCCCAAGCGCAGCGCAGGCAGCATGCATTTGGAGAAGGTGCCCACGTAGAACACGTCATCCGCCGTCGCAGTGGATCGCAACGCCTGCAGCGGCGTGCCGTCGTAGCGGAATTCACCGTCATAGTCATCCTCGACGATAACGGCGCCATGGGTGCGCGCAAACTTGAGCAATGCCGCGCGCCGTGGCGCGGACATGGATACGCCGAGTGGAAACTGATGGGAGGGACATACGCAGACGATCTGCACCGGTGTCGGCAGCGCATCGACCACCAGCCCTTCCGCGTCCACCGGCACCGGCACGATCTTGGCGCCCGCAGCAAGAAAGGCCGCGCGCATCGGCGGGTAGCCGGGATCTTCGATGGCGACCGTCGTAACGCCTGGCGTTACCAGTACGCGCGCGAGCAGGTCGAACGCCTGCTGCGCGCCGGCGGTTACCAGCACATCGTCGGGTTCGCACACCACCGCGCGCGAGATGCCCACGTGTGTCGCGATGGCCGCACGCAGCGGATAATGGCCCTGGTTGCCCTGCGGACTCTTGAAGGCAGGTGGTTTCAATTCCATGCGCCGAAGTTGCCTGGCGCTGACGCGGCGAAACAGCTCGAACGGGAATAGCCGCGGGTCGACCAGCGCGGGCCGGAAATCCAGAAACGCCTGGGCGCTTGGCGCGTCTGCACGCGAACGGTCGTGCCAGAAGTTGAGCGCCTGGGCCAGCTCGGGCCGCGACCACTGCGCATTCAGGCGCGGATCGGGTGTGTGCCGCACCGGAGAGCGTTCGCGCGATGGACGGCTTTGCTTCGGCGCCACATACGTTCCCGAGCCTTGCCGCGGCTGTACCAGGCCCTCGATCGCCAACTTTGCATATGCCCGCGCCACCGTGTTTCTGGAGACGCCGAAAAAGATCGCCGACTGGCGTTCCACCGGAAGCTTGGACCCGGCAACCAGACGACCATCAAGGATGGCAGCACGCAATTGCGCGTAGACGGATTGCGCCGCTCGACGGCTTCCGCTGGGCGGCGGGTCGAAAGCGATTTCGAACAGCTTGCTTGTAGCTTCTCCAGCGTCTGCCACGACATTTCCCTCCGGCGTAAAGAAAGTACGCGAACGTCATCCCGACATGAACGGTGTAGGTTGGCGGTGAGCGTATGCGAACCCCAACACCGCCATCTGCATGGCACCGTTGGGGTTCGCTTGCGCTCACCGCCAACCTACCAGGCCTTACGTCCAGTCGCGTATGAGACTTCTGAGCATGAAACTGCGCCATTCAAGCATTAAGGAGATCGAATCCGGGCTCTACAGTGCATGCACCTCAACCCAACCCAAGGTGCTCCCATGTCTCGCATCGACAAAGCCATCGTGACTCTCTCCAAGACATCACTGTTCAAGAACGATGTCGGTTATCACCTGGTACGCGCGGCGATGGTGTTGACGTTCGCCATCTTTGGCTATCAAAAGTGGTACAGCTTCGAAGCCCACCAAATCACACCGTTTATCCAGCATAGTCCGCTGGTGTTCTGGCTGATCCCGGCGTTCGGCATCCGTGGCGCAGGTTACTTTCTCGGCACGACAGAATGGCTGTTCGGTTCGCTGATCTTGCTTGGATTCTGGAACCGCAAGCTCGGCATCCTGGGCGCGATCGGTTCGACCATCACGTTCGCCGGTACTGTCACCATCATTCCGTTCTTGCCGAACGCCTGGGCGGTTGAGGCCGGCGGCTTTCCGTTGATGTACCTGCCGGTTGCGTTCCTGATGAAGGACATACTGTTCCTCGCCGTATCGATCTATCTGCTGCAAAAGGATGTGGCGCGCGCGGCGCAGGAAGTCGTGGGGGGCTGAGCGCAGCCCCTCAATGATTTCCCCGGAAGGCATTTATGATTTTCACCAACGCAAGCGAAGGGCTGTCATTTGCACCTGCTTTTTCGGGCAATGCTTTCGCCCATGGCTTGCGCTGGCTGCAGCCGGCTGAGGATGATAGGCAAGTCACAGAGAACCATTCCTGCAACGAAGCCCCGCGCTGCCAAAGTGAAGACCTCGCCCATGCTCACTGCCTTCATGCGTACACGCTGCATTCTTCCTGCTCTCGCTATCGCACTTGCCACCACTGCCGTTGCGGCTGCCGACGCGCCGCCCACCGTCAGCACCAGCAACGGCAAGCTTGCAGGCGTTCACGACAGCAAGACCGGATTGAACGAATTCAAGGGCATTCCCTATGCCGCGCCACCGGTGGGGCCATTGCGTTGGAAGCCGCCGCAACCCGCAGCCGCGTGGACCGGCGTACGGCAGGCCGATCGCTTCGGCCCGCGCTGCATGCAGCGGCCCATTTACAGCGACATGATGTTCCGCTCCAACGGCGTGAGCGAGGATTGCCTGTATCTCAACGTATGGACGCCCGCGCATAGCGCGAACGCGAAACTGCCGGTGCTGGTGTACTTCTATGGCGGCGGCTTCCAGGCCGGCGACGGCTCCGAGCTTCGCTACGACGGCGCCAGCCTCGCGCAACGCGGCATTGTCACCGTCACCATCAGCTATCGTTTGAATGTGTTCGGCTTCCTGGCCTTGCCCGAGCTCGCGGCCGAATCGCCCGAGCACGCAACCGGCAACTACGGCCTGCTCGACCAGACGGCCGCCTTGCGCTGGGTCCATGACAACATCGTCGCGTTTGGCGGCGACCCGAACCAGGTCACCATCGGCGGGGAATCGGCCGGTTCCATGTCGGTATCCGCGCAGATGGCCTCGCCCTTGTCGAAGGGCTTGATGCAGCGTGCGATCGGTGAAAGCGGCTCGGTGCTTGGCAATCTCAAGCCGAGGCCGTTGGCGCTTGCAGAGCAGCAGGGCCAGGATTTCGCCAAGCGGGTGGGCGCGCACTCGCTGGCGCAGCTGCGTGCCATGAATGCCCAGGCATTGCTCGATGCCACCGGCGACAAGGACGTGCCGGAGTTCATGCCCACCATCGATGGCTATTTCTTTCCGCGTTCGCCGGAGGCCGTCTACCAGGCCGGCGAGCAAGCGCATATTCCGCTGCTGGTAGGTTCCAATTCGCAGGAAGGCGATTACCGCAACTTCCTCGACAACAAGCCACCCACGCCAGCCAATTATCGCGCCGCCATGGAAAAGCGCTTCGGCAAGCATGCGGCCGAAGCGTTGAAGCTTTATCCCGGCAACACCGAAGCGGAAGTCAAGGTGTCCGGCACCGCGTTCGCGGGTGATGATTTCATCGCCTTTGCAACCTGGCGCTGGATGGACATGCAGCACAAGACCGGGCAAGCGCCGGTGTATGACTACTATTTCACGCAAGCGCGGCCGGCGAAGCGCGATGGCAGCGCCGGCCCGGATGCAGGGGCGGTGCATAGCGGCGAGATCGAATATGCGCTGGGCAATCTGTCCACCAATCGCGTCTTCGCCTGGACGGCGGCCGACCAGCATGTATCGCAGATCATGGAAGGGTACTGGGCCAACTTCATCAAGACCGGCGATCCCAACGGCGCCGGTTTGCCCCACTGGCCGGCCGTTGCAGGCAAGGATGGCGGCTTGCTGCGGCAGGTGATCGGCGTAGATACGCACGTTAACGTGGACCATAACGCGGCGCGGTATGAGTTCATGCAGCGGGCCGATCCGGATACGCATCTTTGATGCGCTTTTCGTTCAACCCCTTCTTGCCGCACCGACCAGCATGGCGCCGATATGCAACAGCCCTGAGCGAACATAGCGATAGATCAGCAGGGTGACGGCCACCATGACGGAGCCGACGATGCTGGGCAGCACGCCGCCAAACGTATAGGCCATGCCGAGCACAAATCCCAGCAGATATTCGGCGCGATAAATCGGAACGAGCAGCGCGGTCACAAACAGCGATTCGAACATGCTGCTGGTCACCGGCTCGTTGCCGAGCGTAAAGAAGACCGATAGCAATACGCCAAAAAGCGCCGCGCTGATGAAACCGATCAGCGCGTAGCGCTTGGCGGCGTCGCCCTGCATACCGATGCGCTGTTGCACGCGGCCGAGCAGAAGCCAAGTCATCGCGGGAAGCAACAAACCTCCCCACCAATTCGAAAACGCCGGCAGGTCGGCGCGATCCAGAAGGTGATGGCTGGGCACGCCGCCGTGAAAGTGCTGCCAGACCAGAAACATCCATTCGGCAACCGCTACCGCGACTGTCGAAGCAAGCCGTGTTCGCAATAATCGTCGGTCATTCATCGCGCCCCCGCCACATGCATCGTTGCCATAGCCCCTGCTGCATATGCCTCGATACGCACAAGAGAAACGTACTCAAGCCGATCATCACGACCGCACATCACGGAACACAGTGCCATTCGTCACCGGATCGGCCCGGCTCTGTTTGAACGGGTCCGCTTGCTGTCCGGACAACGCGGACAAACGTCCGCGGACACCGCGGCATCCGCTGCCAAATTTGAGGAAATGGCTCTCCCATGCGGTTTTCCAGGGGTGCTCGCACTTGGCACGAGCCTTGCCACATTTATCTTGCAAAGCTCATTCACTCACGGAGAACCGCCATGAAATTCGAAACCCTGATGCTGCACAGCCTGTTTGCCGCCTGCCTGGTGATCTGCGTTTCGACGCTGGGTGCGATGCTCATCTGAACCCGCTCGGCCGCTGAGCGCCGTATAGCGGCACTTGCAAGTCTGTTGAATTCGCATAGCTTCAGCCTCTTCAGTAACCCGCAGCGGACTGGCTGGAGAACGCATGAAGATGCTGATGCTTGCACTCGCCCTGACCCTCGCCACGGGTAGCGCCGCTGCGGAAGACGCCTCCACGGCCAGGATCGATGCCGTGTTTGCACACAGCGTGGCAGCCGACGCGCCGGGTTGCGCGGTCGGCGTGCAGTTGGGCAACGCTCCTCCGCTGCGGCGCGCCTATGGCATGGCCGACCTGGAGCATGCGGTACCCATCCGCGTGGATACCGTGTTCGAGGCAGGGTCGGTGAGCAAGCAGTTCACCACGGCGGCCACGCTTATCCTGGCAGGCGAGGGCCGGCTTTCGCTCGACGACGACATTCGCAAATACCTTCCCGAGCTGCCGGATTACGGGCATCCCATCACCATCGCCGAGCTGCTGGGACATACCAGCGGGCTGCGCGACTGGGGCGAGCTGGAAGCGATCGGCGGCTGGCCGAGAACCGAGCGGGTTTACGACATGGCCGACGTGCTGCAAATCACGGCGCGCCAGCGCGCGTTGAATTTCACGCCCGGCACAGCGTGGTCTTACACCAACACGGGCTTCAATTTGCTGGCGCTGATCGTGCAGCGGGTGAGCGGCATGGCGTTCGTGGATTTCACGCGCGAGCATTTGTTTGCGCCGCTCGGCATGACGCATACGCAGTGGCGCGATGATTTCCGGCGGGTCGTGCCCGATCGGGCCATCGCTTATCACCGCGTATCGCCGGGTGTGTATGAGCAGATGATGCCGTTTGAAGATACGTATGGACACGCCGCGCTGCTCACCACCGTCGGCGACCTGCTGCGCTGGAACCAGGCGCTGGACGAGGGACGCCTCGGCGCGTTCGTCACAAAGGCCATGCAGACGCGCACGCTGCTGTCGAACGGACAGCCCACGGTCTACGCGCGCGGACTGTTCTTGCGCCACTACCGCGGCATGCGCGAGATATCCCATGACGGCGCCACCGCAGGCTATCGCGCGTGGCTGGGCCGCTATCCCGACCAGCATGTGTCCATGGCCATCCTGTGCAACGCGGACGACGCCGTGCCTTCCAACTACGCCCATGCCTTGGCCGACGCATACGTGCCCGGCGCAAAGGCCGACCCCGCGATTTATACATCCGCGCCGCCGGCAAACCTGGCAGGCATCTACGCAAGCCAGCGCGATGGCGTACCGCTGCGTTTGCTCTTGCACGATGGCCGCCTGCAGACCGACAACGGCCTCGTCGTGAAAATGGGGCCGCATGGAACCCTGGCGCTTGAACGCGCCAATGGCCTCGTCGCTTCGACCGGCGCCGTGCTTCCCGACGGCCGCTTGCGCCTGGATGCCGAAGGCGATGCGACGTTCTACGTTCGCCAGCCGGCCTATGCGCCTACGCCAGCCGAACTTGCAGGGATCGCCGGCCGTTTTCATAACGACGAAGTACCGGTCACCTATCAGGTAACGGCCGTGGCAGGCGGGCTGCAGGTGGTGGCGGAAGGGCGCCCCGGCAAACAGCGCCTGTTCGTACCTGTTTACTCGGATGCGTTCATCGCGGGCGATGTGCTGCTGCGTCCGGTGCGTGACGCCGATGGGCAGGTGACAGGGATCCGCATCTCCGACGACCGCGTGTGGCATCTGCCGTTCGATCGCGTGCGCTGATCTGCGACCGAAGCGTGTAGGTTGGCGGTGAGCGTATGCGAACCCCAACGTTGCCATGCAGGTGGCGATCAAGCTGGCAGCGGCAGGTAGCATCACCCAGCATTATTCGGCGTGACGTGACAAATAACGGCTTATCGGTGACGCGCTCCATCCTCCACTGTTGCCCCCGGCGGCAGATGAACTCGGGGATGCGGAATCAGCCCGCCAGGCAGCGGCAAGCTACCGGCATGCATGTTGCATCAATTTTGAATTGCGTCAGCATGTCCATCCACGCCGTCACCGAAGCCTTGCCCATGAGCACATTGACCCTCCCCGCATCCAACGATACTTGCCGCGGCAGCCTCGCCTGCGTCGGCCTGGGCATGACGCTCGGCTCCCACCTCACGCCACTGGCACGCAGCCATATCGAGCGGGCCGACGTGGTGTTCGCCGCGCTTTCCGATGCCATCGTGGAAAAGTGGCTGCAGCGCATGCATCCGGACGTGCGCAGCCTGCAGCCCTATTACAAGGAGGGCAAGTCGCGGCTGAAAACCTACAAGGAATGGGTTGCGCTGATGCTGGCCGAGGTACGTGCCGGCAAGCGCGTCTGCGGGGTGTTCTACGGCCACCCCGGCATCTTCGCCTGGTCGCCGCACAAGGCGATCGAGATGGCACGGGCGGAAGGCTTTGAGGCGCATATGGAACCGGGCATCTCCGCCGAGGATTGCCTGTATGCCGACCTGGGCATCGACCCGGGCCGGTTCGGTTGCCAGCATTTCGAGGCCAGCCAGCTGCTGTTCTACGAGCGGCGCATCGACCCTGCCGGCTACCTGGTGCTATGGCAGGTCGGGCTGGTCGGCGACTGGTCGCTGGCGCGTTTCCAGACCGGGCCGGCATACCGGCAGGTGCTGGTGGACCGGCTGAGCCAGGACTATCCGCTCGATCACGAGGTGATCGTCTACCGGGGCGCCACCCTGCCGATCGAGAAACCGCGCATCCGCCGCGTAGCCCTGCGCAGCCTGCCCGATATCGCATTGACCGCCGAGGAAACGGTGATCCTGCCCCCGGCCGAAACCTTGAAGGCGAACCTGGCGATGCGGGAGCGGCTGGATGCGTTGGATAGGCTGGAAAAGGCAGGCGTTATTACAGCCGAGGCCTAGCATAGGGCCGCCAGGGAACGATCTTTGCTTGAACCGCGTTCGTCGGGAGATTGCTGCCCGCCGATGTACGCGCTGCCATCATCAGGCGTAATAATGGCTTGTATGAGGGGCTTGAATAAAGGCAGCAAGGCACTCGCGTGCCGCCATTCAGCGGCACCATAAAGCAGTACATAAAGAAACAGGGGAAAATCACATGACAGACACGATCGATTTGCTGGAGGCGATTGGCCAGGATGCTTCGCTACGTCACGCGTCGGCTGACTCGTTAACGCACGCGCTTGTACAAGTGAAGGCATCCTCAGCGCTCACTGCAGCAGTCGCGTTCGGCGAGAGTTCTCGCTTGTTCGAAGAATTCGGATCTACACGGAATGAATCAACTCAAATTAGCAATCACCCCGCTCGTGAGGAAGAACCCGAGGAAGAACAGCCGTTGGAAGTGCCGGTTCCCGGCACAACCCCCTCGCCATCCGGGAAATAGGCGATAGCGCATGCCTGGGCTGCCACGCCACTTTTGCATATGGTTCGCCATAGCACTTATGGCGTGGTGCTTCGCCGCGCAGCCAGGATACGCCGCCAGTACCATAATGGACCCCGCCAAGCTTCTTGCTCAGGCTGACAGCGTGCGCTCAAAAAATTACGCGCAATTCCTACAGATTACGGCAAAGCTGCATCGCGAGGCTTCCTCTCTTTCGGAGAGCGAGCAATGGTATCTGCTTTACCTTGACGCATGGAACGACGTGTCCGCCGGTAACTTTGCCAAGTCCGAACAGGAACTTCGCCGAGTCATTGACCAGTCGGGGGACACGAATCTGGCGACCAGGGCATCGTCGCTGCTCGTGAAAATTCTCTCGGCCAATCGACGTTACATGGAAGCTTTTGCCCTGGCCAACCACCTTGCATCCATCCTGCCGGAAACCAAGGATCCTAAAATACGCTTCGAACTGTTGACGAATTTGTCGGAAACGCTGGATTTTGCCAATCAAATCGACCTCGCAATCCAGTACGCGCGTATGGCGAAAGATGTCCTTCCACCAGGAGAGACCGCATGCCTTCCCCTTATGCTGGAAGCCGCGGCACTCCTCAACGGCAAGCGGCTAAACTCAACCAGCTTGTTGCTACATCAAGCCACTGATGTCTGCACCACCTCGCGACAAACGGTCCTTGCCAATATCACATGGCTTATTCTGTCCAGCCTTTATATACAAGAAAAGCAGCCAAACAAGGCTATAGCTGTACTGGATCGGATCACAGCTTCCATCCACAACAGCCGTTATTACCCTCAAATCTTGTCCTCCCAGGTCGAGCGCGCACAGGCTTATCTCCAATTGGGCGATATTGGCGAAGCAAAAAAAGCCGCTTTAGCAGCCCTTACCATCGCCCATCCTGATGACACCAGCGATTGGGTAATGAACGACTACGAAGTGCTCTACGAGATCGAAAGGAAACAACGCCATGAAGCCGCCGCACTGATCTACCACGAGCGCTACTCCGCACTGGAAAAGAGCCACCTCGACGATCTCCACGCACGCGCGCTGGCCTACGACATGACCGAGCAGCACCTGCTTGTGCAAAAAATGCAGGCCGATGACCTGAGCAAGCAGAACGACGTCCTGCAGTTGCAGCAGGCCCTGGCCACCAAGGCCGTCGAAACCAGCCGGCTGTATATCGCCCTGCTCTCGCTGCTGCTGATTTCCGTGGTGGCATGGATGTTTCGGCTCAAACGCTCGCAGCTTCGCTTCAAGGAGCTGTCCAGCGTGGACGGACTTACCGGCATCTTCAACCACCAGTATTTCATGGGTGAGGCCGATCGCGCGCTCCATCTGCTGGAAAAACGGCGCGGCATNGCCTGCCTGATCGCCATCGACCTCGATCACTTCAAGCAAATCAACGATACGCATGGCCACGCGCTTGGCGATATCGTGCTGAAACGCACCGTGACCATCTGTCGGCAACACCTGCGCCCGCAGGACTTGTTCGGCCGGCTCGGCGGCGAGGAGTTCTGCATCCTGCTGCCCGATTGCCACCGCGACCAGGGCATGGCGATAGCCGATCACATCCGCGCCGCACTCGAAGCGGCCCTGATCGAGACCGACGGTGGTGTCATAGCGTTTTCCGCCAGCCTTGGCGTGGCTTGTACCGATACGTGCGGATATGACCTGTCCTGCCTGTGCCGCGACGCGGATGCAGCGCTCTACAGGGCGAAACGAGGCGGACGCAATCGGGTGATGGCGGTAACCGATATCCAGGACAACTATTTGAAGCGGGCCGGATAAATTCATGCCTGCCATGCATGCCGGCAACCGCAGGCTGGAATGAAATCCCAGCTTCGTCGCGCATATGAACGCTGGGATTTCATTCCAGCCCACGAAAGCAAGAGAATCACGGCAAGCCGCTTGCCTGACATCCTTCCCCTGCCATGCAGGGGAAGGAACAGCCAGCAGCATTCGCTGCTTTCGTCGTTATGGATGCGATCCTGTCATCGACCACGCGCCCGCTCCGGCAGTGGCCTGCACGAAGAAGCTGTAACTGTCCCCTGCCACCGCCGTGTAACTCACTGTCAACGGTCCGCTTCCATCCGTTTCGGCGATGGCCTGGTTGGTCGTGGCGTTATCCGCGACAAACCGCCAGCGGGTGCCGGCCGGCACGTTGAGCGTGGCCGTCACCGTTCCCGCGCCGCTGGTGAAGCTGGGCGTATAGGAGTAGTCGCCTTGCGCGGCGACAGTGCCGGAGAAGTTGATGTTGTTGCCGCCGCTGGCGCCTGCCGTGCCGGTAAGGCTGGCCACCTGTGGACTGTTGCTTGCGCTGTCGGTGACGGTGATGCTGCCGTTGTACGTTCCATTGGCCGTCGGGTGGAACAGCACATAGATCACGCATTGTGCGCCGGCGGCGAGCGTGCCGCTGCAATAGCTTTGATCGACATACGCGGCATTGCTCGCCGTGACGGCGCCAATCGACAGGGAGCTGGCGCCGTTGTTGGTCAGCGTCACCGCTTGCCAGCTGCTGTATCCGTTCACGGCAACGTTGCCGAAATCGATGCTCGCGGGGCTTAGTGTTGCCGTGGCACCGCCGCCGCCGCTTACAACGACCGCCACCGGATTGGAGGGTATGCCGTTGGCAACGACATACAACGCGCTTGCGCCCGCTTCGATGTTGGCGGGCACGTCGAAATAGGTGGAAACGGCGGCGTTGCCGGTCGCGACGCCCATGCTGCTGTGTCCATGCGTGCGGCAGTAGAACACATGCCCGCTGGCCGAGTTGACGATGCGCACCAGCGGATAGTTGGTCGCCATTTGCTGGTCGTCGCCGTACGCGGCGCCTTGCGACAATCCGTTGAACTGCGTGCCGGAAACCGGATAGGTGCTGCCCGGCGCCAGCGTGGTGGCCACGGCGCTGACGGTGGGCTGCCAGGCGGGCTGATACGTGCCGGCCGGCGTCCACACTTGCAGGTTCTGGCTCAGGTCGGAGAACAATATCTGGCCGTTCGGCAATGCCAGCATGGCGCCGTACCAGGAGGAATCGCCCGCCGCCGTGGACGGCGCCGGCACCACGGTCAAGCTGCTGCCGTTCCATTCGAGGAAGGTGGCCGGTGCCTGGTAGATGCCCGGGCTGGCCATCATCAGCACATTGCCGTTGGTCTCCACCGCGGCGGGGCCGTCGGCGATATCCAGGCCGTTGGGAAAATCCGGGCCGGCCGTCCAGGTGCCGGTGCGGGTGTCGTAGATCGCCGTGTGGCCGGCGCCGCAGGCATTGGCGCCGGTGGCGAACACGGTTCCATCAGGCCGCAGGACCATCGGGCCAACTTCATAGCTTGCCGCGCTTTCGCCGCCGCAAGCGGCGGCCGAATCCCACAGTTGCACGACGGTGTTGCCGGCGTCGCTCCATTGTCCGGTACCGGGGTCATAGATTTCAGATCTGGTGCCGGCCGGGTTGTAGAGCGAGTACGCATAGGTTTCGACGTTCAGCACCTTCCCGTTGGGCAGCAGGATCCAGTTTTCCTCGATGTTGTAATCGGGCTTGTTGGTGCCGGTGATGCTCCAGCTGAGATGGGTTTCGTCGAAGAGTGCGCTGTTGAACAGCCCTTGCTGCCCCATCATGAAGGTGCCGTTCGCCAGGATGACGCCGGAAGCGTCGCCGATCTGGCTCCAGCCGGAAGGCGGCGATACGGACGTCCATGTATTGGCGACCGGGTCGTAGAGGGCGCCAAGGTTGGATTCCACGTCTTGCGCTTCGTTGTACTCGCCGCCTTCCACCAGCAGTTTGCCGTCGGCCAGCACGCCACCGGCGAAATCGATCGGCGCATAGCCCGATGGCATCGAAGCGAGCTGGCTCCAGGTGCCGTTGACGTAACTGCCGTTGATATCCGGCGTGAGCTTGTACCACTGTGAATCGGCGGAAGAGAACGTTCTGGCGTGCGCCAGCACCGTGCCGTCCGTTGCCAGGGCGATGTACCCGATGTCGACCGGTGGTGCGTTTTTCAGCGGCGTCCAGGTTTGACTTGCGGCCGTGTTGGCCCAAATGGCGAGCAACGCCAGCCAGGGCAGGAATCTCGACATGTTCATGGTTTTTCCTCGTGATAGTGAATGATCGGTAGAACGAGGAGGCGATGCGGTGCCCGCAGAAATTGGGAAAAAACGCTCTCTCCACGCGAGCTCCCGGCCCGCGCGGTTTGCCATAACGTGTTGGATCTCCCCGCCGTCGCTGTCGATGCCCACCGGTCAAACAGACTTTGCAGCCCCTCCCAGGCCCGCATCCGTCACTCAAACATGCTGCGTAAAGGCGATGACAGCTTCGGCGATGCATGCTTGTGCAAAGCAGACCTTGGCGTCTTGAGGAATCGAGACGATTTGGGCGTGGAAATTGGCATAAATTCACGCCCGCCATGCAGGTCGCGGTGGTCTAAGCTAAGGATGCTCTGACCTGTTTTGGGGCTTGCCGATGCCTGATGCCGTTGCATTGATCGAACGCCATGACGCTGCCTTCCATCGTGGCGGTTGGCACGCGCTGCGCTGTCCAGCCACAGGAGCGCCGCCATGACGCTGCACATCCTCACTTGCGCCGGCGAAGCGGTGGCGCCCTATCTGGAGGACGTTGCCCGCCTGCGCAGCACCGTCTTCCGCGATTATCCCTATCTGTATGACGGCGGCACGGAAGTCGAGAGCGACTACTTGACGGCGTACGCGCGCTCGCCGCGCAGCGTGTTCGTATTGGCGCTGGATAACGAAGCGGTGGTTGGCGCGGCGACCGGCCTTCCCTTGCTGGACGATCAGGCGGTTTTTCAGCTGCCTTTTCGCAAAAAGGGTTATGCGCTGGAGACGATTTTCTATTTCGGCGAATCGGTGCTGCTGCACCCCTACCGTGGCAAGGGCATTGGCCATCGCTTTTTCGACGAGCGCGAAACGCATGCGCGGCGCAACGGCTTCAAGCTGGCGGCGTTCTGCGCGGTGGAGCGCGACGAACACGATCCGCGCCGCCCGCCGGATTACCGCGCCAACGACGCGTTCTGGGCCAAGCGCGGTTATCAGCGCCAGCGTGATCTGTTCTGCGAGCTGTCGTGGCGGGAACTGGGCCAACAGGAAGCCAGTCCTCACATGCTGCGATTCTGGCTGCGGTCGCTGGAGTTTTTGGCGCCTGGCTCCGACATGCACGGCGCCTGAGGCGAAGCTGTCTTATACCTGACGAATTGCATTTCGTTCTGCTGCGCCCAGATTTTCCCGGCATGTACACGCCACAGGGCAGCTATCCATCGCCTTGCAGCGGAAGATGCCGATCGCCCTCCATCCGCGAAACATCCAGCCGGCTGCACATCTCCGTGCTGTCGATGCGGAACTTGAAATAGGCGGTGACCTCCTCGTTATTGCCGATATGCAGCCTGCCGCGCAAACCGCGCCCATCGCTGTCGATGTGTTCGATGCCGGTGAAATGCATGATCCCGACGTTGTCGCGGGAAAACTGCTGAAAACCCCGGCGCTTTCCGTTGTCGAACAACTTGGCCGAGGCGGTGAAGCAGGTCAGCCACCTGAGTTTGTCGCCCCCTTGCAAGGCGGAGATCGCCTTATGCACCGTTGGATGTAGGCGCGCCTCCAAATCGATGGCCATACGACACGCGTCCTCCGAGAATGAATCGCTGCAAAGGAAGGTCAATCATGCACATGCCTGCACAACCCGAGATCGGGACAGGGGTCCATGGGACGACGCGGGAACTCGGTGCCGAATACATTTACCAGGACGATGTCTTGGCAACGTGATCATTCGCGCTTTCCCGGCCACGGCACCGTGGAGGGATACGCTTCATTTACGTGAATATTCCGCGACTGCTGTGTGCCTGGTTAACCTGCGTGTAAAGCTCGTCACGGTATGCTCGGGCGGTCACCAACAAGAAGACACGAGGTGCACGAGTGACAGTCATGCATTTAACAAACGTGCTGCGTTTCGATGAATTCTTGAACAAGGGCGGCCGCCACCTGTTCGAGATCACCGCGGATGAAATGCCGGAATTGCAGAACGTGCAGGACGTGCGCCAAGGCATCAGCATTGCCTGCAAGGCGTCTGTCGCACCCGCAAGGCAAGGGACGTGGGCCAGGATCGTGGATCAGCTCGCTGCACGCAACGGCAGCTGTCTTTACAAGCAGGTGGCGTCCAACACTTACCGGGTGGTGTGCATCATTCCGCAAAGAACGGCGGGGGCCGGCACTGCTAGCCCGGCATCGCGGCCACGGTAGCTGAATCGGTCCCGTTCGTTCGCTTGCGCGGCACATCGTCTTCACAAGCGCTGGATAATGCCGCCGCCACAGTATGCGACAGGTCTTTCGCACTGGCTGTGCAGCGCCTTGCCGACGTTTTATCTCCCCTACCCCGCGATCGATTCCACCGAGAGCATTCTGGTGGATGGTGACAGGACGATCCGTTTTCCCACCCGGAAAGATGCGCTTGCTTTCGCCATGGAGCGTTGCCGCAACGAGAAGCCGGGCATCGGTGCACACCACGCAGTCATCAGCATCGAAGGGCGAGACGGTTTGTGGCGATCGTTTGATACGCATTTGAAGCCGGCGATGGAGCATGGTTAGCGATAATGCTGCATGCACTTTTTTACTCGTCGCGAGGTTGCTTCACCCCATCCCAACCCTCCCCTACTACACGTAGGGGAGGGGGCAGCTCCGGCAATATCAATGTCACTCGCGCGGCTGCTGGTTGAGCCAGCTTTGCCAATCATCCGCTTCACCGCCATCCAGCTTCTCGGCCATGAAGGCATTCGCCAGCTGCGCCAGCGATGAGAGGGCATTGCCGCCATCGGCACCCAAGGCGATCTTCGGCACGATGGCAATCTTCCCTTCGCGCAAGGCGTCAGCAAACTGCTTGCCGAGGTCGTTGATCAGTTGCATGCGCGCGCCTTCGCCGGTCAAGGCGTCGGCCTTGGCGCGGATCGCGCTGGCTTCGGCCTTGCCTACCGCTTCGGTGGCGGCGGCTTTGCCTTCGCCCACGGCGATCTGGCGTTTGCGTTCGGCGTCGGCGTTGATGTTGATCACCTGCGCCTCCTTGCTGGCGGCGGCGATGGCGGCATCACCCTCGTTCGTCTTGATCTTCACGTTGATCTCGGACTTGGTCAGTTCGGCCTGGATCTGGTTTCTAGCCTGCGCTTCACGCAGGGTGCGTTCCTTGATGGCGGCCTGCTGTTGCTGGTCGAAGGTTTCCATTTGCTCCTTGGCCACCTGGCGATCGCGCAGTTGGTTGAGGATGGTATCGATGCGCTGGCCGGAGGTGGCGCCGGCGCTGCCGTGCGGCGTGCCGATCAGCACTTCCTGCAAGTCGAGGTTGTAGGCGGCGAAGCGTTCCTTCATGTCGGTGCTGGCCCGTTCCTGGATTGCCGAGCGTTCCTGCAACAGTTCGATCAGTGTCTTGGTCTGGCCGATGTTCTTGAAGTATGCGGACACCATCGGGTCCAGCGTCTGGTCGACCAGGCGCTTGATGTCGCCGAAACGCTGCACCACCAGCGGCGCCTTGCGGTAATCGATATGCACCACCACCGACAGCGGCATCAGCGGTTCGAATGCATCCTTGGTGATCAGCGACACCTCGGCGAGGTTCTCGTCGTATTTATGTGCGTTGGTGACTTCGGGCGACCATTTCAGGATGAAGTTGGTGGTCGGCACCAGCTGGATCTTGCCCGCAAAGGTATTGAACGCGTACTTGCCCGGCAGCAGCGGTTCCTTCCACACGCCACGGCAACCGGTATCGACCAGCTCGCCGTGCGAATAGTTGTCGCCGGAGCGATCGTCGCCCGCCTTGCCGAAATACGAGACCACTACGCCTACGCTACCGACCGGCACCGTGGTCTTCCTGATGAACTCCACCGTGGCGAACAGGCGGTTGAGGTAATACGTGCCTTCCACCAAGACCTGGTGCTGACGGCCGCGGCGGCCGCCGGCGCGCAGGAACGCGTTGATGTTCTGGAAATTGTTGTGGAAGGTGGCCTTGTTGGCGGGATCTTCGCCCACGCGCGGCGCGACGATCTCATCCGGCGGCAGCACCGGGCCATCGTGGATGGTGACGACGCCGAGCACGTCGCGCGGATCGTCATCGGATCGGTCGGATTTCTCCGCCGCGACGGTCGATGCCAGGCCACCGATCACCACCGGCACGAAGCCATTGCGATCGCGCAGCACCTTGCCCATCTGGTCGATGGTGTCTTTTTCTTCGCTGGATAGCAGCAGGCCATGCACGCGCGCCGAGGTGATGATGGCGAACTGCGCGACATTGATCGCATGCGTACCTTCACGCAGGATCGTGCGCTGCGGACCTTTCTGGCCACCCGCCTTCAGGAAGGCCGCGGCGTCTTCAATACCGGTGTCGACGATCGCGCCCAGGGTTTGACCATCCACCAGTTCGTGGCCGTCGCGCGCAAAGATGTAGCCAATCTCGCCTTGCGGAATCGTCACCAGGTCGACTTTATGCACGCGATATTGGAACGGAAAGAAATAATGCAAGCCGCCGCGCAGTACATGCGGTTGAAAACCCACTTCGCCATTCAAGGCGATCAGTCCGCGGGTGAGCGATTCGGCGCCCCACAATCGCTCCACCACGCCGACCCGGTCGTTGGGAATGTAGACGATGGCGTTGGAGAGAAAGACCAGCATGGCGAGTACTACGACAGCTACGGCTATTACGATTAACAGAGTCATTGCTGTTTGTCCTTGAGGAAAAGAAACCTGGCGCGCGGCCAGGACCGTTTTTCGGCTGCAAAGGGCCGCAACCCGCGTCACTGACGGGTTGTTGGCGATAAGGTGTGGAACGGCTTATTGCCCGCGTTTTGCGCGAACGTGGTTATGGGTGCCATCGTCGGCCAGCGCATCGAACAGCGGCAAGCCATCCGCTCGGCAACGGCCGAGTCGTTATCGGGAACGCATGGGATGAAATGAACATGGCGATGACCATGAGCGCGCGAACGCTCTCAGTCGTACCTGCTTGAAGTGGGAGGAGTAGAGGTTTGCCCCGGTGGAACAAGCTAAGGCTTGTCGGTCTTGCTAGCTGCGTCCAGGTTGGCGGGACACTGAAGGATGCGGTGCATGTCGGCCAGTCGGTTGACCTTGAATGGCGCGCATTTTACGCCGATTTTTTGCGGACGGGGGTGACGTTATAACAGTCGGTATTTTCCAGCATGCCTGCGCAATGTTCGTCATTCCGGCGAACGCCGGAATCCAGTTTGAATACTGGCGTGCGAAGCACACAAAAACTTTGTGCCGTGTGCTGCGCACTTCATTTTTCACTGGATT
>JGI25162J39368_1000653_pt1 | contig 24475 bp, 20 predicted proteins | sample AraplaL_Cvi_mTSA_FD_39368 | JGI IMG/M metagenome (IMG submission 39368) | reverse complement strand
GCGTACGGATATAGCCGAGCAGCCATTTGATCGCGATGAACGCGACGATCGCCGAGACCACGAAACCCACCGCCAGCGCGGTCCAGTCCTCGTGTGCCGTGCCGCCGTCCTTGAGCACCTTCAGCAACTCGTAACCGGTCGCCGCATACATCGTGGGAATGCCGACCAGGAACGCGAATTCGGTGGCCGCGGCGCGGTTGCTGGTACCGGCCAGCATCGCGGCAAAGATCGTTGCGGCCGAACGCGAGGTGCCCGGGAAAATACCGGCGATCATCTGCGCGATGCCGACCAGGATCGCTACCTTCCAGGTCACTTCGGTCCGGTCCGGCTGGCGCGCGGCCAGCAGTTCGGCAGCGATCATCCACAGGCCGCCAATCATGAGTGCCCATGCAATGGGTGTGACCGTCTCGGGCAGCTTGAAGCCCTGCTTCACCGCGACGAAACCGAGCACGGCGGTGATCAGGAACGCCACCGCAAGCTTCAGCAGGTAGTCGCGGTTCGCCGGTTCGCGCCATTGCGTGAACAGCTGCCAGATGCGCCTCCAGTAGATCAGCGTCACCGCCAGGATCGCGCCAGCCTGGATGCCGACATTGAACAGATCCGAGCGTGCACCGAGTCCGAATTTCTCGGCGATCAGCAGATGGCCGGTGCTGGAGATCGGCAGGAATTCGGTGATGCCCTCGATGATGCCGAGCAGGATGACGTGAATCAGGTCGGTCACGGGGCGGTTCCGGAGCAGGAGGAAAATACGCCGGCATGATGGACCGCCGGCTCGAAGCGGCATAGCTTAACGGGCTTTGCCGGCGTAAAAGAGGGCTGATTGATGGCGGCACGCGGCGGTTGTGCGGCCGGCATGGACGCACCATCTTAGTGCAAATGACCAGCGCGATCAGCCTGATGCTGGTGCTATTGTGCCGGTTCGCCACTCCGCCAGACTTCGCTCATCCCTTGTGCTGCAATGTCTTCAGCACATGGCACAGGCTTTGCTAAGCAGCACTATTCCCTTCCCTCCGAGGCTCCGCCATGTCTGCTCAAAAAGTGCTCGATCTGATCGTGGAACATGAGGTCGAATTCGTCGACTTCCGCTTCGCCGACATGCTCGGCGTCCATCACCACGTCAGCTTCCCGGCCCATGCCATCGACGAGTCGACGTTCGAGGACGGCAAGATGTTCGACGGTTCCTCGATCACTGGCTGGAAGGGCATCAATGAATCGGACATGGTGCTGATGCCCGATCCGGACACCGCCCACCTCGATCCCTTCAGCTCGCACGTGCAACTGATCGTGCATTGCGATGTGCTGGAGCCGTCGACGATGCAGGCCTATGGCCGCGATCCGCGCTCGATCGCCAAGCGCGGCGAGGCGTACCTGAAATCCACCGGCATCGCCGACACCGCATTCTTCGGTCCCGAGCCCGAGTTCTTCATTTTTGACTCCGTGCGCTGGCAGAACGATCCGGGCCGCGTGTTCTACGAGATCGGTTCGGAAGAAGCGGCGTGGTCATCGCGCTACAAGTACGACGGCAGCAACAGCGGCCATCGTCCGGGCGTGAAGGGCGGCTACTTCCCGGTCAGCCCGGTCGACTCGCTGGGTGACCTGCGCGCGGACATGTGCAAGGTGCTGGAGTCGCTCGGCCAGACCGTCGAAGTGCATCACCACGAAGTGGCGAATGCCGGTCAGTGCGAGATCGGCGTGAAGTTCAACACGCTGGTGAAGAAGGCCGACGAGCTGATGACGATGAAGTACGTCATCAAGAACGTGGCGCACCAGAACGGCAAGACCGCCACCTTCATGCCGAAGCCGCTGGTCGGGGACAACGGCTCGGGCATGCATGTGCACCAGTCGCTGTCGAAGAACGGCGAGAACCTGTTCGCCGGCGATCTGTACGGCGGCCTGTCGCAGACGGCGCTGTGGTACATCGGCGGCATCTTCAAGCACGCCCGCGCGATCAACGCGTTCGCCAACTCCACCACCAACAGCTACAAGCGCCTGGTGCCGGGCTTCGAGGCGCCGGTGATGCTGGCCTACTCGGCACGCAACCGTTCGGCGAGCTGCCGCATCCCGTACGTGGCCAGCCCGAAGGGCCGTCGCATCGAAGTGCGCTTCCCTGATCCGATGAACTCCGGCTACCTGGTGTTCACCGCGCTGATGATGGCGGGTCTCGACGGCATCCTCAACAAGATCGACCCGGGCGCACCGGCCGACAAGGATCTGTACGACCTGCCGCCGGAAGAAGAGAAGAACATCCCGCAAGTCTGCTCCAGCCTCGACGCCGCGCTGGAAGCGCTGGACAAGGATCGCGACTTCCTCAAGGCCGGCGGCGTGTTCACCGACGACTTCATCGATGCCTACATCGAAGTGAAGATGAAGGAAGTCACCAAGTACCGCGCCAGCACGCATCCGCTGGAATTCCAGATGTACTACTCGCTCTGAGTCTCTTGGGTTACACCTGAGGTAACTCCAAAGCCCCTGCTGGTGCCTTGATCTTCAAGGCTTTCGCCAGCGGGGCTTTTTTGTGCCCGGCTGCTGTCGTCCTGATCTTTCGAAGCGGAATTCCGGCACCCGATCGCGGAAGAGGCTGGGTTACGCTTCATTAACGAACCATCAAGTACATTAAGTGCATGTCGTGAGACATTGTTCCCACCGCATGGCGTGGTTCCCCTCCGTGTCATGCAATTAGATGGATCCCCCGACCCGCAGACTCCCCTCTGCGGGTTTTTTTATACTGAATAGGGCATTTGCACCAATTCGAGTCATTGCCCATCATGGTGCAATGAATGAGGCCGACTGGCGTACATGGGCGGAGCAGATGGCGACCGGGCTGGCCCGGGTCGATGCGGAGCTGCGCCTGCAGTGGATCAATCCGGCGCTGGCCGAGTGGCTGGAGCTGGGGCCGCGCAGTGCGATCGGGCAATCGCTGGGGCTGTGGCTGGATGAGGCAGCCCTGGCACAGGCCTCACGTGCACTGGCCGAGCAGCGTCCACTGCAGTGGCGTGGCATCTCGCTGGTTGCGGCCAGCGGTCGCGAAATCACGGCGGACATCGCCTTGCAGCCATTCGACGACGGCCTGCTGCTGGAACTGCATGCGCTGGCCGAACCGCTGGCGAACAGCTCGCCGCTGTCAGCCACTTTGCGTGGCTTCGCGCACGAGGTGAAGAACCCGCTGGCGGGTCTGCGTGGGGCGGCGCAGCTTCTACAGCGGCGGGTCGACAACGAGGATTTGCGCTCGCTGGCGGGCCTGATCATCGACGAGGCGGATCGGCTCGGCACCTTGGCGAACCGTCTGCTGCATCACGATGGCGCGGCGCAGCTTGGTCCGGTGAATATCCATCAGTTGCTGGAGCGGCTCAGCGACCTGCTGCAGGCCGAAGCGTCGCCGCCGCAATTGCGGCATGACTACGACCCCAGCGTGCCGGATCTGCTCGGCGACGCGGATCGGCTGCAGCAGCTGCTGCTCAATCTCGCGCGCAATGCACTGGAAGCCGGTGCGAACACGCTGACTTTGCGCACGCGGGTCGAGCACGGCCTGCGCCTGGGCGAACGGGTACTGCGCATGGCGCTGCGGGTGGATGTGATCGACGATGGCGCCGGCGTGCCGGCGGCCTTGCGCGACACGCTGTTCCAGCCGCTGGTATCCGGCCGCGCCGACGGCACCGGCCTCGGCCTGGCGCTGTCGCGCGAGATCGCGCACGAGCATGGCGGCGAGCTGCGCTGCACGAGTCGGCCGGGCGAGACGGTGTTTTCGCTGCATCTACCCTTGGAGCGCGCACATGACTGAGAGCGATGCCCGGCATTTCTTTGCTCCCTCCCCTGCAAGCAGGGGAGGGTTGAGGAGGGGTGCTTTTGATCTTCCCGTACGTGCGGGCAACCTCCTCCAACCCTCCCCTTGCGCGCAGGCGGAGAGGCAAGGCTGCGGCGGAATGAAGTCATGACTGAAGAAATCTGGATCGTCGACGACGACCGCGGCGTACGCTTGGTGCTGGCCGAAGCCCTGCGCGATGCCGGTCTGATCGTGCGCGAGTTCGGCGAGGTGGCGAGTGCGCGCGCGGCGCTACATGAGACACGGCCCGCGTTGCTGCTCACCGACGTGCGCATGCCGGGCGAGGACGGCTTGAGTCTGCTCACCGAGCTGCATGCGCAGGCGATCGGCCCGGTGATCGTGATGAGTGCCTACACCGACGTGGCCACCACCGCCGCGGCGTATCGTGCCGGCGCGGTGGATTATCTGGCCAAGCCGTTCGATCTCGATCACGCGGTGGCGAGCGTGCAGCGCGCGCTCGCCAGCGTCGCGGCACCGACCGTGACCGGTGGCGATGTCATTGCAGCCGAGCATGCACTGCTCGGCGACAGCGCGCCGATGCGCGAGGTGTTCCGTCTGATCGGCCGCGTGGCCGCCAGCGATCTGAACGTGTTGATTACCGGCGAGACCGGCACCGGCAAGGAGCTGGTCGCGCGCGCGCTGCACGAGGAAAGCGCGCGGCGTGGCAAACCGTTCATCGCGTTGAACACCGCGGCGATTCCCAGCGAGCTGCTGGAGAGCGAACTGTTCGGCCACGAGGCCGGCGCATTCACCGGGGCGACGCGCCGTGTCGCCGGTCGCTTCGAGCAGGCCGAGGGCGGCACGCTGTTCCTCGACGAGATCGGCGACATGCCGCTGGCGCTGCAGACCCGGCTCTTGCGCGTGCTGGCCGGCGGCGAGTTCTACCGCGTCGGCGGCCGCGAATTGATTCGCGGCAACGTGCGCATCGTCGCCGCCACCCACCAGGACCTCGCGCTGCGCGTGGCCGCCAAGCAGTTCCGTGCCGACCTGATGCATCGCCTCGACGTGGTACGCATCGAGCTGCCGCCGCTGCGCACGCGGCGCAGCGACATCCCGCTGCTGGCGCAACATTTCCTCGCCACCACCGCGCAGGAACTGAAACTGCCGCCGAAGCGCTTCTCGAAGGCCGCATTGAAACTGGTCGCGCAGCGCGACTATCCGGGCAACGTGCGCGAGCTGGAAAACCTGTGCCGCCGGCTGGCCGTGATCGCGCCGGGCAGCGAGATCCTGCCCGCCGATCTGAGCGGTGGCGCAAGCGCACCCAGTGGCGGCGAGTGGACCGACGCGTTGCGCGAATGGGCTGTCGAAGCGCTGGCCGCCGGCGAGGCAGACATCCATGCGCGGGCCCGCGAGGCGCTCGATCAGACGCTGTTGCAGGCGGCCCTGCTGGCCAGTGAAGGGCATCGGCAGAACGCGGCCAGTGCGCTCGGCGTGGGGCGCAACACGCTTACCCGCAAGCTGGGTGCGTCGCGCACGCGACGCCGTTGACACTGCTCCCTCTCCCCAATGGGAAGAGGGTTGAGGTGAGGGGCGGGTGCTCGCGATGATGTTGCATCCGCTGTCATTCCGGCCTTCGCCGGAATGACGAAAATCGACATGTCGAGGGACCATCACGTTGCGATAGAGCCCCGGCGTCGGCTAACCAAGTACGACACGCAGCTGATGCGTCTGGCCGTCGTCGACCAGTGCGATGGCATCGTCGATGGCAAGCGTCTGGCCGTCCAATTCAACGCGTGTGACACCACGACAAACCTTGCCCGGATTCTCCACGGTTATCTCGTAACGACTCACGTGCTGCTTGCCGCGATGTTGGTAGCTGAGCTGAAAGCCGGGCCAGTCCTTCGGAATGCACGGATCGATGCGCAGCGCATCGCCCTGCAGCTGGAAGCCGAGCACCGCCTCCAGCCCGGCGCGATAAAGCCATGCGGCCGAGCCGGTGTACCAGGTCCAGCCGCCGCGGCCGACGTGCGGCGCCACCGAATAGACGTCCGCGCTGACGACATAGGGCTCCACCTTGTAGCGCGCCACCGCTGCGGCGCTGTCGCTGTGATGGATCGGATTGAGCAGGTCGAACAGTCCGGCGGCACGGTCGCCGTCACCAAGCTTCGCCCAGGCGAAGATCGACCAGGTCGCACCATGCGTGTACTGGCCACCGTTCTCGCGCACGCCGGGCGGATAGCCCTTGATGTAACCGGGATTCTCCTTGCCATCCTGGTCGAACGGCGGGGTGAACAGACGCGCGATCCGATGGTCGCGGTCGACCAGCAGTCGGTCGACCGAGGCCATCGCCTGCGCCGTGTGCTCTTTGCTGCTCGCGCCGGCCAGCACGCTCCACGACTGCGCGATGGTGTCGATCCGGCATTGCTCGCTGGTGTGTGAGCCGAGCGGCGCGCCGTCGTCGTAATAGCCGCGGCGATACCACTGGCCGTCCCAGGCCCGTTCCAGCGCCGCGCGCAGATCGTCGGCGTAGTCGCGCCATCGCCGCGCGCGTTCGGTGTCGCCGCGCCGTTCGGCGACGGGTGCGAACGCCGCGATGGCGCTCAACAGGAACCAGCCCAACCAGCTGCTCTCGCCGCGGCCCTGTTCGCCGACGGCATTCATGCCGTCGTTCCAGTCGCCGGTTTCGATCAACGGCAGGCCATGCGTACCGCGGGTGAGGCTGCCGTCGAGCCCGCGCGCGCAGTGTTCGTAGACGGACGCTTGCTGATCCGATGCGGTCGGCAGAAAGAACGCATCGGTGGCACCGTCGGGAATGGTTTGGCCAGCGAGGAACGGCAGTAACACATCCAGCACTGCATCGTCGCCGGTCACGCCGACATAATGCATGGCGACATAGGCGAGCCAGATGCGGTCGTCGCTGATCTTCGTGCGGATGCCCTGGCCGCTCGGCGGCAGCCACCAATGCTGCACGTCGCCTTCGGCAAACTGGCGTCCGGCCGCGCGCAGCAGATGTTCGCGGGCGAGGTCGGGGCGGCTCGCGCACAGCGCCATCACGTCCTGCAGCTGGTCGCGGAAGCCGTAGGCGCCGCTTGCCTGGTAGTACGCGGTGCGCGCCCACAGCCGGCACCCTTGCACCTGATACAGCAGCCAGTCGTTGAGCAGGATGTCCAGCGCGCGGTCCGGCGTACGCACCTGCACCGTGTCCAGCACGTCGTTCCATTGCCTGGCGATGTCGGCGAGCACGCTGTCGATATCCGCCGCACGATACTTTTCGATCAGGCCTTGCGCCGCGGCTTCATCCGCCGCGTCGCCGAGCATGAACACGATATCGATCTGCGTGTTCGGCGGCAGCTCGATGCGCGTCTGCAGCGCGCCGCAGGGATCCAGTGCAGCGCCGAGCCGACCCGACAACGGCGTGTCGCCACGCAGCGCGGCCGGCTGCGCGACCGTACCGAGCGGACCGAGGAAACCGCGGCGGTCGCCACTCATCGAATGCTGCGCTCCGGCCAGATCGACGAACGCCACGCGATCGCCGAAATCGGGTCGCCACGGATTGCGCGCAAGCAGCGCCCCGGTGGCTTCGTTGCGCACGGTGATCACGTACGGCGCCGGCGTGGTGCCGTTCGCGCCGAGCGCCCATTCAACGTAGCCGGTGATCGACAACCGGCGCGCACGCGTCGAGCGGTTGCACAGGCGCAACCGCGACAGCTTGACCGAGTCGGTCGTCGGCACGCACTGGAGCAGTTCCAGCCCGATGCCATTGGCATCATTGCCGAAGCGCGTCCAGCCCTTGCCGTGCGTAGCCGTGTACGTTGCACCGGCCACGCGGATCGGCAGCGCGGTGGCACTCCACAGCACACCGGTGTCTTCGTCGCGCAGGTACAGCACCTCATGCGGACTGTCGCTGACCGGATCGTTCGGCCACGGCGTCAGCGGATTCTGCTGGCTGTTCAGCGACCACGTATAGCCGCCGCCCTCGGCCGAAACCAGGAAGCCGAACGCGGGGTTCGCAATCACGTTCACCCATGGCGCCGGTGTACCGTGTTCGTCGTCAAGAGTGATCTCGTAGGCGCGGCCGGCATCGGTGAAGCCACCGATGCCGTTGGCGAATTCCGGCTTGGAGGTGATCGGCGCAGCCACCGCGGAAGCGGGCGTGCTGGCGCGGATGACCGCCGGGGCGACGATGCTTGCCGCGGTTTGCGCAGCAACAGGCGTTGTCTCCGCATCGTCCAGCATGACCCGTGCCACGGTCAGCAGGCCATGGCGCAGGTCGTCGCTGTTCGCGTTGTCGCGCAGTGCGAACAGCTCGGCCTTGGGCAGCTGTTCGTCGGCTTTCAGTTGCACCTGCTGCGTGCTCACCAGCGTCGCCAGCACGCTGTGCAACGCATCGCCGTCGGCGCCATCGGCGGTATTCAACAGCACCACGTCGACCGCCAGTCGCTGGCTGCGCCAGAAGTTCTGCGCCAGCAACAGTTCCTGCACGCGCGGCAGTGCGGCACCGTCGCCGATGCGGAACAGCACGATCGGGCGATCGCCGGAGATCCCGGCGCCCCACAGCGTGGGCGCGCCGCCGCGACCGCGCGCCAGCGCATCTGCGGGTGCGCGCTGGGCCGGATCGCTGTTCAACAGCGCGCTCATCCAGTGCGCAAAGCGTGCCAGCTGGTCGGCGTCGATCCCAAGCCGTTGCTGCTCGGCCTCGGCACGATCTTCCGCACCGGCGAACAACAGTTCGGCCGCATTCGGATTGCCCAGTTTTTCGGTCAACCTCAGCACGCCTTCGCGCGAATCGGCCAGTTGTGTCCACAGCAGCAAGGTCACGCTGCTGCCGGGTCCGAGCGTGACGCGCCGACGCACGCTGAAGACCGGATCGAGCACGCAGCCGGTGGTATTCGACAGCACGGCACCTGGCTGCATCGCCTGCGCTTGCCGCAATGTGTTGCCGCGACCGAGGAAACGCGCCCGGTCGGTTTCGTATTCGGGTGTGACGTCGGCCGCTTCTCCCGCAATCTGCAGCGCGTGCGCCGCCCACACTTCGGCCTCGCTGCTGGCGCGCCGGCGCCGCGTGGCCAGCAGCAGACCGCGCGTGGCATCCCACTCGGTCTGCACAAACATCTTGGAGAACGCCGGATGCGCGTTGTCGGCCCCGATCGGACCGAGCACCAGCTCGGCATACGAGGTCAGCGAGAACGTGCGCGTGCGGTCGCCGTGATTGCTCAGGGTGAGCCGGCGCAGTTCGATGTCGGCGTCGCTGGCCACCGCCACATCCAGCATGCTGTGCAGGCTGTGATGTCGGCGCCCGAAGCTGGCGCATCCGGCGCTGAACAGAACTGTGTCATCCGGTGTACGGTGCCCGTACGGCTGCAATGAAGCCGACCACACCGTGCCACTGTCCTCGTCGCGCAGCAGCAGGTAGCTGCCCCAGCCGTCGCCGGTGGGGTCCTCGCGCCAGCGCGTCACCGCAAGATCGTGCCAGCGGCTGTAGCCGGAGCCGCTGGTGCCCAGCATCACACTGTAACTGCCGTTCGAGAGCAGGCCATGCTGGCGTGCGTTGATGGTGCGGGAAGAGGCGGATGGCATGGGTGTCCCGTCGGTTGCGTTAAACCGGCAGCATGCGCCTGCAACAGCATCCGTTGCGTCAAGGCTTCGACCTGGGCTTCACCCGGCGGCAGAGTAGGATGAGCCGATGAATGATCGAAGCAAGCCGTATGCAGGCGTCCATCCCATGGTGACATGCCAGCAGTCATGCCATCGGCATGCCGCGCCGCGCGGCAAACTGTCATTGACTGCCGCAGACTGAGCGGGCATGGCTCCCCAGATGGCCCAGCTTGGTGCGCTCACGGACGAGGTCCTGCTCGATCGGCTGCAGCGCGCCGCCTTCGATTACTTCGTGCAGAACGTGAATCCGCGCAACGGCCTGGTGGCCGATACCTCGCGCGACAACTCGCCGGTCAGCATCGCGGTGGTCGGCTTTGCGCTGTCGTCCTATCCGGTGGCGGTGAAGCGCGGCTGGATGGAGCGTGCCGAGGCGGTCCGGCGCAGTCTCGCGGCGCTGCGCTTCTTTCGCCACAGCGACCAGAGCGGCAGCCCCACGGCGACCGGCTTCAAGGGCTTCTACTACCACTTCCTCGACATCCACACCGGTGCGCGCGTCTGGCAGTCCGAGCTGTCGATGATCGATACCGCGCTGCTGATCGCCGGCGTGCTCACCGCCAGCCTGTATTTCACCGCCGATACGCCTGATGAGGCCGAGCTGCGCGAACTGGCCGATGTCCTGTATCGACGCATCGACTGGTGCTGGGCGCAAGGTGACGCTGGCACCATCAAGCAGGGCTGGAAACCCGAGAGCGGCTTCCTGCACTACGGCTGGGAAGGCTATAGCGAGGCGATCGTGCTCTACGTGCTGGCGCTGGGCTCGCCGACCCACCCGATCCAGGGCGATTGCTATACCGCATGGACCGCCACCTACCAGTGGGAAAACCTGTACGACCACGATTACCTGTATGCCGGTCCGTTGTTCGTCCATCAGTTCTCGCATGCATGGATCGACCTGCGCGGCATCCGCGACAGCTTCATGCGCGAGAAGGGCTTCGATTATTTCGAGAACAGCCGCAGCGCCGTTGCCATCCAGCGCCGCTATACCCAGCTCAATCCGCATGAATTCGCGGGCTACGACGAAAACGGCTGGGGGCTTTCCGCCGGCGACGGTCCCACCGACGAGCAGCTCGACGTGTGCAACGAGGAGCGGCGCCTGTTCGGCTACGCGGCCCGCGGCGTGCCGTACGGCCCGGACGACGGCACGCTGTCGCCACCGGCCGTGCTGGCCTCGCTGCCCTTCGCACCGGAGTCGGTGCTTGAAGCGATGCGCAATTTGCTGTTGCGCTATCCGCAGATCCTGACCGACGATCGGCTGTGCAGCGGCTTCAACCCCGGCGTGGGTGCCAGCGACGAGCAACCGTGGGTATCGGCGGGTCATTACGGGCTCGACCAGGGCATCGTGTTGATGATGATCGAGAACCATAGCAGCGAGTTCATCTGGCAATTGACGCGCGGTTGCCGCTATATCAGCGACGGCCTGCAGCGCGCCGGATTCGAGGGCGGCTGGTTGTGGCAAGGCCCTGCGGAGGGAACGCGCTGATGTCGCCGTTTGATGCCACCGTCACGACGCCGAAGGATGCCTACGAAGACAAGCGGCTCGCCGACGTGCATCCGCAGGCGTGGGCCAATCCGACGCCGGCGGACCGCTACGCGCTGATCATCGTCGGCGCCGGTTCCGCCGGTATCGCCGCCGCGGAACTGGCCATCGCGATGGGCGTCAAGGTGGCGATGATCGAGCGCCACCTGATCGGCGGCACCTGCCTCAACACCGGTTGTGTGCCTTCCAAGGCGCTGATCCGCACCGCGCGGCTGTATGCCGAGATGCGCGATGGAGCCCGCTACGGCGCGAAGGTTCCAGGCAACATCGAAGTCGACTTCGCGGCAGTGATGGAGCGCGTGCGACGCATCCGCTGCCACCTCAGCGGTCGCTCGTCGGTGCGCCGGCTGGCCGCGCTCGGCGTCGACGTGTTCTTTGGCAACGTGCGCTTTGCGGGGCCGGACACGCTGCTGGTGAACGAGCAGAAGCTGCACTTCGCCAAGGCGATGATTGCCACCGGCACGCGCCCGCACGTACCGAGCATCCCGGGGCTGCGCGAAGCCGGCTTCCTCACCAATGCCAACGTCTTCAACCTGACCGAACTGCCGCAGCGCCTGCTGGTGATCGGCGGCGGTCCGGTCGGCTGCGAACTGGCCCAGGCGTTTCGGCATCTGGGTGCGAATGTCACCATCGTGCAGGACAAGCCGCTGTTCCTCGAGCGGGAGGAACGCGACGCCGCACAGATTCTTTCCGATGCGTTCGCGCGCGACGGCCTCGAGGTGCGGCTCAATACGCAGGTCACCGGCGTGCGCGTGGAAAACGGCCGCAAGCTGGTCGATCTGGTCAGTGCCGATTACCGCAGCACCATCCAAGTCGACGCCATCCTCACCGGCGTCGGTCGCGTGCCCAACGTGCAGGGGCTGGATCTGGAAGCAGCGGGCGTGAACTACGATGCCGTCAAAGGCATCGCGGTCGATGATTTCCTGTGCACCAGCAATCCGCGCATCTATGCCGCCGGCGATGTCTGTCTGGAAGAGCAATACACCGATACCGCGGCCGCCTCCGCGCGCATCGTGGTGCACAACGCCTTGATGCGCGGTCGCAAGCGTTTCAGCAAGCTGGTCATCCCGTGGTGTACCTATACCGACCCGGAAATCTCGCATGTCGGCATGTACGTGCGCGAGGCCAACCGCCAGGGCATTCCGGTCAAGACGTTTACCGTGCCGATGCATCAGGTCGATCGCGCGGTGACCGACAGCGAGGAGATCGGCTTCGTGAAGATCCATATCCGCGACGGCACCGATACCATCCTCGGCGCCACCATCGTGGCCCGCCATGCCGGCGAGATGATCAACGAGATCACCCTGGCCATGGTCGCCGGTATCGGCCTGCGCACGCTGGCGAAAGTCATCCACGCTTATCCGACCCAGGCCGAGGCGATCCGCGAAGCCGCCAAGGCCTATGTGCGTACTCGCGTCACCCAGCGGCTGCGCGCAAGACTGCAGCGCTGGCTGGCACGCTGACCGGCAAGCCCGTGCCGGCTGCTTGCGCTCACGCCGATTTATCGACGGCCTGCGTAAGATGGACAACTTGTGATCTCGTCACCTCAACCTAAGGACACGTTATGGAACTTGGCATGATCGGTCTCGGCAAGATGGGCGCCAACATGGCGGAACGTCTGCTGCAAGGTGGCCACAAGGTCACCGGCTTCGATCCGGGGACAGACGCCCGCAAGGGACTGGAAGCGAAAGGCGGCGCGTCGGCCGACTCGCTGCAGGCGCTGGTCAAGGCGCTGCCCGCGCCGCGCGTGCTGTGGCTGATGGTGCCGTCCGGCAAGATCACCGACGACACCGTCGATGCGCTGCTGACCGCGCTCGCGCCCGGCGACACGGTGATCGACGGCGGCAACTCCAACTACAAGGACACGCTGCGCCGCGCTGCCACCTACGCCGACAAGAAACTCAACTACGTCGACTGCGGCACCAGCGGCGGCGTATGGGGCCTGAAGGAGGGCTACAGCATGATGATCGGCGGCGACGAGCAAGCCGTCGAGGCGCTGCGGCCGATCTTCGAAACGCTGGCACCGGGCAAGGACCAGGGCTGGGGCCGCGTCGGCCCGGTCGGCTCCGGCCACTACACCAAGATGGTCCACAACGGCATCGAGTACGGCATGATGCAGGCCTATGCCGAGGGCTTCTCGATCCTCAAGCACAAGCAGGATTTCGGCCTCGACCTGCACCAGGTCGGCGAGATCTGGCGCTACGGCAGCGTGGTGCGCTCCTGGCTGCTCGACCTCACCACCGACGCACTCAGCAAGAACCCGAACATGGATGGCGTTGCGCCGTACGTCGTCGACTCCGGCGAAGGGCGCTGGACCGTCGACGCCGCGCTCGAACTCAACGTGTCCGCGCCGGTCATCACCCTGTCGCTGATGGAGCGCTTCCGCTCGCGCGACGACGACTCGTTCGCCGACAAGCTGCTGTCGTCGATGCGCAACGAATTTGGTGGGCATGCGATCAAGAAGGAGTAGGGCGCGCACCGTACTCCGGCTTTTGCGGGAGTGATTTCCGGAAGCCTGGGAACACACCACGCCGTCATTCCGGCGAGGGCCGGAATCGCATTGCAACGGCGATGATCTTTCGTGCTCCTGCGGGCCTGTCGTCCCCACTTCACCGCCGTGCAGGGGCTCGGGTAGAGCAGCGCGCTCCTGTGCCTACTTTTGGAAAAGCCGGATCAAGAGCTTGTGCGTAGACACGCCTATAGCAAGTCGTCCTGCGGCAACGCGTAACTCAGATGACCGTCCACGATGTGCGCTGGTGATGTGTATGGATGCAGCATGCTGTGCGTGGCGTCGATGATATGGATCACCTCGATCCCGCGCAGTTTCAGCACGTCGGCAATCAGCGAGCGATGGCAGCGCCACCACACCGCTTCGGCGCACATCAGCGCAGTGCGCCTGTCCGCCGCCAGAGTCAGCAGTTCGTGCAGCCCTTCGGCAAATTCGATACTGGCAAGATGATCGGCATACGCCTGGAACGAGGCATTGCGCCATGCCTTATTGAGCGAACCGGGCTGCACCTTGCGTCGGCCGCCGAGCTTCGGCAGCCACTGGTAGGCGATGCCATGTGCGGGCAAGGTTTCGGCCAGCGCATCGCGGGCGAAATACGGATAGCGGCGCGAAGCGGGAAAGCTGCGCACGTCGGCGATCGCCTCGATCCGGTACTCGGCCAGCAGGCCGAGGAACACCTCCAGCGTGCGGGTCGAGTGGCCGATCGTCCAGATTGTCTGCGCGTCGGCGGCAGTGTTCGCGGACGGCATCGCTCAGTCGATCTTGTGCAGCGCCGCGCCCTTGTGCATCGCGACGTGATCGGTCTTGTCGCTCTTGATCTCGTACTGCGGATCGGCTTCGCTGCAATGGTGCGTGTGGCCCTTGTAGTCGGTATCGCGCGTGTGCACCTTGATGATCGTTCCGCTCACGTGACCGGCTTCGGAATTCCAGCGAACGTGATCGCCGACTTTGAAAGGATGGCTCATGGTGACTCCGCAATGGCAGATCCAGAGGCCATTGAAGCAGGTCGTCTGTCTAGCTGAGGTGGAGCCGAGCGGGCCGAGTGCGGCCCGGGAACTCAACCTGGCCCGGATGGCCGCGTAGAGGATGGGCTCTTGCGAAGAACACGCCGCCAGAAAAACACCTCAAGTACCAAGGCTGCCGCAAGCAGAACACCACCGATGACGGGTGATCCGAAGAAGAACGGGCCTACCCCAGCCGCGTAGGCGACCACGGCTCCGAGGAGCAGTGCAAGACTGATGAGATGTTTCATGGATATCTCCTGTGCTTGTTCAGCCTGACGCTGGAGTTAAGCGGCGGCGTAGCCGTCCGCCTCGAATGAGATGTTAGGCATCATGGCACTTCGACTGGGCATACAGCTGGGCTTGCAACATATATTTTTGAGTCAACGCGCATGCCGCTGTCTCGATAGGCTTGGATGTTGTCGACAGCACCAGCTTCGACAACGGTGAGCAAATTTGTCTCTTTGCAAAGCTCCAACTCTACATAAGAACCGGCTGGACCGCTGCTTCCTGAAAAAGTGACAAAGACCAGATGCCGGTCGTGAGCAGCGATAGCAGATGAGACCAGCCCGTGAGCTGCGTCTGTGCAGAGACTTTGAGTTGGATGTTGCCGACTGAAAGCGCTTAGGTACGCACGAGAAAGATCAATTGCCAAGCGCTGATCGTAGTGAAACGCATCGGCTGCGGAAGCGCTGATGCTGAAGAAAACCATAAGGGCTGCAAGGAGTCTCTTCATGAGGCCTAACGCTGGAGTTAAGCGGCGGCGTAGCCGTCCGTCTCTTACGGAATTGTTAGCGCTGCTCGTGTTCGCGGAGTAGGACAAGAGCCGCGTCAAGGCGCTTACGAAGCTTGATGCATTCGACATGCGCGTTTGCGGCCAGCAGAAAACCGAGTTGTGCTACAGCGCCCACAACAAACATTGTGGTTGACCCGGCATGAGCTCCGAGCCAAGTGTTGCCAGCGACGAGGGCAAGAAGCACGCACACGTGCCACCAAGTAAAAATGTGTACACGCGCATTTATGACGTCAAGAGCTGCGGCATGAGCAGCTACACCCTTTGCCAAGCGCGCGCCGATGATTTCTGCTTCAGAACTCATGAAGACCTCCTTGTTTCAGGTTTGAGCGCTAACGCTGGAGTTAAGCGGCGGCGTAGCCGTCCGCCTTGAACGAGTGGTTAGGTGCAGCCTACATTGCCTCGGGCTCGTTGAGCACCCACGGCACTGCATTTGCATGGAACGCTACCTCAACCAGGGGAAGACCTTGAAGGCTTGAGAGTGGTGGTGCGCTCTTGCTCGTAAGCCAAGCCTCGAAATTTTCGGACATTGCCACTGCAGCAAAATCACCGGTCGTTTCCAGTGTGCCCACAAAGTGAAACCAGCCACCATAGTCGTGACGCCCCGGACTAAGACATGCGTTGTGGTACGCCTCACCGTCTTTGCGAAAGTCGATGCCAAGCGACTCAAGGAAAGAAAGGAAAGCAGGTGGGTATACGGAGTCGCGTACGCTGGCGAAATTGCGGCAACCATCGCAGTTACAGCTGGCTGAGCCGCCATGCTCGGCGCGCGCATACGCTGCTGCTGTGGCTTCGCGATCGACTGTGAATTCCCACTTCCCGAAGGTAGTCACTGCGGCACCTAACGCTTGAGTTAAGCGGCGGCGAAGCCGTCCGCCTTGAACGAGTGGTTAGCTGCCGTTTTGCTCGTGATATATCTTTAATGCTTGCAAAACGGAGAGAGATTTTGACAGCTTAGCAAGGGAAGACGAGGCCTTCTTTGATTCTGCCGCGTAGCTCTCTGCATGAAGCTTAATCTCTTTGAGAGCATCGCGCAGTTCCGTTAGCTCTGTTAGGAAGTCTTCGTGAACTTCGGCTGTTAGCCATTCGTGGTCACAGGTTTGGCAAACGAGCCCGCGCCTAAACCATTGGATGTCGTCATAGTCGGTCCGCCGCCATCGTTGGCCTGCTTCGTAACCGAGCGCGCTAGCGTTTACGGCCGCGCACACTCTTATGGCCTTGCACGATGGGCACCATTTTTTTGTACCACCCTGCCCATTGCGTGACATTCTTCCCCCTGAGCTAACGCTGGAGTTAAGCGGCGGCGCAGCCGTCCGCCTTGAACGAATAGTTAGCAGCTCACGCGACACTATATTTGGCGAAATGAAATGCGAAAATTTGGACTTGTGACGCCAAGGATGCGCAGAGCTTCAAGCATGTTCTTTCTGTGATGGTCAGCATCGTACTTGGTATCGATGTAGTACGCGCCAACTCTTTCCCAGTTGGCGTCAAGGTCTCGATACTCATGGCGCATCTCACTATTGATGAGGTATTTGCCGCGCCCTGCATGATTTGCCACTGGAACTTTGTGCATGCACAAATGACCGTTCTCAAGTAGCCAGCGAAGAAACGCGATGGAAAGCTCCACCCAGCTTGAGACAGGAACCACATTCTCCTCGTCGCGGAACTCGCAGGGGTAAATGTGCTTGTCGAAGGTCAAACCATTCAGTTCTTTTGCGGTGTACGTGACCATGGTGACTCCCCCTTCGAAGCACGAACGATGCACTACTGCTAACGCTGGAGTTAAGCGGCGCGCGGCTTTTCGCGCGTCCGCTTGGACGAGTGGTTAGAGGGAACCTGCCGCGAAGCAGCATGCTCGGCCTTTAGGGACATAGGCACATACTCCTCTGCCGTTGCACCGTCGAGAACGGCCCTGAACTCGGGGCTTGCGAAGAGTTTGCGAGCGTCGGGCTGCTTGAGTTTTGAAAGCAACCTCTCGTAGTCCTCGAGCGCAGCATCGTTTGCCAGCCAGATTGCAGGGACCGGCGCAGTGTCAAAAGGACGCTGGCAATCGAACTTGGGAAGAAGTTGTGTGAACGTCTGAACGAACTTTTCGCAACTTCCGTTCTGGAAGCCATGGCTGCACTCGTGAAAGCTCGCGTCGAACCCTGGTAGCAATTTGCTCGCAGGACAGCTCACGTTGGCAGCATGGGCGGCTGATATGGACAGCGCGGTAGCGAGAACGGTTTGCACTGCACGAGTTTTCACATAGTGCCCTCTAACGCTGGAGTTAAGCGGCGGCGAAGCCGTCCGCCTTGAACGAGATGTTAGGCAGCTTAGCCGAGAACAGCCACGTTGCCGCCACCTTGACCTACAGCCACAGTGCCCGCAGGACCTTCCACTTGCCAAGCCTCATAACCACTTGAGTCGGAAAGAACCTGAAGGGTGTGCTCACGAAAATGCAATGTGAGGTCGGCTGTGCCTTGTGCGACTTGGATGGTATCTAGGACGCGACCAATTAATTTGGTGGCAAGCTCCGAGACGGCAAGTACTGGCTCACTGCGACCGAAAAGTTGCCCATCGTCTCCACTAGTGAGCGCCAACCTGTCTGATGAGAGGAGACGCCACAAGCACTCGATTTGGACGCGATAACCACCGGCCAATGCCATTACGCAACTACCGTCGTCTCTCCGCCGGACGGACTCGACTGCTCTACCGATAAGTTGCTGAGTCCAGGAATCTTCCATGAGCTGCCTAACGCTGGAATTAAGCGGCGGCGGAGCCGTCCGCTTGGATGACGGGTTAGACCTTGACTCCACAAGCGGTGACTGCAATGGCTGCCACTACGAACCCGACGAGTACAAGAGCCAACCAACTTTGGATCTGTGAGATATACGCTGTGACACGACCAGAAGCGGCAAAGTCTCCGGACATCGCCTTCTCGAAGCTACCTCGTGCGAACCACTTTGCTGGGTAGTAAAGCCCGCGCTCCATCTCGCGGAAAACCACTTTGAAATCGATGTTGACGTCCTGGTCGGCAAGTTCCCTGCCGATTCGCTCGGCCTTTTCACCGGTTGCGGAACCGGCAGCGACCATTGCGGCGAGCCAGCGTTGAACAATGCCAAGAACAATGGCCGCAAGTAGTAGCTGCAAGCTGGTTCGAATGCTGTGAGTCGAGATCAAACCCTGCAAGGAAGCCAGGTTGGCGAAGACGAGCGAGTAGGCTCCACCCACACCAAGAAGTAACCAACTACAGAACGAGTCTAGGCGCTCACTAACTTGGGAAGCCGTCGTAGACAGAAGCCTACCCGCCGTAACTCGTTCGTGCAGCTCCGGGAAGTCTTCAGTCATCTCAAAACCTCAATCAAGGTCTAACGCTTATTAGACCCCACATCGGGGCATATGCAACGGATGTTCAGGATTCGAAGGCGTGCCGTCAAGCGATTGAAACCCGCGTCGGGTCAATGCTTTGGCTGGTGATGGGGTATGTCGCCATTGCCATATGACCTTGTTGCATATCACGCGAATCGAGGCGCTAAGTCTTATTACCCACAATCCGGGGTAATAAACACCGCCGTTTTGAGCTGTTCACTGGTGTGGCGATTGCACGCGTTCAGCCAAGTCGCAGCAGCTTCCTCACCGCCGGCAGATTGCGGCGGCTGATTTCCGGGCTGAGTTCGGTGCCATCGAGGCGCGCCAGCACGCGGCCGTCGACGAGGGTTTTCACGCCGAGCAGGCGGGGTGGCGGGACGAGGCAGTTGCGGTGCAGGCGGATCAGCTGGTCGGGGTAGGTTTCTTCCAGCTGGCGCAGGGATTCCTCGATCAGCAGTTCGCCGCGGCGGTGTTGCACGACGACGTATTTCTCTTCGGCGAGCAGGCAGATCACTTCGGCGAGCGCGATGCGTACCTGTTCGCCGCGCAGGCGGCCGTGCAGGTACGCGGTCGGTTCACGCGGTGCATCGGCGAGACGGCGTTGCGCGCGCTGCAGGGCATCACGCAGGCGTTCGAGTCGTACCGGTTTCAGCAGGTAGTCGACGGCCCCCAGCTCGAATGCCTTCAGCGCGTGCGCTTCGTAGGCGGTGCAGAAAATCACCTGCGGCCGCGGGCGGCCAGCCAGCCGTTGTGCCACCGCGGTGCCGCTTAGGCCGGGCATGTTGATGTCGAGCAGCAGCACGTCCGGTTGCAGTTCGCCGAGTGAGCCGAGAGCAGCTTCGCCGTCGCTGACGCTGCCGACGATTTCCACCCCTTCGCACTCGCCGAGCAGCGCGGCCAGTCGTGCGCGTGCCAGCGGTTCGTCGTCGACGATCAGCACGCGCATCATGCGGAGGCTCCCGGCAATTGCAACAACACGACGAAGCGATCGCCCTGAGGGCCGGCCTGCACTCTCGCGTGCGGTCCGTAGCGATAAGCGATGCGTCGACGCACGCTGTCGAGGCCGTGACCGTTGCCGGGTGCGGGTGGTGTGCCAGGCAGCGGGTTGCTGATCTCGATGCGGATACCGTTGCCGTCGCGTTGTCCGCGCAGGAGCACGGAGCCTCCCTCGCGCAGCGGCTGGATGCCGTGGCGTACCGCGTTCTCCACCAGCGGCTGCAGCAGCAGGCGCGGCAGCGGAAACTCGGCGGGCAGGTCATCCAGTTCGCGCTGCACGTGCAGGCGGGCGCCGAGGCGCAGCTGTTCGATCGCAAGGTAGCGCTCGATCAGCGCCAGCTCCTCGCCCAGCGTACCGTCGTCGGTATCGTGCTGGCCCAGTGCGGCGCGGAACAGTTCGGACAGATCCTCCACCGTGCGTTCGGCCGCATCCGGATCGACCCGTATCAGCGCAGCCACGGTATTCATGCTGTTGAACAGGAAGTGCGGGCGGATGCGCGCCTGCAGCGCCTCGACCTGCGCCCGCGTCACTGCGGCGAGGCGCGCCTGCCACTGCGCCAATACGTAGAAGTAGCGCAGCATCGCGGCGCCGAGCAGGGCGGCGATCAGCACGTTGTCGCGCACGAACACGCTCATGCTGCTGCCGATCAGCTGCATCTGCAGCGAGCCGTCGAGCCAGCGCGCCACCACGCTGGCGACCAGCACGATCAGCACGATCAGCAGCCACACGCCGACATACGGCATGTGGCCGGGCAGGCGTTGCAGGTGCGCGCGCAACTTGCACAGCACCACCGCGATCACCAGCGCCAGCCAGGTGGCGAACAGCATGCTGACGCTGTAGGCCGGCCAGTCGCGCTGGTTGTCGCGCGCCAGCCACATCACGGTGACCGTCAACGCGCCAACAATGAACAGCGCGAACAGCGCCGGCAGCCGGCAGAAGTCCGGCAGCGGGCTATGTTCGATGCGGCCGCGCGGGCCGCGGTGGGGCGTCAGTTCGCGCATGCGGGCAAGTATGCCGCACACGAGTGCGGCTTACGCCAGTCGCTGGCCGAGCCAGTGGCGCAGGTCGCCGATCTCTTCTGGGCAGACCGCATGGGCCATCAGGTAGGTATGCCAATCCACCGTGTAACCCTGCGCCTGCAGCAGGTCGCGCGAGTCGGTGCCGCGCTGCAGGATCACTACGGGATCGAGCGTGCCGTGGCCCCAGAAGATCGGCGTGGCCGCGTTCGCCATGCTGCGTTCCTCGGCGAGCGCCGCGTGCAACGGCAGGTAGGTCGACAGCGCGATGATGCCGGCCAGTTTTTCCGGATGACGCAGGCCGGCGGCCAACGCGATCGCGCCGCCCTGCGAGAATCCGGCCAGCACGATATGTTCGCTCGGCACGCCACGGCTGCGCTCGCGGGCGATCAGGGTTTCCACCTCGCCGATCGACGCGCGCATGCCGGCCACGTCCTGCCGCGCATTGAGATCGAACGCGGCGATGTCATACCACGCACGCATCGACAGCCCGTTGTTGATCGTCACCGGCCGCACCGGCGCATGCGGAAACACGAAGCGCAGCGGCGGCCATGCCGGATCGACCAGCGCAGGCACGATCGGCGCGAAGTCATTGCCGTCGGCGCCCAGGCCGTGCAGCCAGATGATGCTGTAACGGGGGTTTGTGGCGGTTTCGTGTTCGAGGGCGGGGAGGGGCATGTGGTACTCGGTGAACTCAGCAGGCGCTAATAATAGTCGCGACTGCGCTCGGTTGTAGTGGGCTGTCCACTGCCACCTCCTGCTCCGATGGCAGCGGGATGGTGGACGGGGTGGTTTCTGCGTCCGCCGGCGCGGCATCCTCGCGCGAATCTTCGCGCAGGATTCGGATTTGTTGCGAAGTGTACGTCTGACCAGCAATTGTGAAGACAATCGGCATGCGCAGGTGCGTGGCCACCGGCTGGCCATCGACCTGTCCCGGGATGGCATGCCAGTGTTTGGCAGTAGTTAGCGCAGCATCCTTGAATGATGGCGGCACTGGCCAGTCCACAAACCTGTTGCTCACCTTCATGTCAGTCAATTGACCATCCGGTTGCACGGTGATTTCGAGGACGATGAAGGCCGCTTGGCGTCTGAGGAGTGCGTCTCAAGGATATTGTGGCGGTATCCGATTATCGAGGCGGGGTTCGTTGCTTATGAAGCTGATGCGCATGTCGTATTACCCGCTCGCATTCGGCAATGCCTGCAATCTGGCAAGGATGAACGCATGCGCCGGCACCGATCGACCGTTGAGTTTGGCTGGCATGAATTGCCACTGCTTTACCGCGGAAGCGAGCATGGCGGCGATCGAAGTGGGTACATCTGGATCGACCTGGATGGCCGTGATATGCCCCTGGGCATCCACATCGGCACCGATTCTGTAAGTCTGTTCGCGCTTCTCGGCGGCCTGCACCGTCAAGGAACAGAACAGCAGAAGCATGACTGCACTGAGCATGGCATTTTTCATAGTAATTTCCCCCGCCAGGTAGCGATGCTGTCGTGTCGGGAGAGCGGTCATCATGCCGCAAAAGCAACATGCGGGTTGATTTCAGAGATGCATGGTCACCGTGTTGATGACGCGTGGCTGCAGCACGCTGGAAAGTCCCGAGTGCCAGCTTCGATCCGCCTCTGCACCTACGTCGAAGCCCGTCTTTTCCATGAAACTCCGATCCGCTTCGCTCATTTTTCCGAATAGATCTTTGTCGCCGGAACCTTGCTTGGCGGTGCCGCAATAGCCTTTGCGAGTAAAGCTCCTTCTGCTTTTTTCGGGAAAAGCAGCGCCCACTCGATTCAGATTGAAATTTATAATCGCGCGCAGCCATGCAGGCACCGGCATGCCGTCCACCTGCTCGGGGGTGTAGGTATCCAGCAAAAGGCTGTCTTTGGCGGCTTGGACAAGAAGCTTGCCCGCGCGGCCCCCAACAGACGTTTGCGAATCGGTGATGGTCAATTTTCCATCAGCCTGCAGTTCGCCGATGATCGCGACACTACCTTGCGCGCGCTCACGTATTGCGTCAGGAGGGTAACGTGGAATGAATTTCTTGTTCCACTTTGGTCCCTGACTGACGTATCTGATGGTCAGCGTGTATTTGCCGGCAGCATCGGCTATCGCTTCGAACTTCACCTCGATGAAGGTGTGCACAGACAGCGACTTTCCGTCTCGCTGCGCCGGTACAAAGCTCCAATGCTTGAGCGCAAGATCAAGAGCCGCAGCAATCGGTTTGGCGACGTCGGCATCGACTTGCGTCTGCGTCACCTCACCCTGCGCATTCACATCCGCGCCAACTACAAAAGTCTGTTGACGCGCGTCGTCAGCCCACGCCGGCAACGTCCATGCCAGCAACAACATGAGCAACCAGCGCATGCTTTTCATCGTTGATCTTCCCCTGTGATGTCGGCGCAAGATGCGCGACTAGGCATCATGCCGCAGGCGCGAGCTGCTTGTCATTGGGCTTTGCCGTGTGCACTGCCAAGGCCCACTTTGCCAGTATGCCCTGACTTGTGGCACGGCCTGCCACGCGGCGCTGCCACGCTCGGTTATGCTGATCCTTTACCTCGGAAACATCGCCATGCGCCAACTGTTGCTTGCGGGTCTGATCGCCTTGTCTGTCGCGCCCGCGCTGTCTGCCACCCCTACCGCGCCGGGTCCGCTCGACCTGGAAACCGTCATGGCCAATCCGGACTGGATCGGGCAGGCGGTGGAGCAGCCGTACTGGAGTGTGGACGGACGCAGCCTGTACTACTCGCTGAAGCGCGACGGCAGCAAGGTACGCGATCTGTACAAACTCGATCCGGTCAGCGGGCAGAGTGCCGAGCTCGACCCGGCGGCGATGGCGCAGGCCGACGGTCCGGCCGTATTCGATCGCACGCATCGGCACGCGGCATTCATCCTGCATGGCGACGTGTTCGTGGTCGATCTGGCCAGCGGCCGCCGCGTGCAGGTCACGCGCTCGCCGCAGGCGGAATCCGCGCCGCAGTTCTCCGCCGACGGTCGAGCGCTGCAATACCGCGACGGCAATGACTGGTACAGCTACGACCTCGTCGCCGGCGTCGCCGCGCCGGCAGCCGTGCTGAAGTTCGCCGACGATCCGCAAGCGAAGCAGCCCGACGCGTTGGGTGCGCGGCAACTGGAACTGTTCAAGACGCTGCGCCAGCTCAAGGCCGACAAGCAGGCGCAGCGCGATCAGGACAAGGCACTGGATGCGGCCGATCCCGGTCGCGCACCGCAGCCGTTCTGGCTCGGCGACAAGCTTGCGCCGGTCGATACCGAGCTGTCGCCGGACGGCCGTTGGCTCTTGCTGGTCACCACCTCGAAGGACGATGCGCCGGGCAAGGCGCCCGAGCTCACCCACTACGTCACCGACTCCGGCTACCCGGAGCAGGAAAAGGCACGCGTGTATGTCGGCCGCAAGGATCCGGCGCCGCAGTCGCTGCTGCTGCTCGACCTGGTCAGCCACACCACTTACCCGCTGGCGACCGACGCGCTGCCCGGCATCAAGGACGATCCGCTGAAGGACCTGCGCGCGCGCGCCGTCGCGGCGCTGCAGAAAGCCGGCAAGCAGGACGAGGCGAAGGCACTCAAGGCGCCCGAGCAGCGCGCGGTGCGCATCATCGCCAGCTCCGATGACGGCGGTGGCGGCGGCATCGTGTGGAGCGACGATGGCAGTCATCTGGCCATCCAGCTGCGCGCGATCGACAACAAGGATCGCTGGATCGCCAGCGTCGATTTCAGCCGTCACGCCCTGGTCAACCAGCACCGGCTCACCGACAACGCGTGGATCAACTGGAACTTCAACGATTTCGGCTGGCTCAAGGACAACCGCACGCTGTGGTACATGAGCGAGGAAACCGGCTATTCGCA
>JGI25162J39368_1000639_pt1 | contig 24876 bp, 20 predicted proteins | sample AraplaL_Cvi_mTSA_FD_39368 | JGI IMG/M metagenome (IMG submission 39368) | reverse complement strand
GGGGCGGCGTGGACTCGGTGCGTCGATGCAGCCAGTAGCCAAAGCTCGATAGTGATAAACCGTGCTGCTTGCAGTAGCCCGCCTGGCTCAGGCCGCTTTGATGCCAGGCGTCCAAATGCGTTTGCCAATACGTTTGCTTGTTAGCTATCGAATCGTTCCCGTTGAAAGTCGATGGCGATATCAAACAAGATGCATGCGACCATCGCGAGATGAGATGGGGTGACGCTTACAGTCTTTGAGAGCGACTGTCTGGAGAAATTTTTTCTGAAAGACAACACGTCCTTAGTGACCAACGCTAGAGCCAATGACTTCCCAATCTTCCGGATAGCCAAGCTCGTAAATTGGTGAATAAGGAATGTATTCGTCAGCCGGATAGTTGCTAAGCTCATATTTTAAATAACCCTGTAATCCAGAATCACTAGACCATTGCATGAATCTGAATCGAAATGTACCAGATGGAAAATAAAAAGGTGGATTATCATTCGCCCCCGACAACATGGCAACCGCGTTCGCATATCTTCCACCACTGGGGTATGCGCCTAAATAGACGACCGGCCCAAAGCGATACGTGTAATTAATGTCCTTCGGATTCTTTGCAGTAACTAGGCTGATTTTTCCAGAAGTCACCTTCTCTCCCGGCTGATCCGCAACCCACGCCATAAGGCTCAACTGACCGGTTGCCCTGTCCCTGGTAATTACATTAAAACGATCTAGTCGAGCCAAGCGATCGACATCAAAGACCCTTAATATCGTTGCGTCAAAAATTCCTATGGCCATCAGCTCGCTGTTAAGAGGATAGCTCCCGCCGTAAACCGATTTGAAACCGTATCCATCGCCGTACCAAACATATATATCATTATTTGTTCCGCTCCATACAACATCGAGCAATCCATTTCCGCTGATGTCGCCGATTGCAGCGACATGATAACCACAGGCAACATTTATAGCTCGTGTTCTTACGATCTTTTCTCCATTCATAATCCAATAACCGAACTGACATGATTTTTCGTTGTACCATATGAGATCTGCGGCACCGTCCCCATCAATGTCCCCGGCTCCCAATAATTTCCAACCCTGGGGATAAGTACCTACATATCTGGACGTATACCCTCGATCGTTCGCATCCTTAAACCATACATACAAGTCATGCGCCCTGCTTGTCCAGACCAAATCAGACAGCCCATTTCCATTAAGATCGCCAATGGCAGCCACCGAATATCCGGGTGTGACTGAGAAAATCTCCCATCCAGTACGGCCTATATAATTGGATATGTAACCAGTCTGGCTTGCCATCTGTCTGACCCCGATGGTCCAGTAAGCGAATTGATTGGTCTTTTTATTAGTCCAAAATATGGATGAAAATCCATTACCACCCAGATCATCGGGCAATTTGTATACTTTACTGTAGTCGTCAAGAAGGCGAAGTGGCATGGCCTTGAGAACGGGTAGATTTGTGGTGTCTGGATCATAGCCCTGCGATGCCGCAGATGCGAGCGGGATTGCCATAGTCACTATGGCAATAAATAATCGCGAAAACCAACTAATCCCTTTAAACTTAATCATATGAATTCCCGTTTAGTAGCGTTTCTTTCGCACTGTAGTTTGAGTCATGAGGGAAAGACGCATTCTTGTAGGCGTTCTAAGAACAACTAGGCTAGCTCTAAGCCTTTAACGGTGACAGCAGAGCCGAGGTCTTCCCAAAAAAATCATTTGAATTCAGCCAATGTCACTTACACGGTGATCATACGTTCCAATAAACGCAAATTTCTCAATGAAGAGGTTTGCGCCATTTTTTTCTCAAGGTGGCAAAATATTTTGGCATTATTTATTTTCCTATATCAATTTCGCATCACGCTCTCGATGGCGGCAAAAAAATGGATGCCGCAATCTCCGTAGACTTTGATAGAAACTACTGCGCCGACTTTCCAACCATCTTCCAGCCAGATGGGTAGGTCACAACGGGCGGATTCACGCCATATGGAATCTTCTGATCGGGAGCGTAGTTGCTAAGCTCCGATATCCAATATCCATTCAGATCATTCCCAGCCTTCTCAAACACTATTGGTGTGCCCGTGGTGGCGTTAACAGAACTGTCATTTAGAAGGACAAAACCTGCATGGGTCATACCCCTACCGCTGTAAGCAAGTGGACCGAGGTAGTCAGTGGCATCAATTCGACCGAGATAGGTAATAGGCGAGACAACGCCGCTGGTTACATTAGGCCAAGGAGCATTGGAGACCCATTCCAGCAGGGACAATCCTCCCGAACCATCCAAGGTCATGAGATTGAAGCGATCAAGGCGCTTAGCCTGTCCGTTCACAAGCGAAGTCTTGTGCCCGCCATCAAGATTGCCTACCGCGACTAACTGACTACCCGCTGGATAGTTGCCTGCAAAAACCGATCTGAACCCGCTGCCATCGCCGTACCATACATAAAGGTCGCTTTTGTCACTCGTCCATATGATGTCCAAAAAACCGTTGTCGTTTACATCGGCAATGGCGGCAACTCTGTAACCACAGGAGACATCGATAGCCTTGGTTCTTACCACTTTCGAGCCTTGCATGATCCAATAGCCAAACTGGCAGGTTTGTGTGTTCTGCCAGACCAAGTCGGCCATGCCATCACCGTTGACGTCCCCTGCGCCAATCAACCGCCAACCCGTAGGATACGTTCCTATGTAGCTTGATGCGTAACCCGTTTGTCCCAGGGTTTTCGTCCATAGATACAGATCGTGTGCGGGACTTGTCCACACCAGGTCGGATAATTCGTCTCCATTGAAATCGCCGATGGCACCCACGACGTAACCCGGCGTAATCGAGAATGTCTGCCAAGCGGTTCGGCCGAAGTTATAGGAGCCGGGAGGATCAGATCGCTCCCTAACACCCATCGACCAATATGCAAATTGATGGGTATTGGCGTTGAACCAAAAGTAGGCGGAATACGGATTGAGGTCGACGCTATCTGGTAACCAAGCATGACTATCCTGGGTGTAGTACAAAGGCATCGCCTTCAGCACAGGAAGGTTACTGGTATCTGGATCGGTTGCTTGAGCACTGAGCGTCTCCGACTGGCACGCAAGGGAAGCCGCAACCAGCATTGGTACTGCCAAGCTCTTCAATATCCTCAAAATCTTCACAATGTCTTCCCTGTCGTAATTTTGGTGATGGCTATCCGAATACCTCAGAGGTCGCGGACTTCACGGTCCTCGCAATAGCCCTGCGATCTCGCGCCACCCGAAACGCCCGATGTGACCAATTCCTCCGTGACGAGCGGCTTGAATGCCCTCTCTAGCCCCTTGGAATATGGTCTACCATGGTTAAGATACCCAAGCACCAAGCAAGCCGTGCAGGGATAAAACAGGCGTATTCTTGTAGGCTATCCGCGCATGCAAGGGTGCGAATCCAACCACATACGTGAATGTTGAAGAAAAAGCATAAGGTCTTCACCCGCTTCGATCGGATAGCTGCCGTGCCGGCCAACATCATTCAGCCCAAGAATTTTATGTCTCGACTTGTTCGCGCATTGGCTATTTCGTTTATCACGCTAGTCTGCACGGCGGCGACGCTGCACGTGTTTGACTGGCCCATGGTGCTACTCGCGCTAACTCGCATGCACATTGGCCTATTTGTGGCCGGTGGGCTAGGCTTGATGACATGTATCTTCACTGTGCGTGGCATGCGATGGTTGGCGGTCCTCGGGCTCCCCTTCGATCGTAGTCGACTGTGGCAATCTTTTTGCGCCAACGGCGCGGCGTCCGGGCTCGCTGCGCTCACTCCGTTTCAGCTTGGCGAAGTGATCAAGGTCAGACTGATCCCCGATCACCACGGCAGTGCTTGGCGCATGGGGGTGTCGGCCCTTTTGGTGGAACGCCTGCTTGACCTTGCAGGTGTAGCAGGAGTGGGGCTTTGCGGTGTTGCACTGCATCTGAAGTTAGGATGGATAGCGCCCATCGCCCTTCTCTTACCTATATGGTGCGGACAATTGTTCTACCTGTTGCGCCCCCTGACCCGGCACCTCCCAAAACGACTAAAGCCTTACCTCCAGCTACCGCATAGCCGTCGCCACATCACCGGCGCGAGTCTACTCACTACGATGTTGTGGCTGCTGTACGCGGCACTATGGTGGCTAACGGTCACAGCCATGAACGTGTCCGTCGACTTCGGTCAAATCAGTTTATTGCTCGGTGGCGTCATGCTCGCCGTGGTCGCAAGTATGACACCGGGCGGCCTTGGTGTGGCAGAACTTGGAAGTCAGGGAATCTTGCTATGGCTGGGAAAGTCTCATGCCGATGCAGATTCCTCCGCAATCGCCCTACGACTATTGACGCCTTTACTGGTGTTGGCCGGTGGCGCATGCATGTTTCTTCTTTGGCTCTACAGACGTACTGCTGTACTGCAAAAAACCGTCGGCTAACACTACAAGGCCCTGCCCTTCTATTGACGAACGTAAACCTTCAACTGTGGCTCCGCTGGCGGCGAAGATATCTGGCGATAGTGACCGGCGATATAGTCCAGGATTCGCGAATGTGTCTTAGCGTAGCGAAGGTCGTCCCTTCCATCGACAGCGATATCGCTGAAGAGTACCAGCGACGGACGAGTTGTCTGCAATCGGGCAATCTCCCGATTCTGAAAAACATCGCTCCTGGGGAACAGCGCATAAATCTCATAGACTGGCGACTTGAGGCCCAGCAAAGCATACGCACCGGGCCAAACCGGTATCGAGAGCAACGTGCCCCCAGGTTGAATGTAACGAGAAGCCAACTGTTCAATGTCTGTAACTGACGTGGCAAAGCTCGCATCCATCCACAACCTTTCTCCTTTAACTTCAATCTGTCGCCAACCGGGCTGACTATGCATGAGGTATAGCGGATGCATAGGCAGGGCAATCCATAGAGAAATTGCCGTAAAGAGCCCAGCGCAGCTACCACGGATTATCACGCCGCTCTTACCGATGTATGGCCACAACATAAGACCAAGCATCAACGGATAAACCGATTGCGCCAGATGTAAAAGATCGGCGCGTGAGTAAGCGACATTCAAATAGAATATCGCCGTCGCTATACATGCCGTAAAGGCAGGGTGTGTAAATTGTCGGTCACGCCAAATCGATCGACATGACAGACCTAGCCCAAGGAGGCACAACAAAGGCATCGCGACGTATACACCACCGATTAACCATGACCGGGCAAGGCCTGGAGTAAATGGCTGACTACCGTCGACGGTCCATGGCCACGGCACGGGCAAGGGCAAATTGGTTCCCCTGTACTCAAACAGCAGGAAGCGGATGCTGTCCCAAAACATTAAGGCAAAATGTCGATCAACGAGTATCCCCACCAGAATGGGGCTAAAGCCAAGTACGATACCGCCGAGCCATGCCAAAACACATTGAACCCACTGCGACCTGTCGACCACGAACATCAGCATGGGAGCCACAAGCAAGCATGCCATCAGACCATAGATGCCATGGTTTCGCCCTAATATGGCAGCAAGCCCCACAACGATACCGTGATAGAAAAAGCGTCTTCGCACCGGTAAAGCTAGTACTCGCGCCAAGCTTAGGGTAAGGAATATCGAGGTGGCCTCGTCGTACTGCTTCCACCATGGCATTGCCCATAACAGGCAAAGCAGGACTGTTAGCGCTCCAAGAAGGAATCGCACGGGTGGCGCCTCGTCCAGATTGTTCCAAACGAAGGCTACGGCGGCAAGCGAACCTATGGTCATGAAGGCCGCTGTAGCCGCACGAACACCTATGATGCCGTGGTCGTGAAATATCCAGAGCAGACTAGCCGCCCAATAATAGCGGCCCGGATCATATGACAAGAAGTCCCGCAACGGAACTTCACCTAACAGCGTCCGCTGGACTCCGTACCACAGATAGCCTTCATCCCATAAGCTAAAACCGACGTTCCCTTCGACTAGAAATGCCAAAACGCAGGCGAGCAGGCAAAGCCCCAAGAGGATCAACAGTTTTGCGTCTTTGCAACGCCTCCACTGCAACTGCAAAATACGCATAGCCTATCTTTCCCTGGACTTGGTGTTTGTCAACATAATTGTTCCGACACCTGATGGAGCAGCAGGCTCTACGCCTTTTTTCTGAGCTTTTCCGTAAACAACATCCGTTCACTCGCCGGTTGCCAGCTAAACGAGACCGAATTAACGGACGGAACGGAGTAATAGATACTAAGTCAGCGATCCGTATGCGACAAAACGCACGTCACAAGCTGGTTTACCATCGCATCGATCTCCAAGTCGCTCGTAAGCAAATGCACTTCGGCTGCCTCGGGCGCTTCATACGGCGAATCAATACCCGTGAAGTTACTGATCTCACCCGCACGAGCCTTGCGGTAAAGCCCTTTTGGATCGCGCCGCTCACACTCTTCCAGCGGTGTATCCACGAATACCTCGATGAATTCGCCCTCTGCAAACAGGCTACGAGCAAACTCCCGTTCACTGCGGAAGGGCGAAATGACGCACACCAACACAATCAACCCGGCATCAACCATCAGATGTGCGACTTCGGCAACGCGACGGACGTTCTCGACACGCGCCTCTGCGGTGAATCCCAGATCGCGATTAAGTCCGTGACGAAGATTGTCGCCATCCAAAAGATAGGTGTGATGTCCCAAAGCACTTAGGCGCCGTTCCAGCAAATTAGCAACGGTCGACTTGCCGGCGCCAGATAAGCCGGTGAACCACACACAGCGCGGATGTTGGCCTTTGCTTTGCGCACGCACTTCCTTGTTGATATCCAGATGCTGCCAGTGCACATTGGTTGCGCGATGTAGCGCAAAATCAAGCATGCCGCAGGCAACCGTGGCACAGCTCTGCCGATCGATCAGAATGAAGCCACCCAGCGTAGGATTGGTCGTGTAAGCCTCGAACGCGATCGGATGATCAAGATCGATATTGCAATAGCCGACTTCGTTCAATTCCAGGCGATGCGCGGCCAAGCTGGCTTGTGTGTTCACATCGATCTTATGCTTGATCGAAGTAACGCGCGCATTGACGGTCTTGGCGCCAATTTTCAGCCAATAGCCGCGATTGGGTAGCAGCGGTTCGTCACCCATCCATAACAGATGTGCGGCAAATTGATCGGCTTCAGGCGCTGGGCGCGCAGCATCAGCGATCACGTCGCCTCGGCTGACATCAACCTCACGATCCAAGGTCAAGGTAACAGCCTGCCCTGCACGCGCCTCCGGCAGATCACCATCGGCTGTTACGATACGCGCCACACGGGCACGATGCACACCAGGCTGCACTACGATCTCGCCCCCCGCCTTAATGCGCCCCCCGCAGATCGTCCCCGCATAGCCACGAAAGGACTGATCCGGACGATTGACCCATTGCACCGGCATGCGGAAATCGGTGGCCTGGATCGGTTCGACATGAATGGTTTCAAGCAAGTGGAGCAAGGTCGGGCCGTCATACCATGGCATGTGGCTGGAAGGCGTGCCAACGTTGTCGCCACCTAAGGCGGCTACCGGTAGAGCATGAACAGCGGAGATGCCAAGGTGCGCAGCCAGCTCGGCATAGGCATTTTTGATCGGCTCGTAGACATCCTGCCGGTAGTCGACCAGATCCATTTTGTTGACCGCGAGAATGACTTTGCGGATGCCCAACAGTGCGCAGATATATGTATGTCGGCGCGTCTGCGGCATCAAGCCCTTGCGCGCATCGACCAGCACCACAGCCAGATCCGCATGCGAAGCGCCGGTCGCCATGTTGCGCGTGTACTGCTCATGCCCGGGGCAGTCTGCAACGACAAAGCTGCGTCGCGCGCTATGGAAATAGCGGTAGGCCACGTCGATGGTGATACCTTGCTGACGTTCCGCGTCAAGGCCATCCGTCAGCAGCGAAAAATCCAGCACGTCCCCGTCAGGGTTCTGCCGAAGGCTGTCGCGTCGCAGAGCCTCGATCTGATCGTCGGGCAACATACCGGCGTCGTACAAAAGCCGGCCCAGCAACGTACTCTTGCCATCATCGACGCTGCCGCATGTAATGAAACGCAAGAGGCTGCGAGCCGCGGTAGTGGGAGTCGTCATCAGAAGTAGCCTTCCTGCTTCTTGCGCTCCATCGAGGCCGAGGGATCGTGATCGATCACCCGCCCCTGACGCTCAGACGTGCGCGACTCGACCATTTCGTCAATGACTTCATCCAATGTGCTGGCGGTGGACTCAACCGCGCCGGTAAGCGGATAACAGCCCAATGTGCGGAAACGCACCATGCGTTGTTCGATCCGCTCACCTTCGCGCAGGGTAAAACGCTCATCGTCAACCATGATCAGCGCAGCATCACGCGCCACTACCGGACGAATTTTGGCGAAATAGAGTGGCACGACAGGAATGTTCTCGCGTCGTATGTAGTGCCATACGTCCATCTCCGTCCAGTTGGACAAGGGAAAGGCCCGCACGCTTTCGCCCTTGTGGATAGCGGTGTTATAGAGGTTCCACAACTCCGGGCGCTGGCGCTTTGGGTCCCAGCGATGCTGGGCGTTACGGAAGGAAAAGACACGCTCCTTGGCGCGCGACTTTTCCTCGTCACGACGAGCCCCGCCGATAGCGGCATCAAACCCGTATTTGTCCAGGGCCTGTTTCAGCGCCGCCGTCTTCATCACGTCCGTATGTACCGTCGCCCCATGAACCAGTGGGGAGATACCCCGGCGCACGCCGTCCTCGTTGATATGCACCAACAGCTGGACATCCCCCGCCGCGGCGACTTGATCGCGAAATGCGATCATCTCGCGAAATTTCCAGGTGGTATCCACGTGTAGCAACGGAATGGGGGGGCGTGCCGGGTAGAACGCCTTGCGCAGCAAGTGCAGCAACACCGAGGAGTCTTTGCCGATCGAGTACAGCATGACCGGCCGCCGGAAGCTCGCGGCTACCTCCCGGAAGATATGAATACTTTCGGCTTCGAGGGTGTCAAGGTGACCTAGCACGTCGGTGACTGATTATTGGTTAGCGATAGTCATTTTGGCATGAAGTCAACCCAATTTTCCGCATACGGGCTTGGCAAAGGGAATGCAGACGCTCGAGGTTGCGTGATAAAATCGCAGGAAAATCCGTCTCTTGGCGCCGGGGAACGCCTTGATACCCAGGCGTACGGCCAGCCTCCAGGAACGAAGGGGAAGGAATGACATCGGCAGCTACGGACACCAACGCGCAATTCACCACGAAGGCACCGCCACCCCTGTGTGTGGATCTGGACGGCACCTTGATCCGTACGGACCTGCTGGTGGAGTCTGCGCTTGCGCTGCTGGGCCGTTCCCCTCTCAAGCTGTTCGCCATGCTAGTCTGGCTCCTGCGAGGCAAGGCTTGTCTTAAGCGCGAAATCGCGAGCCGTGTCGAACTGAATGTATCTACCCTTCCCTATAACCATGACGTCCTAGCATGGCTACTCGACCAGCAGCCCTTGCGGTGTGGGTCCTGCGAACATTACCACTCAGCCTGGCCTATCCGTTCATGGCGCCGGCCTTCATCATCGTCCCGCTGCTGGGCCACTTTCTGCTGCACGAGCCCATTGGCTGGCGCAACATGATTGGCGGACTGCTGATCGCCTTCGGCGTGGTGCTGGTCGCCGCTTAGCGACTAATTTTTGTGGTGTCATTAATCTAAAGAGTGGCTTCAAACCCTGATTGATCAATCTTCACGAAGCTGTAAAACGGGAGGTTCAATGCTTCAGTGGTTTCGTAACAATTCGGAAGTTCAAAAGTACGCGCAAACGTCGCTGAAAGAGCGCGAATGCTATGAGAATTGGATTGAATCCAACAAGCATATTGCCGGCTATTGCACCGTTTGCAATCGGGGCACCACATTCCAAGTGGATCTCGGCGTGCATTTTGGAGAACGCGTCAATCTAAGGGAAGGCCTGTTATGTAAATCCTGCCAACTAGGTAACAGAAACCGACTTCTATTGGGCACCTTGTGTACGTTACCTGGAATTGCCCCAAATAGCCGGATTGCATTGCTTGAGGAAATCACCAAGTTTGCGGCGCTCGCGAAGGCGAACTTTCCAGGCATCATATGCTCCGAATATCTCGGCGATTCCCACATCTCTGGTCAATCCTATTTGCATCACGGACATCGTGTGCGCCACGAGTCAATAACGGATCTCTCCTATGAGGACGGCGAGTTCGACGCCATCATCCATAACGACGTGCTCGAACACGTTTTTGATTACAAGCGGGCGCTGGCGGAAACCGCTCGGGTACTCCGCTCAGGAGGTATCACCCTGTTCACAACACCGTTATTCATCTATCAAACTGAAAACGTATTGCGCGGCGCACCGAAAGAAGATGGCACCCTTGAACACTATCTACCGCCCGAATACCACGGCGATCCTTGGCGTCCAGAAGGCGTCTATACCTTTCATTATTTCGGATGCGAACTCTTGAGAGATATCCGCAGTGCTGGATTCTCAGATGCAGCGATCGGCATCAACTACGAACCAATCGCTGGGTTCACCTCGAACAACCATCCAAACGAAACGGGCGGACGTATGTTACCCATTGTTCTTGGCGCCTGGAAATAACGCGCCAAATCGCCCCGATCGAACCGATTCGATCGGGGATACCCTTTGGTTATCGAAGTTGATTGAGAGGAACGGCATACTCGTGACCAAAATCGACCTGATCGAACTTTGCTATCTTGCGGCTTTGAAAGTCCTCGTACTTCCAACTGGCTTTTGTAGGAACTTTCTTTGAAGGATTGAAGAACACATCGATGTGATACACCGGCACCCCTACCGGCGTTACATGCATGACCAAGCTACGTCGCGAACGCTTCTTGTTGATATGAGGAGCACCTCCATGAAGCATTTCCGGGTGCCAGATGATCACATCACCTCGCTTTACACTCACGTTCTTATGCAAAAGGCCTTGTGCCTGAGCTTGCTTCTGCACCGCCCCTTGATAGGCATTCCAACCCTCCATGGAGATGCCGGGAATATTGGCCGGATCCTGGAAAATTTCTGCCGCCATCTTCTCCACGTCGATAGGAGGCAGAACATGGCTGCCGGGTGTAACGCGGAGGGGGCCGTTTTCGTCGTCTACATCATCCAACGCTAGCCATACGCCGAGATACCTTCCTGCCGGCTTGGTAGAAAAGTAGGGCGTGTCGCGATGGAAATCCTGTTCAGAACCGCGTTCATAGTAAAGGGAGGTATAGAGCGAGGTAGGCTCCCCAAAAAATCGATCGCACACCTCCAGACCACGGTGATTTTCAGCAAATGCTTTCTTGAGTCCATCCAGTGCCAGATGGAGATTGACCACACGGTACAGATGTCCGAACTCGTCTGCATTCTTTTTGACTATATCGGCATGCGCTCTCTTTAGCACATCGACCTGACGCAGCGCCTCTTCGCATATGCCGACATCTACCGCGGATGGAATTACCGCGTAACCCTCTTCAATCAACTGATTCCAACCACTGGTCATTGATATACCTCCTTTTCAGTTTTTTGCTGCCGCCGGAGCATAAGCGTACTCCTTGGCGCCAACGATTTCATCGCTGTCGGTGCTCTGCATCACCCCGCTGTTTCGAGTTGCCAACACACCGAATGCTCTTTCAATTGCATGCGGCATTGTTCCGTCAACCTGCCCCTTTTCTGGCTCAAACTCACATTCGTCGAGATGACAATCCAACAGCGGACGGATCGAATCCAAACGAACATAGAACATTGACCCAGCTGGAAAGAGGGCTTTCTCATGGTCGGGACTTTCCACACCCATGCGCCGGCACAGATAGTGGACAGAATCCGCGTTGCTGCCCCAGTAGGTATCCATTGAAAGAATATGTCCAGCTGGAGCCATGAGGGTCAGTGAAGAATTTCTGTTGAACGCGCTCAACGCATGCTCCGCCTTTTCGGGCGCGGCGAGCTTATTCAACAGATCGCGCCTCCACACGTCACCATCCTGTCGATGAAGTGATTTTTTTGTGTGCAGTTTCAACACCAACTGCACGCCCTCATTTATGAGTTCGCCCGCAACTTTCAAGAATGGCAGGATATCTCGACCACGATTCTCGAACTCACGTATATCGAAAGGCATTTTCAGATATGACAGGGCCTGGCGAACTGTCTCACGCTTCTCGGGCATAGTGGTGACAATGAGTCGCGCAGAAATTTTCCACTGATTCAAGAAATCAACAATCTCCGAAAGGAGTTCTGGGTAGAAAGCATGCACCACGACAACGATTCTGTCAGCGCATCCGGACCGGCACTCATCCTCTGTAGCTCGAATTAGTGCCCGTGTTGTCGAGTTCAAATAAGCGTATCCCAAACGCGCATCAGGCTCGAGATGTGCTCCTTCCGCCCATTCATTCCAAGCATTCACGAACACCAGCTTTCTATCCGCATTCTTCACCCTTTGAGCCGTCTCTCGCACAGCGTTGCACAGCCAGTCCTCATATCCTCGAGGCGAAGCGTACCTGAGTGACGTGCCCCGCCCTGGCTTGCGGGCCTCATTGTCCCACGATGGGCAAACACCTCGAAAAATATCGTATCCGGGATCCGAATAGAATTTGCTACGCTCGACGAAACAACGCCAGTCATACACGGCACCTGAATAATTGGGATTGAGCAGGGGCACCGATGAAGTGATATTGGGCGGGAAGGTGTTGTTCGGAGGGAATTCAATCGCCCCGTCAAATCCAATTTGGCGAGGCTCAAACGAATCAAACGACAAAGTAAATGCTAGGTAGATCTCGCCGATGCCATTCTCCATGCAACGTTTGCGCCAGCGATCTGCTGTTTTAAGCGCATTCGGCAGAAGGCTAGGGCGATAAACGGTAAGCAAAGGTTTACCGTCAATTCGTAGATATCGGGGGTCCCGCATGTATTTGGACACGTAATCTATGAAGGCAAAATCATCTTCGGGCGAATGATTTTGCCCCATAAGTACATCATGGTCATGACCATCCCATCGTCTCGTCCAATTCTCATTGGCCCAGCACAGGGAGAACGTAAAATCGATCGACTTGTCATTGAGAAAGATCAGCAGTGGATCTTCAAGTAGGCGGCGGCCAGCAAACCAATAGAAGTAGAAGCAGAAGCCATGCACGCCGTGCATACGGGCGAGCTCAGCCTGTCGCCTGATTATCTCGCCATTGCGAAGGTCATAAAAACCAAGTTCCCCAGGTAGATGTGGCTGATAGTGTCCCTCGTACTGAGGAATCGCCCGCGTGACGTTAGTCCATTCTGTAAATCCCTTTCCCCACCAATCGTCGTTCTCTGGAATGGCATGGAACTGCGGCAAATAGAAAGCCATCACCTTTGCCGCCCATCCATGTGCTGGTGGAGCATGATTGGCCTGGGTTTCATAGCCGATGCTTCTCATCATTGCATGGCTACTTTCAATTCGACGAGCCTCAGGAGCTCTCGCACTTGATGTCACAGGAGCGTCGCGGGCATCCACCGAATTCGGAGGCTGGCGTTGGACCTCCGCCGCAGCAACGCCAGTTTCCGCCACACCCTGCGCCCTAGCGATGCGAACCAATCGTTCAGCAAGCAGCCAGCGATTACTTAATGCGTCGCGGCATTTTTTTTTCAGGATGTACGGCATTGGTACGTACACGTATACCCATCGCAGTGCCCTGACGATCCCCGCCTTTATGCCATACCTTATCTCCATACCACCCTTTTGCGGATGTCCTTTCAATTGCATGATCGCCAATCGCTCCCTCACCATACCAAGTTCTGTACCGTTCACCGCGAAATGTCGTAACAGTAATTAAAAAAGTAACGTCAACGCTTACGAAACGCACCAAATATGCGTTCCAACACCGTTCTTCGGCGCTCGTCATCCATGGCCTTAAGCGTCTTGCGCACCTCAGCAAACTCCGCAGTGTGATCGTTAACGCTCTTTAGCAACCGCTCCACGTCCCGATTCAATACTTCGTATCGCTCTGCATGTTGAGTATCTGCGCTACGAAAGAGCTCTTCCAGCCGTCTCAGAATATCTGACCTGGACGCGCCCTCTTCGGCGCGTAATTGCTTCAGATCGCAGATAGACCTCGTGAAAGCATCCACTACGCTACCGCGGATGTACCGCCAGATTTCATCTAGGTTGGCCCTAGGCAATTTCTGCCGCAAGACGTGAATTTCCACGATTGCTCCGTGGCTCCAGTCAATAGCCAAATCGGCGACGTCCACTTCCACATGCGGATCATCATTCATGGCAATCATAGCCACATGCCCTGCCCCTCGGCCTTCAAGGCGCAGCTGATTCACACCCTCCACACGCCTGGCGAAGTCTTCGACAGGCGTGTGATCAATACGCAACCCCAAAAGATCAAACCGACCGGGGTGGACCGATGGGTCAAGCCGTAGCCGGAAAACCTTTGGCAACGCTGGCAGGCAAAAGACCAGTCGTTCACTGTCGGCTGATCGAGCGTATCCCAAAGTGACTTTGTATGCTTCGTCGAACGCCCCTCCCTCATCCTCGCACCAGTAAAGCATGGCGTTGTCGTCATCCGGCCGTACTTCGGCGCCATCTAGCAACGCGCCAGCCCCGGCGTCAATTTCTTGTAAGGCTAGGAGCAGGGCCTCGCTGCGTCCCTGGGCATCGCTTTTTATCGTGGCCACAAGCCCGGCGGTCCTGGCATGATTACTCTCTATCTCCGCCTCGAAGCCCCTAACGAACATGTCGGCCATAGCGCGATATCGATCCACGGCGACGGCCAATTGGTCCTGGGAATTTCCGCCGCCTGCAACGGCACGCATAGCGTCATACACGTCCTGGATCAGCTCGGGGAGTCCTTCCGCTTGTGTGGCATTCACTGCATGGTGACGCTTTCCGCGATCCAGAAAAGCGTCAACCGCCGAGGCTACGCGATCCATGGCATGCGGCCAGTCAACAGCGAGCCCTGTTCTGACATGCTCTAAAGCAACACGCCATTCGGATAATACGTCGTCGTACGCGACGATGGACCGTCGCCAGCCACGGGAATCGTGCTCGGCATCTGCGACGTGCTCTAACCAGGACAACCGGCCCTGCTCAAGCGGGAACCCATCTCGGTCGTGCAAAGAACGCGCCACTTCGTTCGGATGCCGCAGAACCATCACCGCGCTCGGTTCGATTTGGAGTTCCGCCAACAATTCTCGCCACAACGGTAGCAAACGGCACAACCGGGGATCCTTTACGGCCCATAGCGATGCATCTGCGAACTCCGACTCAATCAGAGTCGCCAGCTTGACTTTCGCGATCTGGGCGGCTTCGCTGCGCATCCACTCAGAGGGCAACGGACGTAGATCGTGCCAACTGCGACCAAGCGCGTGAAGCAGCGCTTCATGGATTTCCACCACCCTCATATGCTCCCAGAATCCACCTTCGTTGTTTCCGGCGGCTGCAGGCATCAAATGAGCGCCGAGTTCCACGCCAAGCAGATTCAACACACGGGTAATGGCTGATGTACCGCTTCGATGCATCCCAAGAACCAGAATCGCACGTGACCGAAATTGCGATATGGTCATGCTGCTGCTCCAGCAAGTTCACAGACATCGACATCTAACAGAAAGTCGGCACTACCTGTACCCAACCGATAGGGATCCGGCATGACCCTGAACATTGCGGCGTCAACGATACGATCGAGATAAGTCTCGCCATCCTCCTCAATCGCGGTGACACCAGCATTCATAAAATAAGTGCCTGAAGCTAACCGTGCCTGGAAACGGAAACGCACGACGAACGACTGCCCTGGCGACACAATCAACTCGCTCGCACCATGTGGCATCGAGACCCCCCCACCCAATTCAAACCCGGCGAGAGTCTTGATCATCATCCCGAAACGTACGGCGGCGGCAGCGCGCTGTACCCTCACCCGGTAGGTATAGACATATTCCTGTCCGTGACGTAACACGTTGACCCTTTTTCCTGTCAGCGTCTCGATATGCGGATCCTGAATGTTTGCGCCACGGGAGACATAGCGCACCGTGCTCTGCGGCAGCAGGTCTTCCTCGAAACAAGCTCCATCTTCGGAGTCGACGACTTCAGGGGGAGTGGCAACACCCTCAATAGGTAGGACTCCGTGAGGCACATCCACACCATGTCGTATCGATTCGCGCACTGCCTCCCGCTTGTCGGCAGGTGCGTAGATAAGCTTGTGATAATGCGAAATTACATGTTTTGGCGTGCCCTTCGCGATTAGCTCGCCACGATCGAGCAACAGAGCGCGATCGCATAGCTCGATCACTGATCCCGCGGAGTGCGAAACGAACAGAACAGTCGCACCTGCATCGCGGATCGTGTCGATTCGGGCGAAGCACTTGCGCTGAAACGCCTCATCGCCAACCGACAGCGCCTCGTCAATCACGAGGATATCTGGCGTTACATTAATTGCCACAGCGAACGCTAGGCGAACGTACATACCACTTGAGTAGCTCTTTACAGGTTGCTCAATGAACTCGCCAATGTCGGCAAAGGCCACGATATCGTCGAAGCGTTCATCCAGCTCCTGGCGCGTTAGGCCAAGTAGTGATCCATTGAGATAGACGTTCTCTCGCCCAGTGAAGTCCGGGTTGAATCCGGCCCCCAGCTCCAGCAAGGCTGCAATACGCCCATGCGCCTGCACCGACCCCGTTGTCGGCGTCAAAGTACCGCATATCAACTGAAGCAAGGTGGATTTGCCCGAACCATTGCGACCGACGATGCCCACTGTCTCGCCGCGCCGCACTTCAAAACTTACGTCTTTCAAAGCGCGGAACGTACGGTACCAACGGTCTTTTGGACCTGGCGTGATCATTTGCATAAGCCGGTGATGCGGCTTGTCGTAAACCGGAAACGACTTACCGAGCGCCTCAACCCGTATTGAGATATCAGAGGACATCGGCGAACCCCCGTCGGGTGAGCATGAACCAGGCATACCCTCCGTACATGAAGACCAGTGCAACTATTGCATACAAAGCCAAGCCTCCGAAGTCGGGCGCATGGCCCGCCAGCGTGACCGCCCGCGCCTGGTCGATGATGAAAGTAAGCGGATTGATTTCGAAGACCCACTGATAGCCAGGCGGCAACGATTTGACCGGAATCATCGCGGACGAAACGAACAACATGGCAGTGGAGAGCACACCAGTGATCTGACTCACATCGCGCAAGTAAACGCCGAACGATGCAAAGAACCAGCACACACCCAATGTCAACGGCAGCATAGGCAAGAAAACGACCGGCAGCCACAGCATGCTCAGGCACAGGGTGTGCTCCATCGCTAGGCGCAACACAGAAAACACCATCAAATTCATACCTACATGAAAAAGCGCCGACAACATGATCGACCAGGGCAGAATTTCCAGTGGGAAAACCACTCGCTTAACCAAATTGGTGTTGCTGGTAATCAGTGTTGGCGATCGTGTCAGGCACTCAGAAAAGAAGCCATGCACGATCAAGCCCATATACAAGACGATTGCGAAGGGGTGATCGCCACCAGGTTCGTGTGGCCACTTGGACTTGAACACGAACCCGAATGCAAACGTATAGATAAGCAGCATCAGAAACGGACTGAGCAGCGACCAGAACAGGCCAAAACTCGCACCCCGGTAGCGCCCCAAAATATCGCGCTTTGTCAATTCGAATGTCATTGTGCGCCGCGAAATCAATGCCTGGCACGGCTCAAACAGACCACGCAAAAAACCCGTGTTGTCCGATATCGACACCACCGTATTTTCAAGACTCATACGTAATTCCTCACGCCAGTGCTAACGCCAATTCAGCTCGCAGGTCGGAAATATCCTCCACTCCCACTGACAGCCGCACCAGCCCATCGCTGATACCCAGCCGTTTGCGATTCACGGGCGGCACTGACGCGTGAGTCATGATGGCGGGGTGCTCAATCAGGCTTTCCACGCCGCCCAGTGATTCCGCCAGCGCAAACAGTTCACAGCGCTCCAGCATGCGACGCGCTCTCCTCAGACCACCTTTCACCTCAACGCTGATGATGCCACCGAAGCCGTGCATCTGGCGCTTCGCCAATGCGTGCTGCGGATGACTCTTCAGGCCTGGATAGATAACCTTTTCAACGGCCTGGTGCTTTTCCAGCCAGCACGCCAATTCGAGTGCCCCCTCACAATGCGCATTCATCCGCAGATGCAGGGTTTTCAAGCCACGCATAGCGAGGAAGGCGTCAAAAGGACCTGCGACAGCACCAACAGAATTCTGCAAAAACGCCATCTGTTCGGCCAATTCGCGAGCACCCGCAACCACGACGCCGCCAACCATGTCCGAATGCCCGTTGAGATATTTGGTGGCCGAATGCAGGACAAGATCCGCGCCGTGCTCCAGCGGGCGCTGCAGGATGGGGGAGCAGAAGGTGTTATCCACCGCCAGGATCAATCCATGCTTTTTCGCAAAGCGGGCAACCTTCGCCAGATCGACCAGCTTGAGCATTGGATTGGTGGGCGTTTCGGCCCAGATCATGCGGGTATTGGGCTTGAGCGCCGCCCTCAAGGCCTCACCATCGTTGAGATCGACAAAGCTGAAATCCAGCCCTGCCGACCGGCGCCGTACCCGCTCGAACAGCCGGTAGCTGCCACCGTAGAGATCATCCATCGCGATCACATGGCTACCGGAATCGAGCAAGTCGAGCACCGTGGCGGCAGCCGCCAGACCCGAGGCAAACGCGAACCCTGCTATGCCACCCTCCAGATCGGCTATGCAGCGCTCATAAGCCATACGCGTGGGATTTTGCGTCCGTGAATACTCGTAACCCTTATGTTTTCCCGGACTCTGCTGCACGTAGGTGGACGTGGCATAGATGGGCGTCATGATGGCGCCGGTGCTGGGATCAGGCTGCTGGCCAGCGTGAATGGCTCGTGTTCCCAAGCCGTATGGACGGTGCTTGCTGGTTGATTTCATGCTGACTGTGGTCCCGAATCAGGTGATCGGCAAACCCGACATATTACCCATTTGCCCCTTAACCTTCATGAGGTTGTCGCTGCCCCATTTCAGAACCTCACCGGGCCTGCCACCGGGCGCCCTGACCATTGCCGGCTGCCGTATGACAAAATACCCGCCCCATTTGGAGCCATACATGAAGACATTGCTTGTTACCGGCGGAGCCGGGTTTATTGGGGCCAATTTCGTGCTCCAAGCCGTTGCGGACGGCCTGCGCGTGGTGAATCTGGACCTGCTCACGTACGCGGGGAACCTCGACACGCTTGAGTCTCTGAATGGCAACGACAAGCACGTTTTTGTACAAGGCGACATTGGAGACCGCGCACTGGTAGCAAGGCTCCTGCAGGAGCATCGTCCCTCCGCCATCGTCAATTTTGCCGCAGAATCCCACGTCGACCGCTCGATCGACGGCCCCGCCGCCTTCGTCCACACCAACGTCGTTGGCACCCTCGGCCTGCTTGAAACCGCAAGAGATTACTGGCGTAGCCAGGACGGTGCCGACAAGGAGGCGTTCCGCTTCCTGCACGTGTCCACCGACGAGGTGTACGGCACGCTCGGCGCGGAGGGCAAGTTCACCGAAACCACCCCCTACGCCCCGAATTCCCCCTATTCCGCCTCCAAGGCCGCCTCGGACCACCTGGTCCGTGCGTTCCATCACACCTACGGCCTGCCTACCCTCACCACCAACTGCTCGAACAACTACGGGCCGTTCCAGTTCCCGGAAAAACTGATCCCCCTGGTGATCCAGAAAGCCATGGCCGGCGAGCCGCTGCCCGTGTACGGCGATGGCCTGAACATCCGCGACTGGCTGTTCGTGGGCGACCACTGCTCGGCCATCCGGCGCGTGCTGGACGGGGGCCGGGTGGGCGAAACGTATAACGTGGGCGGCAACGCGGAGCGCACCAACATCACCGTGGTGAAGACGATCTGCGCCCTGCTCGATGCCAAGCGCCCGCTGCCCGATGGGCGCAAGCGCGAGTCGCTCATTACCTATGTAAAGGACCGTCCCGGCCACGACCGCCGTTACGCGATCGACTCCAGCAAGCTGCAGCGCGAACTGGGGTGGCAGCCGTCGCACACGTTCGAAAAGGGGATCGAGGAGACCGTGGACTGGTACCTTTTCAACCAGGCGTGGACCCAGCGCGTGCTCGACGGCAGCTACCGCATGGAGCGCCTGGGCGTATGAGCGCACGCAAGGGCATCATCCTGGCCGGCGGGTCCGGCACGCGGCTCTATCCGATCACGCAGGCGGTGAGCAAGCAGCTTCTGCCGGTCTACGACAAGCCGATGATCTTCTATCCGCTGGCCACGCTGATGCTGGCCGGCATTCGGGAGATCCTGATCATCAATACCCCGCATGAGCAGGCCTTGTTCCAGCGCCTGCTTGGCGATGGTTCGCAGTGGGGCCTCGATATCCAGTATGCGGTGCAACCTTCGCCCGATGGCCTGGCGCAGGCGTTCCTGATTGGCCGCGATTTCATCGGCAATAGCCCGAGCTGCCTGGTGCTGGGCGACAACATCTTCTACGGCGTGGGGTTGACCGAGCGCCTGAAGCGCGCCGGCGCCCGCCAGGAAGGCGCGACGGTGTTCGGCTACTTTGTGCGCGACCCGGAACGCTATGGCGTGGCCGAATTCGACGCCAGCGGCCGCGTGATTGGGCTGGAAGAAAAGCCCGCCAAGCCCAAGTCGCATTACGCGGTGACCGGCCTCTACTTCTACGATGCACGCGTGTGCGATTACGCAGCGGAACTGAGGCCCTCCCCACGCGGCGAGCTGGAGATCACCGATCTCAACCGCCGCTACCTCGAAGACAACTCGCTGCACCTGGAACAGCTCGGCCGCGGCTATGCGTGGCTGGATACCGGCACGCACGAGTCGCTGATGGAAGCCGGCAACTACATCGAAACCATCGAGAACCGCCAAGGCCTGAAGGTGTGCTGCCCGGAAGAGGTGGCCTACAACAACGGCTGGATCGATGCCGAACAGGTCAAACGCCTGGCGGCGCCGCTGTTGAAGACCGGTTATGGCCAATACCTCATGCATCTTGTTGAACAGGGTCTTGTCAAATGAAGGTCATCCAGACCTCCTTGCCGGGTGCAGTCGTCATCGAACCCCAGGTGTTCGGCGACGCGCGCGGCTTCTTCTACGAAAGCTACAACCAGGCGAAATACGCCGACGCCGGCATTACCGCGAAGTTCGTGCAGAGCAATGTTTCGCGCTCCAGCAAAGGCGTGCTGCGCGGCCTGCATTACCAGTGGCCCAATCCGCAGGGCAAGCTGGTCAGCGTGCTGGAGGGCGAGGTGTATGACGTGGCGGTGGACATCCGCCGTGGCTCGCCTACGTTTGGCCAGTGGGCAGGCGTGATGCTCAGCGCCGACAACCATCGCCACTTCTGGATTCCGGAAGGCTTTGCGCATGGTTTCTGCGTGCTGTCCGAGCACGCCACGTTCTCGTATCAGTGCACCGCGTTGTATGACGCGAAAGCCGACGCGAGCGTGTGCTGGAATGACGCGGCCATCGGCATCGATTGGCCCATCAGCCAACCCCTGCTTTCCGAGAAGGATCTCAAGGCGCCCCTGCTGGCCGATGTCGCCGCGGAAAGACTGCCCTTGTTCGCCGAATGAACACGATCCTGCTGCTTGGTGCCAACGGCCAGCTCGGCCGCAGTTTTCTCGAACAGGGTAAGTCGGCGTTGGGGAGGCTTGTCGCGGCCAGCCGCGATGGCTCCCGCTACGATGGTGGGCCCGCCGAAACGGCGGATCTTTCCTCCCCGCGTTCGTTGCTTCCCCTGCTGGACAGGTTGCGTCCCGACATCATCATCAACGCAGCCGCGTACACGGCGGTCGATCGCGCGGAACAGGAAGAAGCGCTTGCCACGGCGGTGAACGGCGAGGCGGTGGACGTGATTGCCCACTGGGCAGCGGCGCACCACGCCCTGGTCGTGCATTACTCCACCGACTACGTGTTCGACGGGCACGCCACGACACCCTACCCAGTCGATGCACCCACCGCGCCGCTCGGCGCCTATGGGCGCAGCAAGTTGGCGGGTGAGCAGGCGTTGCAGTCCAGTGGCGCCGCTTATCTGCTGTTGCGCACGGCCTGGGTCTACGCACCACACGGCCACAACTTTCTCCGCACCATGCTGCGTCTGGGGGCCGAACGCGAAGAGCTGCGTGTGGTTGCCGATCAATACGGCGCCCCGACCAGCACGGACCTCATTGTGCAGGCAACGCTAGCCGCGCTGCGCGCCTGGCATCGGGCGGACACCGCGGAACGTGCGGCCATGCAAGGGGTTCACCATCTCGTCGCAAGCGGCCACACGAGCTGGCATGGCTTCGCCAGCGCCATTTTCGAAAAGGCGCATGCCCGGGGACTGATTGCACGGGCGCCACGCGTACAGCCCATCACCACCGCCGAATACCCCACGCCGGCCCAGCGCCCTGCGTGGTCCGTGCTCGACAACCAGGGCTTCCAGCAACGCTTCGGCTATGCTCTGGCCGATTGGCAGGAAGGGCTGGATCATGTCCTCGATACGCTCGCAAAACAGGCTGGTTAAACCATGCTGATTCCTCTAGTCCTCAGCGGCGGCAGTGGCACGCGGCTGTGGCCGGTTTCGCGCCGCAACCTTCCCAAACAGTTCCTTTCCCTGAGCGGTGACGGCACGCTGTTCCAACAGACGGTCGCCCGCACCCGGAAGCTGCCGGACGTCACCACGCCCATCATCGTGGCCAGCGAGGATCATCGCTTCCTCGCCGCCGACCAGCTGCTGGAAGCTGGCGTCAAAGGCGCCACCATCCTGCTGGAACCGGTGGCCCGCAACACCGCTCCCGCCATCGCCCTGGGTGCCCTCAAAGCCGTGGAGCGCGACCCGCAAGCCCTGCTGCTGGTCCTCCCCGCCGACCACCTCATCGGCGACACCGAAAGCTTCGTCGCCGCGGTGCAGCAAGCCCTGCCCGCCGCGCGGGATGGCTGGCTGGTCACCTTCGGCATCCGCCCAGATCGCCCGGAAACCGGCTTCGGCTACATCCGCCGCGCCGAGTCGATCGGCGGCAGCGCGTTCCGTGTCGAGCGCTTCGTGGAGAAGCCGGATCTGGCCACGGCCGAGGGTTACGTGAAGGACGGCGGCTATGACTGGAATTCGGGCATGTTCCTGTTCAAGGCGGCCCGCTATCTGGAAGAGCTTGGCCAGCATGCGCCGGAGATGCTGGAGGCGGTGCGCAAGGCCTACGCGACCGGTCACAGCGACCTGGATTTCGTGCGCGTGGATGCCGAGGCCTTCGCCAAGGTCCCGGACAACTCGATCGACTACGCGGTGATGGAAAAGACCTCGCGCGCCGCGGTGGTTCCGGTGAGCTGCGCGTGGAGCGACATCGGTTCCTGGTCGGCGCTATGGCTCTCGGGCCAGCATGATGAGCACGGCAACCAGCGCGAAGGCGATACGCTCACGGTGAACACGCGCAATTCGCTGCTGCGTTCGCACGATCGGCACATGATCGCCACCGTCGGCGTGGACGACCTGATCGTGGTGAGCACGCCCGACGCCACCCTGGTCGCGCATCGCGACGCCGCGCAGGATGTGAAGAAGGTGGTCGACCAGCTCAAGGCCTCCGGCCGCACCGAGCACTCGTTCCATCGCGTGGTGCATCGTCCGTGGGGCAGCTACGACTCGCTGGAAGAAGGCGGCCGCTTCCAGGTGAAGCGCATCGTGGTGAAGCCCGGCGCCAGCCTCAGCCTGCAGAAGCATCATCATCGTGCGGAGCACTGGATCGTGGTGTCCGGCACCGCCGAAGTCACCTGCGATGAAAAAGTTTTCCTGCTGGCGGAAAACCAGAGCACCTACATCCCGCTCGGCAGCGTGCATCGCCTGCGCAACCCGGGCAAGGTGCCGCTGGAGCTGATCGAGGTGCAATCGGGCAGTTACCTCGGCGAAGACGATATCGTGCGCTTCGACGACGTATACGGACGCGCTTGATCTGACTAACCGTCGCCCCGGCGAACGCCGGGGCCGAGCGGCTTTCTGCTGATCCAACGCCAGGCCGTCAAACACCTTGATCCCACTGCGCAAGCCGGTTGCAATAGCGCTGCGCCACGCCCGCGTGCGCGCCACCGCTCAAGGAATCCGCATGTCACCCATTACGCTCCGCCCTGCCCTGCGCCATGCGCTGACGCGGGCTTGCTTGTACCTGTTCGCGCTGTGCTGTCCGGCCCTAAGCATGGCCACCGCCACATTCCCACTGCCGCCCATCAAGCACGTCTTCATCATCATGCTGGAGAACGAGTCCTACCCGGTCACGTTCGGCCCGCAATCCATCGCTCCTTATCTTTCCCGCGAGCTGCCCAAGCAGGGTGCGCTGCTGCCGAACTACTACGGCGTGGGCCATTACAGCCTGGACAACTACATCGCGATGATCAGCGGCCAGGCGCCCAATCCGGCGACGCAAGCCGATTGCAGCACGTACAGCGAGTTCGTGCCCACGGCGAAAAAGCCGGACGCAAACGGGCAACTGCCCGGCACCGGCTGCGTCTACCCCAAGAGCGTGAGCACCCTGGCCAACCAGCTCACCGATGCCGGCTTTAGCTGGAGGGCGTACATGGAAGACATGGGCAAGGACCCTGCGCGCGAAGCGGCCACCTGCGCCCACCCGGTCATCGGCACCACCGACATCACCGAACACGCCACGCCGCAAGACCAGTACGCCACCAAGCACAATCCGTTCGTGTACTTCCACACGATCATCGACCACCAGAAGTACTGCGACAGCCGCGTGGTGAATCTCGATCACCTCACCACCGACCTGGCCAAGCTCGATAGCACGCCCAACTTCGTCTACATCACGCCCAACCTCTGCCACGACGGCCACGATGCGCCGTGCAAGAACGGCGAACCCGGCGGCCTGATTTCCGCCGACGCCTTCCTGCGCACTTGGGTGCCGCGCATCGTCGCATCACCCGCCTTCAAGCAAGATGGCCTGCTGATCATCACCTTCGACGAAGGCA
>JGI25162J39368_1000619_pt1 | contig 25417 bp, 25 predicted proteins | sample AraplaL_Cvi_mTSA_FD_39368 | JGI IMG/M metagenome (IMG submission 39368) | reverse complement strand
GGCGATCCACACGCGCGGCATCCTGCCTGCGCACCGTGGTTGCTGCCGGGCTCGATGCGCGCACTTCGATGCGACCGATGCTGACGTGTACGACAGGCTCGCGGGGCTCACTCTGCACCTGCGCAGCAGTGCCTTGGCCGCGTTCGGGCGACGCGTGTCTCGTCGTGTCCGCGATGGCAGCGCCGAACACCGGGTGTTCGGGCGGAAGCAGCACGCCGATGGCGTGGTCGGGCACGGCGGCGACGCGCGCCGTTGCGGGTGATCGCTCCGCTCGCTCGTGCGTTGATGTTTTTCTGCGCGATTCCCGCATCGGTCGATGCGCGGCGGGTTCAATCACCCTATGTCTGGCGGAGAGTGGCTGCACCGCTTCTTTCGCGGAAATCACCGATGCCCGGTCGACCCGATCAGGCCTTGTTGGCGTGGCCTGCGTCCACTCGCTGCGGATCTCCTCATGCGGCGTCTCGGATGGCGCAAGCGCGGTAGGTGTATCGAGACGAATCGCGCGTGCTGGCGCGGATGCTTCGTCATCGTGCGGAGAAGTATCCGCAGCCGTCACGCTCAAGGAATGTTCCAGCGACACGCTGGCCGGGGGTTGCGAAGGCTCGTACATCGACGGGATGCGCGGTGTCAGCATGGCTGCATCGCCACCGATGACGCGTGCCGCCACCCGGTCGAGGAAGTCGCTCACGACGCGCATTGCTCCAGGTAGGCGTGGCGGCGGCGCGGACTCATCGCCAGGATGTCCGCTTCGCTCCAGTGATAGACGCGCGCAATGGCGTCCACGTCGCGCAGCGTGCGAATCGCCCAGGCGTGCAGCTCTTGCCACAGGAACTGCGCGATATCAAACGCAGGCTGCCAGCGATAGGCACAGTCGGGACAGGTGAGGTCGAACTGAAGATCGGCCTGCGGATCGGCTGCCGCCATCGCCTCGACGAGTTCCTCCTGCACGTCGGCCGGCAGCGATCCCTTGGACTCGATGCCGCCGCCATGCGACACCTCGATCACGCAGCGCTCCCACAGACGCTGGCGCGCCACAGCGCGATCACTGCACGACTCGAGGGCGAGCAGGTCTTCGCTGTTGATGGCGCGGAAGCGGATGCGCAGGTCGCCCGATGGCGCCTGCCATTCGAGTACGCGTACGTCATCCGGAAGCCCATCACCCGCAGCGGGCTCCAACTGCAAGGCATCGACGTCAAGCGACGCTTCCACCGTGGCACCGCAAGCCGGACACTGCGCCACACTGTCGAGCCGGCCGCCGAACAGGTGACGGTGCAATTGCAGCAGCAAGGCATCGCGCTGGCCCAGCGGCATCGCCAGCAGGCGCCGGGCATCCAGTCCGTCGTAGCTCAGGCCGAGCAGTTCCATCGCGCGCACGGCGTTGGACGCCGTGCTCCCGTAGTCCCAGGCACGCAACAATTGGGCGGCGGTGGGCGTGCGCATGGTTTATCCGGCCGGCACGGTGAAGCTGGGTTCGGTGGGTTCCTGCACGCTGGTGTCGCGCTCCCAACCCTCGTTCTCGAGCTTGATGTGCTGGATGGCCACCGCGTTGGCGTTGGCATCGAGATCGGGCAAGGCCTGGTATTCCGATACCCAGCAGCGATAGATCTTGTACGCGAGCGCAAGCTGCCCGGCCTCGTTGTAGACCTCCAGGATCAGGTCCTTGCGGAAATCCTTCAGCGAAATCTCCGCGCCCAGGCCAGCACCCAGGTTGTAGATCTTGTTTGCCCACTTCTCGAATTCGAGATCGTGCGTGGCNCCACGCTCCAGCGTGATGGCGTCGTATTCGGTGCGGCCGGGCGACTTGCGACTGGTGCTNGGGTCGCCGCCCTCGCGGTGCTTGACCACTTCGGTGGTGCGCTTGAGTCCGGAAACCTTGCTTATGCCGGCCACGTACCGGCCATCCCACTTCACGCGGAACTTGAAGTTCTTGTAGGGATCGAAGCGCTGCGCATTGACGCTGAACTGAGCCATGTCGTTGTCCTCAGGTCTGGATCTGGCCGGCCATCTGCTGCAGCTGGATGACCACGAACTCGGCGGGCTTCAGCGGAGCGAAGCCGACCACGATGTTGACGATCCCTAAGTTGATGTCGTTCTGCGTGGTGGTTTCGCTGTCGCATTTGACGAAGTACGCATCGGTCGGCGTCTTGCCCTGGAAGGCGCCCTGGCGGAACAGGTTCTGCATGAAGGCGCCCACGTTGAGGCGAATCTGCGCCCATAGCGGGTTGTCGTTCGGTTCGAACACCACCCACTGCGTGCCGCGAAACAGGCTCTCCTCGATGTACAGCGCNAGGCGGCGCACCGGGATGTACTTGTAGTCGTCNGCNAGCAGGTCGGAGCCGCGCAGCGTGCGCGAGCCCCACACCACCGGACCGGCGAGCGGNAAACTGCGCAGGCAGTTCACGCCGAGCGGATTGAGCATGCCGTTCTCGGCATCGGTGAGCACGGTGGCGAGGCCNTGCACACCATTGAGCGCTGCGTCCAATCCAGCAGGCGCTTTCCACACGCCGCGCTGGGTATCGGTGCGCGCCATNACGCCGGCCACGATGCCGCAGGGCACGAAGGTATCGAGCTGGCCCTGGCGCGCCGGATCGGATTCGATCACGCGCGGGAAGAACACGGCCGCATTGCGCGCGGCGGGTCCGGCCAGGCCGAGATTGGTCAGCTTCTCGTTTTTGTTTTCAGTGATGGCATTGGCGCTGGCCCATGTCGTCGGTGCGTCGACGATCAGCAACGCTCGCCGATCCACGCAAAAAGCCATCGCGGCCTGGTACACAGTTGTCAGGGTGTCACCGCCGCGCACGTCGGGCGGAATGCACAGCAGGTTGAACAGGTCGACCTTCTTCAACGCATAGATGCCGGTCTTGTTGTCCTCACTGCCCAGATACTCCTTGTCATCGGTCAGCGCTGCGCTGTCGACCGCCTGCGTGCTGACCGGCTTCGACGTTTCGTCGTTGTCCCATAGCGTCTCGGAGCCGTCGGGGATCTTGTCGGCCATGGCGGTCGGTGGTTCGTCCGGCAGCTTCTGGTCGGCCGACAGGCGTAGCAACGAGGAGTTGGCCAGCAGCACGCGGTCCACCCGGCGCGGGCTTTCCTTCACGCTGAGGTTGAGGAAACTCTCCTGCTTGCCGCTGACCATGTCGCGCACGGTGAGGTTGAACAGGTCGGTATCGGCGAGGCCATACAGGCCGGCCACTTCCTTGGACACCTGGTTGTCGATGCGAACGCGCAGCTGGTTGGCCCAGGTGCCGGCCGAGGCGGCTTCCAGCGTCAGGTTGGAGAGTTTGAACTTGGCTTTGGCCTTGGCGGCATCGCCCTTGTACAACCGCACGATGATCGCCTGCGCGCCGCCGTTGAGATAGAAATCGCGCACCGCGTAACCCATCGTGTAGGCAGGATCGAGTGCGCCGAAGGTGCGTTCGTAGTCGCCATAGCTGTTGATGATCACGGGACCGTCAGCGTCGGCATCGATCGGCCCTTTCGCGGCGCGGCCGATGAACGCCGTGATCGACGTCGCCACACCGGTGATGGTGCGGACACCGCTGGAAATCTCCTCGATATAGACGCCTGGATAACTCAGGGTGGCTGGCATGACGTGATCCTCGGTCGTGGCTGCTGGTATGACGGTCAGTGCAATGGCGGCCTGCCGCTGCGGTTGAGCGCGTAGAGCACGGCGCCGCCGGGCAGGNTGTCGCGGCGCAGCTGTCCNCGTTCCACCAGGGCGCGCAGCACCTGCTCGATACGCTGGCGCTCGGTCTCGTAACGCTGCTGCGGCAACCACCAGCTNACGATGCCGTCGAGCGTGTCGGCGGCATCCGGGTGCTGGTGCAGATAGGCCAGCACCGCGCGCTCCACTTCATGCTCTCCGGCTTCGTCTTTGCGGGTCATGCGACACCTCCGCCTCCGTGGGATGCCGTGGCAATACGCGTGCCACGCTGCCGATAGCGCGCCGATGGCATGGGAGTGGCGTTTGCGCGCGCATCGCTCCACGCGCATCGCTACTGGGTGGGTCGGCGTTGCCCCGGTTACGCGGCGCAGGTGGGTCAGCGCAGACCCAGGCAGGCGCCGGCGAACGCATCAGGCGATGCGGCGTTTCCAACAGGAGTTCTGCAACCGCCGCAGCTACGCCGNGCGGAAACTGCGCGTCTGTATGCCGTGCTTCTTCAGCAGCTTGCCCAGTTGCCGGCGTTCCGTTCCGGAAAGACGCGCTGCCGCACTGACGTTTCCGCTGGTGCGCAGCATCAGGTTGAGCAGGTAGCTGCGCTCGAACATGCGGATGGCGTAATGCTTCGCCGAGAGATAGTGCAGTTGCGTGTCCGCCGCCGGCTCGGGCATGACTTCGACGGCGCCGGACATGGAAGTGTCCACCGATTCATCAATGGCAGCGGCATCGATCACGTCGCCGTCGGTGCGCATATACGCGCGCAGCACCACGTTCTCCAGCTCGCGCACGTTGCCCGGCCACGTACGCACGCACAGCGCATCAAGCGCATCGCCCGACCAGCGCTTGGGTGAGCCATCCAGCCGGCGCGCAACGCGGTCAAGGAAATGTTCGGCCAGCAGGGGCACGTCGCCATAGCGCTCGCGCAACGGCGGCAGGCGCACATACAGGGCGTTGAGTCGGTATTGCAGGTCGCTGCGGAACTTGCCTGAGGCAACCTGCGTATCCAGTCCGCTGTTGGTGGCCGCAATGACTCGCGCATTCGACACGCGCGCGGCGCCACCACCGACGGGACGGTATTCGCTGCTCTCGAGGAAGCGCAGCAAGGTGACCTGCGCCTTGCTGGAGAGCGTATCCACTTCATCGAGGAACAAGGTGCCACCTGCGGCACGATCGATCAGTCCGGGCTGCGCGTTCTTGGCGTCGGTATAGGCGCCGCGCTCGTGGCCGAACAGTTCGTTCTCGATCAGGTTGTCCGGCAAGGCGCCGCAGTTCACCGGCACGAAGGGACGATCGCGGCGCGCACTGGCGTAATGGACTTCGCGCGCGGCCAGCTCCTTGCCCGTGCCGGTTTCGCCCTCGATCAACACCGGTACGTCGCACGATGCATAGCGATGCAATTGCGTGCACGCCTGCAGAAAAGCCCGAGAATTCCCCAGCATGACTGGCATGTTCCCTCCCCCGTGGCCATCGCGGCATGGGTCGGTCATCACCCGCCTTCAGTGGGAAATCTTCAGTAGCGAATGGGCGGGCGGCAACGCAAGAAATTATGCGCGGCAGCATTTTGCCATCCCATCCGCCTAAAGAGATAGAAACTTGCGTTGAAGCGAAATCGGGAAGAACCCTACGACGTTCTCGCTAGGTCCTTTTGCGCTACGTAAAAATACCGGGTTCGTTCATGCGATGACCGCTTGCAACGCATGGCCCCTCGTCGAATCCGCAATGCGGATATCAACCGAGGGGCGTTCATCCATCAACGCCGATAACAGCGCGTCGCTCTCCTGAACACTCGTCAGAGTGCCATCCCACCCGACGCCTCGATGCGTTGCCCATTGACCCAGCGATGGCTCTCGCCCACCAGCGATGCAATGAGGGGACCGATGTCATCCGGCACGCCGGCGCGACCCAGCGCCGTCATATCGGCCACGCGCCGATTGAGCTCAGGGTTGTCGCGCACCATGCCGCCGCTGAAATCCGTCTCGATGGCGCCGGGCGCCACCGTGTTCACGGCGATGCCGCGCGGCCCCAGCTCCTTCGCCAGGTAGCGCGTGAGCACCTCGACCGCGCCTTTCATGGACGCATACGGCGCACTGCCCGGAATGGTGATACGGGTGAGGCCGCTGGACACGTTCACGATACGGCCACCGTCGTTGATCAACGGCAGGAGCTTCTGCGTAAGGAAGAACACGCCCTTGAAGTGGACGTGGTAGAGGCTGTCCAGTTCCTCTTCGGTGGTGGCGTCGATGGAGGCGTGATGCGATGTACCGGCATTGTTGACGAGGTAGTCGAAGCGCTCGGCGCCAAGGGCCGCCAGTGCATCGCGCACCCGGTTCACAAAGGCGTCAAAGCCTGCGGTGTTGCCCGTATCCAAAGCCAACGCGCGCGCCTGCTGCCCTGCCTGGGCGACCTGGTTTACCACTAGCGCGGCTTCGGCCTCGTTCGAACGGTACGTGAAAATGACGTCGACGCCACGCGCGGCCAGGGCGAGCACGGTGTTGCGCCCCAACCCCCGGCTTCCGCCAGTGACGATGGCAATCTTCTGTTCCGGTGTGCGTGTAACGGCGGTCATGCGTGTCTCCAACGTGAGGAATGCAGACAAAGCTTAGGCGCGCGGAGTCCGCCACCCCATGCCGGAACTGACCGCGTTCTTGCCCAATCCTGCTCGACACCGGCCGCACTGCAGGAAATGGCGATAGCATCAGCCTCCTACGCTGGGAGAACACCTCATGCCGGACACCTTGACCCATCTCGTCAAACGCTACACGGACGCACAACCCGGCCAGGGTCCGTTCGACACGCCGGTTCCGGGGCTCACCTTCCTGCGCTCCGATCACCGAAAGCATCCTTCGCACCTGGTGTTCAAACCCGCGCTCTGCGTGGTCGTGCAGGGCGCCAAATGGACCACGTTCGGCGGCAAGCGATTCGACTACAAGGCGGGACAAGCATTGGTGGTGAGCGTGGAAACGCCGGCACTGAGTCGCGTGGTGAAGGCCAGCCCCAGCGAACCGTACCTGGGCGTCATCGTGGAGTTCGACCTCACCGTGATGCGNGAGGTCATGGAGGGCCTCGAAGCGCCCCCGCTACCGACGGTCAACGTGCAGCACGGTGTTTTCGTNACCCATTTCCAGGGCAACATGGCCGACTGCGTGCATCGGCTCGTGCGCCTGATCGACACGCCGCAGGCCATTCCAGTGATTGCGCCGATGATCATGCGCGAACTCTGCTACTGGTTGCTCAGCGGGCCTCATGGCAGCGAAGTGGCCGGACTGGTGTTGGCCAATGGGCACGCCGAACGCGTCATCCGGGCGATCCACGCGCTGCGCGACCAGTTCGCCGAGGCGGTGCGTATCGAGGATCTCGCCGCGATTGCGCGGATGAGTCCTTCCGCGTTTCACCGGCAGTTCAAGGCGCTGACGTCGATGACGCCCTTGCAGTACCAGAAGCAGCTGCGCTTGCTGGAGGCGCGCCATCTGATGGTGAGCGGCGCCGCCAACGCCGAATCGGCCGCGTATCAGGTTGGCTACGAAAGCCCGTCGCAATTCAGTCGCGAGTACTCACGCATGTTCGGCGCTCCACCCCGGCGCGACGTGGCGACGTTACCGCCTGCGGCGGCGTGACGCGAGTGCTCAGGTTCGTCCGCCGCATCAGCGCAGTCCGCCCTGCTCGCGGTGACATCGTCATACCAAACGAAGTGCCCACTCCGCTTCTGACCACGCCTTAACCGATATCCCGCGGCCAGCCTATCGAACGGTCACAGTCACTTTCGGCGAACTACTTGCCAGGGTGCGACGTTGACCAGTTGAAACGACAGTTGAAAGCAGACACCACGAACGTGCCCAGTGTGGCGACAGGCGCTTACCCGGCGCCTTGACCCATGATTGCGCATCAATGCACACCCTGATCAGCGCGAGCCTTTCCTAGCAGTGCGCCGCGTCGCCCCGGCGCCTGGATCAATGCAGCGCCATAGGCATCGCTTGCCGCTTCCGGATGGCCCTGCAACGACAGCAAGTCGCCCAACTGCTCGCGAGCGGGAAGAATGGGGCCAGGTGTCACCGGGCGCTTCTCAAGGCTGTCTTCCCGGTCTGCAGCGGCTTGAAGAAGCAAGCGCGCCTGGTCGGCGTTACCGCTGGCCTGGCTTGACCATGCGGAAACCTCGTCGGCCAGTACGGCCGTCTGGACGGCCCAATAATCATCGCCTGAGTCGCGCAGTTGCTTTTCGATCCGCCGGAGCCGCGCGACTTCCTCGCGCGCCTCGCCCGCCCGATCGGTACGGGCGAGCCCCATGCCCTTGGACCAGATCGCAATCGCCTGGATGGAAGGCGATACGTTGGCCAATGCCTCCACCTTGGCCGCGTCGCTCCAGCGACCGCTCTCGACGGCCAGTCGTATCGGCATGGCAGTGGCCGCGTAAGCAATCGCAAACTCGTTCATGTCGAGGGAACGCATGCCCTTCATCTCTTCAACCACGAGCTGCGCCTGCCCATCCTTTCCCTCCTGCAGATAGGCGTAGACGAGATAGTCCATGGCATGAAGTTCGCCCATGGCATCGCCGTGCGCATGCGCGGATTGCTTCGAGGCGAGATTGGACTGGATCGAATCGTCCCACAGGCCCAGCCGCGTGAAGATGTGCGAAGGCATATGCAGCGCGTGAGGTGCGGAGGGCGCGATCTTGGCGTACGCGCGCGCAGCCGGCAGGCCTTGCTGAGCCAGTTCCTGGCTGTCACACGCGTGGATCAGATAGTGGGCGAGCCCCGGATGGTCAGGGTGCGCGCGAAATAGTGGCTCCAACACGGCGATGGCCTGCTTCTGTTTCGCGTGTGTCTTGTCGGTGGGCGACACATTGGAAAGCATGGCCAGGGCATAGAACACTTGCGACTCCGTATCGCTCGGGTTCTTGCCTGCCACCTGGGCCATCGCCCGCTCGTAGGCCTCCGTGCGCTGGCTGATGCTGATTCCCTGGCCCGCCTGGAACAACACGCCACCTGCACGGATAAAGTCCGCCTCACGATCCGATGTCGCACCCAGCCGGGCTGCGCGCGCCATGTTTCGCTGCGCCTGCCCAAATGCTTCAGGCGGCAGCGATGGTGACCACACGGGATGAAAATGCACCATCGCCATCCCCCAATACGCCATGGCGCAATGGGGGTCTTTCTGTGCGATCTGCTGGAATGCCCGTTCCGCCTCGGTATAGGCGAAAGAATGCAGAAGTGCCACGGCGCGATTGAACGGCTGTTGTTCCGCCGGATCGCACGAAATGGGAAAAGATACATCACCCAACGTCTCAGGCACGCCATGCTGATGAACTTCGTCCGCCAGCGCAGACGAAGCGACGAAGATAAGCCCATACAGAGTTCGCGACCATCGGGACATACGCACCTCCCCGGAGCACCCGGGTATTGTGCGCCAGAAGCTGCCGGAAGATCAGCCGAACCCGTCTGCCGTGGAAGGCACGAGCAAACCACCTTCGTAACGCGGGGAACCAAGGGGTGACTGGACCTTGCATATGCCTGGAGTCGCAAGTGGACCTTCCAACATTTGCGGTGGGCCATATGTCGCGCAAGGTCCCCTCGCGGTCCAGAGCACTGATGCTCCGTCCTTCGCCGCACCTCACTCAGACACCGTTATCGACACCCACCTGCCCTCAACATGGCAGTAGTTCACCTGGCTTGCCTCAGTCTCACCGATGGCAACGGCGTCATGCGGGCACATCAACCGCTCAGGCTCGTTCCCGGTGGCGGGGTATCTTTCGCCACGCTCGTATTTACCCGGCAGCGCACGACCTACAAATAAGCGGGACGCCAGCTTTGGCCAATCCAGCAACTCATCAAAGCGCCAGCCGGAGCGAGTCTTTCGCGCAACGACGATCAAGGCCGACTCGGCTTTCTCCTTTGATCTGAGCGCAACCACCCACTGTACGTTTCCGTCACCATAAAAGTCTCCGGATCCCACGCCAAGGCAGCCGCTTGCGCCGTGCTCGATCGCCCAACGCACGTCTTCAGTCAAGTTGTCGCCTTCTTGAGGAGTGCGGTATTCGTGGAAGCGTTTCGCCAAAGCAGAAACAAGCTCTGCGGGCAGCAGCTTCTTGCATGCATCATCGCCAGCCAATGCCGTCTGATGAATCGAGCACAGCCCCAGGAATAGCGCAAAGATAGCGGCCCTCGACGTCATCAGATCGCTCCCTCCGAACGCATGAAGACCCATATAGCCCGGCGCGTAACGTCCGCTACGGGTCGGAAGCGGCGTTGGCGACTTACTAGCCTGTGCCTGCCGCTGCACACCTGATATCGCGCTCAGGCACGATCGCATCTTTCTCAATGATCACAGAGCTTTTCCAACGCGCTTGCGACAGCGCCGCTATATTCAAGGCCACTTTCGCCAAATCGGTCGTCCACGTTGTACAAGTCGTTCAAGGCGCTGACGTAATAGAGGGCTGGCTTTGACCANCGCAAGACATGATCGATGGAGGCCCTGCAGGAGACATACCCCTCTATAAAGCCTCGTCGAGCCTCGTCCTTATGAGCTCTCCAGAATTCATTTCCATACATGGGNTCGCGAGGGCTGGCAGTCTGTGTCTTCCCGTAGCGCTTGAATACGTCTTGAACAAGTTTCGACCCTTCGCCCGTCGAACGATAGAAGTCGTTGATTCGATCTACATCGCCAACCCAAGTGCCATCGAAATCGAGCCCTGGCTTTGCATCAAAGGTAAAGCAATCCTCAAGTGCATACAGGAAGCCAATTTTCTCGTCGTCTCCTGCCTTAGCCCACCAAACNCCATCAAACCNTTGCGCAGTCGAGCCGAGACTCGTCTCCTGACTCGACGCAGCGAACGGCAAGAGTGATATCACTGCTATTGCCAGCAGCGTGGACCTTGCCAACGTTGCGACCCCATATACCCGCCAGAACATAGCCCCATCTCCTTCATGTCCAGCAGGTAGCCCCCGCTGCGGGTCGAAAGTGGACATTGGCATCACCAAGACCGGACCGCTTCGCGGAACGTCCGCTAGCGGCCGAAGAGTGGTCATTGAAGATCCAACATCTACCACCAGAACCACAACTGCTCGCGATCCCCGACCGATCGATCTCCAGCGCCGGCTTGAATTCCCGAAAGACCTTCTCTCAGTGGGTTTACCCAGTTCGAGCCGAGCAATAGCGTGGCAGGCTCTAGGCCTGCAGGAAAATCCCAGTCTTCGGGCCTCGATGAAAGCGTGATGCGCCATCTATTCGGTGCCAGCCAAGCGGCAGCGCCGTTCCTGTTATTCGGCACGCGAAGCTGTGCGGATGTGGGCGGAGCCAAACTCACCGTGCGGGTGCCGACTCCATCGATCGTCAGCGCATCGAGCAGTTCCACCAGTGATCGACAACCGGCCGCATCAGCGTTGAGATTCCAGCCCGGGTAGTTGCGCTCGTTCTCAGTATATCGCCACAGCGAGACGCGGCCCGTCTGACGCCACTCTTTCACCAGCGATTTTTCGCGGGAACTCATCCGGATTTCCTTTGCCGGGGTGATGACCGCTATGGGTCGGTAGCGGACACTCCCACATCAAGCAGGGCTCGCGGTCCCAAAGTAACCCTCGGCTCTGCGCGCCAGATCGTCAAGCTGCCCTGCCTCAACGATCAATGAGGTCTCCGCCATCCACAAATGGGGGACATCAACACCCCTGAGGCAAATCCGCAGTCGAATATGCCCAAATGAGTCAGCAGCCTCCGCCTCTAGGCGCAAATGACCTTCCAAGGATTCGTGATCCTTGACACCCTGCCAGCCCCGCCAATGGGCGGCCAGATCCCTGAAAAAGGCAGCCCAACGGTCAGGCCTAATGTCGTAGACCTTCGTGACAGCGTTCAGCACGTGCGATGAAACGCTCGCTGAGAATGAGCAACCGTCATAGCCCGTCAAACCAGCGGGGATACTCCCCTCGAATCGAAAGGTGGTGCTGCTGTTTACGTCCTTGATGAAGAAGCCCGACATGTGCCCAGGTCCATGGTGTGTTTGTGGTTCGGTGGAACTGTCCGCTTCGGGTCGAAAGCGGACGTCTCAGTGGGGTGCAACCCTCACCGTTTTCAAGTCGTCCTTGTCTACTTTGTAGGCGATACCTTCGTCAATTACTGGTCGCCCATGAAAGGGCTTGAGCCCAAAGTAGAAGGTGTAAGAGTCGGGACTTTCTCTAACAACAAACGTATAGCTATCTGGCAAGGCGGCGAATCGCTGAAAGTCGTTCTCTGGGGGTTGGGCCTGCAGATCTTTGGCAAACTGCGCGAGCGCCGCACAACCCGCACGAAGCTCCTTTACGGGCCGTGCGCCTGCTTGTGCTGGAGGGGCATCGAGCCGATGACAAGATGTGACGCCCATGACGATCGCGATCGGTGAAAGCCAAAGCAGTGTTGCTATTCGATTCATCGCTACCCCATCCCTGCCTTTGCGATTTGGTCCGCTCCGGGTCGGAAGCGGACATTCACGCGCGAAAACCTGAATCACCGTATTCCATGAAGGCCGCGGCTTCACTATCCGTTAGCAAATGACCGCCGGAGCCGCCCGCCCTCATGCCCACTAGAAGAAGAACCACGCCAGGATCGCTGCGTTATAGCCCATCAATCAATTCAAGGATCTTCTGATATTGCTGCAGTTGATCAGGTGCGTTGATCATGTGCACCAACACCGACGCAATCGCTGCCTGCTTCACCATGGCCATACCGGTTTCCTGTGACACTCGCTGAAATTCGCGCAAGGCTCCCGCTACCGTGTTCATCATCTCCCGTGCCGCATGGGACCACGGGCCAGCGTTGTCAATTCCAAGTTTGTTCGGGGATTCGACTACTCGCTCGATCTTCGCCAAGGCAACGGTCAGGTCTTCTAGCGACTGCGCTGCGGCAGAGGGCTTATTTTCCTCGAGAGACGCGACGTTACCTGTANTGCCGATCGACAACAGTTGCATGACGGCTTGCGTCGTCGCCGCTTGCACCAAAATATCGTTCTGCTGCTGACAATTGACGGCATTCTGCGCGGCGTTGCCCAAGGCATGCGCTGTGGCCTGATAGAGGTTACCGAGCGCAGTGGCTGGNGCGCCTCCAAGGACCTGAGGGTTGGTTTGCGTTATGGNATCGGTAACTTGAGAGTCAATCTGGGTCGACATCGACATGAGCTCCTTCGAAGTGAGGTCACCTGATTGCGCACGATTTGGTCTGCGAAACAGGTCTGCGTATCTGTGGTTGCGTGGGATCCACAGCCTTCAGCACGCTCGCGCGCGCATACGGCAAGGCGTCAATTAAGGCGATCATTTCAANCGCTTCCAAGTAAATCCAAGAGCGCCTCGAAAATGTTGGAGGCAGTAAAATTTATTGATGCCACATATTTTCTGCNCGTANCCATGCAAAAAGTCGCAAGGCATGTCACTCCAATTGCCACCACACAAGTTTCGCCTCGGGTCGAAAGCGGACAATCCGCAATGCTCCCCGGCAGCGTCCACCCTCATTCAAGGTGGACGCTCCAAGGCCATCGCTTTATGGATCGAAGTGCTTCTCCACGCTAAGCAAGATCGATTGATTGTCGCGCGTGCTGCTCTCCAGCAGGTTCTGGTACTCAAAGCGGAGCAACCAACCCTTTAGCGATTGCCAATGGATGCCTGCGCCNAACAACGTGCGATTCTGCGATTGGCCAGGCAAGGAGGCCCGGTAGAACGGGCCGTTACTCAGATCAACGTAACGCATTACGGCAATGCTATCGCCCTGGAAGTCATGCTCATACTCCAGACGCAGCGTGGGTAGCCAGGTGCCGTGATCGTCCTTGATGGCCCATTGTGCGCGCAGACCGAGGTTGCCAGTGGTGGTTTTCACGGTCTGCCGCTGATAGCTCAGCGTATCGCCCATCTGGCCACGCTCGGTATAGGCGTCCAAATCGGCATGGGCGAGATCCAATCGTGCGTAGGGTGACAGCAGCCAGCCGGCTGTGCGGTGTTCGTAGCCCACCGCCAGGGAGCCAAACCACTGCGTACCGTCGCGGCTGCCGCTAACGGTGGTTCCATCGCCGGTGACGTAGCGGCGTGCATCGAAGGAAAGCCACTGGTAGCCGATCAACGCATCCGCATATACGTTGCTCCACGGAAGGTAGCTGCCGTAGAAGGCCAAGTTGTAGCTATTGGCGGTGCTGCGACTGTTGTGCTGTCCCACATCCGAGGCATCATGGCCGTAGCCCACGCCCACGCCCAGCGAGAGGTTGTCGCCAAAGCGCCTGTCCGCACCTACGCTCAGACCTGAGGTGGTGAAGTCGATGCCGTTGTCGCTGGCGCCAGGCTCGGTCTTGCCGAAGTTCACTGCACCGCCCGTCCAGACCGAGATGCCGCCAGGCATCGGCTGCGCACCGCTATTGGCCGGTGCGCTCACGGCGTCGTCCGGCTGCACGCGGTAGCGACGAGCCAGGCCACTGGCATCGGCGTTCAAGGCCTGCATGGGATCGCGGTTGAGCTGGCTCGCCGATGTCATGGTGATGCCATTGGTAAAGCCGCTGCCAGACGTCGCGTTATGCAGACTTTCAAGTCGGCTTTGGAAGTTGGTGATTTGCCCNTCGGCGAGGCGNCGTGTTGATTCCACCTGCGCGTTGAGTACCCCNAACACTTCGGCATCNTTCGACGGATCGGGTCGCGCCGTCACGGTGATGCTGACGCCGGCTGCCGCGGACGTGGCATACGCATTGGTCAAGGTATAACTCACCTGGGCCGTGCCACTGAAACTGGTGGCGGCAGTGAAATTGAGCGCGTAGCCACTGGAGGTGGTGCGAATGGTTGCGGTNCCCGCGGTGGCCGGCGAGATCGACACCACCGCCGCGCCAGTGAATGGCCCGCCATGCGCGGCACCAGTCAGGTCCACCTNCACCGACGAACCCGCGAGTACCTGCGCCGTCAGCGTNGGCGCGATGGGCAGCGGATTCACGGTGACGGTTGCACGCACAGGCATGGACACGCCGAACGCGTTGCTCAAGGTGAAGTCAAACGTTACCGTGCCGGTGGCGTCCTGCGTCGGTGTGTACACCACGTCGGTGCCGCTGACGTTGAGCGTGCCGGAGGAAGGCGGCGTGATCACCGTGAGNGCGGTGAACGGCCCACCGGTGGCGCCCTGTGCNCCATGGATGGTGACCGCCTTGCCTGCCAGCACCGAGACGGNCTGCGGCTGCGCTACCGGAACAGCCAGNGGCGTCACGCTCAAGCTCACCGTCGCAGGCGTGGATGTGCCGCCCGGACCAGTTGCNGTGTACGTAAAGCTGTCATTGCCGAAGTAGTCGTGCGCCGGCGTGTAGACAACACTGAGGCCGCTCACCACCGCTGTGCCATGGGCTGGGCTCTGTGCGATGGTGATGCTGGTGATGGGACCGGTGTCGTTGGTCGTTACCGCGATGGTGTCGCCGGTATTGGCCGCCGTGCTCGATGTGTCGTTGACCACCACCGGCACAGGCTGGGAAACGGCCACCGTGTATGCCTGGCTGCCAGTGAAGTTCAAACCATCTTTCACGGTCACGGTGAAGTTGAAACTTCCCGACGCCGTGGGCGTGCCAGACAACATGCCAGCGGTGCTCAGCGTGACACCCGGGGGCAGCGCGCCCGCGGAGATGCCATAGCTGTAACTGCCGTTGCCGCCACTGGCGCCCAAAGCCTGGTGGTATGGCGCAGCCGCCTGCCCGTTCGGCAAGGTCGTGGGGGTCACCGCGATGCTCGGTGCATTCACCGTGAGGGTGTAGTTTTGCGAGGCGGTATAGGGCGCGCCGGTGCCAGTGGAACTGTCGTTAGCGGTCACGGTGAGGTTGAAAACACCCGCCGCCGTAGGGCTACCCGACAACGTGCCGTTTGTATTCAACGTCAAACCCGCGGGTAACGCACCGCTGCTGACGTGGAACGTATACGGCGCTGTACCGCCGGATGCGGCGATACTCTGGCTATACGCCGCTTCGGCCGATGCTGCAGGCAAGCTGTTGGACGTGATGACCACTACTGGCGGTGCGACGGCCAGCGTGTACGGCTGCGAACCTGTGAAACCCAGTCCATCCGTGGCAGTGATGGTGATTGCGTAGCTGCCGACGGACGTGGGCGTGCCGCTGAATACACCTGCGCTGCTGAAAGTGACGCCCGCGGGCAAGCTGCCAGATGTCAGTGCATAGGTATACGTGCCGTTACCGCCACTGGCCGTGACGTTGGCGCTATAGGCCACGCCAACGCGCGGCGCAGAAATCGTGCTCGGCGTCAGTACCACCGACGGTGCATTCACCGTCAAGGTATAGGCGCGCTGGGCAGAGAACGGAGCACCGGTGCCCGTGCTGCTGTCGGTCGCGCGGATCGTGACATTGAACGTACCTGCCGCGCTCGGCGTGCCGCTGATTGCACCCGTGCTGGCCGACAAGGCCAAGCCCGCGGGCAACACGCCTGCTACCACGGCGTATGTATAGGGCGAGGTACCGCCGNTGGCGCTTACCGATGAGCCATAGGGCACCTCCGCCGTCGCCGCCGCCAGCGTGCCTGGCGACAAATTCACGCCTGGCGCCGCAGAAGTGATGCTGTACGACGTCGAGCCGGTGAAGCCGTGTGCGTCGGTGGCGGTGACAGTGAAATTGAACGGACCTGCCCCAGTCGGGGTACCACTCAGCACACCCGAAGGCGCCAGCGTCAACCCAACCGGCAACGCGCCAGCCGTGACGGTGAAGGCGTACGGCCCAATGCCCCCGCTGGCCGAGAGCGTGGACGAATACGCCACGGCAACGGTGCCGGACGGCAACGAAGACGGCGTGACCACAATCGCCGCAGCACTGATGGTGAGCGTGTAGGCGTGTTGAACGCTGAAGGGTGCACCGGTGCCGGTGGATTGATCCGTTGCCGTCACCGTCATCGGGAACGAACCCGCTTGTGTTGGGGTGCCCGACAAAGTTCCGGTAGACCCATTGAACGTCATGCCCGAGGGCAACGTCCCGCTCAGTGCATAGGTGTAAGAGGGTGTGCCACCACTCGCCGCGAATGCCTGCGAGTACGCCTGACCGTAACTGCCGTTGAGCGCACCAGCCGCTGGGCTCATCGCCAACGAAGGTGCAGCAATGGTGATGGTGAACGCGCGGCTACCCACATAGGGACCGGCGCCCGTGCTCGAATCGGTTGCAGAAATGGTGACGTTGAAAGTACCCGCAGCCGTGGGTGTACCACTGAGCGTGCCACTGCTTGCCAGGGTCAGGCCAGCCGGTAAAGCACCTGCCGTCACGGCGAAGGTATACGGCGCAGTACCNCCGTTGGCCGTGACGTTCTGGCTATACNCCGCACCAACAAGGCCACCGGGCANTGAGGACGTCGATACCGTCACGGTAGCTGCAGCGACCACCAGCGTATAGNCCTGCGATGCCGTGTTGCTCGCGTTATCGGTGAGCGTGACNGTGAAGTTGAATGTGCCGCCCGCGGTCGCCGTTCCCGACAACGTGCCGTTGGACGCCAACGTCAGGCCTGCGGGCAGGCTGCCGGACGTCACTGCGAAGGAGTACGGCGCATTGCCCCCGCTGCCCGTGATGGCCTGACTGTAAGGAAGGCCGACGGTTGCCGAAGGCAACGATGGCGTGGTGATGCTGGGCGTGCCTGCGTTGACGGTGAGTGTATAGCTGGCGTTCGTGCTGAAGGGGCCGGTGCCTGTACTCGAATCCGTTGCCGTCACCTGGAACGAGAACGAGCCGAACACCGTTGACGTGCCATTGAGTACGCCTCCGCTGGACAGCGTCACGCCCGCCGGCAGAGCGCCACCGGTAATAGCGTATGTGTATGCCGGCGTGCCTCCGCTGGTAGTGATCGTTGTGTTGTATGCCGTTCCCTGCGTGGCTGCGGCCAGGGTGGTAGGGCTCATTACAAGCGTGGGCGCATTGATGGTGAGCGAATACGGCTGCGAACCGGTGGAACCGGCCGTGTCACTCGCCGACACAGTGAACGCGAACGTGCCACCAGCGGTGGGTGTACCGCTGATGGCACCTGTCGATGTGTTGAGGCTCAGGCCCGATGGCAGGTTGCCCGCGCTGATGGTGTACGTGTACGAACCGTTCCCGCCACTGGCCGCAAGGGACGCGCTATAGGCCGCAGCCACCTGCCCTGCTGCCACCGTCGATGGGGAAAGCGTAAGCGGCGGCAGCGCGTTGACGATCAACGTCACGCTTTGGGCCTGGCTATAGCTGCCACCCAACGACGAGGTGGTGCTGTCCTTCACGTGGTAGTTGATGGTGAAGGTGCCCGTGCTTGTCGGTGTACCGCTGAGCACGCCACCCGACGACAACGACACACCCGGAGGCAAACCGCTATCGAGGGTATACGTGTACGGCGCCGTGCCGCCGGTGGTGACCAGGGTCGCACTGTATGCGCGGTTGACCACACCACTTGTCAGCGTTGCCGACGAAGGCGCGAACACGGGCGCGGCGATGGTAAACGAGTAGGCCTGGCTTCCTGTCAGCGTCGCGTTGTCGGTGGCAGTCACTGAAAAAGTGTAGCTGTTTGCACCGGTTGGCGTACCCGAAATGACACCCGTGGCGGGATTAAGGGAGAGTCCCGGTGGCAGCGAGCCCGCACTGATCGAATACGTGTACGGCAACGAGCCGCCGCTCGCTGAAATCGTCTGGCTATACGACTGCCCAATGGATGGGACTGGCAATGTCGAGGGCGACACCGAGATCGGCGAGGAGCCGAGCTGAATCGTCACGATGAACGTGATCGGCACGCCGTTGTCGTCGTCGACGACAAATGTGTCCTGCGTCCCGTTGCCGTTGTTGGTGAAGTTGGTGTAGATCAACGAACCGGGTTCCGACAGCGAACCATGCGAAGGCGGCGAGATGATGGCGCCGAAGCCGAATGTGGCGCAGGTGAAGGTGACCGAGTTGCCGGCCACCACCGTTGCCGTCTGTGGCGACGTGCACGCCGCCCAGGCGGGCGAGCCCACCAACATCAGGCAACCCAGCAACAGCCACAGCCACGCTTGGCGCATGGCGCCGTACCGGCCACCCTTGGGCCGGTTCTCGGTGTTCCAACGCATATTCCTTTCCCCTGTTGCCCGCTGTCGCCTCAGCGATTTGCGGTAGAAATCCCTTGCTATCGGGCGAGAGTGCAAGCGCCAGCACAAGCCACGCATGCACGATGTCGGCAAACTGCTTGGCTACGCCACCATCGATCGCCCGACGTCCTCTTTCTATTGCAACAATATTTGGTGCAAGCCCGGAAGTGCCAAGACATACGCCAAATGGCCGAGTCGTCCAACTACCGTTTCATGACCGTGGGATGACCAAGCCACTTGTGCAATATGCGGCTTATCGACCAGAGTAAAGAAGGCAGTACATCCATCAGGGGGATTACGGTGTCTGACTATTTTCTCGGGCAGATCATGCTCACGGGGTTTGGCTTCGCGCCAAGAGGTTTCGCCCAATGCAACGGACAGTTGCTACCGACCAACCAGTACAGCGCACTTTTTTCGCTGCTTGGCGTGCAGTTTGGCGGCAATGGCTCCGCCAATTTCGCCCTGCCTAATCTGCAGGGAACCACGCCTCTCAGTTACGGCTCATCGCGCGATCCGAGTTGGCAACCGACGCCTTATCCCATGGGCGCGAATGGTGGCGTCGAATCGGTGACGCTGCAGCAAGGCAACCTGCCCATGCATTCGCATATGGGGGGCGCCACCACGGCGGCCGCCTCGGCACGCAACCCGGTCGGCGCCATTTACGGCGCACCGTCCAATGCCATTTTTGGACCCGCCAGCAGCAATCTCGTGCCTCTCGCTACCTCGGATGTGTCCCTGACGGGTGGTTCGCAGCCGCATAACAACATGCAGCCGTTCCTCGCCGTCAACTTCAACATTGCACTGACGGGCATCTATCCATCGCGCACTTGAGCGCGTCGGACGATTGCACCCTTCTGAGGAGCCAACACCATGACCACACCTTATGTGGGCGAAATTCGCTTGTTTGGTTTTTCCCGTGTTCCCACCGGCTGGTTCGCCTGCGATGGCAGCCTGCAATCCATCGCCGAGTATCAGACGCTGTATACCTTGCTAGGCACCACCTACGGCGGCGACGGCATAAGTACATTCGCTGTGCCTGACCTCCGTGGTGCCGTGCCGGTTCACCAGGGCACCGGCCCCGGGTTATCACCGCGACCGCTAGGCCTGTTCGGCGGCACGGAATCGGTGACGCTGTCCACCGATCAGATTCCGGCGCACCAGCACACGCCCAACGCCACCAGCAACAGTGCGAGCACCGTCACGCCCGGTCCAACCGTGGTTCCCGGCGCGCTCACCAACGGCGACGCGATGTATGGCACCGATCTCACCGGCGCAACCGCTGGCGTGATGGCCGCGGGCGCCATCGGGAACACCGGCGGCAGCCTGCCGCATGACAACACCATGCCTACTCTGACCGCCAACATCTGCATTGCATGGGCAGGCGTTTTTCCCTCGCAAACCTGACACCCCGACCGACCGCGCGAACCACGCGCGACGGCGTAAAGGAGATCTGTGATGACCCAGCCATATATCGGCGAAATNCAGCTTTTCGGCTTCAGCTTTTCCCCCTTGAACTGGGCGTATTGCAACGGCGACACGCTCATGATTCGGCAGTACACCGCGTTGTTTTCACTACTCGGCACGCAGTTTGGCGGCGACGGCACGACTACCTTCCAGCTGCCTAATTTTACGGGACGAGCGATCTGCAACCAGGGCCAGGGCCTGGGGCGCACGCAGCGCGTGATGGGCGAATCGTTCGGTAGCGACAGCGTAACGTTGACCACCAATGAGATGCCCGCTCACGGTCACAACATGACGCTGTACTACCAGCCAACCGGGTCGCTCCGTGCCCCGTCGCCCACACCAGGCAGCCACCTGATGCTGCCCGGCGCCACGCAACCGATGGTGCTGAACACGCAACCCAACACCACGTTTGCACCCAACATGTTCAGCACTGCGGGACAGAACTTGCCTCACGAGAATCGCCAGCCGTATCTCGCGGTCAACTTCTGCATTGCACTCGCGGGCAATTTCCCAAGCTTCGGCTGAGCTGGTGCGAGCACTGCACCCGTTTCCCCCGGGCCGCCCCGGGGGTTACCCGACACCCAGGCCGTGTGGAAGGCAAGTCTTCACGCTGCGCGGCGCGGCAACGGGCGACCTGCCTTTCCTGCGCGAACTCTATGCAGATACCCGCGCCGCCGAATTGGCACCGGTGCCGTGGCCTGATGCCACAAAACGCCATTTCCTCGACGACCAGTTCGCGCTGCAACACCAGCACTACGTGCTGCACTACGCCGATGCCGATTTCCTTGTAATCGAACTCGATGGTGTGCCGGTGGGCCGTCTCTACGCCATGCGACAGCCGTCACGTGATTTCTCCATCGTGGATATTTCCTTGCTGCCCGCGTGGCGTGGGCAGGGCATCGGCAGCATGCTGATCCGCGATCTACAACGCGAGGCAAGCGTCGCGGTTCGGCCGCTGTGGCTACACGTATCCATGCACAATCCTTCGGCAAGGCGCTTGTATGAACGCCTGGGCTTCAAGGACGATGGTTTCGAGGGCCCTTACCAACGCATGTGTTGGCGGCCCGATGGCCTTAGTTGAAAACGGCCTGATAGATAAAGCCATCGCGGTCGCGTGCCACCGGCACCAGGAAAATGCCGAACTGGCCCAAAGAACCATGCGTCATCGCATATACCTTCTGCGGCAGCAGGATGGCCGATTCGTTGCGGAATAGCAGCGAAAACGGCTCACGCACCAAGCCTGGCATAGCCGCGCCCGATGGCGGCAAGGGTCTGGCTTCGACAAGGACGAACGACGCGCGACCTTCATTGTCGAGCATCACGTCGAACGACTCGTTGAGATGACCGGCGAAATGATGCAGGCCAAAAAATTCCATACTCCCTCCCCCTTAGCGCTACAACGATCGAAAGAGTTTCGCACAACAAGGCACGCGTTAGCGTGGTTCCACATCATCCGGTCAAGGTTGGGCCGGATACTGATAATGCCCGGGTTAGAACTTGGACCCTTTGGTGGCTATTACTTGTTGAATCGATCGAGCGCCTCACCAAAAACCACCCTCACCAGGGCTGGGTCCCTGCCAATATCCTTCGCAGTCGTCCAACAGTGTCCTGCACCTTTTTTCAAGCGTGAGCTGTCCTCGGCAGCCACGACGACATCGTCGCTGTCGGAGACAAGAGCTTCTCCCAGATCTTCTCAGCGTCCGGATGCTCGGCGAGATCCATGATTTCGGCACACCGGACTTGCCGGGCCACTGGCCTTGGCACGTACCGTCCTACCAGTTCGTCCCACGCTTGATTGTCAAAGCAAGTCGGCATCGCAGATGCGATGCCGGTGTCTTCGTCGTACTAGTGGCCCCAGCAAGAAATCGACGGACAGATATTCTTCAAGCTAAGAAAGCATCGCCCCGCCCTTTCCATTGCGTCTGCCGTCCGTGGCGTCCAGCACGCAACTCGCCCTCAGACTGCACTTCGTCTGATATCCACTTCGGGTCGGAAGCAGTCACTGCTCGGGATGAAAGAAGCCCCAAAGAGCAAATAGCGCGAGCACCAGCGTAAACAGGGCAAGAAGAACGATGGCGCGATAGAAGCCCCAAGGTTCGGTCGCTCGGGAATAAGTATGGCCCGTGTCCGCAGCGGTATACATGCCGATCTTCCCCGTTCGGAAAGCGGTGATGATCTTGTATGTGTTGAACGCGACGAGCCACGCAAGGAACCACGGAATCCACTTCATCCCCTCCCTCCCCAACTCTTGGCTTGATGTGGTTAATGTCGGCTTCGAGTCTAAGGCGGACCTTGCCTCATTCGACCCAAGTATGAAGCCTTCCGACAAGGCACCATCCCCGCAACACCACATAGCCACCACCCAGGCCTGTAAACGCGGTTACACCANGCGGGGGGTGAGAGATGTTGTTATAGGCATAAATGTCGTCGCCCGGCGCCATGCGGTCGCTGATGACCGTCCAATCCGTGTATCCATGAAAATGGCTATCCATCCAAGCTTTGCTCGTGGGCTCGTGAGCGAGGCCAATGCCCGTTGGTAGGGGTACGCAATGAAGGTTTGGATCGGCGAAACTATCGCTTGGGTTCCCACAATTCGACCTTGTTTCCTTCCGGGTCCAAGATCCAGGCAAAGCGACCATTGGGGTCGTTGTCGTCACGTTTGAGAATTGCCACGCCCTTGGAGCGCAGCCGTGCGAGCAACGCGTCCATGTCATCCACGGCGTAGTTGATCATCAAGCCGCTCGTTGATGGCGCGAAGTCATTCGTGGTCGCGGGAAACGCATTCCACGCCAGTGCGGGAGGATGCTTTGGCGCGTCATAGCGGAGCGCCGCGCCTCCCCAGGCTTCCACNGGCATGCCAAGGACATCGCGATACCAGGCGGCAAGTGTCTTGGGGTCCTTCGCCTTGAAAAAGATTCCGCCGACACCGGTGATGTGTCCGGCCGGTGGTGCGGACGCGGCGGTCGCCAGGTTGGCGATGGCAAGCAGGGTAAGGCACAGCAAGAAAATCGATGAGCGCTTCATTCACATCTCTCCGTTGGTATGGTTTGCCACATTCTGGTGGGTGGCACGTTCGCTCTGGTTCGCAAGCGAACTTTCACAACGCGCCTTCCCTTCGTAATCGCAAAGAAATTTACCGGAATAATCTTCTAGGGCCATCGTTTTTCGCTTGGCCAAAGGCCACGCCGGCGACATCCACTTACCGATCGAACCAGTGGTACTGAACGGCCAAGGAAATACTCTTGTAGTCGCCACCGACGCGCGTCACCAGCCCGTTGGACAACGCGAGCTTCGCCGACCAGCCGCGGGCGATGGGAACAGACAAGGTCAAGCCGTATCGTGTGTTGGATTGTCGGTTGTCATCGTCGATGCCGTTCAGGCTTGTCCTGCCGCCTGACGCGGAACCGATGGCCGCGGCAAGCCAGAGCCCGGGGCCAAAGGTGTATCCGCCATTCAACTGGGCGGTGAACAACGGGTCCTGGCTGCGCGTGTTTCTGCCGAAATAATCATGATTGGAGGTGAAGANCCATGCACCGACCGACGCTTCGACGAACCAGTTGCCCAGCGGCTGCATAAGCCCTATCTCGGGCTTGAACGACCAGCGGTTGGTACCGATGTTCACCAGCCGGGACGACGTGTACTGCCCCGTCGGCGCGGACATGGTNAGGCTCACACCGATCGAGGTTTCTGGNGTGCGTTTGGCGAATTCCTCGGGAGTCATCGCCGGGCTGCCCACGAGGTTGAAGGCGAAGCGCAGGCGCAAATCGCCCATGCCTTCGCGGTGTATGGCGGTGGGCGCATCGATCACATTGCCGCTGAGGTCGCCGCTGACGCCAGGTAGCACGATGCCCAGCGAGGCGGTGTGATCCGCCAGTCCAAAAGTCCGAACGTAGCCAAGTGCAACCGTGTTGATCTGTGCCTGCACGTTGGAGATCGGAAGCGAAGGATCGAGCAGCACGTCGCCGGTGAGGTGGTTGTAGACCAGGCCAACGAAATTCGTGCCTATCGGTGAGGGTGAGTAGGTTCGCGGCTCCAGTTCCTGCGCGCGCGCCATGGCTGCATGGAGCAGCAACACGGCAAGGCAAGCCCGCAAGAGAGATGGAAGCATTCGCGAAGGCATCATCATGGANTCCGATGGATGCCATGCACCGCCAGCGGTAAGACCATATCCATGCTCTCCCCGTCCGATGTATCGCTAGGTGATCTTGCCGTGCGAACTACACGGCCGCTTCATGACCTGATCCAAGTCCCCCTCGGATAGGAAGCGGACACTCCCTAGATCCGAGTTACATGCCAAACGAACCGAAACCACCCGCCCACCAGAACAGTCTCCCACGTCCAGCGGCAGCCTGCCAAAGTCAGAGTCGCTTCTCGAAGAAACTATCCGCATAAGGGTCATCGTTGAAGCGATCGATCTCTTTCCATCCGGTCTTGAGATAGAGCTGTTTTGCTTCTGGCAAGGCGCGGTTGGTATCCAGGCGGAGCGTCTTGATGGACAACTCCCGTGCTATCTCTTCGGCTTCGGTCATAAGCCGCTTCGATAGTCCCATGCCACGCGCGGCTGGCGCCACCCAAAGTCGCTTGATCTCCGCGCCGCCGCGCCCGTCTCCCTTCAACCCCACGCAGCCAACGGGAAGATCGTCAGAGCAAGCCACGAGAAACGCGCCGCGCGGACGAGTCATTTGTGCAGCCGCTGGATCGCGCGAACGCGACACGTCGAAACCATGTTCGAAGCGGCTGCTGATTTCCTCGTAGTAGGCACCGAGGCAGTACGTGGCCAGCTCACCGCGAGGGTCCACTTCGTTGATCGTGACGCGATCGCGACCGAGCACGGACGCGACGAGATCCATGGCAGCCAACAGTTCGTCCGGTCTTGCATGGTGGGCGAGCATGTCTTTGGCCTGGGCATTGGAAAGCCGTTCGTACGCTCGAAATTCCGACACCCCGGCTTTGCTCAGATGCACGACGCGGCGACGTGCGTCCTGCGTACTTACCACGGTTTCCACCAGGCCCTCGTCCTCGAGGCCGCGCAAGAGTCGGCTCATCAAACTGGTTTCGATACCCAGGTATGCCCTGAGCACCGCGACGTCCGTCCGCCCCTGCCCAATCGCATTGATGACGCGGGCAGACCCCAGCGGGCGGCCACGCCCCAGAAAGGAATCGTCCAGCGCGCCCACGGCGGCCGTCACGGCCCTGTTGAAACGACGAACACGTTTGATGGCGTCATCCATATACCTAACTTAAGTCAGGTAATTT
>JGI25162J39368_1000543_pt1 | contig 28047 bp, 20 predicted proteins | sample AraplaL_Cvi_mTSA_FD_39368 | JGI IMG/M metagenome (IMG submission 39368) | reverse complement strand
ACGAAGCCCGGAGTCACCGTGTAATCGGGCGTGCCACTGCCCGACTGCGGCGCGCCGGACGCATAGACTTCCATTTCCCAAAGCGAGTAGCCGTACTGCGTGTTCCGCTGCGTGCCATACATGCGCACATAGCGGGCCGGCGTGGCATTGAACGTATCGGTCTCGATGCCGCCGTTGCCGTTCGGCTGGGTGAACACTGTGCTCCAGTTCTGCTCATCCGTGGAGACCTGGATCTGATACGTCTTGCCGTACGCATTCTCCCAGTTCAGCACGACGCGATTGACCGGGTACGTCGCACCCAGGTCGATCTCCACCCACTGCGGGTCCATGAAGGCCGAGGACCAGCGCGTGTTGGCGTTGCCATCGTTGACATTGGCCCCACCGAAAGCCACGGCGTTTTCCGTGCCCGACACCTTCACCAGCTTGCCGAGTGCGAGATTCACCGTACCCGCGCTTCCGTTGTTGCCGCTGCCGACGGTTCCGCCACCGGTCGAGCCGTTGTTTCCACTGCTGCCGTTGTTGCCCGACGTCGCCGCCGTCACGGTGAGCAGCGCCGCCTGGCTGGTGGTGCTGTTGCCGTTGCTGTCGCTCACCACGACATCGAACGATGTCCCGCTATCGATCTGTGCCGCGACGAAGCTGTACGTCGCCTGCGTCGCGCCGGTCATCGGCGTTCCGTTGCGGCGCCACTGATAGGTCACCGGACCACTGGCATTGACGGTGACGGCGAACTGCGCCGCCTGCCCCACGGTCACGCTCTGCGACGTGGGCTGCGCGGTGATGGTCGGGCCGCCAGCGACGGGGTACACCTCGAACTCGTACAGCGAGATGCCGTAGTCGGACGAGCGTGCCGTGCTGTAGAGCCGCACGTAGCGAGCCGTCTGCGCGGTGAAGGAGATGCGCTCGGTACCGCCCGCACCTGCCGTTTCCGAGTAGAACGTCGTCCAGTTCTGCGCGTCGTTGGAAACCTGCAACTGGTAGGAGGTGGAATACGCCCGCTCCCAGCGCAGCACCATGTGGTCAAACGTGCGTGCTGATCCAAGGTCCACATAGATCCAGCCCGGATCGGTGAACTGCGACGACCAGCGCGTCGTGAGGTCGCCATCCACCGCCTGCGAGGACGAGAGATAACCGTCGTTCTCACTGCCGCTTTCGAACGAGGGCTGGTGCAGCGCGATGTCCACGCCGCCCTTGCCATCACCCGGCGAGTTGTCGGTGTTGTCGCCACCGTTGCCGCCGGTGCCACCGTTGTTGCCGCCACCATTGTTGCCATCGCCACCCTGCGGAGGATTGCCGCTGGTGGAGTCGTCCACGGTGAGCACGGCCGCGTTGCTTGCCACCATGAGCCCTTCGGCGCTGGTGACCTGCACGATGTAGCTGTCGCCGTTGTTGGTGGTGGCTGCGGCCGGCGTGTCGTAGAACGCATCGCTGGTGACGTACACCGACTTGCCATTGCGGAACCACTCGTAACTCAGTGGTGCCACGCCGGTCGCGGTCACGGTGAAGTGCGCGCTGCGGCCCACGCCCGCCGTCTGCGGCACGGGCTGCGTGGTGATGGCCGGCGGGAACACCTGAGCACCCGCCACGCACATCGCCTGGCCGGGATAGTTGTTGGCCACCTGGCGGGAAACATCGCCCGCGGACGACACCACGATGCCAAAGCTCGGATCGCTCGGGTCACTGTCGGCAGACCACGTATTCCACGGCACCGGGAAGGCGCAGGTCGGCGCACTGGCACCGCTCACCGCCTTCGCTTCCGCCGCGGACGGCAGGCGCGCGGTGATGCCCTGGCAGTACTGCATGGCCTTGGCCTGGGTGAGCTGCGCACCCTGGTCGGTCAATGCGTGCGGCACGCGCGTCCAGACCAGCTTGCTGAGGTTGTCGGTGACGGTGTCCGGATCGTTCACCGTATAACGCTCGGTGGACGTACCCGCCGTACCGCAGTTGGCGCTGTTGTAGACCTCGAACTCGAACATCGAGTAGCCGTAGTTGGTGGCACGCTTGACGCCCTGCATGCGCACGTAGCGCCCCTTGATGCTGGGGAAGCTCACGTCTTCCGTGCCGCCGGTGCCGGTGCTTTCGCCGTAGGCGTCGGTCCAGGTCTGGCGGTCGTTGGAATACTGCAGCTTGTATGCGGTTGCGTAGGCGTTCTCCCAGCGCAGCACGGCGCGGTTGAACGTGCGCACCGAACCGATGTCGACATCGAGCCATTCGTCATCGGTGAACTTTGAACCCCAGCGCGTCGTGGTGTCGCCATCCACGGCGTTGGCGCCCTGCGTACCGTTGGGATTTTCCTCGCTGGAATCGAACGTGTGCTTGTTGAGCGCGAGGTTGGCGCCCGGCGGTGCCAGCTTGAGCGTCGCGCCCTTGCTGGTGGCCTGGCCGANGATGTTGGTCACCGTCACCTGATAGGTGCCCACATCGCTGGACTGCACGGCGTTGATGGCCAATGCGGGCGAATCGTCTCCCACGACCGTGCCGTCCTTGGTCCACCGATAGTGGAACGGCGCCGAACCACCGGCCACCACCGTGAAGCCGCCCGGCTGGCCGGGATTGACCACGATGCTGTTGGGATCCTGCACGATGGTCGGCGCGCGCGCCGCGTTCACCGTCAGCAGCACCGGTGTGGTGGTGACGCTGGTCACCGGGTTGGTGACCAGCACCGCATAGGCTTCGCCGTTGTCGTTGACGTTGAGCACCGGCGTGTCGTACGTGCTGCCCGTGGCGCCCTGGATCGCCTGGTTGTTCTTCAACCACTGGTAGGTCACGGTGGGCGAACCGCTGGCCGTCACGGAGAAGTGCGCACTCTGCCCTTCATCCACGCTCTGCGCCTGCGGTGCCTGCTGGATCGACACCGGTACCGGTGCGAACACATGCAACACGGCCTGGGCGGACATCTGGTCGCCCGATGCATTGCTGACGTCCACGGCATACACCGCGCCGTCGTCATCCTGCGAAGTCGCACCCGTATCGAGCACCGCGCTGTTGCCACCCACGCGCAGTCCATTCTTGTACCACTGGAACGCGAGCGGCGCGGCGCCGGACGCGGTGACGGTGAAGCGCGCCGACTGACCCGCAGTGACGTTCTGCGCCACCGGCTGCGCGATGATCGACGGCGGCCCCAGCGGCGTCACCGGGTTGGCCACGGCATCCACGTTGAAGCTCACCTGTCCCGCACCCAGGCCCGGCGATGTCGCGGTCACCGTCACAGGGCCCGTGGTGAACTGCGTGCGCAACGCGATCTTGGTCATGCCGCCTTCGAACTGCAGCTCGTGATCGCCCGGCGCGTGATAGTGCAGGCCCTGCCCCGGCGTCACCAACTGCTGCGAGCCGCCGTGATAATCCACGGGACCGCTGACCGCAAACGTGACGTTGACGTCCGCGCCCACCGGCACGACGTTGCCGTTCGCGTCCACCACCTTGGCCACGATGAAGGCCGCATCCGAACCATTCGCCGTCAGCTGGAACGACGTCTGATCCGGGCGTACCAGTTCGGCCACCTTCTCCAGCACGATGTGGTCGGCGGGGCCTGCCGTGGTGATGCTGTCCTGCGTGGCCACCTCGCCGGTGGGGCTCAGGCACTGCGCCGTCACCGTACCGGCCTGCCACGTCACGTCCCAATGCACCTGACCCGGCAGCTTGGTCGTCATCTGCCCCGCCTGGATGTTGGCGGGATCGGCCACGATGTCGTCGCCTTGCTGCACACCCTTTTCCACCAGGCCTGCATCGCCGGAGGAATCGGTGTCCCAGCTGTTGGGCACCTGGTCCGGGCCGGCGAGCTGGCCGTTGATCATCAGTCGCACGGCCGGGCAGTTACTGAACGCATTGACGCGCACATTGCCCGAGCGGTTCCAGTGATGCGCCAGCTTCACCACCGGCTTGATGCCGTACGGCACCCAATTGGCCTGGTAGATGTAATAGAGCATGCGCGGGAAGCGGTTCATGTCCACCATGGACTGACCCATCGAACGCACCAGTTGCGCGTCGGTGCCTTCGGCAAACTGGAAGATCTCGCCCGGGCTGTCCGCGAAGTACCACTGCGTCATGCCGAACGTGTTCGCCTTGCGGCCGCGCGTCCAGGGATCGAGATACTGCAGCGCGAACGCCAGCTCCGCATCGTAAGCGGTGCGCTGCGTGCCCCAGTTGGCCCAGTATTCCGCGCCGTACATCGGCTTGCCCGCGATGTCATGCGTGTGCGCATAGATTTCGCAACCCGCGCCGTCGCACGAGATCACGTCGCCGTTGTTGACGTCGGGCGTGCGGTCGGTCTGCGGACGGCTGCTGATCGAATCCCACTGCAGTTCGATCTGCTTCAGCGAGGCCGCGTAGGACTCGTACATCGTGCCGTTGTTGGCTTCCCAGCCGAGGATCGAGGGATGGCTGCGATCGCGGATGATCATGTCGCGATGCAGTTCCTTCTTCAGCGTTTCCTTGTCCTGGCATTGCTGGAAATTCGTGGCCTGGGAACTGCACGGTGTGGCGAAGCCGTTCTCGCCATCGCCCGAAGGCTGCACGATGAAAACGCCGTATGCATCCGCAGCCGCTACGAATTCCGGGCTTGCCGACGAATGTCCTGGACGCCACAGGTTGCCACCGGCCGCCGCCAGCTGCGCGAGGTCGCGCCACTGCTGCTCTTCGGGCACGGAGGAACCGAGCGCGGGATAGTCATAGCGCCCGGCGGCGCCCCACAGGTAATGCTTGTGGCCGTTGATGTACGGGAAGTCCTTGTCCCACGTGATAACGCGAATGCCGAGCGGACTTGCCTTGGCATCGATCACCTGNCCATCGACGCTGACCGTGTGGAACACCTTGTACATATAAGGCTTGCCCCACACGCTGTTGTTCGGATACCACAGGTGCGGGTTGGTCACCGTCAGCGTCTGGTCGAACACCGGCGCGGGATCGGCGCCCGGCACCGAATGCGCAGGCAACGTCTTCTCGTCCTGCGTTGCGGCGACCACCTTGCCATCGGCGTCGACCACCTGCGTGGTCAGCGTGACCGTCACCGGCGTATCGTGCTCATTGGCGACGTTGGTCTGCACGCGCACCGTCGCGCTGGCGTCGGTGGCCGATTCGGTGGCGACGTACGTACCCCAGCTCTTCTGGCCGGAATACACGTTCTCGGGAATGTAGACCTTGTCCGTCACGTGCAGGCGCACCGGACGGAAAATGCCGGTATCGGACTGCCCGAAGCGGAAGGCGCCGGAGAACGAGGGGTCTTCGAAGAAGTTGTCGCCGCGCGCCACCTTCACAGCCAGCACGTCGTTGCCGTCGAAATGCAGGTACGGCGTCAGGTCCACGATGAAGGGCAGGAAGCCGTTGACGTGCGTGGCGTTGGCATCGGCCGGCACCTGGCTGGTACCGGGAACGAACTGCCCGTTCACGTACACCTGCGCGCCCATGTGGGCGCCTTCAAACTCCACCATGATCTTCTTGCCGACGTAATCGGCCGAATGCGTCAGGCGCGTGCGNTACCAGGCGATGTTTCCACCCAGCTCGCCATCACCNCCGCCGGACTTCTCGTTGATGAAGGTGTTGAACTGCGTGCTCGAGTACGGCAGGCCCACTTGCTGCCACGCCGAGTCATTGAAATTCACCTGCGCCGCGGCCGCGTTCTTGTCGACCGGATCGGTTTCGTTGTCCTCGGACAGGTAGCTCCAAGGTTGCGCACCCAGATTGAGCTCCAGGCGCTGCGACGGCGCCAGCGTCACCGGCGAACCGGAGGACGCATTCGCCATCAACACCTTGGGCATCAGGCTGGTGCTGCCACTCAGTTGCGATGTGTCCAACGGAACCATCGAAGGAATGACGGTGCTGGCCACGCTGATGGCAGCCAGCGAAAACGTACCGAAGACGGTCCACGCCCTGTTGCGCAGCCACTTCCCGACTACGACAGACCCCAGTTGCATTTCTATCCCCTGTATTGATCAAACGGGCTNGCCCGAATGCCGCCGCCACCCTTGGGTGACAGCCTTGGCGCGACACGTCGTCAAGCCATCACCGNGCACTTCGCCTCTGCATGACGTCCACACATGAGACGGACGACACCTACAGCAACCTTGCGACCGACGGGTCATACCAAGCCAGCCGTTCGCGCATGATTCGACGGTCGCGGACGTTCTCACGAAGCGCAGGATTTAAATGCGACGCGCTACACATTTGGCCGTCCAAATCGCGAGCGCTCGCGAGACGAATGAAGTCTTCGGATTTTTGGAAATTTAGACGTCGTTGCAAACGTGATGTGTATCAACGTAAGTCAATTTCCCGACTCGCTATGTGACACTCGCGTGTCAGGCATGCGGATCCGATGCGCGTGCATTCGCTTCACGCCACGGCACCCAGCCACCGTGAAATTCCAGACGAGGCTCGCCACTTTGTGATCCACGGCAGCTCATCGGCGAACACGCAAGGCGTGATCAAGGAAACGTCGATGATGGGTTCAACAGCAACCCGCATGGATATGCCGGTGCCTGCCTGGTGCCGACATAGCGCATTACGCACTGGCATTGCGTTCGTAGCGAGCGTGGTCCACGCGTCGCACGGTTATGTCTTCAACGCTCCGCAGGCGGAGACTCCCGCCTGCACGGAATGCCTGCTCGCAACGCGGGAACGAAAACGACGAAACGCAGCCTTGAACGGACTTCGATGCCCACACGCCCGGCCAGGAGTTGGATCTTCCAATAGTCAGGGCCGGCACTCGTGATCAGCTGCCGGCGCTGCCAGCGTCAGGGATGCTCAAGGGGACAGAGTGGGCGGCGCGCAAGCCGTGCACACGGCCCCTGGCGGGGCAGACACAAAGAAAAAGGCCTGATTTCTGACATCAGGCCTTTCGCTAAGTACTTGAATTTGGTGCCGGAAATAGGATCGTGTCCGCGAGCACCCTCGAAGCGGCTCAACCGCGCCACATAAGGGGTTCGGGGGTGTCGGCTACACTACTTTGTTTCCCTACATTGGTATCGACCGGCACCACATGAGCAGTCATCTCAAGCTTCGCGGCAGCATGTATTACGCACAAAAGCGCGTCCCTGATGACGTTCGGCAGGCCGTTGGAACGAAGGTCCTTGAGAAGTCGCTCCGCACCGGTGACAAAGCGAAGGCCAATCAAGTCAAGCTGGCCGTTCTCGCCGAATGGCAAGAATGGTTCGAATCCATTCGCCGGGGAGGCGATGCAGCGGTGAAGGCCCCTGAAGACCTCTTGCGGTACGTCCCGAAGCTCCGCAAAGAGGTCGAAGCGGGCCGCATCCGCCCGTTCGATGCAGAGCAGACCGTAGACAGCATCGTGGATGCCATGCGGGACAGCACGACCGAGGCGGATGCAGAGATAATCAGGCAGGCGCGGAAGGCCCTTCGTGGGCAGCTTGGACCGACACTGCAAGATGAGGTAGAAGCCTTCCTTGCGGAGCGCGCCAGAGACGTTCGTGCTCAGACGTTAGGTGATCTAAAGCGACACCTGGGCGCGTTCATAGATTGGGCAGGACCTAATCTTGAGTGCTCGTCGGTCGACCGTAAGACTGCCGGGCGCTATGTGACCGAGGTCATCCAGCGTCTTGCTGTCTCGTCGTCAACTCGAATCAAGCAAGTGTCGGCTCTACGAACCTTTTACGGTTGGCTGCTAGCTCGCGGTGGCGTTGATTCAAATCCGTTTGACCGAATGACAACCTCGGTCAAACAGTCCAAACGCGGCAAGCAGGCCGCCCGCAGGGCTTGGACTGAGGCGGAACTCTTACGCCTCGTCCAAGGGCTAGACCACCAGCACCCGGTCTGGGCACTGTCAGTGATAGCCATGTACGGGGGGCAACGGCGCGAAGAAGTCGGATTGCTTCGCGGCGTCGACTTCGATCCGGTCGCAGGCACTCTACAGGTTGCTGAGGGTAAGACCCTAGCCGCGGTTCGAGCCGTGCCAGTGCACCCGGTGATTTCTCCCCTTATCGCACTTCTCGCAAAACGTGCTGGCGCTGGTTACCTACTGGACGGCCTGTCGCCTGGCGGCCCTGACAACAAGCGCACGTGGCATATCGGAAAGCGCTTTGGGCGTGACCGACGCAAGCTAGGCCTCACTGACTCCCGCGCAGATTTCCATGCGCTGAGAAAAACCTTCATTTCAGCTGCATTAAATGCAGGCGCGCCATTGCCCGTAGTTCAGCAATGTGTAGGCCATGAACAAGAAGGCGTGACGCTAAGCGTCTACAACCAGTTTACCCCAGCAACCTGTCGGGCTGCCGTTGAAGGCGTCACCTACGGGACCGTGGACCAATATGTCGCCAAAACGATCTCAGGAATCATAAACAAGTAAACTAAGCGGATTACCAAGAAGGCCAGCCGTCCTGATAACACGAGCGAACATAAATCATTGGATGATCGAGATGCCGCGCCGAATCCATATACTGCTGGCTCTTCTTGCAGTTGTCGCAACGTTAGTAATGTTCATTTCTAGCGGCGAACCTACCATCTCCTTTCTTCGCGGGACCTCCTTGGAGGCGCCCCTGTTACTCCTAGGACATCCGAACACCATCGCATTCAACCTATCGGTTGGCTACCTCGTTAGTGGGATGTTTTGGCTCCTTGTCGTGTACTTCCCTGAGCGTACGCGGCAAGGGCTGTTGAGAGAAAATTTGAGTAGAAGCTATTTGAGCTTCAAGCAGGCATCGATACAAATCCTTCTGTGGTCGTCTATTGGCACTCATGACTCAGAACTGCCGATAACCCTATGCGATCACAGAAAGTTCCAGGAGTTCTTCAAAGCGAATGACCGAGAGCATTGGTACGCCGCACTGAACGGCCTCCAATCCAACGAACTTCGAATGCATGAACTCGTCCTTGAACTCGAAATATTTGCCGATGAGCTTGGCTACGTGCTCAGCACCGCAAAGATCCAAGACGCCAAGGTGCACGAACTTTTCAAGCTGCTCAAAGAAAATATCTACCGGCTAAACCGATCCAGCACCTACAGTCACGATCAAGCTGAGTACGTTGGCCGGTTCTTATGGGAAGTTCTGGCCCACTGGAGCTTTGTAGATGGTTACAAAGACAGGGACATGATCCAAGATGCCATCGAACACCTTTAGGCAGAAGGCAAGTCAGAGCCGTGCTGGATCTTTGATCGTGAACGGCGGGACTCGGGAGTTCACGACGAAATGAGCAAGAAGCCACGGCACGTATACTCCGTTGAAGGGACGTTGGCTCCAATGCTTTTTGATCCGGAGCTGGAGCCTGAGGCACGAAACCTCTTTGAACTCGCCTGTTGCGGTAGCCGGGAACTTTGGCCGTCTCTTGCGTCGGGAATATCGGCCGCAGATCCGGCATTGCGCGATACGTTCTATGCGCTGGCGAACAAAGGAATGTTCGAAGCGCAGCAGATCATCGTAAATAAGCTCACAAGTAGTGAGCCTGTGAAGCAGAGCGCGAAGGTCCTATATCGCGCCGTCTGTGACGCGATGGCCTGGCAGTTCCTTGGCCACCAGTTGTGCCATGCGCGCCGGCTGTACAAGGGGCATGAGCAACCCTCTCTAACCGAAAACAACTTATCGAGCCTCCTCTTAGCTGTGGAGCAGCTGCGAAAGAGTAGCCCCCATGCGATGCCGTTGATCTCCGATTTGACAAGCTTCGTGCAAGTCGGAGATATCTTCTTGTCCGACCCCAAGAAAGGCTTTTCTTTCATTGAGGTGAAAGAAGGGCGCGAAAACGCTCGAATCATGGACCTAGTTCGGTTCTATAGAGAGTCCGGTTGCGAACAATTTAGGGAGATCATTTCCTCCACCGAAAGCAAGCATGTGGCAAAGCAGTTTGAAAGAAACATCAGGCAATACGGTCGAATGGATCATATTGCGGAAATAATGAACAAAGGCGACTCGGTTGACCCGGATACTGGCAATAGGCATTTTATCCCCGAAGACGAGATTGAAACTGCGACTTGGGATGGAGAGCTTAATGCCGTTATCGACGAGGCACGCTCAAAGGGCTGGGCCCTTCAAGTCATTGATGGCGGCTTGTTCGTTGCATGCTATGTGGAAGAAAATTTTCGGCGAGCAGGCCATGTGCTTTTCAACTCCTGGCTTGACCGCTTCGGCGGCGATGCCCGCAGCCCGCGCTCCACCCTAATCCAAGCTATGGCAGTTCCTCTAGCTCTCCCATTGTTCAATCGAGGTCTCGCTCCAGACACGGTGTTCGACATTATGTTCGGGCGCATGCAGGTGTGCATGGGCGTTTCGGTTCCCGCCTTTCTAGAGAGATGCGTGAGAGCCGGCATGGGAACCAGGCCGGCCACGAGGAAGGAACGGGGTGAACTTATGAAGCCAGGGGCGGGAGCTGTCCTCTTTGAAGACAAGCCCGTTTTTTTGTCCAGGGGAGACGCCGAGATGCCACTACTCGATGGAATCTTCTTTCGGTCTCTTTTTCATGGCCAGAAGCCAATTTCGTTGATTGAGACCTACTTGAACCATTTACCCTCCCTCGACCCTACTGCTCGATGACGTCCGTCCATTTTCGAGCTGCTTGACTGCTTGCATGACTGGAGTGCCGCATGGGTCCTAGACGAGTTGAAGGTCGCTTATGCGGCTTGTGCCTTGGCGATGCTCGCGAAATGCCAATGAGCCATATAGTCCCCCGTGCGATAGGTGAAATCCTTCAGGGGGACCAAGCCGGCCTCATGGGAATACCGACGACAAACAGGTCGTACCCACGCTGGGTTCGGGCATTCGGGCTCGTAGATCGCATTGTGTGCGATCCCTGCGAGAAAAGTTTCAAGGAAGCGGACGATTACTTCACGGCATTCTATAAGACCTCGCACGATGCACCGCGGTTCTCCTTCGGCGGTTCGGCCGGGTGGTTCGTGTATCGCGGCGCAGACCCGGTACAGCTGCAACGGTTTTTTCTGACATGCCTGCTTCGAGCGCATCTGTCGACGGACGATGCGTTTGCACGGATCAACGTTGGTCCTTTTATAGGTCAGTTGAGAGCCGCTGTCTTAGGAGCGCCTGCACTTGTTGAATCACTTCCGGTTTATATGACTCGCGAAAACCACCGCTACGCAAAGCATATCTCCGTCTCGATAGGACGAGATACCGACGGAGGACGGACCTATAAGGTGCAGGCAATACATGCAGCAGGCGTCATCCGAGTCTGCTCTCGCCGGCCACCTATGGGCGTTGCTCAAATGACCCTCAGACCCGGCCGCCCGGTTCAAGCGATCGACGTTGATATTCCGCCGCTCGGCATCGTGAAGAGTACCGGCCTCGCACATGAGATCCACGGACCAAAGCTGAGCGGATTGGCGCACAGAATCATGCAGAGCAGCGAGCAATCCGACGGCTAGCTGCAAGTAACAACCGGGGAAAATTTATGGCCAAACTGTCAGCTAACCAGCGTTGGCATCTTAGGCCACTCAGGAGGAAGCTGTGTATGCCTAACCACTCACCCACTCCAGATCCCAAGGTAATCTCCAAACTCGAAGCCGTTGAAGAGCAGCTCGTAGAGGCTATTCACACCCTCTGCGCAGTGGAAGCCCTGGCCGAAGCTTGGCGCGAAGCAAAGTCTTCTAGGCCCGAGCTACTGGGGGACCACTTCTTATTTGGTACTGTGTATAACGCGCTGTGGGATTCCCTGGTGGTTGCGCTTGGTCGTATCTGGGACGATGACAAACGCTCTGCCTCGCTGCCAGCACTGGCGATGGCCATTAAGGGCACCGACGGTGCAGTGGATGAGCGCGAGTACTTGCGCAAAGGCGTACACCCGCAACGCGCCCCCCTTTACGCACGACGCATCCACGTGGTCGCTCATCGGTCACACCCATTGCCCGAAAAGGCAGAGGACACACATGTCGTGGATACCGTCGTCGCGCGCAATGACGTGACGCAGATTATGGACCGGCTTCGACTGCTCTCCGAGCGGCTGGGGCGCGCGCCGATGCACTGGGGGCACACGTTCATCGAGGCCCGAGAGAACGCGCGCACTTCGCTGGAAAGATGGCGTCGTGGTGACCCCGAAGGACATCCCTAGGGGTTTTCCCACTGCTGCCCCGACGGGCCCCAAAGGCGATCCGTTACAGTCCGAGGCGCGGCCGTTTTCTGTAGAAAAATCGGAAGGGGTCTCGACGGATCGAACGCTGCGGAATCCCCCCATGGGCCCATATGCAAAGGCTTGTTAGATCCACTATAGGCCGCTCATTGAACGCACCAGCCGGCGTCCTGGGGCCCTTGATTCCCTCCTGTGGTGTACCTGCGCGGCCACCTAAGACGCACCAAGGCGACGAATCGACACACAATCTTCAGATTGAGTGATTGACTATCAGCCGAATGCGTTGCCATCATTGGCCTACAGCCCCTTGATGAGCCACCCGCATGATCCCTGCAGTCGCCTATCTGCGCACCTCAAGCGCCGCCAACGTGGGCGAGGACAAGGACAGCGACAAGCGCCAGCTCGCGGCTATCACGTCCTATGCGAAGCGCGCAGGCCTGGCCGTGGTGCAACCGCCGTTCTATGACGCTGCAGTGTCCGGCGCTGATCCGATCCAATCTCGACCAGGCTTCTGTGACCTCCTGGCATACCTGCAGGAGCACCCCGAGTGCCGCACGGTGCTGGTCGAGACGGCAAACCGCTTCGCTCGTGACTTGATGACTCAGGAGGCCGGGCACCAGTACCTACAGGCGCAGGGCATCGAGCTAATCGCCGTTGATAGTCCTCAGGCATTCACCGATGACACGCCGACGGCCGTCCTTATCCGCCAGATTCTGGGCGCCGTCGCGCAGTTCGATAAGGCGATGACGGTCGCCAAGCTGCGCGGGGCTCGCCAGCGAGTGAAGGCCCGCACCGGCAAGTGCGAGGGTCGCAAGAGCTACGCTGACACAGTGCCGGAGACGGTCGCGCTCGCCCGCAAGCTCTACCGGTATCCCGTCAACGGGAAGCGGCGCAGCGTGCCTCAGGTGGCCGCGGAGCTGGCAGCGCAGGGGCACCTAAGCGAGACCGGGAAGCCGTACCAAGTCACGGCCATGCGGCGAATGTTGGGGCTGTCGTGATCCATTCGCGGCGCCTATGGACCCAGTGATGCGCACCCCAACCCCTCCTCGCGTTAAACCTCGCAGAACAGCCTAAGTGACCGACGGATGGTTTTGAGGGGTTGGCGAGGGACAAGTCGCGCGGAGCACCATGAGGCCTCTGTGCTGCACTGCCTAGGGGTCCGATTGAGGCTCACCTAAAGAAGGAAGAATCTTCTTGGCAGACGGAGAGGATGGTTCTCCACTTTTCCATAGCTCGTGCCTATCAAAACTTCCTCACTTGTCCTCACCCAGGAACACCGGTGGCGATTTCACCCTCCCGCCAGTTCATTATCCGCGCCAAAAGAACGATGACCGAATACGAGAAAAGCAGGCAAACCCTGCCCTTCAGGACCGCCCTAAAGCGTGGCCCTCGACCCATTCTGCGCCCGCTCCCGTCGAAACCCCTGCAGGAACCTATTGGGCCTCGCCCGGCCACCTCAAGCCCTTCTCAAGTTCACCAAAAGCGACCCGCCTATCCTGCTTCCGGCCTGGATCACCCAGACGTGCGCGCGGCCTGGTTCGAAGCTCACGACCGCTTGAGGCTGTACCGCGCTTTCTTGGAACCGGAAGCCCTCAGGCGCGCCGCCGAGTCATCCCTTAGGCAAGCGCGCATGCAGGCAGAGACCCGCGGCCGCAAGCCTTCTGGGGATCTGCGTCACCCTGTGCCCCGGGATTTCCAGCAGATGCACATCACGAAGAGCCGCTCAGACTATGAAGCCGCCGTAGCACGAAGCCTGCAGACCATTCAGGACATCGAAACGGGGCAAGTTGTAGGCGTGAAGGTCTGGGACGATGGCGGCGGAGACCACCACATAGAACGCGATGACAACCGCCACATCCTGAATACGCCTTTCCGCTTTGTCACCCTTACAACGGTGCGTGACATGGAACGGGAAGGCGCGCGTGTCCAGGCACTAGCTGACCGGACGCCGGAGCAGATCGAAGCGGAAGAGGCCGCCATAGAGGCATCTAACGCAGCGTTCCTCGCAGAGCTGGAAGCTGGGCCTAAACCGACGGGCAACCCGTTCTACGACCGAACAGCTGGCCTGATAAAAGCGAAAGCCGCCAAGGACACGGCGACCAAGGAACGCACCGCGGCACGGAAGCGAGCCGAGGCTATGGACCCCGAAGGGACTCTCAACGCCAAGCAGGAGAGAGCCCGCAAGCAAGCCGCCAACCGCAAGCAGAAGGAGCGCACGAAGAAGACCCCGGACCAGCTAGCAGCGGCACGGGAGAAGGACCGGCAACGCAAGCGGCTGGCTCGCGCGAAAGCCAGCGAAGGCACCCCGGGGGAATGATCCCCTGGGCGTGTCCGTCACGCTTCCACCCCTTCTATTGAAGCAAGGCGACGCAGGCGGCCGGGCTGTTCCCCTTAGGTGACTCGTGCAGTCACTAGGCTGATGCCTCCGTAGGTGGCAACACTGGAACATGCCCCCCCCTAAGTACGTCGACCGCCTGCCCGTCCTTCAGAGAAACGCTGGCTCATCCGACTCATGGTGACTCACAACGAGTCTTTGAGAGCCTTCAATTTTTTGGTCAGCTTGGCAGGCTTGAACTGGGCTTTTCCGTGACTGATACGAAGGCCGTTCATGTATTTACCTAGCCCGTCCGGTAGTGGGCCGCGGACAGCTTCATACCAACCGCCGCCGACTGCGCGAAGTATCCCTGTCGCGACCAAATCGTCGACATCAGGAAAGTTTTTCAGATACTCCCGAACTTCCTCCCTTAGGTCGTCGATTGTCTTTTGAGCGTCATTGTCTTGGATCGCTGTCACAGGCGCCTTCCTTGCAAAGTTCATCTGTACGGTGTCTCCCAAGTTAGCAGAGTGGTCAGCACCAGCGCAGCTCTCAATCCACGACGGCGCTTCAGTCAGTCATAGCCATATCCCCAGCCGCTCAAGCGCCACCTTCGAGCGTCTAAAACCCCTCCCTTGAACGTCCCGCAACGACTACTCGGCTTGTAGCCGGTCGCCTCGTCGTGGCTGACAACCACCGAAAGGCGACCCCATGATCAAGACCCCCCATGTTGTGCGGCTCCCCCGTCTGCCCGACCTGGGCGGCGGTGGACAAATCAAAGAATGCCGCATTGAAGCCTGCGGGCTTGCTGCGCGCCCCTTCTCCACGCTCTGTCGGCTCCACTACGAACGCCGTGTGCGCACCGGCGATCCCGACGGCTTTATGCCGGAGTCGCGACACGTAAAGCCACACCGGCAGCTAGTCGAGGACATGCTCGCGCATGGCTTCGGCGATCTTGAGTTAGTGCAGCGCTGTGAAAGCTGGCTAATGAACATGGTTTACAACCCACACCCCGGGACACCTAAGCGCCTCATGCACCAGTACACCCGCCTGCGCAATGGCGGCGCTACTGGCCGGGCGATGCTTGTTCGCTTGCTGGCCTTGTATTCGCTGCGGTGGCACGGCGAACCGCGGTACATGCATCGCTCTGAGGTGGTATTTCAATGCACCTTAGGTTCACACCTGCTGCGCACCGTCCCGAGCAGTAACAAACGCCCCGAATGGGCCTCAGGTTCGCGCACAGAAGCGTGGCGCCCAACTCAAGCGCTACGCATTGGCATGGGCGAGGCCGTCAACGAAAAGATCGGGTTCGCGCTGGTGCAGATCGTCAACGCAATGCAGTCAGCTTTGGTCGAACGCATGCGCCTGGAGACAGCTCTGCGCGATGCGGTCGCTTACGCGAAAGCGCACGGCCTCCCGATCCCTCCGGCCGCGATCATGCCTAACTTGCCCCGCAAGGAACGCGAGAAACGCCCTCCGACCTGGGACGAGCGCGTGCAAGCGCGCATGCCGAAACGGAAGGCAGGACGCCCGACCAAGGTCGCTCGAAAAAAGTACGAAGCGCTGCGCCTGAAGGTAGAGGCACAGCTTCGCGCAGAGGACACGGCAAAGCAGGACGGCGCAGCCGCGGCAGAGGCCAGGCGCATCGAAGCGCAAGCACCAAAGACTATGAAAGAACAAGCCGTCCGTGAGGCAGCGGTTCGCGAGGCCGACGACTTCGACGCCTCCATGCCCGATCTGATGCGCCAGCTACAACGTGACCGCGAGGCACGCACCTAACCCAACAAATCCACAGGAACCGAACCCATGCGTCACTCTCTGCTGACTCTTGACGATAGTCACCTCATCGCCTGCGACTCCGCCGCGATCCATCTTGCAACGCTCCACGGTCGCCGGCTATCTCTGCGTCAATGGAAGTGGTTATACAGCGCGGAGAATCGCTCGCTCGCGTGGGCTGATTGGTCCACTCGCGCAGGCGTGCATGATGCAACGCGCGAAGCTGAAGAGGCTGGCCTGATCGGCTTCTCGCCGAGTCTGCGCCTCGCAATGGTCAAGGCCGAGCACCAGCTCCGCGAAGAGTTTCGCGTGTTGACATGGCTTGACGAAATGGCGGCGCACGTCCGCGACGTTATCCAAGCCCTCGTCCCAACGCATGTAAAAGGCATCGTTGTGAGCTTCGACTTCGAGCCTGTAATCGATCGACTGAACGCACTAAAGTGCGCACCGGTTCCGCCTGAGCCCCAGCCCTGCAGCGTGACTAGTCACGCGCTTCACGCCGCCGCGTACGCAGACCAAGAGGCCGCTGCGTGAGCACCAGATCGCTTACAGCACATGTCCCGCTGACCGGTGGCGTCTGCAAGTGCTGCGCATGCCGTGAATGCTTTAGCAGTGAGCACGGCTTCGATGCTCACCGCGTGGGCGACATGGGCGATGGCCACCGCTGCTTGTCGAGGAATGACCTTCTCTCCCGCGGCTGGCGTATCGGCCCCCGTGGATGGACAGCAAGCCGCACCAAGCAACACTTCAGGAACTCCAAGGCGCAGACAGTCGCGGCTTGACCCTTCCCAGCCCCTACCCGGGGCATGCGCGGAGAGTGCGCAAAACGTGCCGACGTGTTCACACCGTCCCGCATTCCGCGGGGCCGTCCGCCTCGTTCGACGTATTCCGGCGACAGAAGCTCACCTCCGGGCAACAGCGGCATTTCTCCCCTTTCAACCATCTCACCATCTATGGAGCTATCCATGCATGTAAACGACTGCCTCAGTCACAACGGGAACAACTTGGCATGAGTCGATTCCGAGACAACGTTTTCCCTGATCACGCCCAACGCGAAGAACGCAGCCGCGAAGCCCTCTGCGCCGATTCCGTCGAGGTCATTCTATTGATCGGCGAGACACGCGAAATGAATCCAAGCCATGTCGACTCCGACCGAGAGGTCTGGCTGAAGCTTGGTGAAAAACGCCTCTACGACTGGCTAATCGCCATGGCGAAGCAAGGCGGCGCCGATTTGCCATGAGCACCATCGACCCATACCTGCTCGATCCGCCCGAAGATGACCTTTGTTCACTCTGTGTCATTCAAAACGGCCGCATTGACGTCGGTATCGCTACGCCACTCCAGCCACTTCGCCGCGTCACACAGCCTCCGTCGAGCGTAGTCCCAAGTCGAGGCGCATCCACAGGATGGCACGCGGCGACTGCCAAGCTAGGCATGCAGGCGACCTCAAGCCCATACGCACGACGTCCTGTGGGTCACCGATAAATGGCGTCACGAAAACGCTCTGGCTATCGGCCAGGCCCACCGCAGCCAGTCGAAGATCGTTCGACCTGGCCGGCCTGGGCAGCGAACGACAGGCCGCACGTTGTGCTGACTGAAGTGAAGCCGCAGTTGACACCTCAAAACGCCGTGGGCGCGCCGCAAGCACCGACTCGCTCTGAACTCTCAGAGCAGTTCGAAGCCGGTCTATCTGCTGTCCGTCGTGTGCTCGAAACCTTACGCGATGCCGGCGGCGACGTGGCTGGACCAATCGCAGCAGTAAACCTCTGCGCCTCACACTCACGTGGCGCGCTGCAAACCTACATACCGAGGAACAACAAACCATGACCAAGCCCAAGAATATCGCGACCGTCAGCGCCGTCGCTGTCGAGCACGACCCGTGTCGCCTCCTCGTCAACGAGGACGGCTCGTTGCAGTTACCTAGCCGATTTTCGCCGGAGGTGCACCAGAAGCACCGCGAGAGCGTCAAGCACCTTATCGACCGTTCAAATGTCACCACAGGTATTGAGGATTGGCACGCCAAGTTCGGCTATAAGTCCGGTGCCGTCACCGCTGGGGAAGCCGGCGGCGCTGAAGGCGCGGCTTATCGTCCTGATACTTCGCAGAACCCCGTCGCTGTCGCGCATCGCGAGTTCATGGTCAAAAGCGGTCGTGAGGCTATGGCCTTAGGCCCCCACGCTACCAGCGAGACCATCGCACACGTCATCTCAAAGTCGTGTAGCGACATGCTAGCCGAGCGTACCGTTGAAGTGATCGGCGGTGACAATGGTGAGACGCTGACGCGCTACAACATCTCCACCGGCGTCGATCCCGAGACCGCCGAAGTGATCACGCGCACCGTTGGTGTGCGCACTGTCGACATTCCCGGTGTCTCCAAAGAAGAGGTCGAAGAGATGCGCCAGTCCGCAACGCTCGACATGCTTCTCAACTTGGACCTATCCACGTACGGGCGATCCGAGGTTGCTGCCATTGATAAGTACGCCAGTATGCTCACCGAGGTCTCTCACTTCGATCCGCGCAGCGGGAAACCGGCCCTGCGGTATACCGGAAGGGTCCGGGAGGGTATCGAACGCAACCTTTTCAACGCCCAGAAGTCGCTTCGCTTGGCTCAACTCACCGCTGCCGCGGCGGCGCAGGCCAAGACCGAGTACGCGGCTATGCAAGATCAGCAGCGCGTGGAAGACGAAACCGCTATCGACGAGATGGCGAATAAGCTCTACATCGAAGACGAGGCCCGCAAGCGCGCAGCCCAGATTGCCATGCAACGTCGGCGCTAAGAAATATCGCTAATGGCCTTCCATACAGAAACGCGCTATCCCGCCGAGTGCGACACCGACGGGAGCCGCGAATGTTGATCGTCTTGCGTTACGCCTTCGCCTTCGCGGTCTCACTGATCACCTCTGCGCCCCTGAAGTAACCCCCGAAGCCCTCGCCGAGTCCCGGCGGGGGCTCTTTCTTTTACCCGTGAGAAATACACACAACATGAGCACCGCAGAGAGAGCCGCAAAGGCCCCGTCCGTACATTTCCAAAGGATCACCTGATGTGCATCATCCTCGCTCCTGCCGCGATGTGGGCCATCGCCGCCGTGACAGCTGCGGCTGCCGTTGCTTCTGACGTACAGGCCAACAAGGCAGCTCACAACACCGAAAAGGTTCTCAAGAAGCAGGCCAACCAGCGCGCCGAACAGCTCGCCGATCAGGCCAGCGCAGAGATGAACCAGCGTGCTCAAGCGATTCGCCAAGCGCGCGCTTCGGCACGAGTCTCCGCCTCTGGCGCCGGGATCAACCTCGGTTCCGGCTCCTTCCTTGCTCAGCTCCAGTCCTACGATCAGCAGCTTGACCAGGCACAGGGCCTGCAGTCGAAGAACCTAAGCGACTCCATTCAAGCCAACAACACCCAGCTCAACGCGTCCCTGTCTCAACTCCACTTCAAGACGGGACTCGGCATGGCAATGGATGGATTCCAGGCGGGCGTGTCGTCCTACTCCGCAATGGGTGGGTCGTTCGTAGAGAAGCCTCGGGGCAAAGACCTCGGCCCCATCTCCAGCGCCGACGCCAGCACCTATGCCAACTACGCCTAAGACCCACCCACCCCTCACCGATCCTGGCGCGAGTTTTCATTTGAGAAACACATACAACATGAACACCACAGAGAAAGCCGCAAAAGCACCCGTAGAAATGACCGCCATTCCCCGCGGCAGCACCGGACAGAACCGAACGCGTATACAACATGACCGCGTGCTATCGCAGCGTGTCGAATCCATAACGGAGGCTGTCGCACTGCTGCGCACGGTGCACGATCCCAAGTATGGAATGGGGCAGCTCATGCGTACCGCTGAGATGACCTTCGCAGGCAACCTGGACAAAGTGGCCTCCATCGCTAGGGCCGTCGAGCGCGAGGCTCTTATTGACGCCCCCACGGCCGAATGGTTGGGTCGCATGCGACCGATGCTGGTCGAGGTGCAAGAGTTGACTACAAAGCCCATAAAGCGAGTCTCGGGCACTTGGCCGGGTAGTATTTCCACCGTCCGCAACGTTGCACGGCTGGAAGCTGAGCGTCTACGGTTAGGGATGAGCGCATGACGTCGCCGGTGGCTCGATGAGTTGCCGCGATGTCTGCCCCTGGGGCGTCAACGGCTGCACCCGCAACGTCTGCCCCGTCGATCCCCTAGAGACCCAGCAGGCCGCCGCAAAGGTCCGTCACAAGCAGCACGTCATTTGCCCAATGGTCGCTCGCGTTGCCGGAGGTGGCGTCTGTCGTGATCCTGACATCGACGCCGCGGCACGCCTCACCGTGGCCTTAGTGGATGCCGAGGCAATCGGCAGTATTGGCTACCGGAAGGCGCTAGATCGGGCGGCGGCGTGCTCACGCAGTGGCCGGCTCACACATGATGCGCTGATCGAACGGCGAGCACGAGAGGATGCATTCGAACGTAATCGCGTGAGCGCCGCAGGCGGAGCCTGGGGGTACATCGAAGCACTCGCTAGTGACTACGGAATGGACGACGACGGCTTCACATCCTAGACGCAGCAACCGCCAGAATCGTTAGCGAACAAATCACTGTTACGCCCGTGATCGTTAGGACACAGATCAACGTAATGGCGCGGAGTACTGGGTCGTGAATCGGGTTGAGGACATTTCGGAACATGTGTGCTCCCGTATCTGGATTTATCCCAGGTTGAATAGACGTCTATCACCCAAGCGGTGGCAGACGTCTATTTTTTTCTGCTGGAACGAAGGCACCCTTAGGTGATTTTCGGGGCGCCCATGGATCGCCTGCAGGGCGAATGAGGTTTGGGTGCCCCCTGTTTAGCCTCGGCGGGTGATCGACAGAATGAAGCGGCGGTCGAAAGCTGCAACCGCGTAGTTGCGGTATTGCTCACAGTGCCTGACTGCGACCCTTTGCGAAGTCTCACCGGGAAGGAGCTTTTCGATGTGCCAATCCACACCTGTCGCACGGGTAAAAGCTTGGCGTGCTTTGTCGGTGTAAAACGAAGAAAGGTTCGCAACGTTGGTCAACATCAGATTTCCCTGTCGAATACCGGTGATGGACCGGCGGCCGACACCTATTAGATACCAAAAACGCAAAAAATAAAAAACCTCTACGGGGTAGTAAGTCCGTAGAGGTTTGTCATTCTGTAGAGGGTACTTTTTGAACCGCCATCGGTTGCCTGTCCCGAGCGGCGGCGCCAGCGGCGCTACGCGGCGACATTTGGTTCGCCAACTGCGAGACCCAGCGGGAAATCGTCCGCTATGGGTCGGAAGCGGACGTCGCCGCTATGGAACCCTCAGATCGTCCAACTCTATGAGTACGCCACTTGGAGAGTCAGTGACAGTCATTTCAATCTGCAAATCCGACCGCCCTTCTTCCTCAGTCCAAAGAGGTGCCCAAATGGACCAAGTTGGGCTGCCTCGACCTTCTATCGCTACGATGTCGAAATGGGTTTTAGAAAGCTGATTCGGCAAAAAGGAACGACCAGTGGCTGTCATCACGGAATCCAAGTCCTCCGCCGTTAGCCGCGATGCGACGCACATCCCGAGGGCTTGGGCAAATTTCCGCTGAGAGACAAGGCCCGCAAGCTGTATTGCAACCGCCTGAACTCTTTCTGTCGACATAGTGCCTCCTTGCAAGAGTGAGTCGCTGGACTTGAACACCAGACCAAGGCCAAGCCGCCACATGCCATCTCATAACTGCCCGCTATGGGTCGGAAGCGGACGCTTTGAACGCGGCCCAGTTAGATTGCCAGCGTCCAATCATGGCTGCCCAGATGGCCAACGAAATCATCCAAAGCGTCCAGCGACACGTCGAATCGGACTCGATACCCGCCTTTGGGATGTTGCTCCAAGACCTCAACGTCCTTCGTCCCCGGAGCTGACGCCAGAAGCTGCAATAGCTCAGCGCGCTCGCTATCTGAATAGCTATTTGCTCCCCGCCGCCGCGTTAGTCGCTGGTACTGGCGCATCTCCACTCCCTCCGAGCTTAGGTCCGCTTCGGGTCGATAGCAGACATTAGATCGCTCCTTAGACCCTGGCTATCGCACTCAACCAAGCGCCTGCGACGAATACAAGCCCGAGTACGACTCGAAAAGCCCCTTGTGCCACTGCATCGCGACCGACATAGGTTCGCGTTCGGCCGGGGCGTCCCGTGGTTGTTATCTCTTTGCGGGCCATACCCACCATGCCATGCACAACTATGAGCAGGCCGGCCGCGCCCATTAAGTCGCTAAAGATGTCGACGAACATACCCCCCCCTTCTTCGACACTCTAAATGCCAGGTCTGCTATGGGTCGGAAGCGGACATTAGAAATATTCATTCCGCGTGACGTCAAAGAGCAACACGCCAGGTATCGATCGAAGAAAGTCGGTCACCCATATCGAATGATTCGTGTACTCGCCCGCCTCATCTGAGGAGAGAACCGCACGAATGCGCCGAGTGGAAGCCTCCTGGCCACTAGGATCTTCCCGCGTGACGCGTCGAATCTCGATCGAGTCAGCCAGGACGGCATCACCCTCCTCGTAAGTGAGGCGAGCGAGCCAAGTTCCTGATACCAAATCGACCGATGGAGCGCGGGAGAACGGTAGGCTTGTCTGCCTCACGGCGAACTCGGGGCGAGCCCCAAAAAGGCCGCTTAAGCCGCTCATCAGCCACTCCGCATTGATGGCCGGCGAGTTATCGGCAAGTTGCGCGTAGATAGTCCAAGTCACTCGATATTCTCCATCATCCGGCCCTCTCGCCAAGGTCCGCTGTGGGTCGAAAGCAGACCCTTATTAGGATACCCAGAGCAAAGAAAAAGGCGACCAGGAGCGCCTGATCGCCTTTTTTGCTGATTTCACGTAAGTGCGCCGGCCAGCGAACCTGAACAACGCTGAGGCCGCTTGAAATGGTCCCCTACATCACTTCCCTACATCGGAAATGAAACACCCCGCGAAACGGCCTTGGATAAGGGTTTTCGCGGGGTGCTTGACATCTGGTGCCGGAAATAGGAATCGAACCTACGACCTACGCATTACGAATGCGCCGCTCTACCAACTGAGCTATTCCGGCGAGGAACCGTGAATTCTACGGAGCGGAGCCGGGCCGCGCAAGATGTCGGCGATCAAAGGCTCGCCGAAACGCCGCCGACCAGNCGCAGTTCCTTGGGCAATGCGAAGGTGATCGTCTCCGGCTCGCCATCGAGTTCGCGTACGGCGCCAGCGCCCCACGATTGCAGGCGCGCAATGACGTCGCGCACGAGCTTTTCCGGTGCCGACGCGCCCGCGGTGAGGCCAATGCGGGTGACACCGTCGAGCCAGCTACGCTCGATGTGCTCGGCGCCATCGATGAGGAAGGAGCGCACGCCTTCCTTCTCCGCCAGCTCACGCAGGCGATTGGAATTGGAGCTGTTGACCGAGCCCACCACCAGCATCAGATCGACCGCTGCGGCCAGACGGCGCACGGCATCCTGGCGGTTCTGCGTGGCGTAGCAGATGTCGTCCTTGCGCGGGCCTTCGATGTCGGTGAATTTCGCGCGCAGCGCGTCGATGATCGCCTTGGTGTCGTCCACCGACAGCGTGGTCTGCGTAACGTAAGAAAGTTCGTGCGGAAACTTCGGTTCCAGCGTGGCCACGCATTCCACCGATTCCACCAGCAGGATTTCGCCTGTGTTGGCGGGGTTCCACTGACCCATGGTGCCTTCCACTTCCGGGTGGCCGGCGTGGCCGATCAGCACGACGCTGCGGCCCAGACGGCCCAGGCGCGCGACTTCCATGTGCACCTTGGTGACCAGCGGACAGGTGGCGTCGAACACCTTCAGGCCGCGCTGGTCGGCTTCCTCGCGCACGGCCTTGGACACACCGTGGGCGCTGAAGATCACCGTGGCGCCGTCCGGCACTTCGTGCAGTTCTTCGACGAACACCGCGCCGTCGGCGCGCAGCTTGTCGACCACGTAGCGGTTGTGCACCACTTCATGACGCACGTAGATCGGGGCGCCATACGATTCGAGCGCGCGCTCGACGATGGCAATGGCGCGATCCACACCGGCGCAGAAGCCACGGGGATTGGCGAGCAGAATGTCCACGGAAACTCCGGACCTTTCGGTTCGACTGACAGGCAAGCATTATCGCACGGCTGGTGTGACCGCACGTGAGGGCGTGATTCAGGCCTTGGCCTTGCCCTGAAACAGGCCAAAAACAACCAACATCACCGCACCCACCGTGATCCCACAGTCGGCGAGATTGAACACCGGGTAGTTCCACTGGCGGAAGTACACGTGGATGAAGTCGGTGACCTGCGAGGCATGCAGGCGGTCGATCAGATTGCCCAGGGCGCCGCCAACGATCAGCCCCAGCGGCATCGCCGTTTTCCAGTCACCACGTGGCGTACGCGACAGCCACACCACCAGCACGCCGCTGATCACCACCGCCAGCAGCACGAAGAACCAGCGCTGCCATCCGTCGCTGGAAGCGAGGAAGCTGAAGGCCGCGCCCGTGTTGAACGCCAGCGTCCAGTTGAGGAAGCCGGGAATCACCGGGTGCGGCGTGCCCGCCGGCTGCAACGCGGCGAGCGCCCACCATTTGCTCAACTGGTCGAGCACGATGACAACGAGGGAGAGCAGCAGCCAGGAAAGGGCGTTGGGTTTGGGTTTCATCAGTAGTCAAATCTTGCGCAGGTACTTCCTCTCCCTTTCGGAAGAGGAAGAAGTGTCGTTCTGCTTTTAGAACCAGCGGCGATTCTCGCCCGGCCCTTCCACATTGCTGATGCAGCGATCGCACAGTTCCGGATGCGCCGCATGCGTGCCGACATCATCGCGACGCTGCCAGCAGCGCACGCACTTGGCCGCATCGCTCACCGTCGCCGACACCCACACGTCCGCGCCTTCCAGCTCGGTCAGCACCGCGTCGGCAGGCTGGCCACCGGCCAGATCCAGGCGCACNTCGGAACTGATGAAGAAGAAGCGCAGCTCGGAGGCCGCCTGCTGATAGCGCGCTACGACGGCGGCATCGGCATGGATCGCCACCTTCGCTTCCAGCGATGCGCCAATCTGCTCCGCCTTGCGCATGCCTTCGAGCACGCGCGACGCGGTGTCGCGGATCGCCAACAAATCGGACCAGTAACGACGCTGCTCCGGCGAACCCTGCGTGGCAGCGAGGCCGTTGTACCAGGTTTCGAACAGCACGCTTTCGCTGCGCTTGCCCGGCATGTGCTGCCAGATTTCCTCGGCCGTGAAGGTGAGCACCGGCGCCAGCCAGCGCACCAGCGCTTCGGCGACGCGATACATCGCGCTCTGCGCGCTGCGGCGACCGTGGCTTTCGGTCGGCATCGTGTAGAGGCGATCCTTGGTGATGTCGAGGTACAACGCGCCCAGCTCGTTGGTGCAGAAGTTCTGCACGCGCTGCACGATTTCCGGGAAGTCGTAGCGGTCGTACGCCGCCGTTACCGCCTGCTGCACGTCGTACGCCTGCTGCACCACCCACTGGTCGAGCAGCGTGCTTTCTTCCACCGGCACTAGGTGCTTGGCGGGATCGAAACCGTCGAGGTTGCCGAGCAGGAAGCGCGCCGTGTTGCGGATGCGGCGATACGTATCGGACACGCGCTTCAGGATCTCGTCCGACAAGGACATCTCGTTGCGATAGTCGGTCGAGCAGATCCACAGGCGCAGGATGTCCGCGCCGAGGTTCTTCATGATGTCCTGCGGCTCGATGCCGTTGCCCAGCGACTTGGACATCTTGCGGCCCTGCGCATCCACGGTGAAACCGTGGGTGAGCACGTCGTTGTACGGCGCCTTGGCGAACATGGCCGACGAGGTGAGCAAGGACGACTGGAACCAGCCGCGATGCTGATCCGAGCCTTCCAGGTACATCACCTTGTAGCTCGATGCGTTGCCTTGCTGCAGTTCGGGACGCTGGCCCACCACGGTGAAGTGGCTGGCGCCGGAATCGAACCACACATCGAGCACGTCGAGGACTTTTTCATAGTCCTTCGCCTGGTCGCCGAGCAGCTCGGCTGCGTCGAGCGCGTACCACGCGTCGATGCCGCCCTGCTCGATGCGCTTGGCCACCTGTTCCAGCAGCGCGACGGAATCCGGATGCGGTTCCTGCGTGCTCTTGTTGATGAACAACGCAATGGGCACGCCCCAGGTGCGCTGACGCGAGATGCACCAGTCGGGACGATCGCCGACCATGCCGGCGATGCGTTCTTCGCCCCAGCCCGGCACCCAGCGCACCTGCTTGATCGCATCGAGAGCGGTCGTGCGCAGGCCTTCCTTCTCCATGCTGATGAACCACTGCGGCGTGGTGCGGAAGATCACCGGCGTCTTGTGGCGCCAGCAATGCGGGTAGCTGTGCTCGATCTTGGCGAACGCCAGCAGCACACCGCGACGGCGCAACAGATCGACAATTTCGTCGTTGGCCTTCCACAGGTGCTTGCCCGCGATCACGGTGCCATCGAGTGCGGCCGGCGTGTCGGCGCGATACGTACCGCGTGCCTCGGTGTAGTTCAGCGTTTCGATGCCGTACTTGCGCGAGACGACGAAGTCTTCCACGCCGTGGTCGGGCGAGGTGTGCACGGCACCGGTACCGTCTTCGGCGGACACGTGGTCGCCGATCAGCACGGGCACTTCGCGTGCGTAGAACGGATGCTTGAGCAGCACGCCTTCCAGCGCCTGTCCGACGACGTGGCCGATCACGCTCGGCTCGCCGTCGATGCCGTAGCGCGCAGCGACCTTCTCAACGAGTGCACTGGCGACCACCAGCAGCACGCGCTTGCCGTCGCGCGCCGGGCCTTCGATCAGCGCGTATTCCAGTTCGCCACCCAGCGACACCGCCAGGCTTTCCGGCAGCGTCCACGGCGTGGTGGTCCAGATCGGGATGGCGACGATGGCGTCGCCCGCATCCACGCCGAACTTCTGCGCGAGTGCTTTCGGCTCGACCGCGTCATACGCGACATCGACCGCAGGAGAAACCTTGTCCGCATATTCGATCTCGGCTTCGGCTAGCGCCGAACCGCAATCGAAACACCAGTACACCGGCTTGGCGCCGCGCACGACGTGGCCGTTGCCGACGATCTTCGCCAGCGCGCGCACCATGTCGGCTTCGTACTTGAAGTCCATCGTGCGATAGGGGTTTTCCCAATCGCCCAGCACACCCAAACGCTTGAAGTCGGTGCGCTGCAGGTCGATCTGCTGCTGCGCGTATTCGCGGCACTTCTGACGGAAGGCGGTGGCGTCGAGCTTGTCGCCCACGCGGCCGAATTTCTTTTCCACCGCCACTTCGATCGGCAGGCCGTGGCAATCCCAGCCCGGCACGTAGGGCGCGCGGAAACCGGCCAGCAGGCGCGACTTCACCACCACGTCCTTGAGCACCTTGTTCACCGCGTGACCCAGGTGAATCGCGCCGTTGGCGTACGGCGGACCGTCGTGCAGCACAAACACCTTGTCGCGGCCGGCGGCGCGCTCCTGAATCTGCTGGTAGCGGCCCACCTGCTGCCAATCGGCCAGCCACTTGGGCTCGCGCTTGGGAAGGTCGCCGCGCATCGGGAATTCCGTCTGCGGCAGGTTGATGGTGTTCTTGTAATCCTGGGTCATTGCCTGGGGATGCTCTGATCGTAGGTTGTTCGGTGTCACCGTCACGGCGCCAGGTCCCGTGGGACCGACGTTTCGACCGAAACGGCGAAAGCCCCAACGTTACCGGATTTGGGCCGGTTACGCCTCGCTGAGACGCGGATTCATGCCCAGCAATTCGCGGGCCTGGCGGGCGTCTTTGGCCATCTGGACGGTCAACTCGTCCAGGTTGTCGAATTTCTGCTCGTCGCGGAGCTTGGCCACGAACTCCACCGCCATGCGCTGGCCGTAGAGATCGCCTTCGAAGTCGAACAAATGGACTTCCAGCAGCGGCTCCGGCACCTCGTTCACCGTGGGCCGCACGCCGAGGCTCGCCACGCCCGGCCAGCTGCATTCGCTTTCGCCCA
>JGI25162J39368_1000325_pt1 | contig 41858 bp, 38 predicted proteins | sample AraplaL_Cvi_mTSA_FD_39368 | JGI IMG/M metagenome (IMG submission 39368) | reverse complement strand
GGGGGCAAGTCAGCCAGCGATCCGCTGTCATGACTAGTGACAACGACCATCATCATGTCCGGACGAAGCCGTCGAACTGCGGCGGGCAGTGCAGCTCCGCCCATTGCGCCAAGCATGGGGCCGGTGGGAACACGCGCTGACCTGATCGCGTTTCGTGACATGCTTGTAGCCGTCCGAAAAAACGTGGCAACGCTTAAGCAGCAGGGGAAATCGCTTGACGAAATCATCGCAGCCAAGCCGACTGCCGACTTCGATGCTCGATGGGGACATTTCGTGATCGATCCGACGCACTTCACTAAGCTGGTTTACGCGGGGCTCTAATGCAGTCGCTGCGTGCCGACATGACAATCTCGGCCAGAGCAGGACTGGTTTCGCTTAGCAACGGCTCAAGGAATACGGACGCGCGCTCGGTCCACAGACGCGCCAATGAGCTGGCCGGACTGCAGCGCTAAAAATCGACTTCGAGGCCTACGGCTGCTCACGGATTGGATCAATTCGCGCCGCCAGTAAAAGTTGGTCCTGTGCCGTTTATTCACTTGGAAAAACGGGCAGCAGAGCCCGTGGCGACTCCGCCGCCGTGCGCCGCTTCCGCAAGCCGCACTAGGTTCGCGAGGAGATCCCGAGCCCGTCCACGCAAGCCTCGCCGGGACTAAGGATTGCACAGTGGACAATGCGTGAAGTGATGTGACTGTTTTCGCCATTCGAAGGCTGGCGGTTAAGGAAATGGACGGCCAATCCGTTGCATGATTGCGCTGCAGGGAAGGTGACGCCAATGATCTATACACGAGAAGAACTGGCGGAGATATTCCGCCAACTTGATTCTGAGCTCAGGAGTTTGGCATCGTCAGACGTGCCGGAGGAAGAGCGCTGGCAGGTCGTGGAGGATATAGCTCACATTCCGGCCTCAGCGGTTTCCGAGGAGGACCGTCTTTGGTGGTGGCAACAGCTCTATGATGCGCTTGAACGACACGGCCTCACCGAGCTTGGCGCCATCGCCCGCATGAATGAAGAAAACCCCTAGCTCAAGTTCGCGACTGGGCCGCGCTAGCGATGCTGTCTGATCAAATGATCCAGGTGCTCACATGCGATGGAAAGCTTCGTCTCGTCCGCCGTGGCTACGCCAAGCAGCAGCCCCGATTTCCGCACGCTGCCGGACGCGAACCAGGGTGATAGCGGTTCAGGCGCGAGTCCCAATGCCCGGGCTTCTTTCGCCACAGCGACATCGGGCAACTCGTCAGGCAGGTGCACGATGGCGGCCAGCCCGCCGATCTGCACCTGGTAGCCCTTGCGCTCCATCGCGATTTGAAGCGCTTCACCTCTCGCTGAGTAGACACGCTTCATTCGACGAAGATGCCGCATGTAGTGCCCTTCGCTCATGAATCGTGCGGTGGCCTGCTGCACGGCGGGGCCGGGGGACGACCCTAGGCACATCACTGCTTCGTTGAACCTGTCTACCAGGTCCGCGGGCGCGACAATGAAGCCAAGCCGCAGCGAGGGACTGATGGTCTTGCTGAAAGAACCGATGTGGATGACGCGACCGTGGCCGTCCAGCGACGCGAGCGCGGGCGCAGCGCGGCGACGGAGCTGGAGCTCACCCAGGTAATCGTCCTCGATGACCCATGCACCGGTACGCGCCGCCCACTCAATAAGCGCCACTCGACGGCTAAGCGATAACGTTCCGCCAAGCGGCGCCTGTTGGCCCGGCGTCACCAGGGCAAGCGTCGCGTTGGGAAAGTGCTCCACGCCGTAGGCAACGTCCATACCCTCGTCGTCCACCGGTACCGACGCGGATACAAGCTGAGCGAGTTCCAGCGCCCGGCGGCTGTGGAAGAACCCTGGATTTTCCATCCATGCCGTGGCACCCGTCGCCACGCGCAGGACTCGGAGCGTGATCTCCAGCGCACCGGCGAAACCGGCCGTGACGAATATCTGCGACGGGCGGCATTCGATACCCCGTGCGAGCGCGAGGTGTGCGGCGATTTCCCGACGAAATTCCGATTCCCCGCGGGGGTCGGGATATACCGCCGGTGCGGCGACCTCCCGCCGCGCGGCGTGCGCCCGCAAGCGGGCAAACAAGCTTACGGGGAAGCAGTCGGACGCGGGCACGCCCATTTGGAACATGGCCGATCCGACGAGCAGATGTTGATAAAGCTCGGGTACGGCATCGGAACCGGCTGCCTGCGCGACCCGCGCAGTCGCGGGATGGTCGGCCACGCGCGTTCCACCCGGTCGCGACGAGACAATGACTTGTTCGTCGGCCAGCCGTTCGTACGCCGATTTGACCGTGCCGCGAGCGACGCCCAGCTGTGCAGCCAAGGCCTGCCACGACGGCAACCGTGCGCCCGGTGCGAGGGCGCCGCTGCGGATGGCCGCCAGAATGCCGAAGCAAATCTGCTCCGTCAGCGTCGATGCGGCAGACCGATCGATTCGGATATCGAGCGCGTACGGCATGCTTTCATGGTACAGCGAAAATATCGATTTCTGGTTCTTTGAAGTAAACCTAGGCAGGCGCAAGATCGCGCCAATCCGAACAGGAGCACGCCATGNCCATCAAACGCCTGCTTGCCGCTCTGCTAGCCACCGCCGCATTCGCCGGAACTGCCTACGCGCAAGCTCCTGAGGCGACGGTCAAACCCAACTTCGCGCAAGCGATCCCGAACCTGCCGGGCAAGTCGCTTGTTGCGGTCGAAGTGAGCTATCCCCCTGGCGGCGCCTCCACGCCCCATCACCACGCCCGTTCCGCGTTCATTTACGCGTACGTGGTTTCCGGGGAAATTCAGAGCCAGGTCGACGATGGTCCCATGCGGACCTACCGGGCCGGCGAGTCCTTCTACGAAGCACCGGGCGCTCATCACCGCGTCAGCGGCAATGCAAGCAAGACCCAGCCCGCCAAGCTGCTTGCTGTGTTCGTCGTCGACACTGGCGAGCAACCCCTCACCACTCCCGACAAATAGGTCCTCCATGTCCCCCCGCATCGATTACACGCATGTCGCGCCGGACGGCGCCAAGGCGCTCGGCGCTATTTACGCCTACGTCATGCAGTCCGGCCTCGACCCCATCCTGGTGGATCTGGTCTACCTGCGCGTAAGCCAGATCAACGGCTGCGCGTACTGCCTCGATATGCATACGCGTGACCTGGTGAAAAAAGGAGTCGTGATCGACAAGCTCGCGCTCGTACAGGCCTGGCACGAGGCCGGCAAGGTCTTTAGCGAGCGCGAGAAAGCGGCTCTTGCTTGGGCCGAAACCGTGACGCGCGTTGCGGAGACCGGCGTGCCCGATCGTGACTACCAAGCCGCTTCGGCCGTTTTCAGCGAAAAGGAATTGGTCGACCTGACGTTCGCCATCGGCCTGATGAATACCTACAACCGCCTCGCCATCAGCTTCCGCAATCCGCCCAAGGCAGCGCTCCAGGCAGAAGGCCGATAACCGGAGAAACCATCGTGTCGACACCACAGATACCGGGTATCCAGATCCCCGACAGTTTGATCGCCCGCGAAGCCACCGAGCTCGTTCGCGATACGGAAAGCGAACTGCTGTTTCTGCACTCAATGCGCGTCTATGCCTGGGGCGCGCTGGCAGGCATGCGCCAAGGTCTGAACTTCGATCCTGAACTGCTCTACGTGGGCGCGATGTTCCATGACCTTGGTTTGGCCGAGCGCTTCCATGGAAGTGCGCTGCGTTTCGAAGTCGACGGAGCCAACACCGCCCGCGACTTCCTGCGTAGCCACGGCCTGCCGGAGCAGGAGATTGCCAAGGTGTGGAGCGCGATCGCGTTCCACACGACGCCCGGTATTCCGCAGTTCATGCATCCGGAGGCCGCGTTGCTACACATCGCGGCAGGCATGGACGTGGCCGGCCGCGCCTACGATCAATTCACCGACGCCGAACGCGATGCCGTGACGGCTGCGTGGCCGCGCGAAACCGACTTCAAGCACGCCATTATCGATACGTTCTACGAGGGCCTAAAGCTCAGGCCTGACAGCACCTTCGGAACGTTCAATGATGACTTCCTCGCCTTCAAGGACCCAGCGTTCCGGCGAGGGGATATCTGCAGCGTTATCCTTCATTCGGCTTGGGCCCATTAGCGCGCCCGTCGGTCTTTACAACGCACCGAATTCGTCGCCCATGGCCGATGCCCCGGCTCGTGTTTGATGTGGCAGTGTTGGGTAAGGTGCCTCCCGCTGGAAATATCTATGTCTTCTCGTACGTTCCTCATCACTGGCGCAAGTAAAGGTATTGGTCGCGCTCTGTCCGAGCGGCTGGCTCGCGACGGCCACCGTGTCGTCGGAATCGCGCGGCAAGGTGGCGATGCCAGCTTTCCCGGCGAACTCGTCGCCTCGGACCTTGCCGACCGCCAGGCCACCGAGCGCACCCTGCGCGATTTGAGCTCGCGCTATGCCTTCGACGGTGTCGTCAACAACGTTGCAATGGTTCGCACGCACCGCATCGGCGAAGTCGATCTCGACGATCTCGACGCCACGCTCGCACTCAACCTTCACCCAGCCGTGCAGGCCGTGCAAGCGCTGCTGCCAGGCATGCGAGGGCGCGGTTGGGGCCGTATCGTCAATATATCCAGCCTGACGATCCTGGGCATGATTGAGCGTACTGCCTACGCGGCCGCCAAGAGCGCCATGGTGAGCTTTACCCGCTCGTGGGGACTGGAGCTAGCTCGTACCGGCATCACCGTCAATGCCGTTGCGCCCGGTCCGACCGAGACTGTCCTGTTTCGCGAGAACAATCCGCCGGGCAGCGACGGTGAAAAGCGATACCTTGCCTCGGTCCCCATGAACCGCTTTGGCAAGCCGGAAGAGCTGGCAGCGGCGATCGCCTTTTTCCTATCGGAGGAGGCGAGCTTCATTACGGGGCAGACGCTTTACGTCGATGGCGGCGCCTCGCTCGGCAAGCTGCCGTTCTGATCAAGCTGCTACAAGCTGGTCGTCAACTGGCCCGACCTGAGGAAGAGGGAGGTTCCAATTGGAAGAAAGGTCTTCTAGCAGCCGGACGGTAATGTCGTGGGTGGAAAGCATCCATATATGGACTCCTCCCCTTTGCAAAACCCCGTGCTCTGGCGTCCGTGACGACTGCACACCTATAGCAGACATTAGGGCAGGGCGATTAGGACAAGTTATCGCGAGTGCGGCAAGTCTCAGCTTTGGTCAGCTTGATCTCGGAAGTCCCAAGCAGCCGGGGAGTGTTATGACCTCCCATTGTTAGGATGGCAGCCAAAGGGGGCTTTTCCAGGCTCTTAGATAGTCAAGAAAGACTTTGACCTTCGTTGGCAGGAAGCGACGAGTCGGGTAAACGGCATGAACGAGGATCTCTGGCGAGGACCACTCAGGAAGTACACGTACGAGTTCCCCGCGGGCTATGCGGTCGTCGCAGTAGTTATATGGAAGGAACCCGATGCCATGCCCCTGGTTGGTGAACGCGCTCACTGCGTGGAAGTCTCTCGCTGAAACAGGGCCGGTGACATGAACCTTCGCGGATCGCCTGCCGCTCACCAGATGCCATTCGGCTTCGTTGTTTCGTCCATTGAGTACCACGCATTGGTGGTCCGCCAGGTCTTGAGGCCGCGAGGGAGTCGTGTGACTCTTCAGGTAAGCGGGCGATGCAACAAGATAGCGGACGCTTCGCCCCAGCAACTGGGCGACAAGACTGGAATCGCGCAGCTGTCCGTAGCGTATCGCCACATCGACGTTCTCCGCGATCAGGTCCAGATAGGTGTTCGTAAGAAAGAGATCCGCCCGAATGCGAGGTTGGTCTTTCAGGAACGATGACATGAATTCGTAGAACGATTCCTGGCCGAGAAGGACTGGCCCAGAAATCCTCAATGTTCCTTCCGGCTTCTTTTGAACCTGCGTAATAGCCTGCTCAGCGTCCAGCATGTGGTTAAGAGGCTCACTGCAGAGATCGAAATAGGTCCGGCCTTGGCTCGTCAAACTCAGCTTGCGCGTTGTTCGCTGGATGAGAGTCACACCCAGATGTTCTTCAAGCGCAGTGACCTTTCGGCTCACGGTCGACACAGGCATGCCCAACGCACGCGCCGCCCGACTAAAACTCTCGAATTGCGCTACTCGGACGAAGACGGCTACGTCGTTCAGATCGGTTGCGGAGACCATGACTCACCTTTCCATTTATGGGAAAGAGATTACACATATTCCAGTCTAGTCAAAAATCAGGTGCGAGAACACTATTTGCGCACCAAATCACTCCGACTGGAGAAAGCTCATGAATAGCAAGGTCGCAATCATCACAGGTGCCTCGAGCGGCATTGGCGAAGCGACTGCAAAACTACTCGCCGCCAAAGGCGTGACTGTGGCTCTCGCCGCCAGACGCGTGGATCAGCTAAAGCGCATCGCAGACGAGATTCAGGCCGCTAGTGGCAAGGCCAGCTTCCATCAGGTGGACGTCACCCAGCAGAACCAGGTTGAGCAGCTTGTTGCGGACGTCGTCAAGCAAAACGGCCGTCTCGACGTGATGGTCAACAACGCAGGCCTGATGGCTATCGCTCCCCTGTCGCTTCGCAAGACGGACGAATGGGATCGGATGATCGACATCAATATCAAGGGGCTCCTTTACGGCGTCGCGGCAGCTCTGCCGGTCTTCGAAAGCCAGCAGTCCGGTCATTTCGTGAACGTCGCGTCGGTTGTTGGCATCAAGGTCTTCAGCCCTGGNGGCACGGTGTACTCAGGGACAAAGTTCGCTGTTCGTGCGATCTCTGAAGGCCTTCGCCACGAGGTGGGTGGAAATATCCGCACGACCGTCATCTCGCCCGGGGCGATTGATACCGAGCTGAAGTACGGCTCTGGTCACGAGGACAGCCGAAACTTCGTCGTCGACTTCTACAAGATGGCCATTCCGGCGGAATCGATCGCTCAGGCCATCGCCTATGCCATCGAACAACCAGCATCTGTCGACGTCAATGAGATCGTCATTCGCCCGACCGTTCAGGACTTCTGAAAACGGGTGGTGACAAACCATAGGGAGGAGGGGCGATAGTACGCATTTTCCAGTGGACTCATTGGCAATTGCGGCTGCCGCCACCGGGGGCCAGTGTCGACCCATTCGGCGACCGCTGAGCACCCTCACAAGCATTTCCAACACCCAACGACGATGAAAGCGCTTTTGGGCGGAGCGCAAGAAAGACCTCGCCGCAGGGCACCGCATACCCATGTAGGAGCACGAAATGAGCAACGTAACAAAGCAACAGTTCAAGCGCGTCTGGTTTATTACGGGCGCATCCCGTGGCTTCGGCGCTTTGATCGCCAAGGCTGCTCTCGCAGATGGCAACGCGGTCGTCGCAACGGGGCGCAATGTTGATGCAATTGTCGATCGTCTGGGCGCTTCCCCATACCTCTTGCCCGTTGCCCTCGATGTCACCAATGAGGCTCAGGCAATGGACGCGGTTGAAGCCGCTCTCGCGAAGTTCGGCCGCATTGATGTATTAGTGAACAACGCCGGCTTCGGCCTGCTGGCAGCGGTTGAGGAGTCAAGTGACGCTGAAGTACGGCGAATCTTCGACACAAATGTCTTCGGCCTACTGAACGTCACGCGCGCTGTTCTTCCTGTGATGCGAAAGCAGCGCTCGGGGCACGTGATCAACACATCGTCCATCGTCGGCTACAGTGCGTTGCCTGGTGTAGGCGTGTACAGCGCGACGAAGTTCGCAGTCGAGGGCATCACCGAAGCACTGCGGGCGGAGCTGAAGCCACTTGGTATTCACGCAACCGTTATCGAGCCGGGGTTCTTCCGGACGGACTTTCTGGACGAGTCGTCGCTGCAGGTCGGCAAACAGATTATCGACGACTACAGCGAAACGTCGGGTCAGCTTCGCCAGGCCGCGGCGAGCATCAACCATAATCAACCCGGCGACCCGGAGCGACTGGCAATCGCCCTCGTCACCCTGGTTGATGCAGAAACGCCACCGCTGCGCATGCCTTTTGGCACGGACACGCTGAAGGCGATCAAGGAAAAGAATGACTATGTGGTGACGGAGACACTGGCATGGGAGGCGCTTTCGGGGTCCACTGACTTCCCGGCCTGAAGGTTTTTATGGGTTGGTGAATCGACGAGGTAAGATCCAGCGGCGCTGTTACAACAGCAAAAGCAACGGCGCCGCTTCGCTTGGATTCTTCTATAGATGGCCTAGGGCGACCTCTAAACAGGATGCTGGGCGACACCGAGGTAAAGGTTCTTGCCTCGTCCGATTCGCTAGCGGACTTAAAGTCCACAACCTGCGCAGTTTGGGCTGGCCTTACGCCTTGGCGCCGGGCAGTCAATGGCGCCAAGACGCCTCCCAGGAAAGGCGATAACAGCAGCCACGACTAGGGCAGACAGGCCAATCCGCCCACCTGCGACTCCGATGTCACGCAGACCGATGGCGTCGATGGCCTTTCCGCCGACAACCGCTCCCATGCCAATGCCCGCGTTGAAGATCGATACATTGAGTGATGCCGCTAGCTCCTGGAGCTCGGGCGGAGAAGAGCGAATCGTGCGAACGTGGTTTGTGACGAAACCGGCGGCGTGCGCCCCTCCCCAAACGACGAGCACGACCATCGCCGCGACGTGATTCCCTAGCACAAAGGGAAATACGCTCATGAAGGTGGCCGAAATGGCAATCGCGGCAACTGCGGCGCCGAGTGGGCGTACGTCAACATATCGACCTGCGATCGAATTGCCGATGATGCCGGCGACGCCAAACCCCATCAAGATCCAACCCGTCCATGCAACACTGAATTGTCCAACCCGGGTGAGCAGGTCAGCTAGGTACGTATACGAAGTGAACATGGCGCTCAGCGCTAGGAACGACATGGCGAGATTGATCAAGACCAAGGGACAGGTGAATATCCTCATCGGCTCGGTTGTTGCTTCATCGGAAGATGGCGTAATTCTCGGGAACAGGACCAAAAACAGAACGGCTATCGCGGCGCAAACCACGCCGCTCGCGGCGAAGGCCATTCGCCAGCCGAAGGCATCAGCCAAAATCGTTGTAATTGGCGAGCCGACGACGCTAGCGACCGCAACCCCGGAAAATACCGTGGCGAGTGCCCGACCCGCATTCTCAGGACCGGCGATTTTTACAGCTGTCGAAGTGGCCATGCTCCAGTACACGGGAAGTGCAAGCGCTGAGAGAATTCGCCCAGAAGCCAACAATGCATAGTTGGGTGCCATCGCGGCTATGGCGGCACCGACAGCGGTGATGCTCAGGACGCTCGTGAATAGCCGCCGTCGCTCGATATGACGAAGCGCAAGCGTAAGAAAGGGGCCCGTGATCGCGACCGTGAAGGCAAACGCGGTCACTAGCAGGCCGATCTTCGACACGGGTGCGCCCAAATCGTGGGCGATGAGGTGGATGACCCCGATGATGTTGAACTCATTGGTCAGCATGGCAAAGGCAGCAGCCGCCAAGAGGGGAGCTGCGAGTTTCATGATCGAAACCTCACGCACTATATTGCCCTGAATTAGGGCGTCACATCCCGTCGAAGTTCAGAACCCTAGCTCTCGAGCTTTCTTGCCAGATCAACGAGATCATCCGCCATGACGTCGATGTAGCTTTCTGGCTTGCGATCTGCGGCGTGCCCAGGTCCGAGCTCCAGCGGCCGCGGGACAAATGCTGTACGAAATCCAGCTTGTTTCGATGCCTGCAGATCCCATTTGTGCGCGGACACCATCAGAAGCTGATCGGGTTCGAAGCCCGTATAGTCGACGGCCAACTGGTATACCTTGGGATCTGGCTTGAACGCATGACTCAACTCGCCGGTCAAGATCTCGTCGAACGGCAGCTTGTTGTTCTTCACCATCGCTGTCATTTGCGACATAGAAGCGTTGGTGAGGGTGGATATCGTGTAGCTGCGGCGGAGCCGTGTAATGCCTTCAACGGCATCTGGCCAGGGGACCATCTTTCCCCACTGGCTTAGCAGTTCATCTCTATCGTCATTCGAAAGGCGGTCATCAACGCCCCGTTTGACCAAGAGTGGCCTTAGTGCTTGGTGATAGACCTCGGTATTGGATATCCAGGGCCGTCGCCCTGCCGAGATATCGACGATAATGTCATGTGCACCTCCGCTCCAGTCGCCTGGAAGCGTTGCCGCCCAGTTGTCGGACAAACCTTGCTTTCGACCTATTTCGCGAGCAACCTTCACGATGGGGTCGTAAAAGTCAAAAACTGTGCCCTGCATGTCGAAGGTCAGAGCTTTGACGCCCGCCAGACCCGGTGTAGCGGTGGCATCCATCCAGGCAAGCACAGGCCGTGTGGCCACAAATGCTGCAGCGGCAAAGCTGCCAATCAAGAACGAACGACGTGAGGGAATCATGTCGCTATCGGTCGGTTCTACGCTCACATCGCACCTCCCATGATTACGCGCTGTCGAACGCGAGTTCGTTCGCGCATGGATGGACCGGTCGGGCGCTACCTTAAGGTGGCGCCCGACAATCATCGTGCAGTCAGATTGTTCGCTCCCACATCTCTTGTCCGGCAGAGAGCGCCCAGTCAGCAGTATCCTTAGGAAAGATGTTCCGAAATGGCCCGGTCTTTTCAGGGATAAGTTCGACCATCTTCCCAATCATGTCGTTGGGATCCAGGCGCATCTCTGGCTTGTCAATAAAAGCGTCGGTCTTTGCCTTGTAAGAAGCGCGGCTCGTAAAGTTGACGTCGTCATCAAGCCAGCGGAGCGCAGCCTCTATCCCGCGTTCGTTGAAGCCGGTGAAGAATGGTCCAGGATTGATGGTCTGAACCTGGATGCCGAAGTCCTTCAGCTCCTCCTGCATCGCTTCGGCAACAGCCTGTAGGGCGTGCTTGGTGGCCGAGTAACTGCCGATCCAGGGCGGGCTAACAAGGCCGACGATCGACGATATGAACACCACCTTGCCTTTGACCTTGTTCTTCACCCAGCGACGCACAACCCGTTGTGTGAGATCCAGCAAAGAAAAGAAGTTGACCTCGAAATTCTGTCTGACGAGGTGCATCGGTATCTCTGCTATGGGACCGGCCTCAGAAATGCCGGCGTTGTTCACTAGTACATCGAAGTCAAGCTTAGCTGCGCGTGCGACATCATATTCATCCAGCATGTTCAGCCGGGTGACGGTGAGGTTTGACAGGCCCATCGAAGCCACTTTGTTGCGAAGTGCCGTCACCTGCGGCCACGACTCGGCCGTGGCAATGACGTTATGCCCCTTTTGGGCGAGACCGATGGCGGCGCCCTCGCCGAGTCCCGAGCCCGCTCCTGTGATGAGGATAGTTCTAGCCACGTCACTTACTCCTCTTCTTGGTGGTGCCAGTTAAGAGGTGGCGATCAGCCACCGTAGTGGTACGTCCACCCGATCGCCGCCGCCAAGGTAAGAATTGAAAATATGGTGCTTGCGATAATGGTGGAGTTGCCTTCCTCCGACAGTCGGTTGTAGTTGTTTCCGAAGAGGATTCCGAAGAACCCGGAAGGAAGAGCGGCCATGATCACCGAGAGCTTGGTGATCTCGACGGGAGCCCCTACGGCACGGCAGATCAAGAAGGCGAGAATCGGCTGAACGACATTCGAGACGATGACGCCAATCGTGGTGTTCAGCGTTAGCCGAAAGGCGCTTTGAGACAGCACGAGGCCCGTAACGAAGAGGCCCATGCCCCCCGCGGCCACGCCAATCTGACGCAATGAAGCAGCCACCACATTGGGCAGCTGCCAGCCGCTGAGCGAAACGAGCATCCCAAACACCGGTGCCAGCACAATAGGCTTGGTTAGGGCGTGGCCAGAGGCACTCGCGATTTGACTAAAACAAGCACCTTTCGACTGACCACTGTTCTTATCAAGTTCGAGTAGGGCCAGCGTGAGGGGAGATGGCAGCAGTGTTCCTACGGCGATGCCGACAGCGACAGTCGAAAGGTGGTCTGCACCAAATAGTGCGGTGATAACCGGATAGGCTGCGGCACCGAAGTTGGGTTGACCGACCGCCAGTGCCTGAAGTGCTGACTCACTGGAGCTCTGCTTCCTTGCCAAGCGTTCGTAGAAGTACCAAAGAAGGTAAATTCCCATCATGACGATCGCTAGAGACAGCAGGATCGGCCATTGTGCAATCAAGTCAGACCACTTTGATGTTGCTGTAGCAACGAAGAGTGATGCCGGCAGGCAATAGCTCAACACAACGGTGATGAGCTCGCTCACGTGCATGTTATTCATGTGGCCAGTCCTACCGGCGCCGTAGCCCAGCAACATGACAAAAAAAGTAGGCGAGAGGGCGAGGGATAGAATCGAAAGCATGCGTGGATGTCGACATGTTTTGTGGTCAGGGAAAACTGAGTGCGTAACTCCATTGAAAAGGTTTTTCGATCAAACCAACCGGCGCGCACAGACGTAGGCCATCGCTTAAATGGTTCCTAGTTCCGCCATATCGGCTTCAGGCGCATATCAGTACTCTGGCTTCTGGCCAGACTCTGGTATGGACGTTGCGACCCCTGGTGTTCCCGAGTAGGTGATGATGAGAACCGTAGGCTCCTTGCCGCTGACTCCTCGATGCACATCGTTCACCGATTCCGTAAAGGCTTCGCCGGTTCTGAACGTCTGCCTCTTGCCGCTTGCCTTGTCTTCGATGGTTAGCTGTCCGGAGAGCACATAGCCTGCGTTTGGAAAGGGATGGGTGTGCCAAGGAAGAGCCGTATTGGCGGGAATCGTTACCTTGAGCACAGTAAGCTCGGGCATTCCCCGGGGATAGGCATCGTAGGTCTTGCCGTTCCAGGAGCTTGTGCCTTTGGCAAGAACGTCCGCGTGCGCCGACTGGACCGACTGTGCACTGGACGCCGTCACCAATGTTGTGGAGACGGTGAACATCACTGCCGTAGTTATGCATGGATACTTCATGTCCCGACCCTCAGTCCTATCGCCTGCCAAGTATTTGAATCGAGATCCGTCTAACGACCGGCTGATATGAAGATCACTGCGCGCTTTGCAGTGCGACCTTCTTTTCGTGCGGATAAAACGGACGGATCAGCAAGTGTTGCGTGCCTCCGCCAATAAGGCCCCCAATCAGCGGCCCTACGATAGGCACCCACCAGTAGTTGACGACCCCAGGAAAGGCCGACCGATTCCAACCGAGGAGCCAGGCGAACACCCGCGGGCCGAAATCGCGCGCTGGGTTCAGCGCCCATGCCTCTAAGTAGCCGGCGGACGCCCCGATCACCGTCACATTTGGCTGCGCGCTTTTCATGGGAGGTCTCCAGGGGTTGTAGTGACAACCTCGGTGATCTACCGCGAGCAAGCTTCAAAGGCGATTGTTCCTTGGTATCAGTGAATACATCCGCCTCTGCCTCTATGTCGTCGCTGTGGGCGCGTTCGGACGGATCTGGGAGCCATTGAGTCGCAAATAGTTACGAGGCTCGAGGCTTGCAACACAGTCGTTATCGAGGGTAGGAAAGTCTTTAAGGAACAGTCGTATTGCAAGCGCAAGCGCGGCACCCGCACCTATTCCCGAAATGCGCAGCTTCAACGGCACATGGCGGCTGCGCTGAATACACCGGGGAAAGGTAGGCGCCGTAACTGCCACCCAGACGCTCAACTGCATGCCCTGGCGCTCTCGTTCCACTCTCCAGAACTTACCTCTCCAGAGGCTGAACCCGCCCTATTGAATTACGATCATAATTCTATATTATGATCGTAATGGTATCGCAGCAGCGCCCCTGCGCGGCCATGACAACCGCATATCACTCAGCTCTTGCGAGGCTTTATGAACACCATAACCGCCGCCACCAATATCTCCAGTGGCCCTCTGCAGTCAGGCTCGAGGAGCCTGGCTATGCTCGGGCTTGCCGAGGCCGCCGCCGCAATCCGCCGCGGCGAAATGACGTCCGAGGCTTACACGTTTGCTTTGTTGCAGCAGGCGCGAGCGCAGGCCGATCTCAATGCATTCATCAGCGTTGATGAGGCCCGCGTGTTGGCTGCAGCAAGGGATGCCGACAGAGCGCGCGCCGCAGGCTCGGCAGCCCCGCTCCTGGGTGTACCGATCGGCGTGAAGGACAGTTATTTGACGAAAGGGTTGGCAACGAGCCTAGGAATCGGCGGCCTCCGCCACTTCGTGCCAGAGGAGGATGCAGATGCTGTCCGCGCGATTAAAAATGCCGGCGCATTGGTACTCGGCAAGAACAACCTCGTTGAGATGTCCTACGGGTTAACGGGCAGCAACGGAGACTACGGCCAAGTAAAGAATCCACACGCGCATGATCGGGTGACCGGAGGCTCTTCGAGCGGTTCTGCCGCCTCCGTGGGCGCTGGCATCGTCCCGGCGTCCTTGGGTGGTGACACCGTTGGCTCGATCCGTGTGCCCGCATCCCTTGTTGGCGTGGTGGGCTTCAAGCCGACGACAGGGCGATGGCCACGCGCTGGCGTGGCTCCCATTTCTCATACGCTCGACACAACTGGTGTGTTCGCGCGCAGCGTGGAAGATATTGCACTGGTAGATCAGGTGGTGACCGGCGACCGCGACAGGGAGTCATTCAAGAACGGGCATGGTCTGACGGGCGTTCGTTTGGCTTACGCGCCGCGGCAATTTCTCGATCTGGTCGACCCTGAAGTCGAAGATCGCTTCCGTGAATCACTTCGCCGGCTGCGGCACACGGGTGCTGAACTGATTGAGGTGGACCTTGGCGACGACTACAGCGCCCTCATTCATTCCGCGACGTGGGGCATCTTCTTCCACGAGACGATGGGCGCGGTCTCAGAGTTTGTTCGCCGCCATCAAATCCCGACGACGTTTGAAGAGATTCACCAGGCTCTCAAGCCCGAACTACGCGATGTTTGGAGTCACATGGTGTTGCCCGGTGGCGGCGGTGCGATCTCTCACGAGGCGTATCAAACAGCACTCACGGTGAGTCGCCCGGAAATCCAGCGGCGACTGGACGAAGTATTCGTATCGCAAGGAGCCGCGGCTATTCTGCAGCCGACCACGCCTAGCACGGCTCCACGGATCGACCGGCAGACAAACTTCACTATTGGCGGCAAAGATGTCACCTATCTCGCCCTGGCGGCCAACACCATCTCCGCAAGCAGCGTGGGTTTGCCAGGCATCAGTTTGCCGATGGGACTGTCGCGAGATGGCCTACCCATCGGGCTTGAGCTTGACTCTTCTTTGCGGAGCGATCGCCACCTTCTGAGTTTGGCTCGCCACATTGAGGCCATTTTGAATGGCCAAGCGGCAATCGTTTGAAGCCCGGGCCTTTTTCCATAACGAAGCGGCCGACATCACCTCGAGCCATACATTGTAAGGATCTCTATATGTCTAATGCCACCTATGCAGCACGCACGATTTCAGTCGAGCACGTCACCATCAATTCTGCAAACCTGTTCGAGAACGTTCGAGCCAAGCTCTCATCCTTGGCTCCTCGTATTGACGATGGAATCTTCGTCCTCCTGCGCTATGGCGAGAGTCGGCGGGCCCTCCAAGAGCTGGAGGCATCCCCTGCATTGTCGATTTTCGCCCAGCGTGACCACGGCGCGTTGTTAGCTATCGCAGGACTCCAGCGCCGTTCCATTCAGTACGATATTGGAAATCCACTTACCGCTTCCAAGATGACCCGCCATCAACTGTCAGCGGGCCTCTATGCACCGATCCGCGTGCTGTTGCGCGAGGATACCGATGGCCAGGTCGCATTCGAATACGACCGGCCTGCGTTTGTTTTCCGGCAGTTTGGCAGCGGCGAAGTCGATGAGGTGGCGCTACAGCTTGATCGCGATCTCAGGGCTTTGCTGGAAGAGGCCGCAAGCTGACATCACAAACATATTTCAAGAGCGAAAAGAACGATGCGTTACGAAAAAGGTAGAAAGGAAACGACACGGCGCCAGATACTCGAGAAGGCTGCAATGTGCTTTCGACGTGATGGGGCGGCGGCGGCAGGGATCGCCGGAATCATGGGTGAGGCGGGCCTGACGAACGGCGCCTTTTATGCCCATTTCGAGTCCAAGGAAGAACTGATTCGTGAGGCATTGACCGACTCGCTTGAAGGCCAGCAACGTCTCCTTGAGGAAGATCTGCGCGCCGGCTTCGATCTTGAGAGCGTCATCCGCAGCTATTTGAGCCGCGATCATCTTGAAGCACCGGAAAACGGTTGTCCTTCTGCGGCACTACTGCCTGAAATAGCTCGCCAGCCTGACTCAACCCGAAAAGCCTACGAGGAGGGGCTACGCAGCTATGTATCGCTGCTGGCGAATCTACTCCCGGACGCTGACACTGTTGATGCTCAGCGCCGTGCGACAGCCATCTTCGCACTCATGGTAGGAACGCTCGAGTTTGCGCGCGCAGTACCTGACCCTGTAAACGCACAGCAAATATTGGAGGGCGGCATCGATGCGGTGCTGATTCTCGCTAACGCGCCGTCCGCATCGCGATCCAAGCACGCGACACCAACGCACTCCCGTAGATCACGAAAGAAATGAATGCACGTAGGTGAAGGAACGCGAGCACGGCAGGACGCTGCTCGCTAACAGCCATACGCTCACATGACGACACTAACGCCTATGACAACGATCTCTGAAGACGAAGGACTAATAACCTTCATCAATGTGTTTACGGTAAGCCCAGATAATCAGCAGAGACTCGTCGAACTGCTGACGCAAGCCACCGATCTATCCGTGCGCCATGCAAGCGGGTTCGTGTCGGCCGCCCTCCATCAAAGTTTTGACGGTACGAAAGTGACAATGTATGCCCAATGGCAAAACATGGAGGCCTATCAGGCAATGCGCGAAGATCCTGCCGCCGCGCCCTATCTGGCCGAAGCTCTAGCTATCGCTACCTTTGAGCCTGGCGCATACAGCGTCGCAAGAACATTTGCGCCTGAGCAGGACGATTAGCCCGTGTTATCGGGGGTAGGGAAGGCACTGCTTTTGCCCCCTCCCGGGGGCATTTCTGCCTGGCATCGCTGCTGAGGCTCTTGATATGCTCGGACGGATCGCAGCGTTCTTTGCTTCCCTTTGCCGCTATCACAACTCGACCGCCGATAGCCCGTAATCAATATGTGCTCAGTTGTGCCAGACTTGGAGATAAGCGACGAGGCAGGGTGGCCATGCGGTACAGGCCACGTTTTAGGGGGCAATCGTTCGCTTCGAGCCTTCTTCCCAGGCTGACGTCTGGGGTCCCATAGTGAATGAGGACGGTATCTGAGCGACATGGACGAAGCTTCTCATCGAACAGCCATTTTCATTTCGCACGCAACACCGGAAGACAATGCGGTCGTGCGTTGGCTCGGCGCCAAGTTGTCCGCCCTGGGCTATGAAGTCTGGGCAGACCTGTTCGCACTTCATGGTGGGGTGGACTGGTCTCGAAGGCTGGAAGATGCTCTCCGCAATCGCGCCCTCAAAATGCTATTGGTCTGCACTCCGGACGGCTTGGAGAAGCAAGGTGTTCGCAACGAGATCGAAATCGCAACAGCAGTGGGAAGGTCGATCTCCGATCCTGAGTTCATCATCCCGCTGCGGCTGGCTTCCTACGACGCCCCTTTCCGAATCGCCCATCTTCAGTACATCGACTTTTCTCATGGATGGGCTAACGGCCTCATTGAGCTTTCTGATTTACTTTTGGCAAACAAGGCCATTCCACGTGTCGGCCCCGGCAATGCCTTGGATCAGTGGCTAACCGATCAAACGAACGGCGCTGCAAAGCTTGTCAAGCGCACAGAGTATCTGGTTTCGAATTGGCTACGGATCAAGTCGCTTCCCGAGATGCTGTACTACTGCGAGCCGCCATTCGGGTTCGATATCCAGCAATTCCAGATGCGCGGTGTCGAGGCCTACCCGCTCGTCCCATTCAAGAGTGGAGTCCTCACTTTTGCCTCCCCGAATGCTGACGATGAGTTACGCCCGGGCATCCCCGCACGTGTTGTTGGAAAGATATCGCTATCGAAGTTTCAGGCCGAAGGATGGCCGGAGCAAGGAATCGAGCGATATGTCGCAGGTCGGCACTTCTCAGACCTCGGCAACCAAGCCTTCGATCTGTACATGCAGCGGCTTGGCATGTCAGCTCTCGCCTATCAGAAAGGCCGGCGCATATGGTGGGCGGACATACGCGTCGCCCCCAAGACGAAAGTTCCATTCAACTGGAAGCATGTGAATGGAGCGCGCCAGATCATGGGACAGTCGGCGAAGCGAAATGTGTTTTGGCACTACGGCCTGAACGCACAAACCCGAGACTATCCGAAGCCTCATATCCGCCTATCACCTCGCTTGCTGTTTTCTACGAATGGCATGGACATTATCGACGACCCGAAAAAGGCTCATCGCCTGAGAAGGTCTTTCGCTGCAAGTTGGCGGAACGCACGCTGGCGCGACATGCTGCTCGCTTACCTGTGGTGGGTGTCAGGTGGCACAGACGAGATTGCTTTTCCTGTATCGCCAACTGAAAACCTGGTTGTGTCGCTTCCACCTTTTGCGCCCGTCGCGAAGTTCGGTGTGCAAGAGGTCGGAGACGCAGAGGTTGATGAAGATGACCCTGATATCGACTATGGCAATTGGTATGAAGATGAGGGCGAAAGTAATGAGGAATAGGCGCCTTGAACTCGGCCTCTTGCACATTGAAGAACCCGAACTTGAGTTTCGCTTCGGTCAGCGTGTGACCTATCCCCGCGATGGCCTCTATCTGTTCGGCCCCGTTGATGCGGGCGCAGTTCCGCGCTCGATTCGCTACGGCTTCATCGGAACACCTCAATCGTTCGAGTGCTTTCAAGAATGGGCGTCTCTGATATCCGGTTACATCCCCATTCCGGCACGCGGAAGAACATCCAAAGAAAGCACGCCTCATCACGTTCCGTTTCCGGGCTTTGCTGAGACGTTCTTCTCCCATTGGTCAGCGGCACCCACCTGCGCAATCCGCGACCTGTCTGAAGATGATCTCAGACGCAAAGCACACATCGGGAACCGGCACGAGGCGATTAAGGAACTGGTAGATACATACGTTGATAGGCTTATTGCCGAAACCAAGCGTCTCGAAGATCCGCCTCAATTCTGGTACGTGGTCATACCCGAGTTTGTCTACGAGCTTGGTCGTCCCCAGTCCACAGTTTCAAAGGCAGATCGAGTGCCAGGCAAGATCCTCGTGAGCGAGAAGCAGGCGTCCAAAATGAGCTATCAAACGTCGCTCTTCGCTCAGGACGAAAAGGACGCTGAGATCTACCACTACGAGAAGAACTTTCGTCGCCAGCTAAAGGCTCGTTTGCTCGATCACAAGATCGTGACTCAGATCGTTCGAGAAACGACACTTGCGCCTGGCCGATTTCTCAAGGCCGGAACTGATCAGCCGAAGCGGCGCGTAGAAGACCCGGCCACGATCGCATGGAAGCTATCGACAGGCTCCTACTACAAGTCTGGTGGACGACCTTGGCAACTGGCCGGTGTGCGCCCGGGCGTGTGCTACGTGGGCCTCGTCTATAAACAGCAACCGCAAGGCGAGGATCACCGCTACGCATGCTGTGCCGCCCAGATGTTCCTCGCTGATGGTGAGGGCGTCGTCTTCCGCGGAGCACTGGGCCCTTGGTATAACCCTGAGACAAAGCAGTATCACCTGGACGCCGAAGCAGCCCATCGACTGGCATCTACTGTAATCGCAGAGTACAGGAACAAGCATGGTCGTGAGCCTGCGGAACTTTTCATACACGCGCAATCACGCTTTGACGATGGTGAATGGGAGGGGTTTCGCAGCGCATGCGACGGCAAAACGGATCCCGTAGGTGTCCAGATTGCCGATGCCTGGGACGATCTAAAGCTATTCCGTTCTGGAGACTATCCGGTGATCCGGGGAACCGCCCTCATTATTAGCGAGCGCGCCGGCTACGTCTGGACCTCGGGCTACGTTCCTCGGCTGGACACCTACATGGGGCCGGATACGCCCAACCCGTTGCATATCACCATTCGGCGTGGCAATGCGTCGATCCAAACGGTAATGGCCGATGTGCTCGCCCTGAGTAAGATTAATTTCAATAGCTGTCTATTCAACGATCGCTTTCCGGTCACGCTTCGATTTGCGAATGCAATCGGCGAAATTCTTGTCGCTGCGCCACTTCATTCAGAGCCAATGCTGCCTTTCAAGCATTACATCTAGGAAGTGCCTTCTCTTGATCGAGAGCGCCGACCTGTCAGCAATGCATTAAGGACGACATATGAAGTTGCAACGGCTGCATTTATCCGGATTCCAGTCCTTTGCCCCGGATGCCGCACCTATCTCACTCGAGCCGATGAGTTTTCTCATCGGTCCGAATGGTGCGGGCAAAACGGCCGTGCTCTCGGCTCTCGGACGGATGTTCGGGACGGATCCGTCGCTTCGGCAGATTGTTCGCTCCGACTTCCATGTACCAGCCGGTGAAGAGTGGGTCGACGGAACGCCGGCGTCCCTGTGGCTGGAGGCGGAGTTTGCTTTTCAGGAGGCCAGGGACGGTGAGGATCCTGGCGTCACCGTTCCGGCTTTCTTCCTACACATGCGTCTTCAAGAAGAGGAGGGGATACCTCGCATGCGGGTCCGGCTTAGCGCCGAAATCGATGAGATGGGCGAAGTCGATCAGCGCCTCGAGTACGTCTTGCTTGCCGATAAGAACGGCGAGCCCGTGCAGAAGCGGACGATGTCACGCGCCGAACGCCAGGCCATCCAAGTTCACTACTTGCCTGCCCGCAGGGATCCGGTCACCCATATTTCCTATGCCGCCGGTTCTATTCTGGGGCGCATGCTGCGGTCCGCCGACTGGTCGACCCAAAGGGCAGCCGTGGCCGGGCTTGGTGTCCAGGTCAGCGACGTACTCGCCGAGAATGCCGGCGTTCGGGCTGTCGTCGACGCGCTCAAGGATAGCTGGGGCGCACTCCACAAGGGCCACTACTACCAGACCCCAGCCCTGAGTTTTGCGCGCGGGGAACTGGAAGAGGTGCTCCGCCACGTTAAGGTGACTTTCGGGCCTGGGCCAGGCGAGCCAGCGGTCGATTTTGCGCGACTCAGTGACGGACAAAAATCCTTGCTTTACTTGTCACTGGTGCTTGCGGCCCACGCGGTAGGCAGGAAAGCAACTGAGGGAAGAGGAGCCCAGTTCGACATAGAGACGCTCCGCCCCCCTGTCTTTACGCTCTTTGCGATGGAGGAGCCGGAAAACAGCCTATCTCCCCATTATCTGGGTCGGGTTGTCGATGCACTTGAGACGCTATCAGCATCGACCGGCGGCCAGGCCGTCGTTGCCACGCATGCCCCGTCAATGCTTAAGCGCGTCAAGCCGGAGCATGTCCGATATCTGCGCCTTGATGCCCGGCGCCAGAGTCAGGTTCGGGAGATCGTCCTACCAAAGGATGATGCTGAGGCGGCAAAGTTTGTACGGGAGGCCGTGATGGCTTTTCCCGAGCTCTATTTCTCCCGCTTGGTCATCCTCGGGGAGGGCGATAGCGAGGAGATCGTCCTGCCCCGGTTGCTCGCGGCGCGTGGAATAAATGCAGACGGGGCGTCGGTGTGCATTGCACCTCTTGGTGGTCGACACGTCCAGCACTTCTGGCGACTCTTGTCGGTACTTGAAATCCCTTTTGTCACCTTGCTTGATCTAGACCTTGGTCGGCATGGCGGCGGATGGGGTCGCGTCCGTGTGACGCACAAGCACCTCAGGGACTTCTCTGCGGGAAAGCCTACGAAGACAGCTGCCGTCACCAATGCATTCCCGAAATGGGGAGATGCAGGGATGTCACAGTTGTTGCGCGATGAACTCAGTTTCCTGGAAACAGCGGACGTGTTTTTCTCGCGTTCCATCGACCTCGATATGGCGATGATTCGTCACTTCCCCGCTGCATACGGTATCGATAAAGACGAGTTGGAGCAGCCCGACGCCGCTACTGTGCGAGCCGTCCTTGGCAAGAATGGGAAGATTGAGCTCGTTAGCAATGTCGAGATCAAGAGTTTCTTCGAGCCGTATCACGAGAATTTCAAGCTCGCTAGTAAGCCAGCGACGCACATCAAGGCTTTGGCCAAGCTTGAAGACGATGAGCTGAGCAACGACATGCCCCTGAGCTTCGCTCGTTTAATTGACCGCGTGGAAGCACTGCTCGCAGAGATCCCCGAATGATTGCGCCCGATGCATGGACAGAGGTCGGCGGCCTCACGCTTGAGGGTCCAGCAAGAGATGCAGTTACACTGGAAGGCCGCAATGCGCTGGTGACAGCGGGGCCAGGCGCAGGAAAGACGGAGCTTCTCGCCCAACGGGCAGATTTTCTTTTCGCCACAAGCCTATGCCTGTATCCAAGGCGCGTGCTGGCCATCTCGTTTAAGGTAGATGCAGCTCGCACCCTCGGTGACCGGGTTCGCCGTCGTTCGGGGCTTGACCGGTCATCGCGGTTTGACAGCTTTACCTTTCACGCCTTCGCTCGTCGCCTCATCGAGATTTTCCGGCCGCTTCTGAAGGGAAAGTACGCCCTCAATCCGGGTTTTCGTATCGGAGAGAAACGAATTGGTCGGGACCAGGCCGCATTCGATGACCTCGTGCCGTCGGTGCTGTCTCTCATCGCTGCGGACCCGATGATTGTCCGTACCGTTCGTCTAACCTACACGCATGTATTCCTTGATGAGTTCCAGGACTGCACGGGGACGCAGTACGATCTAGTACACGCGCTGTTCGGTGGCTCTGATACCCATGTCACGGCGGTTGGGGACATGAAGCAGCGCATCATGGGGTTTGCGGGTGCGATCGCAGATGTCTTCGACCGCTTCACGGTCGACTTTGCCGCCGAGGACATTACGCTCTTTCACAATTATCGCTCTTTGCCCCGCCTTCGTCGCATCCAGAACGCTATGGTCGCCGATATGTCGCCCCACTCAGTGCTGCCAGCGAAGGCCCTCGCTGGGTCTGGCGGCGAGGCAAATGCGGTCGAGTTCGCAAACTGCACTGACGAAGCCAGCGACATCGCCGACCGGATTGAAGGGTGGCTCGCTGAAGGCGTTCCGGGCCACGAAATTGCCGTGTTATTCCGTCGGCAACCAGGCCAACTGGCTCAGCCACTCATCGCGGAACTTGATCGACGCGGCATCGCTTCTCGCAACGAGAGTGAGCTGGTGGACTTCGCATCTGAGCCCCTAGCCATGCTGATGGTGCACTTTCTGCGGGTACTCGGGGACACGCCTGCGCCAGATTCGTTCGCAGCATTGATGGCGACCCTTTCCGGCTTCGATGAAGAGGGCAAGGAAGGCGCCTGGATGCGGTTTATTGATGAATCGCGTGCAACCATGACTGTCAATGACGCCAAGGCAAAGGTGCGTGCACTGCGTCGACTCGTTCGTGCGATGGTCTCACGGTGCGGTGAAGCCAACATCGCCTCGTTGTCCCCAGAGTACGCTGATGCCGATTATGTCCGGGAAGTGGTCGACTCGGTCATTGAACCCATCGCTGACTTTCTCGCCGAGACCGGCGACCTCACTGCGAGCCTTGGGCGGTTTGCCGCTGAGGGCGCCGTGCGTATTATGACCCTGCACAAGTGCAAGGGCATGGAGTTCGAGGCGGTGGTAATGCCTGCCACCGAAGACCAGGAGTGGGGTTGGGGTGGCAGTCTCGAGGATCGACGAAATCTGTTTTTCGTTGGTGTATCCCGTGCGAAGTCGCGTCTTGTTGTAACAGCAACCCGACGGCGCGAGAAACCCATAGGAGCGCGCAACAACTGGGACCTTGATCGCACGCCGCGTCAGACATTCATGGCGTACGTTCGGACCCCGTGAGCGGGCAAACTCCAGTGCGCGAGCCAGGTCGCGCTCGGACGCATTCACTACGCGCTGTCGCGACGACTGCTCAGGTCGCTCGACGCTCCAATCATTCGCTAGTTAGTCGTCCTCCAGAAGGCGGGCGGCGGGATTGTCCACCGCTCCGCCTGACTGGAAGTATCCCATCACGCTGGATACCGCCCGGTGCTCGGTCATCGCCATGATCGCCGGCAGAGAGACACCCTGGCGGCTCGCCTCGGTCACGAACCCCGAACGCAGGCTATGCCCACCAAAGTTACCCTCAAGACCCGCCAGCTTTGCTCGCCGCTGCACGATCTCGCCCACGGCAGCCGGGGACAGGGCAGGGCCGACCCGCTGTTTCCACAGCCGACGAAAAATCGCCCCGTCAGTAAGCTTGGCCGCGGTCAGCCACGCCTCCAGCGCCTGCGCCGCCCGATCCAGCACCGGTTTGTCCGGCGTCGAAGTGGCGGTCACGCCGGCCTGCTGGGTCTTGCTGTGCTCCAGCCGGTAAATAAAACCCTGCGGCCCGATCCGGCGCAGGTCGCGCAGATTCGCGGCGGCGACCTCGCTGCGTCGGCGCCCGCCGCTGGCAAAGCCAAAGCAGAGCAGGGCGCGGTCGCGTAGGCCTTCGAGGCTGTCGTCACAAGTGGCCAGCATCGCCTCCAGCTCAGCGAGGGTAATCGCGGTCTTCTTGCGCGGTCGCTCACCACGTTTGACCGCGGCGCGGGCGGCCCGGCTGAGCACGGTGCGGATCGCCGGCTGCTCGCACGGATTGGTCACATGCTTCAGTCGATGCGCCGTGGACAGTACGGCAACCCGATGCCGGACCGTCGCCAGCGTCCACGGGCCAAGCTTGGCCTTGAGGCCGGCGGCTACCAGGGCTTGGTCGACGGTCGGCGGCAATTCCCAGGCCAGCTCGCCGTCGGCCGAGCGGCGCACCACATGGTCGACCACAAACTGCAGCACGATGGCTTCTGGCACCGGCAGCGCGAGCTCCATGCCGTAGCGCGCGGCATGCCAGCCGGCCCAGTAGCGCAGGGCACTGGCGTAGCTGCGGGTCGTGTTGGCCGCGGCCGCTTCCGCGAGCAGTTCGCGTACGGCGTCCGCCGCTTGCTGCGCCAGCTGGATCGGCAACACGAGGCTGGAGGCCGGTTGGGCGAGGGTTGGAACTAGTGAAATATCTTTCATAATATGTAATGTATACTACGAAAAGGGCGCCTACCCACGATAATCATCACTTATCGTGAGTACGAATCCAAGCGAGTAGGGCGCCGAACGAGGAGAGCCATTTCATGGCACGAGGCATCACCCAAGACCAGGTCAATCGTGCCGCGGACACCATCCTGGGTGCCGGCGAAAATCCGACCGTGGAGAAAGTGCGCGCGGAACTCGGGACCGGCTCCCCTAACACCATTACGCGCATGCTTGATGCGTGGCGCGGCCAACTCGGGGAGCGATTGCGACAACTGAATACCCTGCCCGACGTACCCGACACGGTGGGGCAGGCGATGATTGAGCTGTGGCGCCTTGCTACTGAGCATGCTGAGGGCGCCATCGAGCGCCGTTTCGAGATCGCACGGGCTTCGCTAGAGGCGGACCAAGCCCGGCTGGCGACAGAGCGCGAAGACTGGAAGGCTCGACTGCAGGCGGCCGAAGCTAATGCCGCACACGCGCAGGCCGCCCGGGATCTCGCCGAGCACGCTTGCGCCACTCTCGACGGCCAGCTGCAGGACAGTCATGCGCTGCGCGTGGATCTGGTGCAGCAGCGCGATCGTCTACAAGACCAGTGTGATGCTCTATCTGCACAAGTCCAAATGCTTCGAACCCAGCTGGACGAGAATCAGGTCGTTCTGCGGACAGAGCGTGAGCGACAGGAGGCGTATATTCGCGCTGCCGAAGACCGTGCACACCTAGAAGTCGATCGTGCTCGACAGGAAGCCAAGCAGTGGCAGCAACGGCACGAAGGCGCGGAACGGGTTCATAAAGATGTTGTCGCTGCCATGCAGGGCCAGCTCAATTCAGTTGCCGCCCAGTCGCGTGACCTTGAACAAGAGACTGCGCGGCAAGCTGGCCAGATCGCCGGATTAGAAAAGGCGTTATCGGAAGCCTATGCAGCGACGGCAAAACCCAAGCGTCCGCTTTCTCCGAAAGCAAAGGCGTCCACTCGCGCTCGGGCACCAAAGAAGTCGCCGGTAGGGCCAGGTCGCAAATAGGTCGGCGTAAAAAGACGACCGAATAAGCGGACATGACACGATTAGCGGACAAACGACAGAATTAAGAGGACAGCGACACCAGGAATGGTGCAGACAACCGCTGGTCACGGCGAACTAAAGCCCTGGGCTTGGCGCACTTAAGTTCTGGGGGGCGCACTTATTCGCTAGTCGTGCAGACTCAGGGCTTGAGCCACTACATCTATAATTTTACATAATATACATTATGCGAAGGGCTGGTAATTTTGGTTCTGTTGCGTCAATGGCTTAGCACTTGGCAAATGACCAGAATCCGCTCTAAGTTTCTGGTCATCACCCTTGTTGCCTACCGCCAACAAACTTCTTGGCCGCAGTCAAAACTTGAGCAGACCGTGCCAAAGTTTTGTGCCAAAGCGATCATGTTGGTTGGGCCAGCCGAGCGATCAATCCGCCAAGATTCTTGGCGAGACCGGCATCGTTGTCGATCTTACCTTGGCTGCGGCGCTCGGACATCGCGCCAGCCCCTCCATCCCTGGCTCCTACCTTGACCATTCGGTATTTCGGCTCTAAGCGGGGGGATATTGCCGGCCGTGATGAGGAGCGGTCGCCTATCGCTCCAGTCTTCTCACTGATTCGCCAACGGCGGGATAAAAGTGCTAACTACGGCGTAAGCACCGGACTCAAAAGTCGCGATTGTCAGCGCCTCGGTGAGATATGGGCTTGCAACTGGATTCCCGCGCATCGCCTGATAGTCTTCCATGCTTTGCCATTGGGCATACATCGTGACCTTGGTGCCATCGAGGCTCCGATGCAGAGCAGACGAAACGAAACCTTTGGCATAGCGCACCGACACATCAGTGGCTCGCGTGAGAAGGTCAATAAGCCTCTGCTGATTTTCCGGGCTCACCGTAAACACGTTGATGAAAGTCAGGAGTCCTGCTTTTTCCGAGATGGTTGTCATTGTCATGGTCGCCGTCAAACAAGCATAGTGCAGGTAGGCCAAATTCTAGGCAGCTCAACCACGATCGACACCTACCCTCAATGACTTACTTGCAGGTCTTAACACTCGGAACCCCGTCAATTTGGTCGGTCGGCCTGAAAAATCTCCAGCTGGCTTAGAGAATATCTATCACGCGAGCATCTTGTCGAACATCGCCGCCCTGCCAGCGCGCGGCGAACTGGGGCGCCACCTCAATGGGCTGCATTGAGAGGAATTCAAACAATGCCGTATTGTCACTCGTCTGCGATTCTTGGGGCGGTAGTTTGCCCGCGCGGCGGGAACGCCCCACCGCCAATAGAGTGGGCCCGCGAGAGCTTCTCTCATCTACCCACCATCGTTAGCAATCATAACCCGCGACAACGTGGGCAAGTCGTCGCGCTCTTCTGCGACCAGGCGCCATCGCACGCGATTGGGCAGAGCCTGTTTTGGGACGAAAGCGGACCGTTGCAGGGCTAAGCCGACGGGTAACGCCAACCGGAAGATCCGTCTCCGAAGGCCCTAGGCCGGATTGCGCGGTGGTGAGTTCGCGCTCGTATTGCCACGACGCCCCGAAAGCAGCCGCCGAGCCTCGGTCCTTCTCGGCACCATACTTCGTGAATCCTTCCAATTGAGTCCAGCCCTCCACCACATTACGGCGAGAGAAGTTGGTCCTGGACTTTGAAAGCAACGCATGACGACAGGCCCGACTGGAGTGCTAGTGCGCGGGCCGGTCACCGGGGGCGTTCTAGCCACACGTCATGCGCTGATGGCGGCGCCGCACTCCGCCTCCCCGGCAGCCTCGCCCTTCCTCGCGGACGCCAACGCGACGGCGTCCGCGCCAGCGGCGAAGCGCAGTTGTCCCGTCGAGTCGTTGGCCGCGCGCCACACTTCGAGGGCTACGTCCGCTTCGCGGGTTACTGCGTGATTGCCGCCCAGCGACGAGAACACACGATGAGCAAACGTTTCGTAGGCAGCGGGGATCAGCCCCTGCATCCGTTCCTGCCCATTGGCGGTGAAACGGGTCGATGGACCATAACCGGGTTCTACCAGTTTGACGCGCACGCCAAACGCATCGAGTTCGTGCCCGAGGGACGCCGTGAAACCTTCGATCGCCGTCTTGCTGGCCGTATAGGCTGCCACGAGGGGAAACGGAGCCAGTGCAACGCTCGAGGTGACGTTGACGATAATGCCTGCGCCACGCGTGCGGAACTGCGGAATGATCCCCTGGCACATGGCCATGACACCGAACGTATTCGTCTCGAAGACCTCCCGCACCGTCGCCATGGGCGTGGCTTCGAAGGCACCGAACAAACCGATGCCTGCATTGTTGACCAGCACGTCGATGGGGCCAGCGGCCTCCAGCGCCTGCCCGATACTCTCGGCGCAGGTCACATCGAGCCCGATGACGCGCAAGTTGGCCGACGGGGGAAACACGCCATCGCGGGGCGTGCGCATGGTGGCGATGACCTTCCAGCCTAGCGCGAGAAAGTAGCGCGCCGTCTCCAGGCCATAGCCCGAGGAACAACCTGTAATCAGTACCGTTTTCATTTATCTCTCCAGAGGTCAGGGCGGTGTGGAGAGAACGATAAGCTTGGCGAGTGGGACTTTCGATAATTGTTAGTCCTTGATTATTTCGCTAAAGTCCAGTCATGAGCGACCCACTGTCCGAAGTCGTAAGGCTGCTGCGTCCGCGCGCCGTCTTCGCCAACCCCATCAGCGGCAAGGGGAGCTGGGCGGTCCGCTATAGCGACTTTGGTGAGCCGAGCTTTTGCATCGTCCTGGCAGGTGGCGCCCATCTCGCCGTCGATGGCTATGAGCCCATCGACCTATTGGCTGGCGACTTCGTGCTGCTGCCCACTACACCCGCATTTACCCTTTCCAGCCACGCTCCCGCACCGCCGGTGCATCTGGACCCACACCAAGTGGCTGGTGGCGCCTCCGAGTTGCGTTACGGCGAGCCACACGGCGAGCCCGATATGCGATCGCTGGGTGGCTCATTTGTGTTTGACGACGCGAACCCGTCACTGCTCGTGTCCCTGCTTCCCAGGGTTGTACATGTGCAAAGTTCGACACGCCTGTCGCAACTGGTGCGGATGGTCGGCGAGGAAGTCGCGGATCAAAAACCGGGAGCCGACTTCGCGCTGTCGCGACTCGTCGAACTTCTGCTGGTGGAAGCCGTGCGCGCGGTCTCCAGCACCAATGCACCGCCCGGCATGCTACGCGGACTGGCTGACGAACGACTCGCCCCGGCCCTTCGGCAAATGCACGCGCGCATCGACCAGCCGTGGAGCATCGAACAGCTGTCGAAGGCTGCCGCGCTTTCGCGTTCCGCGTTCTTTGAACGCTTCAATCGGCTAGTCGGCGTTGCGCCTATGGAATACCTGCTTGCGTGGCGCATTGAAGTCGCCAAGCGGCTCCTTCGCGACCGAGAGTTATCCGTAGTCGAGATCGCAAGCCGGGTGGGCTATGCATCAGCAAGCGCCTTCAGCGTGGCCTTCAACAGGCGCGTAGGCATGCCTCCCGGAAAATACGCGCGATCAACCTAGCGGATGATTGGTACGGCACGGTGGTTGGATTGAGGAGGCTCCCCTCCGCTGGAAGAGCGACATCTTGGCTTCTAAATGTCTGTTTGGGGCTGCGGATTTAGCCGGTCGTTGCAACACACAGAAGACTGCGCGAGCAGCAGAAGTGTTGCAACGATCGGCTCAATCCGCAGGCTGAAGTGAACGCTACATTGATGGCAGAGTGATATCCGCAAACTGTCGCAAAAGGTTGTCAGTATCGAAGGTCGCCGCCTGAGCGCCCCCCGGATCGAGGGTTGTATAGGTAGGAGTCCTGGCATCACTCGCGCCGGATGGCGTTTGCTTCCCCAAATCTGACAGATGGTAAGATGTGAGCACGCTGCCAAGTCTTAGGTGTCGCGTCTGCGACGGTTGTGCGATGACCAAAGGTCCAAAAAAGACGTTCCCTGCTGTGCACAAGCAGCGCACGCGGGCTGGCTGGTCATCCCCGCACGTCTTGCAAGGCAGAGACAAGGACATCGCTCTGATCGATCATCTGATCGAACGGATCGATCAAGGCGGATCGGCGCTCGTTATCAGCGGAGATGCAGGTATCGGGAAATCTGCGCTGCTCGAAATTGCCAAACACCGAGCCAAAGAGCGCGATTTCACCGTATTGAATATGACCGGCGTCCTCGCCGAAGTTCAATTGCCATACGCCGCACTTGAACTTGCCCTTCGCCCATTGACGAGGCAGATTGCTAGCCTGGTTCCTCGGCAGCGATCTGCGTTGTTGTCTGCCTTTGGCATGCAAGATGACGGCGGAGCGCCTGATCTCTTCCTGGTCGCACTCGCGACGTTATTTGTGCTGAGCGAGAGGGCCACGTCCGCGCCCATCTTGTTCATTGCTGACGACGTGCAGTGGCTTGACCAGGCAACTTATGACGTCTTGTCGTTCATCTCGCGCCGCCTCAGTTCGGACCCCATCATTCTCCTGGTGGCCATACGCGATGGTTTCGATCGTCCATTCGGAGACGCCGACACTTTGCGGCTCAGGCTGTCGGAACTCGACGATGCCAACGCCGAGCTCTTGCTCGACACCCATGCTCCCGATCTGTCGCCAGACCTGCGTAGACGATTCCTCACGGAAGCTGCCGGCAATCCGCTGGCCCTGTTGGAGCTTCCTCGCGGCAAGCGCCCAACAGACGCAAGCGATGCGGCGTGGCTTCCATTGACGGAGCGTTTGGAGCGCGCCTTCTCGTCTCACTTGCCCGATCTTCCTGATGCTGCCCGCACTCTGTTGTTCGTGGCGGCGGAAAACGATGGAACATCGCTCCAGGAAGTTCTGTGCGCCGGCGAAGTCGTGCTGGGTGAGCCGGTGGAAGTCAATGCGTTGGCGCCGGCCATCGCCGCCAAACTGATCGAGGTTGATCGAACAGAGGTGCGCTTCCGGCATCCCCTCGTTCGTTCGGCCCTCCATCAGGTAGCCGATCCGGCGACGCGTCAACAGATTCACGCTGCGCTCGCGTCGACCATCCAGGGTCAGCTGGATCGCCGGTTGTGGCATCGTGCGGCAGCCATCATCGGGCCGGATGACGAACTCGCAGCCGAGCACGATCGAATGGCGGAACGCGCCTTGCGGCGAGGCGCGGTGGCGATGGCGATTGAGGTCCTGGAAAATGCGGCACGATTGAGCACCAGTGCAAGAGCAAGAAGCGCCAGGCTTCTGCGGTCTGCCGAACTTGCGGCGGATCTGGGGCAACCGGAAGTGTTGGAACGCCTGCTGCGCCAGGTCGACGTGGACGAGTCAGACAAGCTCACGCCCGTGCGCATCGATTGGTGTCGAGAGATCAGCAAGCCCCCGGCGGTTTATGACCCCGCCAAAGTCGCGACCTTGGTTGGCTTCGCCGCACAGGCCGATGCCGCTGGCGCGAAAGACTTGGCCATCAATCTTCTATGGCGCGCTGCGCAACGCTGCTGGTGGAGCAGTGCGAGTGGCGAGCTCCGCGCCAGCATTCTCGTTGCGGCAAGCCGATTAGGATTGCCTGACGATGATCCTCGCCTTACCGCCATATCTGCCTATGTCGAACCGCTTCGGCGTAGCCGCAGCGTGCTCCATGCACTGCAAAAGCTCTCGGCCATCGACCACAGCGATCCGGCGATCGCGAGAGTCATCGCGACCACCCCTAACATTATTGGCGCCTTCGATTTCAGCGTGAGCCTGCTCGCCGAGTTCAGTGCCGCGCTGCGCGCTCAGGGCCGGCTCGGCGAGCTCGCCCGCGTGCTTTTTGCCCGCGGCTGGGCCGAAATGGAAGTCGGCAACTGGGCGGGTGCGATGAGGGATGCCGAGGAATCCGCACGCCTTGCCGAGGAGACAGGCGGAACCCTATGGATGGCTGCGGCCTGCATCTTGAAAGCCAAGCTTGTGGGAATGCAAGGGAACCTGGACGAATCCGAAGCGTTTGCCGCGCAGGCGGAACGTCTTCTCTTGCCAGTTGGTGCCGGCTTCTTGCGAGCGCTGTTACAGATCGCGCGAGGTGCCTCTGCCATCGGCGCAGGCCAGCATTGGTTAGCCTACGAGCAACTGCAGCGCGTTTTTTCACCTGCTGACCCGGCCTTCAACTCAGGCCTCGAGTTTTTTGCGTTGGCGTATTTCACGGAGGCCGCTGTTTTTTCGGGCAATCCCGATGCGGCCCAGCGGGTAATCGACCAGATCGACCACGCCTCGGCCCCAACGCCGATGCCATGGGTCGAGACGATGCTCTATTACGGCAAGGCGTTGCTCGCTGCGCCCGCCGACGCCGAACATTGGTTCCTGTTGGGCCTCGGACCGGCTGCGAAGAACTGGCCATTCTTGCGAGGACGCCTGCTCCTGGCCTACGGCGAATGGCTGCGCCGTCAGCGCAGGTCTGCCAATGCAAGGGCTCCATTGCGTGAGGCCCGCGACATCTTCGATGCACTCGGCGCTGCTCCCTGGAGCCACCGCGCGCGCGAGGAGCTGCGCGCTTCGGGTGAATCCAGCCGCCAACGAACGGAGCGCATATGGGAGACGCTGACCCCGCAGGAACTCCACGTCGCGCAGCTCGCTGCCGAAGGGCTTTCGAACAAAGAAATGGGCATCAGGCTGTACCTGTCGCACCGGACGGTTGCGTATCACCTGCGCCGAATCTTTTCCAAGACCGGTATTACATCTCGGTCGATGCTGGGGCCCATGCTCGCTGGCGTTGAAAACCAAGCAGGTTGATGGCCGACCGGTCATCAGACTGGTCATTTGACGGAAGCGACCCTCCCCTCTCTAGGACTAGCCTTTCTCCATCCAATTCTTGGATGGAGAACGACCATGAAGCGCGTCTTTTCGCTCGCAACACTAGCCCTTGGAGCAGTCCTCATGACACAAGCCGCCTTTGCGGAGCCCGATGCCGCAACCGACCCCCGGATCGACCCCCAGGTCCGCGCCTTCTTGCGCGAAATCAACAAAGACTCGAGTCCATTCTGGGAGCTTCCTCAACCCAAGCCGCAAGAGATCTTGACTGGTCTGCAGAATAAAACCCATGTCGACATGTCCGGCGTGACCACGACCGAGCAGACCATCACCCAGGACGGTCAAACGGTGAAGGTCTACATCATGAAGCCCCAACAGGTGACCGGTAAGCCAGGTGTTCTGCTGTTCATTCACGGCGGCGTCTGGATCGTCGGAAACTTCCAGAACCATCAACGCCTTCTGCGGGACTTGGTGGTTGGCTCCGGCCAGATAGGTGTCTTCGTCGAGTACACATCCTTACCGGAAGCTCGCTTCCCCACTCAGCTCGATCAATCGTACGCCGTACTGAAATGGGTGGCCTCCCATGCGGATGAGTTTGGCGCCGACGGCAGTCGCATCGCGGTGGCCGGCAACTCGGTGGGCGGCAACATGTCCGCGGCACTGGCGCTCATGGCGAAGGACAGGCATGGACCCAAGATCAGCTATCAGGTACTGATGATCCCGGCTACGGACGCCAGCGTGGATACCGCGTCCTACCGAGAGTTCGGTACCGGACGGTTCCTGGCCCGCGCGTTCATGAAATACGGCTGGGATCTGTACGCGCCGGACAGCAAGACCCGCGACAACCCCTATGTGTCGCCGCTGCGCGCCAGCTTGCAGGAGTTGAGTGGGCTTCCGCCGGCCTTGGTCATCACCGCGGAGAACGATCCTTTGCGCGACGAAGGCGAAGCTTACGCGCGCAAGCTAAAGGAAGCCGGAGTATCGGTGATCGCCACGAGATACAACGGAATGATCCATGATTTCGTCCTACTCAATGGCCTCCAGGCCGATCCCGAGCCGCAGGCCGCGATCCGCCAGATGTCAGCCGAGATCAAAGCCCATTTGGCGCAGTGATTCAGGTCTGTGAAGCAGAAGGCGGCGCCTCGACGCCGCCTTCTTGCCTGAGCCTCGACGACAGCCAGAGGCGACGACGATCAGATCGTACCCATCAACGACTCGGCGCCCCTGGTCGTGACCCCGATCAGGCCTGGAACGCTCAAGATTCATCGGATCGTTCCGCGCGGGGTGACGCTATCGCCGCAGGATAAGTTCAAGCAGCACTTGTTGGACTTCGCTAGGTCGCCATCGAGAAAAGGCGCAGGAGCATTGAGCCTGCGGCCTTTTCACATCTCACTGCAGGCGCAATAGAAAACACCTGATCGCGGATTTCGTGCACAGAGTGTGTACATCACATCGGTAGGTCCACCACTGGCCGAAAGCGCCGGCGGGCTTTTGTTTCTCTGAATATTTTCAACGTTGGTATTGGACCGCCCATGAATACGAGTTCACGACGAAAGCAAGACACCGAAGCCAACGATAGGCTGCTTCTTGAGCGCATCGCCGATGGCGATCGAGACGCTTTGGCGAAGCTCTACTACGGTTACCACGAGAGGCTATGTGCGTTCCTGTATCGCCTGACCCGACACGCAGAAATCATCGATGAAGTAATCAATGAATGCTTCTGGATCGTCTGGCAAAAGGCATCAGGCTTTCGACAGGCATCACTCGTATCTACCTGGATTATGGGCATCGCCTATCGCGCGGGGCTGAAGGCGCTGCGTCGGCGTGGCAACGAACCTGTCGACGGGGATAACGTCATTCAAGATCTCATCCCTTCAACCGATCCCGAGGAGGTTCGCGAGTTGCGAGATTGGATCACCAAAGGCCTCGCCCAACTTAGGCCCGACCAGCGCCTGGTCCTCGAGCTCGTTTACGGAATAGGCCACAGCCTAGGCGACGTGGCCACTATCACGGGCGTGCCTTTGGGGACAGTGAAGGCGCGCCTGTTCCACGCCAGAGCCAACCTGCGCAACGTGCTGCCTGTCCTTGCTGGTGAGGCACCGCAGACGAGCGCAACGTAGTCATTGCGGCAGAAGGTTAGTGGCGCCGGAAACGCATGTGTAGCTGGTGTGCGAAATCCGTAGCTGTTGTCGTACCCCGTCTTTGCTTCGGCAATCACCTGATCGGACGAGTGATAGAGCGTCAGCGTCGCTGGTCGGGCTACAGGAAGGATAGGTCAGACGCCTTTACCTAGTCTTGCGATAGCCCGCCGATGTAGTGAACCCGAACAGTACGGGTGAAGGATCCTGCGGCGAGCCAATGTGAGCCTTTAATTCCCGGCACCGGTGACTTGCAGGGACGCTGCTTGCAGCCAACATGGCTTGCTATAGATCTGGCGCGGGCCTTGCCATCTCCTTGAGCGCCGACGCCGCTAAGCCACCTTGACGATGGTTCGCGGTCGGGCATCTTGAGGGCGTCCGATCGGTGAAACCGCCCCTTAGCTGGCAACGGTCCCATTTAGCTTTTGCCCACTTTTAGGTGGAGAGAAATAGTTCCGCCATCCAGGTGTGGGTTGCCGCGCTGGATGGACAGAGCTCGCCAATCGCACGGCAGCTGGACATCGAGCTTCCATCATCGCGGTCGATCCAGTTCTAATTTGCTTGCGGCGATAGTTTCAAAAAGGCTTCCTACCTCCAAGGCCGCTACAGAGCTCGTCTTGGTGGCCCAACTAACTTGGCGAAATCAATTCGCTGGCCCAACTAACTTGGCCAACGCGAATCGTTGGCACAACAACTTTGGCTAGTTGCGTCATTGGCCCAACTATCTTGGCGTGGAATTCGGCCAAGGCTGAATTCATGCTGGCCGTCGGACGCAGTATTTTCAATGACTTATACTGGCCCAACAATCTTGGCTGCAGTCAACGTGCCGCCAAGCCTGCCCTGAGCACCCGGGCGTGAGCCTTCGAACGATTCGGTAAATGGGACGCTGGCTAGCGTCGCATGCCATAGTCCGTCTGCAGCCATCCCCATGGTCCAGCCGAAGATGGTCCAGCCCAAGAAAGAGCGCTCGAAATTCCACGGAAATTTCCAGTTGCCCGAAGAGCTCTAGGATCTTCATCTCCACCGAGCCCGCGTCGCCCATCAACTTCAATAAGGCCATCGACCATCAAGCCGACCCTTGATCATTTAAGGCAGGCTTTACTGGCGCCGGCATGAACGCATCATCCACCCTCGGTAACACTGGCTGGCCGTCGCGCGCTGACTGTGGTTATCTCGTCGTTTCAGAGAGACCACCCATCGCGATACTCGCGGCGCAGAAACGCATTGGCACCCGGCATGTTGGTGATGCGCATGTTCTGTGCGTCGTACTCGATCCTGCCGCCCGCACGAAGGGACACGACGCCCAGCAGCATGACCTCCGTCAGCCGTGCGGCATACGAGAATGGCGACGATGCTTCCGCCCTCCCCTTGCAGGCATCCACCCAGTTCATCTCGTGCGAGGTCTTGATGCGCGCGAGTGTCTGGGGAGGTGTGCCCACCGAATCATGCAACGACTGTGGCAGCAGGCGCGGGTTCGCGCCGTAGGTTTCGTGGATGAGCTTGCCCTTGTCCCCAACGTACAGGACGCCGCCATCCTTGCTCATCTGACCGGCTCCTAACGCTTGGAGCCCTGGCGGCAACAAGGCGCCGTCATACCAGGTGAGCTTCACCGGCGGCCTGCTGCCACGCGCGGGGAAGTCGTAATACGTCATTGTCGCCACGGGATACGAGGCATCGTTGAATGGCGTGGAGACAGTCTCCACGGACGTCGGAAACCCCAGGTCCAGCGACCAGAACGGGGAGTCGATCAGGTGCGCTCCCATGTCGCCGATGGCGCCCACGCCCCAATCTACCCAGCCGCGCCAGTTGAACGGGTGATACACAGGGTGGTAGTCGACGACGGGACCAGGGCCAAGGAAGAGATCCCACGCCAGCCCTTCTGGCTTCGGATAATTACCGACCATGGCATTGGCAAGCCGATCCATCACCGCGCCTTCGTTCCAGTTCGCATCGTCCGGCTGCGGCCTGGTTTGCGGACGTGGAATTCCCTGCGGCCAGTACGCAAGCGGGCGATTCGTCCAAACGTGGACCTCGCGAACATCGCCGATCGCGCCGGCCGCGATGTACTCGTTGATCAGCCGGGCATCGTCAGTCGAGTGGCCTTGGTTTCCCATCTGCGTGACGAGCCTGGGATTGTCTTTCGCTTTCCTGGATAGTTCGCGGGCTTCGTAAATCGACCAGGTGAGTGGCTTCTGCAGATACACGTGCTTGCCGTGGCCCATCGCCGCGCTGGCGATCACGGCATGCAGATGGTCCGGCGTTGCAATGAACACCGCGTCGATGTCCTTCTGCTGTTCGAGCATCTGGCGGTAGTCGGTATAACGCTTGATCGAATTGAACTTGCCGGAAAGCAGTTTGGTCTGCTCGATCTCGTCTTGCAGTTCCTGGCGCTCTTTCGCGGTCTGCGCCTTGTCGAGGCGCGCCTGCATTCTTCCCAGGCCATCGACCATTCCGCGAAAGGACTTGTCCGTATAGCGCCAGTCCACATCGCACAGTGCAACGATGTTCTCCCCTGCCAAGGCGCGCATGTTGTGCATGCCCATGCCGCCGACACCGATGCCAGCGATATTCAATCGATCGCTGGGCGGCGTATGGCCGGGCCCGCCCAGGACGTGGCGAGGCACGATCATCAGTCCGGCTGCTGCGGCGATGGCCGTGCCCGCGAGAAACTCACGGCGTGAGATCTTGCCGCTTAATTCAATGCCGGCGATGGTTTCTCCGGCGCAGTTACCCTGATCTTCCTTCGTGACTTTCGATTCATCCGTCATGCGCGTTGCAATCCCGGTTTGGATATCGATACCCGATGCGCTGCATTCTGGCTGCAACGAGATCAGGGGATCAAGGCAACGACTTTGCGATGCCGATTTTCAGCGCGAGAAGCAAGCTTTCACGACGCTCTTGCGTGACTAGCGGTCTGNCCCCCAGATCACCAGACCACCGCGGATGGTGTCGCGCACGCGNGCGAAGGCGGTTGGATCGTTGGCCGGATCGCCATCGAGGAGCACGAGATCAGCGTCCATGCCCGGAGCAATGCGCCCCTTNTGCGNGGCATAGCCAAAGCGAGAAGCCGGTGCGGNGGTCAACGAGGCCAATATCTGGCGCCAATCGAGAGCGCNCGACATCANGCGATATTCCTCGGTGGTGTCNTAGGCATCGGTGTAACCCACGTCGGTGCCGAACAGGATTTCTCCACCGGCGGCGGAAAAATCCTTCACTTCGGAGGTAATCAATTTGATTGTCTGCGCCATGATTTCCGGCTTCTGGTGGATTTTCTTCGCCTCCCACTCAAACAGCGTCATGGTGGGGGTCAAGGCCATGTTGCGGGCGCGCATGCGCGCGATAAGCGTGGGCGTCCAACCATAAGGATCGTGGCTGCCGTTTTCGGTCGCTGTGGTGTGCGCCAGGATGTCCACGCCGGCGTCGATAGCCACGTTGATGCCGGCATAGTTGGAAGGATGCGCGAAAGCAGGCTTGCCTCGCTTATGCGCTTCGGCCACCACGGCCTTGGCGATGTCCAGGCGCATGGGCAGCACGCCGATATCGCCGCCCACGATAGCGCCAGCGAATATCTTCACCGCGTCCGTGCCGTGGTCGAGCTGTCGAACCGCACGATCGGCAGCTTCTTCCGGCGTCGAGACTTCCTCNTTGGCCCAACCGTGATCAGCCAGGTATTGCCGNACGTAGATCGGGGTGCCACCTTCGGGAAAGAACGGATCGCCACACGTAAGAATCATGGGCCCGGCGATCTCGCCGGACACAATGCGCTTGCGCAATGCCAACGTGTTTTCAGTCGAAGACCCCAGATCGAAGACCGTGGTGAAGCCCCAGTGCGTCAGCATCGCCTGGATGCCGCCTTCGAGCGCCGCCGCCTTGGCTGTCTTCGCGCCCATGAGGTCTGAAGGCATGATATGAACGTGGCTGTTCCAGAAGCCTGCAGTGAGAACAGCGCCATGCGCGTCGATCACTCGAGCGGACCTGGGCACCGAAACCTCTGACCGGGTGCCGACTTTGACGATCTTGCCGTCCTGCACGAGCACTACGCCGTCGTGTATCTGGGGAGCATTGGGCGTCGGATAGATCTCGGCATTCACGATAGCGAGCGGCTTCGCAACGGCCTCCCCCGCTAGAGCAAAGACAGCGACCGTCATCGCGGCCACGACTTTGGCGATGGCACTCATTGTTTTCTCCGTGAGGAAAAGGATTGAAGGCAATGGAGGAGCTGGGCGCGAAAGAGCATCCGGAACTGTTTGTCGCTGGAAAATCGGTTGGCGCGCTGCATGGAGACCAGCCCCTGCGCCAGGCTTGCGAGCGCCAAGGCAATATCCACCGCCGGCGTGTCGCCGAGGCGTCCGTCCGCTTTAGCCTGATCGATCCTGATCATGATCATCGCTATGACCGGAGAACGGCCTGCGACGAAGTCATCGGGATAGCGCCGTGCCTCGGGCGCAGGAAGGAAGAAAGCGGCATCGAACCTGTGCGGCTGGCTAAGGGCGAATTTGAGGAAAGCCTCAGTCACAGCCTCCAGCCACTCCATCGGNTCGTTGGCCCGGATGGCGCGGACGATCTNCTCCCACGCAGCGAGGCCGTCGTCCATCAGNGCGTTCAAGAGAGCGCCCTTGTCGGCGAAGTGTCGATACATCGCCATGGGCGAGACGCCGGCGCGCGTGGCAACTTTGCGCACCGTAAGTCCTGCGACCCCCTCGTGGTCGTGAATGGCTCTGGCGGCGGCGAAGATGCGATCCTTGCTCATGTGTACAGCGTACGCGTTAAAGCGTACGCTGTACACCGCAAATTCAGCATCCGCAATGCGGCCTCCGGACGAGGTCAAGCTTGACGTGCCCGCCACGTCGAGGACTCGAGGCGCTGCTCAAGAATGCAGCCAAGCACGCCGGCGTCATGGCCAGGGCCTCAAACTTGCCCTCATCGCCCTGCCCAAAAGCATGTACTGGATCCCTGCGGACCGACCCAATCAGCGACAGGTCCGTCAGATGGGCGCCGAAACCGCACCCACGAGAGCGAGTGGCAACTACCGGGTAACTAGAGCAAGCCCTCGATAGGAAGCATGCGCAGCAACGTCACTTCGGCGCGCCGCTTCGTGGTCGCCCCGGGATCGTCCTGATAGGTCACTGGCTTGCCTTCATCGTCGGCTTCCCAGATGAGCCGATGGGAAGTGGGCGCAATCTCCACCCTGTAAGCGTTGGAGGGCTGTGTCGCCGTTTGGAAGAAGTCGCTGATGGCCTTGGCCAAACCGGGCGAATCCACGATGACGCCCATTTCAGTGTTCAGTAGCTTCGAACGCTGATCCATGTTGAGCGAGCCGATGAAAACTTGACGGCTGTCGACGACAATGGTCTTGGCGTGCAAGCTGATTCCGGACGATTGCCCCAGTGACGTGGATGGTTGGCTCTGACCCGACGATGGCTTGAGCTCATAGAGCTCTACGCCGCCTGAGACTATCGCCTTGCGATANTGCACNTAGCCCGCATGGGCCGCTGTTTCGTCGGTGGAGGCGAGCGAGTTCGTAAGTATCTTGACNGTGATGCCACTNTGCGCCAGAGATACGAGGTGCTTTGTACCAGCATCACCCGGGACGAAGTATGGTGTCGTCGCGAGTATTTCATGCTGAGCGCTATCGATCATGGTCTTCAGTCGTGGGCCGATGCGCAGCGCAGGCTCATCGTGCTTTGCCTCGATCTTTTCAGGCTGGTCGGCCACAAGTTCGGCATCTCCCCAAAACCATGCGCCGCGCTTGTCGGCTGTTGGTCCATCAGGCAGCTCGTCCAGCACAGACTGCGCGTAGTCGGATTGTGCGAACGCGCGCACGTCCTGTTGAAGTAGCTGCCGTGCGGCAACGAGCTTCTGATCGGAACCGTCTGTCTTCTTGAGCTTGTTCAGCGGATACGCAGCATCGCAATTCCAATAGCCATCGAATGCTTCGGACGCCTGTTGAACTACGGGACCGATGGCCACCACATCGAGGTCGCGAAAATGTGTATCGCTCCCGGCATCAAAGTATGGATCGCCGATGTTGCGCCCGCCCACGATGGCCACGTCGTTGTCGACGATGAACGATTTATTGTGCATGCGCCGATTAAGGCGGCGCCACTCGAGCATGAACTGGGTGAATCGTGACACCAGGCTCGGGTTGCGTGTCTGAAAAGGGTTGAACAGCCGGATCTCGATATTGGGATGCGAGTCCAATGCCTCGAATAGATGGTCCTTGTCATCGAAGTTATTGTCGTCGATGAGTATCCGCACGCGCACGCCACGATCGGCCGCAGCAAGGAGGTGCTGCAGCATCAGATGCCCCGTCATGTCATTNGCGAAGATGTAGTACTGCAAGTCGATCGAGTGCNTCGCATGATCNGCGAGCGCTACGCGACTGAGCAGCGCATTCGTACTCAAGGTCAACAGNCGGAAGCCCGATTGGTGTTGGTGCTTGTCTACTTCCGCATGTGTGTACCGCGCCGATGCGGTATCGGTGGCAGGCGGCAGGTGATGCGTCTGCTCCTTATCGTCAACCGGGGGCAGCGTGGAGCACGCCTGAAGGAAGTGGCAAATGATGGTGAAGGCCAACACGACCATCCAGCGATATCCAGGCATCTTTCTACCCTCGCGTCGCTCCAGGCGTTAACGGATCATGGGTTCGTTCCCATGCGTCATTCATTTAGCATAGCCAATGCCTATCCTTGCTGACTGTCGGCAGGCTCATGGCCATTGATTGCCATCAGCGTCGCTCCGCATTCAGAAATCCTTTTCGGACGCGTTACGACACCGCTCGACAAGCACCGCAGACTCCTTCCGATCAAAGGCATTGACGCCAAAGCCATTCGCATGCGCCTAATACCTGCGGGCCGTGCATGCATCCACTGCATCACATGCCTCATCCATCGGTGATGACGCCATGAAACATTCTCAATTGCTCGCAAGTGTCGCCCTGCTGGCCGCGTTACAACTCGCCTCCACCGTTGCGCGTGCTGAGCTGGACGCTCAAGGTCAGCGCGAGGTGGCGGCCTTGCTTTCATTTGTAGGCCAGAGCCGCTGCACGTTCATCCGTAACGGCAAGACCTACCATGCCGCGGATGCGAAGAATCACCTCGAGCT